>Ga0209689_1001211_pt1 | contig 19192 bp, 20 predicted proteins | sample GraSoiAngelo_149_FD_187119 | JGI IMG/M metagenome (GOLD analysis project Ga0209689, IMG submission 187119) | Grasslands soil microbial communities from the Angelo Coastal Reserve, California, USA - 14_1009_09_30cm (SPAdes) (version 2) | ecosystem: Environmental > Terrestrial > Soil > Grasslands ... | reverse complement strand
CGCTGTTTTTCGACGAGGTGGCGCAGCTGCCGCTCCATTGTCTTGAACGCGTCGTGAATCACTTTGTTGAGCGGCTCGTGTGAGCCGTTGTCCATTTGTTTCTCGTCGCTCACCAGCTCGTGACGCGGTCTAACCGTGACATCGATCCGGCAACGATAAGGATTTCCTTTGTGGTGAGTGTGGTTGGGTTGCTCGATCGCGACGTCGCATCGGTTGATGTGGTCGCAAAATTTGTCGAGCCGGGCGGCGTAACCCATTACCAAGTTGTCGATCTTATCTGACTTATCCAGGCCGCGGTAGGTGATCTTGACGGGCAGTTGCATAACAAAATATTGAGCTTAAACCGGACGAAGGGAACGAAAATGATTCGGGAATTTCGCCGGCTCCACTTTGACCAGATCGGATTTGACGTGCTCGACGATTCGGTTGCGAACGCGGTCAGGTAAAAGATCGACAATCGCCCCGTGAATCTCGGACGGCGCGGCAAAGGCCCAGCCTTCCTTGCCGCTGCCGTTAACAATCTTGGCGATTTGATCGGCCAGCTCTTTGGTAATCCGGCGATCGGTTTCGGTTTCCAGTTTACTCTCGGCGATGGAAGCAGCGCCCCGATGCGCGCCCGCGCTTTCGGTGACAGGAAAACGTCCGGCCAAGTCGGTCACCTTGTCGATGAGTTTGCCGTGCGCATCGGTGATATCGAAGGCCTGGATTAATTTTAAACTCGGCCCGCGGGTGGGCGTTTCGTTGACCCGGTACGCCTTCAAGCTGCCGCGATCTGCTGCGATTACGAGTGAAGCCGGTATCATAGGCTAACTGGACGAGCGTCTTCCCGGCGCGTCAAAGAAGCGCTCATCAACTCTCTATAATAGAATCGCGCCGCGTTGCAATCTTGCGTTGATCGAAAATTCGCGCGCTATTTTTTCCCCGCGCGCTCCTCCTCGCCCGTAATTGCGGCGAGAGCTGCGACAGCGCGCTTCTTCCACGACTCATGCCGCGCGCGCGGTTGCTCGCCCCGACTCAGCTTGAACAAATATGTCGTCCGTTCATTAAGATCGACATCGTCGCCGGACGAAGATTTTTTCGGTTGCTTGAGAAAGCCGTCCTCGTTCGTGGTATCGAGAATCTGTTCCCACTCGAGATGTTCCTCACCTGGAAGCAGGAACGGAATTGGTTCGTGATGCGCGTTAATCAAAAGCAAAAAAGTATCGTCGCGTACTGGATCACCGTGCAGATCGATCAGGTCGGCAGCGTCGCCGCTGATGAGCATCCCGAGACAACGCACAAACGGCGAGTTCCATTCCTCTTCGCTCATTTCGTTGCCGCCGGGATTAAACCACATCACGTCTTTGATCTCGCCGCCGCGGACGCGCCGGCCCTGAAAAAACTTCGGACGGCGAAAGACCGCGTGTTCGCGTCTTAGCTGAATTAATTTTCGGGTGAACTCGAGCAAGCGGTTCTGTTTCTCATCGCGCCGCCAATTCAACCAGCTGATCTCGTTGTCCTGGCAATAGGCGTTGTTGTTCCCCTCCTGCGTCCGGCCGAATTCATCGCCGCCCAAAAGCATCGGCACGCCTTGTGACAAAAAGAGCATCGTCAAAAAATTGCGCTGCTGCCGCCGGCGCAAACTGTTGACGCTGGGATCGTCGGTTGGGCCTTCAACGCCGCAGTTCCAGGAACGGTTGTGATTGTCGCCGTCGCGGTTCTCGTCGCCGTTGGCATCGTTGCGCTTGTCGTTGTAACTGACAAGATCATTGAGCGTGTATCCGTCGTGTGACGTGATGAAGTTGACGCTGGCGTAGGGTCGTCGGCCGTCGTGCTGATAAAGATCGGGACTGCCGGTCAATCGATACGCCACTTCGCCAATGAAACCTTCGTCCCCGCGCCAAAAACTGCGCATCGCGTCGCGAAATTTTCCGTTCCACTCCGAAAACGGCACCGGGAACTTGCCAACCTGATAGCCGCCTTCACCGACATCCCACGGCTCCGCGATTAATTTCACCTGCGAAAGAATCGGGTCCTGCTGAATGACTTTGAAGAAGGCGTGGAATTTGTTGAAGCCGGTGCCGTCCCGCGCCAGCGCCGGCGCGAGATCGAACCGGAAACCGTCCACCCGCATTTCCGTCACCCAATAGCGCAAGCTATCCATCACCATCTGCAATGTGCGCGGACAAAGGGTATCCAGGGTGTTGCCGGTGCCGGTGTAGTCTAAATAGAAACGCGGATTGTCGGCCATCAGACGGTAATTCGCCGGATTATCAATGCCGCGGAAACAGATGGTCGGACCGAGATGATTTCCTTCGCCGGTGTGATTATAGACAACATCGAGAATCACTTCGACGCCAGCGGCGTGGAGATTGCGCACCATTCCCTTGAATTCGGTCACTTCCGAACCCGGCTCGGGATTGCTCGAATACCGGGCGTGCGGTGCGAAAAAACCGATCGTCTGGTAACCCCAATAGTTGATCAGGCCGCGATCGACCAAATATTTCTCGTCGAGATGCGTGTGCACCGGCAACAACTCAACCGCGGTCACGCCCAGAGTTTTTAGATAGCGAATCGCCTGCTCGTTCGCGACTCCGGCATAAGTGCCGCGCAATTTCTCCGGCACCTCTTGCCAAAGTTTCGTGAACCCTTTGACGTGCACTTCATAGATCACTGTTTCCGCGAGTGACGTATTCGGCCGTTTCTCATCACCCCAATCGAATCCGCCGTCGATCACGACTGATTTCGGCATCGCCCAGGCGTTGTCGCGAGAATCCCGGGTGAGGTCCTCCGCCTTGTCACCGACCACGTAACCGAACATTTCGTCGGACCAATTGATCTGGCCCGCGATCGCCTTCGCGTAAGGATCGAGCAACAACTTCGAATCGTTGAAACGCAGGCCGTGATTCGGATCGTACGGGCCGGCAACGCGGTAACCGTAGAGTTGTCCCGGCCGCGCATCAGGCAAAAACACGTGCCACACTTGCTCGGTTTGTTCGCGCAAAGGAATGCGCACGTTTTCTTTGGCCGCATCGAGATCGTCGAACAAGCAAAGATGGACATCGGTCGCGTGTTCGGAAAAAATCGCGAAATTGACGCCGTTGCCGAGCCAGGTGGCGCCGAGCGGATAGGGTTTTCCGGGCCAGGTTTTAATCGTCGTCATACAAGCGGGTCAGCTTATGATCGCGGACGCCGCCCCAAATTAGGTGGCGCATCAGGGTGAATCAGCGCGCGCACATTCTCCATTCGATACAATCCCAACACAAACTGCATTTCCTGATTCTTCGTGACCAAGCTCGATTCCAATTCCGCGGGGGTATCGTCGCGCAGCGGCATAATAACCCATTTCGCCGCGGCCATTTGTTCCGCGGTCGGCGCACCTGGCTGGTGGCGATGCAGAAAAAACTGGAGCGTATTGTATCCAGTGCCAATAAATACCACAGGCTCGTTGTCGATCCTGCTCTCCACTTCACACGCAAATAGCTTCAAGTTTTCGCCGCCGCGATCTTTGCCGGTCTTACGAAAGTGTTTTACGCTCAGTCCAAGCGCAAGCACCAGAGCGAGTGCCGCGACCTGCCAGAGCCGGATGCGAAATCTTCGCAAGTAAGTGGCACAAAAATAAGCGGCCAGGATCGCTGCCGCCGGATAAGCGGGCAGGATGTAATCGGCATTCTTGCGCACGGCTAGAGCGAAGAACGCGAGGACTAGAAATATCCACAGGATTGCGGGCGCAAGTGGATGCTGAAACCACCGCTTCCAGCCGATGGCGCAAAGTGCGCCGATACTCGGAATCGACCATGGCAGAAACCGCTGAACAAACCAGACTGGGGTTTGCAGAATAAGTTTGAAGGCAACCATTGGACCACCAGTGTAACGTTTCCCTCCGAATTGGTGATCCAATCCCAACGTTGGTCCGATTAGCTCGCGGCCGACGAGATCTTTAAAAAACGGCGCCGGATAACGGATCGCGGTCGGCACTGCCCAGAGCGAGAATATCCCGATTCCAACCAAGATTACCCACCACCAGTGACCACGCCGGATAAAGCCTGGTCGGCCGCGGATTATCCACGCGGCCAGCGGCAGATAAATTATCGGAACGAGCGCGGCCGGGCCTTTGGTCAACGCCGCCAGGCCGATGGCGATCGAAAACCCGCCGATGTTGATCTTGTTGGGTTCATTTTCACATATGATCGCGGTCGCGAACATCCAGGCCGCGGTCAGAAACAGCACCAGCACCGGATCTGGACGACAATGATAGATCATTGTCATATTGGCCGGATTCACCAGCCAGGCGGCCCCGGCGATAAACGCAGCTTCATCTGCGACGATCGCGATCTCGGGAATTTGTCGGAATAAATTGCGTGCGATTGTAACGGTCAGGGCGGTGGTCAGCAGTGTCCCTGCGACCATTGGCCACTTCACCGCCCACTCTTGCCAGAAACCCAGCGCGACCACCGGCACTGCCATCCAATTCACTAATGGTGGTTTCGTCGCAACGTGCCCAAACATGTCGCGCGGAAGCAACCATCGACCGTTCACGACAATATCGGCTGTGTAAGACACGGTCCGCGGTTGATCGAATCGTTGCAGCGCGCTTGGAGCAGTCACACGGGACGAGAGCATTACTACGGCGCAGCACCCCAACAGGATCTGACATAAGGTTCGGCCTTTCACCATCATTGCCTGATGGTTTCAATTTGTTCTGCGCCGCGCAAGCACGCCGATGCGATTCAACTAGCCGCGCAGCTGACAGAATTCCCGCTTAGCCGAGTTTGTGATGGAGGAAGACCGCGAGCAAGCCCAGACTGATAGTGCCTGCAATCAGAAACGTGCCCGGAGACGGCTCTCGCAGAGCGAGGAACAAGAGGAAAACCTGCATGATTGCTTTGGCTAACGGCTTTGGGGTATGAATCGGATTGCAACGCGAGAGTGGTCGCCATCCAACAAAACTTTTTCCCGGACCAGCTTCAAAAACCAATTCATGAAAAGAGGTAGAACTTGATCTGATTTTCTCGTAACCGAGAGTACCGTCCACTTCGGAGTGCCAGGGCGATCAACATTCTTACTCGCTGCCGATCAACCTCAACTTAAGTTACCGTCCGGATAGGTTTCACGACCACATCTCGAGAGAGAGGACCCAGTTATATCATTTACTCTGCTTGTCGGCTATCGAGATAAAGGACGACGAAGGCGATCCCGAGGAGCGGTTGAAGAATTCGTTGCAAAATACTCAGAGCCAAAACCGGATAATTGACTCCGTGCGTTTGCAGGCTGGCGTTCATTTTTTGGAGAAGCGCTTGTGGATCCTGGGTGCGGGTGAGTTCGACGAAATAGTCGCGCAACATTGGCCACGCCGGAGTGATGGTGATAGCCAGAACAAACGCGACCCAAAGCGAGACAATGAGCGCGCCGCGCCAAAGTGGGCGTTGATACCACGGGAGATCCCGCCCGCTGCGCGCGAGTCTCCTGCTTTCACGGAGGGCCTCGTTCGTGTTCGCGTTTTCGAGCACGGTGAATTGCTGCCAGAAAAGAACGTTGATGAAGAATCGGCCGAACAACCAAACTTGAAAGGCAAGCAAGCCGAGCGCGAGCACGATCGAGAAGAGCGTCGCTGAGGTCACGACCATGATCGCGATGCCGAGAGCGAACAGGATCAGCAAAAAGAAAACGCCGTAGACAAACAGGCCGAGACCGGCCACCCGCGGCCAATATTTGACCGCCGCATTAAGGACGCTGAAAAAACCGATCCGATGTCCGGTCGCAAACTCGGCGGTGAGAATCTGGATGCCGGCAATGTAAATTGGAATCAAAACAAGTCGCAGCACGAGCATGCATAATCCGAACGCGACCGCAACGAGTGATCGCAGATCGACATTCACACCCGGCGCGGTGTCGATGAAACGACTGGTGAGCTCGGCGCAGACAATCGGGACGATGCTCAGCAATGAGAGGCAGAAGAATTGAAAGAAACCTCGAAAATAAATTCGAAAGGTTTCGACCAAAATATTCCGACTTGGCGGTCTGCTCTTCGATTTCTGATCGCTGATTTCCTTTGGCTCGCCGGAGCCTTGCGTGTAGGCGGCTGATCGCTGATTTCTGGCTGGTCCTTGCACCGGCGGTGGTTCGACTTGAAACAAGCCAGGAATGTCGCCGGCCGTTTTCCAATGAGCCTCGTTGACATCGGCCTGTTGGGCGGGATTTGCCGGCAACACCCGACCGTCTGCTTTCCATTCACGCAACGTCGCCAGATCAGCAGGGCCATATTCTTTTCCCTGAACTCGAATGATCCACTGCTCGGCCATGCCCTCATCATTGGACAGGATTCACCGGATTAACAGAGCGTTTTGCTTAAGCGAATTTGCAGGTTCGGTTTTGAAATCCGCAGAATCCAGTTAATCCTCTCTTCTAGTGAAACTGCTCTTAATAGACGGACATTATTACGTTTACCGGTCGTTCTTCGCGATCCCGAACCTGTCCAACTCGCGAGGCGAGCCGACGAACGCAATTTTTGGTTTCACTAAGACGCTGCGCTTGATGATCAAGCATCTGCAGCCGGAGCTGGGAGCGGTGTTTTGGGACGAAGGCATGCCGGAACGGCGGGTGAAATTGCAGCCGGCTTACAAAGAGACGCGCAAAGAGATGCCGTTGCCAATGGTGCCGCAGCTCGACTTCATTCAAAAGCTTACCCCCCTCCTCGGATTCAAAAACATTTCGCTCCCCAACACCGAAGCCGACGATTTGATGGGCTGCTACGCGATGGCCGCGTGCAAGCGCAAAGGAATGGAAGTGGTCTTGGCCACGAACGACAAAGATTTGTATCAGCTAATCGGGCGGTGCGTGAAAGTCTACACGACGGCCAAAGCCGATCTCGCTTCTCCGAAAGACGGGTTCGCGTTACTCGGCGAGGAACAAGCGACTGCGAAATGGGACGTGCCGCCGAAACTGATCGGCGATGTGCTGGCGATTTCGGGAGATTCGGTCGACAACATCCCCGGCGCCGGTATCGGACGGAAAACTGCGGCCGGATTAGTCCGCGAATTCGGCGGCCTGGAAAAGCTGCTTGCGAACATCGACAAGGTGAAAAGCAATCGTAATCGGGAAAAGCTCACCACCGCGCGCGCCCAAATTTTGCAGAACCGAAAAATGGTGGAGCTCGATTGTCATATGGAATTGCCAATCCCCATCGATGACCTCAGGATCCAACCGGATTACTCGGCGCTGATCGACCAACTGGAGAAATGCGAGTTCAAGTCGTTATTGCAGGAGGTAAAAACCGAGGCGGCGCGGGTCGGCGGTTCGACGCAAGAGGAGATGAAGTTGTAAGCGCCTGGCGCAGTTTATCTTACTCAGTCCGAAAAAATCGTAAATAATTCGAACGCCGGCCGCTGGGCGCTGTCCAAATTAACAGGTTAAGGCGATTCGGGTGGTTGCACGTTTCTTGTATTTGCTGTTTCTCCTTGGCGTGCGCTGCCCGAATCTTTTTTTGTACCGATGTCGCGCGGGCGAGTCCGAGCCGGAATGGCAAAGTCAATCGCCCCTATCCTTTACGCGGAAAGTGCTCTGAATTGCGGTGTTGCGGCGCGCCTGGCGAAAATGGTTTGATAGCAATCGCGCTTTATGCAGAGCGATACCAGCCCGTTCGGCCTCCGCGGCTTTCTGATCGATGCACCACAGTTCGGCACTTTGCGCGGCCGACCCAATGGCGCGGTCTTGATCGACAATGGAAAAATTTCGAAAATCGGCGACTACGACGATCTGCGCCGGCTGCACCCGAATTCAATTCGCTGGCTCGACCGGCGGCCGGCCGCGATTTTTCCGGGCTTAATCGATTGTCACACGCACCTGCCGCAATACTCGGTCGTGGCGCGCGGCGAAAGCGAGCTGTTGCCATGGCTGCGGCAGCACATTTTTCCGGTCGAGCGGGAGTTTACCGGACCGAAAGCGCGCGCCGAAGCGCCCGCGTTTTTTCAAGAGCTGGTGCGCAATGGCACCACCACGGTGATGGCCTACGCGGCGATTTATGAAGACAGTTGCGATGCCGGCTTCGAGGCCGCCAAGCAAAGCGGCATGCGCGCGATCCTCGGGAAAATGATGATGGATCTCGGCTCCTACGGCCAGCTCCAGCCGAAAAAAGTACTCTCAATTTCGCTGCTCGAGAGCGAGCGTCTTTGTCGGAAGTGGCATCGGTCCGAGGAAGGCCGGCTCGAGTACGCGTTCAGTCCCCGTTTCGCCGTTACCTGTTCGGAAAAAATGATGCGTGGCGCCGCGGAGCTGGCCGCGCGGTTTGAAGCCTATTTGCAAACACACCTGGCGGAAAACCGCGAGGAGCTGGAGAAAGTGCACCACCTTTATATGAGCGCGCGCGACTACACCCACGTCTATGAAAAATGCGGAATGCTCACGCCGCGCACCGTGGTCGGCCATTGCATTCATCTCAATCCCCGAGAAATCGCCGCGATCGCCGCGGCGCAGTCGAGCGTGGCGCATTGTCCGAGCTCAAATCTTTTTCTCGGCAGCGGCCTGATGAAGCTCGATCAACTTTTGAAAGCTGGAATCAACGTCGGACTCGGTTCGGATGTGGCCGGCGGGCCGGAATTAAATATGTGGCAGGTAATGCGCGCGGCGATTGAAGTGCAAAAAGCGCGCAGCGCCTACGAACCGAATTTGCGACCGCTTCGTCCCAGCGAAGCGTTTTATCTCGCCACCCTCGGCGGCGCACGTGCGCTCGGGAAAGCCCATATCATCGGCTCACTCGATTCCGGTAAAGAAGCGGACCTGATCGTTGTCGACCTGGCCGCGCTTTTGCCCTATCCAAACGAGGATGCTTTGGCCGAACTTACGCCCGAGGACGTAGTGGCGCTCTGCATTTATCGCGGCGGCCCGCAAGCGAATCTGGAAACGTACGTTCGCGGCAAATGCATTTACCAAGCACTAAGCCCGGCCGGCCCGCTATGAAACGAATCAGTGTCGATCCAATCGATGTCGCCTTGAGCGAAGACATTGGCGAGGGTGATCTGACCACAGATTCCTTCGTCTCGAAGAATCAGCAGGCGACGGCGCGAATTGTGGCTCACGAGCGCGCCACTCTTGCCGGCACAGAAACAGCCGCAGAAGTTTTCCGTCGTGTCGATTCGGCGGTTGAAATCACAGTTGTCAAAAACGACGGTAGCGAGATAGACGCTGGCGACAGTGTGATCGAACTTCGCGGCCAAGCGCGCTCGATTCTAAGAGCTGAGCGGGTGGCGCTGAATTTTTTGCAGCGATTGTCTGGAATCGCCACGCTCACTCGAAAGTTTGTCGACGCTGCCGGAACCGATCACGTGAAGATTCTCGACACCCGCAAAACGACGCCGGGTTTGCGCGCGCTGGAGAAAGCGGCCGTGGTCACGGGCGGTGGCGCCAATCATCGTTTCGGTTTGTTCGACATGGTGCTGCTGAAAGACAATCACCTGACCGTTAGCGCGGGATTTGCCGCGGTCGCAAAAGCAGTGCAAAAATTCCGCGAGACGCGACCGAATGTTCGAATTGAAGTTGAGGCCGACGCGCTCGAGCAAGTTCGCTCGTTTCTGCAAGTCGACGGCATTGACGTGATTCTCCTCGACAATATGAAGCCGGCGCAGATTCGGGAGGCGATCGCGCTTGGCAAAGACAAAGTAAAATTTGAAGCGAGCGGTGGCGTCACCTTGAAAAACATTCGGCAAATCGCGGCCACCGGCGTCGATTATATTTCCATCGGCGCCCTTACCCATTCTCCACGGGCGATCGATTTCTCTCTCGAGCTAACGCCGCTCACTGCATGACAACATTCGACGCGCTGAGTGCCGAGAAACTCCGCGCCGATCTCGATTCTGCGATCATCGGCCGCGACCTTGTTGTGGTCGACGAGACAACATCGACGAACGATTCGGTTTTGGAACGCACTTTGCCATCAACGGCGGAAGGTCTGGTCGTATTCGCGGAGCGCCAAGCCGCTGGGCGCGGCCAGCGCCATAATTCGTGGGAATCGGCTGCTGGCAAAGGACTCTGGTTCTCGATTTTACTTCGGCCGAAGATCGGCATCGGAGCGTCGGCGCAATTGGCTGAATGGGCGGCGAGCACGGTCGCCGATACTATTTCGACGGAATTCGCGCGCCAGGCGACGGTGAAGTTGCCGAACGACGTTGTCATGGCTGGAAAAAAAATCGCCGGCGTTCTGGTCGAGATGCGCGCGCAGAAAAATGCCCCGCACATCGCGATCGTCGGGATCGGCCTCAATGTGAACCAGCGCGCCGAAGATTTTTCGGATGAGCTTCGCCCGCGCGCGATTTCTTTAGCGATGGCCCTACGTCGGCAAGTAGACCGCCAACCGCTCGCAGTCGCACTCCTGCGAAATCTCGACGTGACGTATCGGGCAATCTTTTGCGGTGGGTCCGGCAGTCCATCCTCGATGCCGAAAAATAGTGCGCCTTCGGCGCCAAATTAAGACCGCCCTCGGAGCGGTCGATCCACCCTACTTCGCGCGATAATTTTGCAGCGCACGCAATTTCTCCAACGCGCGGCCGCTGTCGATTTCTTCGCGCGCCAATTCGATGCCTTCTTTCAGATCGCGCGCCAGACCGGCCACGACGAATCCGCCGGCGGCGTTCACGATTGTCATGTCACGCTTCGCGCCGGCAACCTTTCCAGAAAGAATTCCATCAATCGTGGCGGCGTTTTCGCGGGCGTCTCCACCTCGCAATTCGCCGACCGGCGCTCTCGGAATGCCGAGCCAGCTTACGTCCAAGATCGCGGACGTGACTTTGTCGTCGATGAGTTCCGCGACCGTGGTCGCACCGCTAACGGAGATGTCGTCCATGCCTGCGCTGTTATCGCCGAGGCCATGCACAATCCAGGCGCGCTCATGTCGAAGTTCCCGGAGAACTTGAGCGAAGATACCGGTTAGGTGCGGCGAATAGACCCCAATTAGCTGCCGCGATGGGCGGGCCGGATTTAAGAGGGGTCCGAGCGCATTGAAAATCGTGCGCGCATTTTGCCGCGCCAAACGCTCACGCGTTTCCGCGAGCGCGCGAAACGCGGGATGATATTGCCGCGCAAAGAGAAAGCCGACACTGTGTCGCTTCAGAGATTCGCGTAATTGCTCGGGCGGAAGGTCGATCGGAACGCCGAGTTCTTCGAGAACATCAGCGCTGCCGCAGCTGGACGTGACGCGGCGATTGCCGTGCTTCACCACCACGGCGCCACCAGCCGCCACCACAAAGGCGACCGTCGTCGAAATATTAAATGAATCGACGCCATCGCCGCCGGTGCCGCAAACGTCCACCATCGGGCCGGGCATCTCAGCCCGATCAATCATCGGATCAACTGCGCGTTTCATCAACGACTGGACAAAAGCGGCAATCTCTTCAGTGGTCTCTCCTTTTCGGTGCAACGCTGTCAGGAAGTCCGCTTTCACCTCGTCGCCGACGTCCGGCGAAAGGAGAATCGCGACAGCAGTATCGACGTCAGCGCCGTTTAGATCGCGACCGTTGCGAAGTTTCTCGATGAACGATTTCAAAGCAAGACCAAGTGCAACTTCATGCCACTTGCGAATCTGACAGCCATTCCCGGTAAATTTTCGGCGAAATTTCGGAAGGTTTGATTTCGCTCCGTCCGCCCCAGAAAACATTGGTGTAGGAAACCGGAATGCGGCACGACTCAAGATGTCGATCTATCGCCGCCTTGTGATCGAGGAGCCGCGGTTTGTCGGTGCCGTGCGCGACCGCCATGATGTTGACGTTATTGAATTCCGGACCGGCTTCACGCCAGTAACAATGGGTCAGGATGTGATGCCGGCCGACTTCGCCGCCGGTCTCGATCTCGCGCCCGGCGGGCACCGCCCAATGAAACAATGCATTGAAACGCGTGACGCGAACGCCGGTCTGCGACGGTTTTACGTGTTCGAGGAACGTGGAAAAGCGGCCGATAATTTTGCGCGCGCTCAAACTTTCGGCGACCCGGTAAACTTCATCCAGGCTCACACCCGCTTCTTTCGCGCGCGACGCCCATGGATTCGGACGAATTTCTTCCGGCTTGAATTCGCGTTTGAGTGCGAGCAAGACGTTCCACTGGTGTTCGTCAAGATCGACCACCTCCACCCGAATCATCTTCGCCGGCTCGTCTGCTTTCTCTCCGGGCTCGATCGTTTTCCGACGAACATGTCCGACGCCGAGCGTGAAAATTCCTTTCGCCGGCATGATCCGGAATTTCTCGGCGCCGACTTTTTGGGTGAGCAATTCGCAATGTTCTTGCAGGGAAAACCCGCGCGGCACTTTCAACGTCGTCCAAAGTTTGTATTCGGAGCCGGCGCTGATCGTATCCGTAGAACGAATGACGACGTGACCCGAAAATGGATCGCGCTGAAACATCCAATCAAACGCGCGATCGATCTTTTCTTCCGGAACTTTCCAGGCGACGAGTGCGCCGTCGGCGAGGTTGGTCGCGAGCAATGTTTGCCGGACGCGACGGATCGTTCCGGCGCGGAGCATCGCCGCGATGCGCGCCATCACAAGATCGACCCCCACGCCCGAGCGGCGCGCGATTTCCTCGAACGGCTCCCGGACAAAGCCTGCGATTTTGTCCTCCGAAACGGCGAGGATCCTGGCGTTGATCGGATCGTTATGCTCGACTGGCAGCATTCAATCTAATTAACGCGCCGATTCGTCTTGTCCAATTCGTGTCAGGCTGCGCAGGAAATTACCGCGATAAAGTGGCAACTCGTGCCGGCGAGGACGAACAGGTGCCAGATAAAATGCGAATAGCGCAGGCGTTTGTTCACAAAAAATAATGTGCCCGTTGTGTAAGCGATCCCGCCGGCAACCAACCAAAGCAGGGCCGACGGCGGAATCACCAAAGCGAGCGGCCGAATCACGACCAGTCCGAGCCAGCCGGTTCCGAGATAAAGGGACATCGACAATTTGGGATGACGCCAGGTGCCGCGCGTCGCCTTCATCGCCACGCCGAAAATCGCCAGCGTCCAGACAGCTGCGAGCATGACCAACCCTCCCGAGGCGCGCAGCGGACCCAGGCCGAATGGCGTATAGGTGCCGGCGATCAACAAAAAAATCGCCGAGTGATCGATTACACGCCAAAGAGATTTTCCGCGCGTGCTCGGCCAGGCATGATAGAGGGTCGAACTGAGGTACAAGACCGACATCGTTGTTGCGAAAACGATCGTACCGATAAAAAAGCCTGTGCTGCTGCGGCCGAACACTGCCAGGAGCAAGATCGGCGCACCAATCAAAGCGGCCACGAATCCAATCCCGTGGCTGATGATGTTGGCCAATTCTTCCCCAGCGGATTCCATCCGTGACGGCAAAGCATAAAAGTCAGAAACCACGTTCATCACACGGAATGATGGAAAGCGGGGCCGATCACTTTGCAAAAGCAAAAAGATTGTCGCTGCGTCACGGCTGCTTTTCCTGATCGTTCACGCCCAACCAGTCGCGCACCCGTTGCCGTCGCTGCTCGAAAGTTTGATGGAGTCGTGGCCGCTGCTCCGGCGTCAGGATTGCGTTGATTCGGTCTTCCCCGCGCGAAAGAATTCCTTCCGTTTCGCGAAGATCGAGCGCGCGCAAATTGGTCAGCTCATCGTCGATCTGCTGCAGAATTGGCCGGATCTTCTGTGCCTGGTCGGGCGTCAGTTTCATCTCGGACTGCCAGCGGTCGGGCGTGTTTGAGAAAAAACGCCGCGGGTCGCGGTTCCGTCGCATTTCATCCTTGGCCGATCCCATGACGAAAAATGCGCCCGTGACCGCGCCCGCAACAAAAGTTGCAAGGACCAGAAAAGCGATCTTCCATCGATTGACCCCGTTCATGTCTACAAACAACAAAGAGACGCCGCCAAAAGCGATCTTTTTCGATGCCGCCGGGACGCTGTTTCATCTGCCCCGTGGAGTCGGATACCATTATGCGCTCGTTGGCGAGAATATCGGATTGAAGCTGGATTCCCGGCAACTCGATCGCGCGTTCAATAATGCCTGGAACGCAATGCCGCGGCGGGAGTCAATCGATGGTCCGCGCGAGAACGACGACAAAGATTGGTGGCGCCAGCTTGTCGATCTGGTGTTGAACGAAGTCGCGCCCTCACTCAACGAGCTCGACCGCGACAATTTTTTCGAGATCGCTTACGAACATTTCGCCGAGGCCGGCGTCTGGGAGCTTTATCCCGAAGTTCTCGAGGTCCTGGAAAAATTATCTCCGCGATTTCAACTCGCGGTCATTTCGAATTTTGATGGACGATTGCGGATGATTTTGGAGCAGCTCGGTATCTCAAAATTTTTTAAACACGTTTTTCTCTCGAGCGAGCTCGGCGCCGACAAACCCGATCCGGAGATCTTCAGACGCGCATTAAATGTCATTCACCTCGAGCCAAATGAAGTTCTGCATGTTGGCGATGATCCGGAGCGGGACTGGAAAGCGGCTACCGCCGTGGGATTGTCGACCTTTCAATTGGATCGAAGGAAAAATTCGCTCCGCGATTTGTTGTTAATCTTGTGAGTTGGAGGGACGCGCTCCGTCGCGTCCCATTTATTCGGACGGCACGGAGGCCGTCCCTCCATTCTTGCGGCAGGATGTGAACTGGATTAAAAACTTCTCTCCCACGTGGTCGGTAGCTCAATCGGTAGAGCAGCCCCGAAAGCTTTCGGGGTTGGTTGCCGAAGGGAAGCGCGACATAATAGGTGACAATAAATGGGTCGGTAGCTCAATCGGTAGAGCAGCGCCCTTTTAAGGCGTTGGTTCCGGGTTCGAGTCCCGGCCGACCCAACTTTGTCAATCAATGGATATCTCAACGCTCGCGAACCTGATCAACGCGATCGCTGTGACCGCCGGTGTCATTTTTGCGGCGGTGCAAATTAATCATTACCGCCGCCGGCGACGTCGCGATGCGATGCTTAACCTCGTCCAGTCGTTTCAAGGTCCGACGTTCGCCCGTGGACTGCGCCGAATCATCGAATTACCTGACGGCGCCAGTGCAGACGAGATCCGCAAAATGCTCGGAGCAGACGGCGAAGACCTGGTCGTTCACGTTACCGCCACTTGGGAAACGATCGGCGTTTTGCTTTTTCACGGCGAACTGTCCATCGAGATCATCGATGATTTTTTTAGTGGACCAATTTTGATCTCGTGGAAAAAACTATTGCCCTATACGACGGCGATTCGCCAGCAGTATGATCGCGAAACTTGGTCGGAGTGGTTTCAATGGCTGGCTGAACGAATGATGGAACGGGAAAAACACATTCCACCAGTGCCGGCCTATATCGCGCATCGAGATTGGCCATGAAGCCACAGCGACGCTAGATAATTTCGGCGGTCACAGACCGCCGCTACAGAAGCGCCGCGTAACTTAACTCGCCATTCACAATTCTCGCCGCCGAAGTAAACGGGTGCGGTTCGGTCTTCTTTTCATCAAGAATGTGAATGACTTCAACACCGCGCGCTTTGAGATAATCCGAAATGAGCGAGCGATGACAATGCCACCAGACCGCTTCCGCGCACATGATCGCGGTTGGCCCCGATTTCTCCGCGAGATCGACAAGTCGCGCGATGCCGTTGCGAAAATCTTCCGTCTCCATGTAATCGGCGTAGCCACGGAACGATTCGTTGCGCCAGGCGGTGTTCTTAGAATCGGGCTTCGCTTTTCGCCGTCCGCCGAGTTCTGGAAAATGTTCGTAGCGAATGCCGTGTTCACTTAACGACTTTGCCAGCGCTTTGCGACCGAATTGAGGATAGCGCTTCGAACCGGGAAACATCCGCACATCCGCCACAAGTTTGATCCCGTTCTCTTCCAGAAGCGCAAGGAAGATGTCGATCTTGCGGGTCGAATGGCCAATCGTCCAAATGCGGGCGATCATTTTGGGTTGTTTTGCTTTCACGAAGTTCCCAGTTACGTTTCAGCCCCAATTAAGAAACGAAAATGAAAAAAACACTCCTGTCAGCAATCGTCGGCCTCGCTACATTGGCGCTTATGCAAGGCGCAGATACGCAAACTCAACCCGCGGCTGGAACTGCGGCGCCCGATTTCAGTCTGTCCACCAGTGACGGGTCGCAGATCAGTCTAAAGGATTTCAAGGGCAAATGGGTCGTCCTCTATTTTTATCCGAAAGACATGACCAGCGGTTGCACGATGGAGGCAAAAAATTTTCAACGCGATCTCGCGCAATACAACAAAACAGGCGCGGTCATTCTGGGCGTAAGCGTGGATAGTCCGGATTCCCACAAAGAGTTTTGCTCCAAAGAAGGGCTGACGTTCAAGTTGCTGGCCGATCCGGGCGGAAAAGTTTCGGCGCAATATGGATCGACCATGGATTATCAAGGCACAACGATGGCGGCGCGGAACACTTTCCTGATTAATCCCGAAGGGAAAATCGCCAAAGTTTACACTTCCGTGAAACCGGCCGAGCACAGCGATCAGGTGCTGAAGGATTTGGCCGAACTGAAAAAGAGCTGAGGAGATTGTATGGCACAACGGAAATCGATCGATTGCCGGGACTATCCAAGCGATAAGGGCTGCACTCTGAAAATTTCGGGCACCGAACAGGAAGTGCTCGACGCCGCAGTGCAGCACGCCATTTCAGCGCACGGTCACAACGATCCAAAAGAGTTGCGCGAGCAGCTCCAAGCGATGCTCAAAGATTCGAACGACTAAGTAAACACCTTCGGCTTGTTAAGCTCGTCGTCGTGCCGTGAGCCGAATCATTATTAGCGTGGGCGCGATTGCAGTCGTGTGCGTTGTTGCACTCATGTTCGCCGCTTTGCCTGACCAGCTCATTCTCTTCCCGACGACGAACGCGATTAAGACCCAGGGCGCCGCTCGGAGAGCAATCGCATTTGAAAACGGCACACTGGAAATCTGGACGGCACGGTCACGTCTAGCTCAACAAAAAGGCCGGCCTGAAGCGTACGTGCTGCGCTTTTACGGCAACGCCGATCGCGCCGAACCATGGGTTGCGCTCGAAGCGGAAATGTGGAACGACCGCGCAGTTGAACTTTGGGGAGTAAACTATCCGGGATTTGGCGGCAGCACCGGGCCCGCACGGTTGAAACGACTCGCACCCGCAGCGCTGACCGCGTTCGATGCGCTCCGAAGCGAAGCAGGTGCTTCTCCAATTGTGATTTTCGCTGCGAGCATTGGCACAACACCCGCACTGAACATTGCGACTCAACGAACAGTCGCCGGTTTAGTACTGCACAATCCTCCCGCGTTACGGCAACTTATCCTGCAGCAACACGGCTGGTGGAACCTTTGGCTGCTCGCCGGGCCGGTTGCCGCCCAGATCCCGCGCGAGCTCGATTGCGTAAGCAACGCGAAAGCCGTACATGCGCCGGCCATTTTCTTGCTGGCAGATCAGGATGAAATCGTCGCTCCGCGTTTTCAACAACTCGTCGTCAACGCTTACGCCGGCGAAAAGCGAATCATTCGCCTGCGCGGCGGGCATCACAACGATCCGATCGAAGGCACAGCGCTAACCGAATTGTACGGTGGCCTCGACTGGTTGTTGCCGCGAAGCGCGAATCGCTGAAATCGTCATCCGATCTTTTTGCGGAAGAGGAGCGCGCAGAAGGCGAAGAGCAGGATCGACATGATGATGAGGACGAGCAGATGGGGCCAGTATTCGAAGAAATGCGCGCCGCGGAGAATGATCGCGCGCGCGAGTGAAATGAAATAGGTCGCCGGTAAAAGTGCGCCGAGCGCTTTGAAAATCCATGGCATCGTTTCGCGCGGAAAAACAAAGCCGGAAAAGAAAACGCTCGGCAACATGAACACCATCGATATTTGCAATGCTTGCATCTGGTTCTCGGCCTTGGTGGCCACGAGCAATCCGAGACTGAGTAGTGCGAAGACGTAAACAAGCGTGGCGAACATCATCGCCAGAACGTTTCCGGCGATCGGGACGCCGAAGAGGAAGCGCATGATCAAAAACAGAATCGTCGCCATCGTCATGCCGATGCAGAGATAAGGCACGAGCTTGCCCAGCATCAGTCCCCAACGACTCAAAGGACTGACCAGCAAAGTTTCGAGGGTGCCTTTTTCGCGTTCGCGCACCACCGCCATGGCGGTAGCAAAGGTAGTGCCGATTTGCAATACGATGCCGATCACACCCGGGATGTAAAAGTTCGGGCTTTTCATCGCCGGGTTGTAAAGCATTTGCGGGCGAATATCGATCGGTACGTTATGGCGGCCAGTGGCGCGCAAAAGCGATTCGATTGATTGGGTAAGGCCAACTGAGAGCGCGGTGTTGAGCGCCTGCAATGCGGTGGTCGAATTCGAACCATCGACCAATAATTGCACCTGAGCTGAATAACCGGCGCGGATGTTTTCGGTGAATTTCGGTGGAATTTGTAAACCCGCGTAGGCGCGACCTCTGCGAATCTGGCTCGACATCTCCTCAATGCTCTGCACTTCGCCAACAACGCGAAATGTTTCCGTGTTCACGAACCGGTCGATGAACTGCCGGCTTTCAACGGTGCGATCTTCATTGAGAATGACGAGTGCCATGTGCTTCACGTCGGTGTCGAGCGCGTAACCGAAGGCGATCATTTCCACCAGCGGCGGAAAAAACATGAAGAACAACGTCATCGGATCGCGCCAGACCACGATGAATTCCTTGAACAAAATTGCACCGAGACCGCGGAAAGGTTTGCGTTTCATGCCGCCTTCTCTTTTTGCTCCTCGGCCGCGTATTTCGCGCTCAGGGTAACGAAAACATCTTCGAGCGACGGACCGATCTCGTGGATATCGGCGTGGTGAATGCCGACGCTGTGCAATTTTCTTTCGATGTCGGCCTGCCGCACATTTTCATCGACCAGCAGGTGCATCGATTGACCGAAAACAGTCGCGCTGCGCGCACCTTGCATTTGCCGCATCGCCTGGAGCGCGGTGGTGACGTGATCGCAAGTGACATCGAGTCGCCGCGTGCCGGGCAGATTGACCTCAGGCATGCGCTTCAATTCATCCGGCTCGCCGCAAACGATCAGCTTCGACATGTAAATGTAGCCGACGTGATCGCAGCGCTCGGCTTCGTCCATATAATGCGTCGTCACGAACAAGGTCATGCCGTTCGCGGTAAATTCAAAAAGCAAATCCCACAGTTCGCGGCGCGCGACCGGATCGATGCCGGCGGTTGGTTCGTCGAGAAACAGAACGGTCGGTTTGTGCATGAGCGAACACGCCATAGCGAGACGTTGGCGCCAACCG
>Ga0209689_1001209_pt1 | contig 19219 bp, 16 predicted proteins | sample GraSoiAngelo_149_FD_187119 | JGI IMG/M metagenome (GOLD analysis project Ga0209689, IMG submission 187119) | Grasslands soil microbial communities from the Angelo Coastal Reserve, California, USA - 14_1009_09_30cm (SPAdes) (version 2) | ecosystem: Environmental > Terrestrial > Soil > Grasslands ... | reverse complement strand
GACCCGCACGGATTTGCCGGCAGGCCGGGGCAGCTCTCCCTCCTTGAGCACGGTGAGCTCCGGGCTCAAGTTGAGAAATTGTTTGAGGTCGCTGCGCAGCCGCGGCAGCGTCGTCTCCACGAAGCCCTCCCTGGCCTCGATGAGGAGGGCCAGCCGGTCGCTGCCGCCGGGCGCCCGGTCCAGAACGATCTGGTACTCGTGCCCGACGCCGGGTTGCTTGAGGATCAGCGATTCGACCTGCTGCGGGTAGAAGTTGACTCCGCGGAAGATCACCATGTCGTCGGTCCGCCCGCGGAGCCGGTCCAGGCGCAGGTGCGTGCGGCCGCAGGGACACCGCTCGCGGCTCAGCACCCGCGTGAGATCGCGCGTGCGGTAACGGATCAGCGGCAGCCCCTCGCGGGTGAGCGTGCTCACCACCAGCTCGCCTTCCTCGCCGTCGGAGCGCGGGCGGCCCGTCTCCGGATCCACCACCTCGCAGAAGTAATGGTCCTCCCAGACGTGGATGCCCGCGTGGGCCTGGCAGTCGATGCCGAGCCCAGGGCCCCCCGTCTCCGTCATGCCGACGATGTCGAAGGTGGCCACGCGCAGCTCGCGCTCGATGAGCAGGCGCAGATCGTCGGACCACATCTCCGCACCCAGGATGGCCACGCGGAGGCGGAGCGAGTCGAGGTCGAACTTCTCTTCCCGCGCCACCTCGAGGATCCGCAGTGGGTAGGTCGAGATGCCCGTGAGCACGGTCGCGCCCAGGTCGCGCATCACCTGGAGCTGAAGCGAGGTCCGGCCCGCCCCGCTCGGGATGATCGTGGCCCCGATCCGCTCGGCGCCGTAGTGAAGCCCGAACCCGCCGGTGAAGAGGCCGAAGGACGCGGTGATCTGGATGACGTCGCGCGCGCCCACTCCCGCCGCCGTGTAGCAGCGCGCCATCACGCTCGCCCACTGCTCGACGTCGGCGCGCGTGTAGGGATTGACCACGGGGTTGCCCGTGGTGCCGGAGGACGTGTGGATGCGCGCGACGTGCTCGGGCCCGGCGCAGGCCAGGCCGAAGGGATAGGCCTCGCGCAGCTCGTCCTTGGTGAGGAACGGCAGGCGCGACCAGTCGGCGATCGCGCGGATGTCACCCGGCTCGACGCCACCGAGATGCCGCCGCCAGGTGGGGTTGGCCAGGACGTGACCCAGCGTCTTGCGCAGGCCCTCGAGCGTCTGCCGCTCCAGCTCTTCGCGCGGCAGCGACTCCGCCCGCGCCTCCCACATCGTCATGGTGCCGGGCGGGAGCTAAGCGCGCGGAACACTCGCTCGGGCGTCATCGGCGGCTCGGTGAGTCGCACGCCCACCGCGTCCTTCACCGCGTTGGCCACCGCGGCGGCGACCGGGATGACGCCCGCCTCGCCGAGCCCCTTGGCGCCGAAGGGCCCCGCCTCGTCCACCGTCTCGATGAGCTCGACGACGATCTCGGGCATGTCGGAAGGGGGAACGAGCGCGTACTCCATGAACTGCGGATTGACGACTCGCCCTTCCTGGATCAGCAGCTCCTCGGACAGGGCATAACCCAGCCCCATGTGGATGCCGCCGTGGATCTGGCCCTCGGCGGCCGGCGGATTGAGCGCCCGGCCCACGTCGTGGGCGGAGGCGACCTTCAGCACCTGCACCTGGCCCGTCGCCTCGCTCACCTCCACCAGCACCCCCTGGGCGGCGAAGCCATACGCGGGCGAGACATTGCCCCGCAGGTCCTTGGACAGCATCTCGGTCGGCGGATCGTAGAAGGCCTCGGTGACCAGGGTGCGGCCGCCCGAGCGGAAATGCCCGGCCCGCACGACGCGCTCGTACTCCATGCTCCGCTCGGGGTGGCCCTTGACCCGCACGCGGCCGTCGACGAGCTCGAGATCTTCCTGCCGCTCGTCCATCACCGAGGCGGCCAGGGCCAGGAGCTTTTCCTTCAGCTCACGCGCGGCCAGCAGGGCGGCGTTGCCCGCGATGAACGTGGTCCGGCTGGCGTGCACGCCCACGTCCCACGGCTTGACGGCGGTGTCGCTGTTGATCACCTCGACCCGCTGCAGCGGGACACCGAGCGCCTCGGCGACGATCATGGCCAGCACCGTCTCCGATCCCTGCCCGATCTCGCTCGCCCCGGTGATGAGCGAGACCTTCCCGAAATCGTCCAGCTTGAGGATGGCGCCGCAGCCGTCGGAGCGATAGACGCGCGCCCCTCCCGCCACGTGGAACATGGCGGCAAAGCCCACGCCGCGCTTCCAGCCGGTGCGGGGCGGGCGAGCGACGGGCTTGCGCATCTCGCGCTCGACGGTGTCCAGGCACTCGGTCATGCCGCAGGAGGTGATGACACTGCCCTGAGGATTCACCTCGCCCGACCGGGTCGCGTTGCGGCGACGGATCTCCAGCTTGTCCAGGCCCAGGCGCTCGGCCAGGTCGTCCATCTGGGCCTCGATGGCGAACGTGCTCTCGAGGTTGCCGTAGCCCCGCATGGAGCCCGAGTAGGGATTGTTGGTGTAGACGATGGTGGTGTCGAAGCGCACGGCGGGCACGCGGTAGAGGCCGGCCGTCGTGGCCAGCATCACGTAGGGCGTGGTCGAGCCCCAGGAGACGTAGGCGCCGTTGTCGATCATCACGCGGGCGTCGCGGGCGAGCAGCCGGCCGTCCCGGTCCGCGGCGGTCCGCAGGTGGATCACGCACGGCTCGCGGGTCGGGCTCGCGATGAACTCCTCGATGCGCTCGAAGGCGATCTTCACGGGTCGGCCGGCCCGACGGGCCAGGAGCGCCGCGATGACGTCGATGGGATAGAGATCGAGCCCGCGGCCGAAGTTGCCGCCCACCGGCGGCTGGATCACGCGCACCCGGTCGCCCGTGATGCCCAGCGCCTCGGCGAGGTCGCGCTGGTAGAGGAACGGCACCTGCGTGGTGCTCCACATGGTCAGGCTGTCGTCCGGATTCCCCGGAGCACTCCAGGACGCGATGGCCACCATGGTGCCCAGGCAGGCGGTGGTGACGTAGTTGAGCCGGTAGCTCCCCTCGACCACGACGTGGGCCTGGGCGAAGGCCGACTCCACGTCGCCGTGGGCGAACTGGTACTTGAGGTTGACCAGGTTGCTGCCGAGCTCGTCGTGGATCAGAGGGGCGCCCGGACGAAGCGCCGAGTCCGGATCGAAGACGGCGGGCAGCTCCTCGTAGTCGACCCGGATGAGTCGTGTGGCTTCTTGCGCGATCTCTTCGGTGAGGGCGGCCACAGCCGCGATCTCGTCCCGGATGCAGCGGACCTTGCCGCCGTCGGCCGTGCCGCCCTTGAGGGCCAGGTGATCCTTGGCGAAGCCGACGGCATGCTGCTCCACGCGGTCGGCGGTGATGACGGCGAGCACGCCGGGCAGCGCCTCGGCGGCGCTCGTGTCGATGCGGAGGATCCGCGCGTGAGGATACTGGGTCCGCAGAATGGCCCCGTGCACCATGCGCGGCAGGACGACGTCGTGGAGGTACTGCGTGTGTCCGGTGACCTTCTCGGCGCCGTCGCGCTTCGGCGTGTCCTTGCCGATGACGCTGAAGCTCACCGCCGTGCGCCTCGCCTGGTCGAGGAGGCGGGCGCTACCCGCCCATCCTCGCCACCTGGGTCTTGCGCCACTCCGCGCGGGACGAGAAGCCGGGGCGATTGCGACAGAGAGCTTCCGTCTCCTTGAAGATGGTCTCCACGGGCTTCTCGATGTCGAACAGCTCGGCCACGGGCTGCGGGGTGTGCCACGGGGTGTCGACGAAGAGCTCGAGCCGGTTGCCCTCGGGATCGGGGAAGTAGATCGACCAGGCGTTGCCGTGGGTGACGACCCGGAACTGCTTGACGCCCTCGTCGCGCGCCCGCGCATGCATGACCTTGAGATCCTCGAGGGCGGCCAGCTTGAACGACATCTGATTGACCACGTTGAACTCGAGGCCGGGCGGCCGGCCCGCGGCCAGCACCAGCTGATGATGCTCGTCGGGATCGCGGGACAGGAACACCAGATCGGATCCGCCCGGGAGCTTCCCGCGATCGCTCACGAGCAGGCCGAGCACGCGCGTGTAGAAGTCCTCCATCCGGGGGAGGTCGGTGACGTAGAGCCCGAAATGGCTGAACGAAACGGTGGGTAACGTTGTCATGATCGCTCCTCTTCTCATCCTCAATCTCATCCTCTCCCCCAATGGGGAGAGGGCAGGATGAGGGGGAATCGTCGACGTATGTCGCGAATGATATCACGGGGATGACAAGGCCGACATCGACGCAGGTCTGGACTTTCCCCAAGGGGAAGATTCTGCTCGTCCGCCTGGAAGTCTTTACCATTCTCGCTCGCGCGGCTCTCCGAAAGGCGTGCCAAGCAAGCAGCTTGGGCCGCCTGCCGTCAAGGTGGCCGATCGGCATCTCTCTTGCTCAGTACGAAGCTCGCTGGCGACCCGGCCCGGTAGCCCAGGTGGGCTGCCGGAACCAGAGGGAGCGGAATGACGCTGAAGCAGCGCTTGCGGGCCCTCAGTCTCCTCATCCTCCTATTCCCGATCAATCCGCACACAGCCTATCCCGCCGCCAAGTCGGTGGAAGCGCGGTCCGATACCGAGGGCGACCGGGCAGGGTTCATCTGGCCGGTGCGCGGCCCCGTGATCTCACGCTTTGGCAGCAGCCGTCTCTCCGGATGGCATAGCGGGGTGGACATCAAGGCGCCGCGGGGCACACCCATCCGCGCCGCGGCCCCGGGCATCGTCACATTCAGCGGGCGACAGTCCTCCTATGGACGGACGGTCAAGATCGCTCACGCGAACGGGCTCAGCACCGTCTACGCGCACAACAGCGCCAACTTCGTCAAACCAGGAGATCCGGTGAAGGCGGGAACGCTCATCGGCACGGTCGGACGCACTGGACGCGCCACCACCAACCACGTGCACTTCGAGATTCGCCGCAAGGGCGTGGCCAAAAATCCACTCCTGTTGCTCCAGCGTCCGCAGCCCGGCCCCATGCCGGCGAGGCGGCACGAGGCGAGGGCGGCCGCCCAACACCAGTCAACATCCGAGATCAAGGGCTAACCCGCCAGGCAGCTCGCAGGTCGTCACTCCCCTTGGATGGGTCCGGCGCCGAGCCTATAATCGCGTTCAGGGGGATTGCCGTATGGACGCCACGCAGAAGTATTCCGTCATCGACCCCGCCACCGGCAAGATCGACCGCCGCATCTTCAGCGACCAGGCCATCTACGACCAGGAGATGGAGAGGATCTTCGGCCGCGCCTGGCTGATGATCGGGCACGAGAGCCTGGTGCCCGAGGTCAACGACTTCTTCCACACGTACATGGGTGAGGACCCCGTCATCCTGACGCGCGACCGCCAGGGGGAGCTTCACGCCCTCCTCAACATGTGCCGGCACCGGGGCAACCGCGTGGTCCGCTGCGACGACGGCAACGCCACGCGCTTCATGTGCACCTATCACGGCTGGTCGTACGGCAACGACGGCAAGCTAGAGCACGTGCCCGGGACGTCCGAGGCCTACTACGACGCGCTGGACAAGCCGTCGCTGGGGCTCGTGCAGGCCCGGGTCGAGACGTATGCGGGGATCGTGTTCGCCACGTGGGCCGAGGATGCCCCGAGCCTCGAGGCCTTCCTGGGGGACGCGCGCTGGTACCTGGACACCGTCTTCAATCGGCGAGACGGCGGGATGCAGGCGCTCGGCCCGATGAAGTGGCTCGAGCCCGTCAACTGGAAGACGATGGTGGACAACTGCTCCGACAACTACCACGTGCCCACCACCCATCTGTCGAGCGCGAGGGTCCAGACCCGCTACCTCGGGCGCCCACCGCTTTCTCACAAGGACCAGTTCGAGAGCCCGAACAAGCACGTCTTCGTCAACGGGCACTCGATCACCTTCCGGGAGGCGCCCGACAACACGCCGCGTTACGTGCACGGCATCTCGAAAGATACCTTCCCGCTCTTTCTCGCGTACCACGAGGCCACCCTTCCCGAGGTGGAGCGCCGGCTGGGCGCCTTCCGCGCACGCCACGTCCAGCTCGGCAACCACAGCATCTTCCCGAACGGCGTGCTCGGGTTCCGGCTGGCGCTCCCGCGTGGTCCCCTGCAGACCGAGTTCTGGCATTTCGTGCTGCTCGAGAAGGGCGCTCCCGAAGCGCTCAAGCGCGCGATCCGGATCGGGAGCCAGGCAAACAACGGCGCCGCCGGGCTGTTCGAGCAGGACGACGTCGACAACTGGCGCCAGGTGACGGCGGCGAGCAAGAGCCGTCTCGGCCGCCGGATATCCCAGGACCTGTCGATGGGGCTTGGCCACGCGGGCCCGCACCCGGAGTACCCGGGCGTGGTGTCCGAGCGGTACATCTCCGAGAACAACCAGCGGCTTTTCTACCAGCGCTGGGAGGAGTTCATGAATGCCGAGAGCTGGGCGGAGATCCCCATCGCCCCGATCACCGCGCGCTTCGAAGGCACGGCGACCATCCGCGGGTAGCGGGAAGCGCCGCGCGGGGAAGCCCGCGAGCGCCGGGACCGCGACGGTGAACGTGACTGCGCGCCAGGCCTTGTGGCTCGAGCTGATGCCCTTCTACATCCACGAGGCCTGGCTGCTGGACGAGCGCAGGTTCAAGGAATGGCTGGACCTGTTCACGGACGACGTGCTGTATTTCATGCCTCGGCGCAAGAACGTGCTCCGTCGCGAAGCGCACCGCGAAGTGACCCCGCTGGGAGACCTCTCCCTGATCGAGGACGACCGGCGCTACCTGGAGATGCGGGTGGCGCGCCTGGACACGGGCATGGCGTGGGGCGAGGATCCTCCCTCACGCACGCGCCACCTGATCGGCAACCTGGTGGCGGAGCCGCTGTCCAAGGGCGAGGTGAAGGCCAAGACGGCCTTTCTCGTGTACCGCTCGCACCTGGAAACGGATCACCAGCTCCTGGCCGGGAGCCGCGAAGACGTGCTGCGCCGGGTGAACGGCGCGTGGAAGATCTCCAAGCGCACCATCCTCCTCGACGCCAACGTGCTCCTGGACAAGAACCTCAGCATCTTCCTTTAGCCGCCGTCTTCGAACCGCCCCCTGATCTACTCAGCCCTCGCCTCGCGGCTACGCCGCTCAGCTCGGGAGCTCGGACTCGCGCAAGCTAGTAGCCTTTCAGAAACGCGAGGACGTGGGCCGTGTACTCTTCGGGCTTCTCGAACGGGGGCCAGTGGCCGCAGTTGTTCAGGAGCACCACGCGCGAGTTGGCGACGTGGTTGAGGATGGCGATGCTCACCTCGAACGCGACCATGCGGTCGTAGCGCCCGTGAATCAGGAGCACGGGCGCCTGGATGGCGGCCAGCTCCGGCGTGTAGTCGTGCGGCACGCTCACCGACTGCTTGCGCGCCTCGTCGAAGGCGGGCGACCAGGTGTGGGCCCGGTGGATGTAGTCCACCAGCTCGTCGGTGACCAGCGCCTCGTCGTCGATGTGCACGCGCAGGTACCGGCGAATGTTCTCGCGCGTGGGATCGGCGAGGGCCTCGCGCGTGGCCCGGTTGCCCTCCGAGGGCCGATTGGCCATGAGATAGCGGTCGCCGCCGGTGCCGATGTGCGAGCCGCCCATCACGAACTTGCTGACCCGGTCCGGGTACGTCATGGCCACGACCATGGACGATTGCCCGCCCTGCGAGTTGCCGACGAAGTGCGCGCGCGGGATGCCCAGCGCGTCCAGGAGGGCGACGGCGGTCCGAGCCTGCACGGCGTGGACCCCCTCCTTGTAGACGATCGGCCCCGTCTTGCTGAAGTTGGGCAGGTCCATGAGGATGCACCGGAAGTGCTGCGAGAGCGCGCCCACGACCTTGTGAAAGGTGATCCACGCGGTCGTGCCCGGGCCATACGAGTGCAGGAAGAGCACCGGGTCTCCGGCGCCGATGTCGTGGTAGTGCACGGTCATGCTGCCGGCCTGCACGGTCCTGCTCGTCTCTGACTCCGTGAGTCCGTTCGACGTGATGAACGCCATCTATCTCTCCTTGTCAGGCGAGGCGGAGCCGCGCGCGGAAGGCGGAGCCTCGGCGAGACCGAGGTAGGCGGCCCGGATGCGCGGGTCGGCCGCCAGCGCGCGGGCGGGGCCGCTGACCACGACGCGCCCCGTCTCGAGAACATACGCGCGCGAGGCGAGGGCGAGCGCGCGGTGGGCGTTCTGCTCGACGAGGAGCACGGTCACGCCCTCGGCGTTGATGCGCCCGATGACGCCGAAGATCTCCCGGGTGAGACGCGGGGCGAGGCCGAGCGACGGCTCGTCGAGGAGAAGCAGGCGCGGCCGGATCATGAGGGCGCGCGCGATCGCGAGCATCTGCTGCTCGCCGCCCGACAGGGTGCCCGCGGGCTGGCGCGCCCGCTCGCGGAGGATGGGAAAGAGCGAGAACGCGCGCTCGGTTGCCTCGACGATGTCCGCGCGCGGCACCGTGTGGCCACCCACGAGCAGGTTCTCGTGCACGGTGAACTGAGGGAAGATCTCGCGCCCCTCGGGCACGTGCCCGACGCCGGCGGCGACGATGGCGTCGGGCGCGGCGCGGGTGATGTCACGGCCGTCGAACACGATCCGGCCCGTGTGGGAACGCACGAGGCCGGAGATCGTTCGCAGCGTGGTGCTCTTGCCGCTGCCGTTGGCGCCGAGGAGCGTCACGATCTCGCCGGAGCCGATCGTGAGCGACACGCCCTCCAGCGCGCGGCGCTTGCCATAGGCGACCGACACCGTGTCGAGCGCGAGGAGGTCACTCATCGCCGCCCAGGTAGGCCTCGACCACGGCGGGATCGCGGCTGACCTCCGCGGGCGTGCCCTCGGCGAGCTTGCGCCCGTGCTGGAGGACGGCGACGCGGTCGGAGACCCCCATCACAAGCTCCATGTTGTGCTCGACGAGCAGGATGGTGAGCTGATCGACGTCTCGGAGGCTCCGGATCAGCTGCATCAGCTCCTGCGTCTCCGTGGGGTTGAGCCCACCCGCCGGCTCGTCGAGCAGGAGCAAACGGGGGGCTAGGGCGAGGGCCCGCGCCAGCTCGAGGCGCTTCTGGAGCCCGAGCGGGAGCCCCGCCGCGTCGCGCTCGGCGGCCTCCGCGAGACCTACCCGGGCGAGAAGCGTGTGCGCCCGCGCGCGCGCCCACGCCTCCTCCTGACGGACCTTCGGCAGCCCGAGGGCGGCCGCGATCACGCTGCCGCGGAGGCGCGGGTGCTCGCCGATGAGCACGTTGTCGAGCGCGGAGAGCCCGCGGAAAACCTCCGTGTTTTGAAACGTCCGCGCGACCCCGAGACGCGCCACCGCGTGGGGAGCGCGGGCCAGCAGGTCGTGCCCGTCGAAGCGCACGCGCCCCGCCAGGGGACGGTAGAGCCCGGTCACGATGTTGAAGACGGTCGTCTTGCCCGCCCCGTTGGGCCCGATGAGCGCGAAGATCTCCCCCGCCCCGACGGCGAGGTCGACGTCGCTCAGCGCGGCGAGGCCGCCGAAGCGAATCGACAGCCCCGTCACGTCGAGCAGCGCGGAGGACGGCGTCACGGGTCGGACTTGATCCAGTCCGAGAGCGGCTTGAAGTGCCCTTTCTCCACGCGTACCCAGAACCCCTGCTTCTGCGTGTCGTGGTCGGGCCCGATCGTCATGGGCGGCACGATGCCGGTGTCGAAGATCTTGAGCGTCTCGAGAGCGGTGATGAGCCCCTCGCGCGTGAGATTCCGGCCCGCTCGCTTGGCGCCCTCCGCGAAGAGCATGCCCGCCAGGTACCCGGCGAGCGAGTAGCGATTGGGCTCGTTCTTGGGGAAGTATTTCTGCATCTGCTCCCGGTACAGCTTCACGCCGGGCGCGTCGGAGCGGACGGGATCGGGCAAGGTGGAGAGCCCCTCGACCCCCTCGGAGGCATCCGCGGCGAGGGCGAGGTAGGTCTCGTCGGTGAGCGGTCCCGTCGAGACCATCAGCGTGTCGCTCCAGCCGATCTTCTGCCGCTCCTTGAGGGCCTGCGCGGCCGGGCCCGGAGTCAGGACGAGGAAGGTCACCTCGGGCTTGGCGGCCTGGAGCTTGGCGATCTGGGCGCTCACGTCGGTGACGCCGCGCTTCACGGGCTCGGTTGCCACCAGCTTGAGCCCGTGGCGGGCAAGGTCCTGCTCGAAGGCTCCGAGGAACGACTTGCCGTACTCGTCGTCCTGGTAGAGGGCGCCGAAGCGCTTGAACTTCCGCGGGCCGGCCAGGTGGTCGATCATCATGCGCGACTGTCGGTCGCTCAGCACGAGGCCGCTGAAGACGTACTTCCGGTTGCGCGTCTCCGTCGAGCTCTGGAACGGGAAGAGCAGCGGCACCTTGTTCTGCTCGATGTAGCCGAGCGTCGCTACCACGGGCGGGGAGCCCTGGGGCGCGATCACCGCGAAGATCCCGTCCTGCTCCACGAGCTTCTTGGTGTTGGCCACGGCGTCCTGGGGGCGATAGGCGTCGTCGTAGTAGATCGTGCGTACCTTGCGGCCGTGGATGCCGCCCGCCTCGTTGAGGACCTTGAAGTACAGGTCGACCCCGAACCTGGTGAGCTGGGTGCCCGTGAAGGCCAGCGGCCCGGAGAACGAGTTCGACGAGCCGAGCAGGATCTCGGTGTCCGTCACGCCTTGCTCGGCGGCGACGGGTGTCGCCCCCAATGCGACGAGGGCCAAGCAGAGGACCGCCCATCTCTGTCTCATGACTTCCTCCTTGTCATCGCGGCCAGGCCGCCGGGCATGAACAGCATGCAGATGATCATGATCGCGCCGAAGATCAGCGGCCGGAAGGCCTGGAACCCGGCCAGCGAGTCGTTGAGCACGGTGACGATGGCCGCCCCCGCCACGGAGCCGAGGACGGATCCGAGCCCGCCCAGGATGATCATCACCAGGAAATCGACGGAGAGGAAGACGTCGAAGGCATCGGGAGAGAGAAACCCCACCACGAAGGCGAAGAGCCCGCCCGCCACGCCCGTGTAGAACGCCGAGAGCACGAAGGCGATGGTCTTGTAGGCGGCGGCATTGATGCCGCTCGCCTGCGCAGCGATCTCGCTCGTGCGGATGGCGAGGAAGGCGCGGCCCGTCCGCGTGGCCGCCACGTTGAGGGCGGCCAGGATCATGGCCGCGGCCACCGCCACGGCCAGGTAGTAGCGCGCGGCATCGGTGTCGAGGGTCCATGGCCCGAGACGCGCCAGGGGCACGCGCAAGCCGTCGTTCCCGCGCGTCAGCCAGTCGAGGTTGGTGATCGCCTCCGTCACCACGAAGCCGAAGGCCAGCGTGGCCATGGCCAGGTAGAGACCCTCGAGCCGGAGGCACGGGATGCCGAGGGCCAGGCCGACGAGCGCGGTGGCGAGACCGGCGACGAGCAGCGTGAGCGGCACGGGCAGCGCGGGGACCTGCAGGGTGACGAGCGCCGCCACGTAGGCGCCGATGGCGAGAAAGCCCGCGTGACCGAACGAGAGCTGGTTCGTGTAGCCCGAGAGCAGGTTGAGGCCGATGGCCACGACCGCATTGACGGCGACCAGCGTGCCCAGGAACACGAGGTACTTCGGCGCCACCAGGGGCCAGCCCAGCGCGGCCACGGCCGCGAGCCCCAGCGCGGTCCGACGCACTAGACCTTCCTCCGCTCGACACGGCCGAAGAGGCCGCGAGGGCGCGCGAGGAGGATGGCGATCATGACGAGGAAAGGGACGGAGTAGCGGATGCCCGTGGGCAGGTAGAGGGGCGCCAGGTTCTCGATGACCCCGAGGAGCATGCCCCCCACCACCGCGCCCGGCATCGAGCCAAAGCCCCCGAGCACGGCCGCCGTGAAGCCGTTGATGGCGATCAGTCCCATCTTGGTCGAGAGGAAGGTCACCGGCGCGAAGAGCACGCCCCCCACCGCCCCCACCACGGCCGCGAGCACCCACGCGCCGGAGTACACGCGCTCCACGCTGATGCCCATGAGCCGCGCCGCGTTCTGGTTCTGGGCGACCGCGCGCATGGCGCGCCCGAAGCGCGTGGCGCGGAACAGCATCACGAGGGCGAGCATCAGGACGAGGGAGGCGCCGATGATTCCCAGCGACACGGGCGCGATCTTGACCGGGCCGAAGCTCACGGGCCGATTCGAGAAGAGCGAGGGGAACGGCAGCTCGTCGTTGGTCCACACCATCCCCGCCCCCGCCCGCAGCATGAGCGAGAGCCCGAGCGTGATGATGAGAACATCCCAGTGCGTGGCCGAGAGGGCGCGCCGGATGACGACCCGCTCCACGACGTACGCGAGCACGCCACCTGCCGCCACCCCGCAGGCGAAGGCGAGCAGCAGGGGAAGTCCGGCGGCGCGCTGCGCGGACCAGGCCACGAATGCCGAGACCATGAGCATCTCGCCCTGGGCGAAGTTGAGCGTGCGGGTGGCGTTGTAGACGATCACGAGGCTGAGAGCGACCAGCGCGTAAATACAACCGGTGGCGAGCCCGCTCACGACGACGTGCGCGAGGGCGGCCCCGGTCACGCCCGCGCTCCGAGCGCTCCGGCCGGTCCACGTGGGCCCGTTCTCGCGTCACTCGCCACGGGGACCTGCGCTCACGGCAGGAATACTGCTCTGGCGCGCGCACGCCTGTCAAGGCAACCGCGGGCTTGCGACAACGCTTTCCTCACCCAGCTCTCTCCTCTGCGGAGCGAGAAATCCAATGAATCCCTCTCCCTCGGAGAGGGAGAGGGTAGGGGAGGGTGGCGTTGTCTCGGGAATAGTCCAGCGTCGTTCCACCGCCGCCCCCTCACCCTGCCCTCTCCCCCGATGGGGGAGAGGGATATGGAAACGGGCCGGCTCTCTCACCCCCTCGTGAAAGGGATGTGGAAAGGCGGACCGGCTGGCTGCCCCGCCTCGCCTGTGGTATGCATGGGCGGCGTCGGCATCGCGCCCCACAGAACGATGCCGAGGGGAGGAGCGCGAGGAACATGATCGAGGGTCTCCGTGATTTTCTGAAGCGGCTCGAGGGCCGGGGCGAGCTGATCCGGATCCGGAAGGAAGTCGATCCGCGCTTCGAGGTGGCCGCCCTGATCCGCGACATCCAGCAGCGCCGGAACCAGCCCGTGCTGTTCGAGCGCGTGAAGGGCTCCACGCTGCCCATCGTCAGCAACACGTGCGGCAGCTACGCCAGCGTGTCGGCGGCGCTTGGTGTCGAGCCGCGCGATCTCTCGCGCATCTGGGCGGAGCGGCTCACCCATGCCGCGGCGCTGCCCTCGGCGGAGGCGGTACCGGGTCAGTACCAGCCCTCGAGCCTCGGACGGCTGCCCATCTGCACGCACTGCGAGAAGGACGCGGGCCCGTACATCACCGCGGGCATCGTGGCGGCGCGGGACCTCGAGACGGGGCTGACGAATCTCTCGTATCACCGCATGCAGGTGATCGGCGACCGGGAGCTGCGTCTCCGCCTGAGCCCCACCGGCCATCTCTTCGAGATGCAGCAGCGCGCCGAGCGGCTGGGCAAGGCGTTGCCCATGGCCGTGCTCGTCGGCGTGGCGCCCATCGTGATGCTGGCGGCTGCCGCGCGGACCAACCCGGGGCTGACGGAGATCGATCTCGCCGCCGCCCTTGCGGGTGAGCCGTTCCCCCTCGTGCGCTGCCCCACCCTCGATCTGGCCATTCCGGAGGCCGAGATCGTCATCGAGGGCGAGATGCTGGCGGGTGTCCGCCGCCCCGAGGGACCCTTCGGGGAGTGGATGGACTACTACGTGCCCGTCATGGACAACCACGTGCTCGAGGTGCAGCACGTGTGGACGCGCCCCGACGCCATGTACTACGCGATCCACTCCGGCTCGGCCGAGGAGATCGTGCTCACCTCGCTGCCCATCAACGGCGACATCTACCAGGCCGTGAAGAAATGGGTGCCGTCGGTCATCAACGTGGCGTGCTGGCCCATGATCCAGTTCTGCGTGATCCAGATGGAGAAGCAGTACGAGGGCCAGCCGCGCAAGGCGCTGCTTGCCGCCTTCGGCGCCGAGCTCACCCGGATCCTGTTCTCGGTGGTCGTCGACCCCGACGTGGACATCTACGATCCGAGCGACGTCATCTGGGCCATGACCACCCGCTGCCGGCCGGACCGCGACACCTTCACCATTCCGGATGTGCCGTCCTTCGGGCGCGACCCGCACCAGGTCCACTGGGGTCGCCTGGGCATCGACGCCACGGCGCCGCTCCAGTGGCCCGCGGAGTTCGAGCGGAAGAAGGTGCCCGGCTCCGGCCAGATTCGATTCGAGGACTACCTATGATCAAGACCTTCGTGCTGTTCCTCGTCGCCCTCGTCACCGTGTTCACCGGCGCCGGTCCCGCCCGAGCGGCCGGCGATGAGGTGACGCTGGCCCTCGACTGGATCGTGAACGGGACGCACGCCGGCTACTTCGTGGCCCAGGACAAGGGCTACTACGCGGGCAACAGCCTCGCGGTGACGATCGTGCGAGGCTACGGCTCCGGCGATACCATCAAGCGGCTCGCCTCCGGCCGGGCCACCTTCGCGGTGGCGGACATGGGCGCGCTCGTGGGCGCGCGGGCCAACGAGGACGTGCCCGTGAAGGCCATCGCCACCGTCTACGGCAAGGCCGCGCTGGGCATGCTCTACCTGCAGGAATCAGGCATCAAGGGGCCCAAGGACCTCGAGGGGCGCACGCTCGGAAGATCCGCGGCCGGGGCCACCGTGCTCATGCTGCCGGGATTTCTCAAGGCCAACGGGATCGATCGGCAGAAAATGAAGGAGGTCGTGATCGATGCCACGGCCTTCCTGCCCATGCTGCTCTCACGCAAGGTCGACCTCGTCACCGAGCAGAGCATTCACCTGCCGCGCTTCCAGAAGGCGGCGGAGAAGCAGGGCCTTCACGTCGAGGCCATGCGCTTCTCCGATTTCGGGCTGGTCGCCTACGGCAACATGCTCATGACCACCGACGCCCTCATCAAGGACAAGCCCGATCTCGTCCGTCGCTTCACCCAGGCCACGGTGCGCGGGCTCGCCTACGCCTTCGAGAACCCGCAGGAGGCAGCGGCCATTCTCCAGAAGCTGCACCGCGAGGTCGATCCGGAGTTCAGCAAGGAGGAGCTGCTGGCCACGCGCGAGCTGGCGTGGAGCGACGAGGCCAAGGCCAACGGCCTCGGCGCGATCAGCCGCGAGAAGATGACCTCTACGCGCGACGTGGTCACCTCGGCGCTCTCGCTCAAGCGCGTGATCCCGGTGGAAGAGCTCTATACCGTGCAGTTCCTGCCCCCGCGTTGACCCTGGCCTGTCCGGTCCACGAGCCGGAGACGGCGTGCCGGCCCTGATCGGGCTCGAGGGCGTGACGAAGCGGTTCACGAGCCGGGCCGGCGAGTCCGTGACCGCCGTCGAGGGTGTCAGCCTCGAGATCGAATCCGATCAGTTCGTGACCGTGGTCGGGGCCAGCGGATGCGGCAAGAGCACGCTGCTGAAGCTCATCGGCGCCCTCCTGCCGCCCACCGAGGGGCGCGTGCTCCGCGGCGGCCGGCCCGTGCAGGGGCCATCGCGCGACGTCGGCATCGTCTTCCAGAGCCCCGTCCTGCTTCCGTGGCGGTCGGCGCTGGACAACGTGCTGTTCCCCATCGAGATCATGGGGTGGCCCGTCGGCAAGTACCGCGCCGAGGCCGATCGCCTCATCGAGCTGGTCGGCCTGCAGGGCTTCGAGCAGAGCCTGCCGCGCGAGCTGTCGGGGGGCATGCAGCAGCGCGTGTCGATCTGCCGCGCCCTCATCCACGATCCGCCGCTCCTGCTGATGGACGAGCCCTTCGGCGCCCTCGACGCCATGACCCGCGAGGAGCTCGGCCTGGAATTGCTGCGGGTGTGGAGCGAGCGCCGCAAGACCGTGGTGTTCGTGACCCACAGCATCGCGGAGGCGATCCTGCTCGCCGATCGGGTGGTGGTCATGACCCCGCGGCCCGGGCGCATCGTGACGACCGTGAGCATCACGCTGCCCCGGCCGCGCACGCTCGAGATGGAGTTCTCGGAGGAATTCAAGGGCTACGCCAAGCTGGTGCGCGACGCCCTCGGGTCGACGAAGGGCGCGCGGCCGTGAAGCCGCTGACGGATTACGGGTTTCCCCTCGCCGTCATCGCCGGCCTCGTGGCGCTCTGGGAGGTGCTCTGCCGGATGGTGCGGATTCCCGTCTGGCTCCTTCCGGCGCCCAGCGCCATCGTGCGCGACACGTGGACCTGGGCCGACCGCATCCCCGGCCATCTCTGGGTGACCTTCTACGAGACCGTCGGCGGCTTCGCCGTCTCCGTCCTCGTGGGCGTGCCGCTGGCCATCGCCATCGTGTACTCGCCGCTCATGCGCCGCGTCCTCTATCCCATCCTGCTCGTGGTGCAGTCCGTGCCGAAGGTCGCGCTGGCGCCGCTGTTTCTGATCTGGATCGGCTACGGCCCGAAGTCCAACATCCTGATCGCCGCCATCGTGGCCTTCTTCCCGATGGTGGTGAACACGGCCGCCGGCCTCGAGTCCGTCGAGCCCGACCTGCTGCAGCTCACGCACGCGCTGCAGGCGAGCGCGCTGCGAGTCTTCTGGAAGGTGCGTCTGCCCTGGGCGCTCCCGCACATCTTCAGCGGAATGAAGGTGGCCATGAGCCTGGCCGTGATCGGCGCGGTCGTGGGCGAGTTCGTCGGCTCCGACCGCGGGCTCGGCTACCTGATCCTGACCGCCTCGAGCAACATGAACACCGCCATCGTCTTCGGCGTGATGGCGGTGCTGTCGGCGCTCGGGATGGTGGTGTTCTGGGCCGTGTGCCTGGCGGAGCGCCTCGCCTGCCCGTGGTACTTGCCACCGGACGGGGGAGCGCAGTGAAGACGCTACGGTCGAGTAGCCCGCAAGCGCCGCCAGAGACGCTCGCGCGTGAGCGGCATCTCGGTCACCTCGACGCCCAGCGGGCGGAGCGCGTCGGCCACGGCGTTCGCGATGGCGGCCGGTGCCGGCAGGGTGCCGCCCTCACCGGCGCCCTTGACGCCGAGCGGGTTGAGGGGCGAGGGCGTGACCACGTGGTGCACCTCGAGGCTGGGCACGTCCCCGGCGCGCGGCAGCGCGTACTCCATGAGCGTCCCCGTCATGAGCTGACCCGCGCCGTCGTAGACAACTTCCTCGAGGAACGCGTTCCCGATGCCGTGGGCGATGCCGCCGTGCACCTGTCCCTCGACGATCATCGGGTTGATCACGGTGCCGCAGTCGTCCACGGCAACGTAGCGGAGAATCGTGATGAGCCCGGTCTCCGGATCGACCTCCACCACCGCGGCGTGAGCGCCGCTCGAGTACGTCGACTGCGCGACCGGGACGTAGGCCGTCGCCTCGAGGCCCGGATCCATCCCCGCCGGCATCGCGTAGCCCGGGCGCGGTGTTGAGGCAATCGTCGCGACCTCGGCAAGCGTGAGGCCGCGGCCCGGCGTCCCCCGAACGCCGATGCGGCCATCCTCGAGGACCAGGTCCTCCGGCGCGGCTTCGAGCTGGCTCGCCGCCACGGCAAGCGCCTTCGCCCGCACCTCGGCGGTAGCCTGCGCGGCCGACGTCCCCGCGAGCACGGCGACTCGACTCGCGAATGTGCCCACCCCGTATGGGATGCCCTCCGTATCGCCGGGCACCACCGTGACGCGCTCCAGCGGGAGGGAGAGCCCGTCGGCGACGATCTGCGCCAGGGTGGTCTCGTGCGATTGACCCTGGCTCGAGGTGCCGGAGAACACGAAGACCTGGCCAGCCGGATCGACGCGCACGCGAATCCCTTCGTACGGCCCGAGTCCGGTGTCTTCGACGAAGAGCGCCAGCCCCATGCCGAGCCAGCGCCCTTCCGCGCGCCCCCGCTCTTGCTGCGCGCGCACGCCGTCCCAGCCCACGGCCGCGACGAGCCGCCGCAGGCATTCCGGATAGTTGCCGCTATCGTAGCGGCGCGGGCCGCCGTCGCGGGAGACGAGGCCCACGTCGTAGGGGAACTCGTCCGGCTGGATGAGATTGCGCTCTCGTATGGCCAGCCGATCGAGCCTGAGGCGCTCGGCGGCCAGGTCGAGCATCCGCTCCATCGCGAAGACGGCCTGCGGGCGGCCCGCGCCTCTCACGGGCGTCACCGGCACCTTGTTCGTGTAGACGGCGGTGAGGGCCACCTCGTAGTTCGGCACCCGATAGGGCCCGGGCACGCTGACCGAGGTGATGAGCGGCACGATGATGCCCCACGAGACGAAGGCGCCACAGTCGTGGACGAACGCGTCGCGCAGGGCCACGATCCGGCCTTCGCGCGTGAGCCCTAGCTCGACCTCGTGCCACTGGTCGCGCTCCTGCGTCACGGCGAGGAGATGCTCGCGGCGCGTCTCGATGAACCTCACCGGGCGATCGAGCGCGCGCGCGAGGAACGGCACGAGGATGTCCTCGGAATAGAGGATGCCCTTGGGACCGAACCCGCCGCCGATATCCTGCGTCACCACGCGCACCGCGTGCTCGGCGAGCCCGAGGAAACGCGCGAGGAGGCGGCGCAGGATCTGCGGCGACTGCGTCGTCGACCACACCGTCATCTGGCCGAGCGGAGCGTCCCAGCGGGCGGAGATGCCGCGTGTCTCGAGGGCCATGCCGGCGCCGCGGTGCAGGGTGAACCGCTCGCGCACGATCACGTCGGCCCGGGCGAGGGCGCCCGCGGGATCGCCCACGCGCTGAGTGAAGCGGGCCGCGACGTTTCCCTCTCGATGCACGCGAGGACCGCCCGGCTCGAGCGCGTCGGCGAGCGACGCGACGGCGGGGAGCGCATCGTACTCCACGCGGAGCGCGGCGAGCGCATCCTCCGCTTGCGCCGCGCTCTCGGCCACGACGAGGGACACCGGTTGACCGACGTAGGAGACGATCTCCTGCGGCAGGATCTCCGAACACACGGGAGCAAGCAGGCTCGGGTGAGGGACGAGGAGGGGAAGCCGCCCGAGCGCCGCCACGTCGGCGGGCACGAGCACGTGCGCGACCCCGGGGCATCGACGCGCCGCCTCGGCATCGATCTTGACGACGCGCGCGTGGGCATGCAGGCTGCGGTGGACGGCGACGTGGAGCATCCCGGGGAGCGCCACGTCGGCAACGTATCGGCCGTGTCCCGTGATCAGCCTCGGGTCCTCGCGGCGGCGCACGCTCGCCCCGAAGAGCCGCTCGCTCACGAGGTCAGTGCCTCATATCTTTTCGCTTCGCGGCCCCGATCGCGACGCTCAGCTCGCTGCGGCGCACGATGACGTCGTCCCAGGATTCGCGGACATCGCATCCCTTGCCGCGGCCGGGACCTCACGCAG
>Ga0209689_1001207_pt1 | contig 19234 bp, 19 predicted proteins | sample GraSoiAngelo_149_FD_187119 | JGI IMG/M metagenome (GOLD analysis project Ga0209689, IMG submission 187119) | Grasslands soil microbial communities from the Angelo Coastal Reserve, California, USA - 14_1009_09_30cm (SPAdes) (version 2) | ecosystem: Environmental > Terrestrial > Soil > Grasslands ... | reverse complement strand
GTGCCATAGGGGTCTCTTGCGCAGGCTGGGACCTTGCGAGCAGGGTTTCGACCTCTCGTTCTGCCTTCTCAAGTCTATCCTGATCGCCAATTTCAGTTCCGGAACGCGCGTACTCGAGCAAGGCGACGGCGACAAGGTCGGGGTCTCCGACGGCCTGCGCCGCTTGTAAGGCCCTTGAGGCAACCTCCATGTATCTCTGTCCACCCTGCCGATGTAGCAAGTATTCCGCTGCAGCCTCCATGCAGCAAACCTCGGCGTACTCTCGTGAGGAAAGGGGCAAGTCTCGTGGAAGCGCGTCAAGGAGAGTGAAGGCCTCATCAGCTTTTGACTGATGCAATAGAGCTCTGGCGAGCAGTAAACGAAGTCTTCGACCTTCTCCGCCAAGTACACGGTCGAGACTCAAGACGGCTTTGAGTATTTGCTCGGCCTCGTACGGAGCTCCTGTCTGCAGCGCATGCTCGGCACCTAAGAGTGCGTGAGGTAGAGCGGGTGCTACGTTCGAGGCCCGTAAGAAGTGCCATCCGATCTCAAGTTGAATCGCCCTAGCAGTTGGCCGTGATTCCGTCTCCAATAACTCCCCCACGCTCCGATGCAGGTGCTGCCGCGCCGGCCCCGCCACCGCGTAATACGCCTGCGCTCGGATCAGCTCGTTCCGAAACTCGAGCTCGCCGTGCACCTCGCGCAGAATGCCCTCCTCCTTGAGCCGCGACAGCGCCTCCCCCGCCGCTGCAGGGGAGAGGTCCACCACCTCGTACAGCGGCAGATCCGCCAGGCGGCGGCCGAGCACCGCCGCCAGATCGAGCGCCGCCCGCAGGGGCGGGTCGAGCCGGCGAATCTGTCGCTCGAATACCGCGCCGATCGCGCGCGGAATCCCGATGTTCGCGACCGGTTGCGTGTTGAGCGCCTCCAAATCGCTCAGGAGCGAGCCCGAGCCGTGCGCGAGCCACTCCTTGGTGAGCAGCTCGAGCGCCAGCGGGTTGCCATTGCCCGCCTGCAGAATCCGCGGTACGGGCACGTCCCCGATGCGACCATCGGCCTTGAGCACCAGCGCCGCCACCAGCTGTTCGGCCGCGGCCGCCGGGAGCGGCTCCAGCTCGAGCGTCCGCATCGCCTCGACGCTCGCATCGGCGGCGAGCGCGCTCGGCGCCGCCGCCGTGCGCAGCTCGTTGGATCGCGCTGTGAGAATCAGGAGCAGGCGCGTGTGGGGAAGCTTGCGCGCGATGATGTGCAGGATGGCCGCGCTCGCGTTGTCGGCCGCGTGAATGTCGTCCACCACCAGCACCAGCGGGCTCTCCTCGGTCCCCGCTTCCACGGCCTTGAGGAAGGCGTCGGCCAGCCGCAGCGGAATGACTTCCGCCGCCCACTCTACGGGCTTGGGCACGCCGGGAAACGCACTGAAGATCTCGGGCGACACCCGCGTGAGCTCGCTCAGGGCCTCGGGATCGGTCCCGCCGATCGCCCGCTGCAGCGTCAGCTGCTTGATGAGCTCGGCCAGTACCGCGAACGGCAGCTCGCGCTCCGCGTCGTACGCCTGGGCGCGCGCGATGGCCGCGCCTTCCATTTGACACGTCGATACGAACGCGTTGGTCAGCGTCGTCTTCCCCACGCCGGGATCGCCGACCAGCACCACGATACGCGGCGCGCGTCGCCGCACCTCGAGCCACGCGTCGTACAACCGCGAGAACTCCCGCTCGCGGCCGATCAGCGTCTCCGCCTCAAACCGCCGCTCGCACCGCTCTGAGACCTGCCCCGCCCCGGTTGGCGGCGGGGCCGTGCGCCGTCCTTGGCGCAACAGGTCCGCGATCCGTACCAAGTCCGCGCTCGGCTTGGCCCCGAGCTCTTCAGCCAGCCGCGCCTCGAAACGCCCGAACGCCTTGAGCGCATTGGTGCGATCCCCCACCCACGCCCGCGCCTCGATAAACCCGCGCACCCCGTCTTCGGACAGGGGATCGAGCTCGAGCAGTACCTCCGCGTGCCGCTCCACGGTCGCGAAGTCTCCAGTCCGACGACCCGCGTCCATCTGCTTCACCAGGCAGTCGCGGATCCGGGGCATGAGCTTGGCGCGCCATTCGTCCTTCCACTGCTCGAATTGCACCGCCCCGGGCACCTCGAAGCCCTCGAGGAACGGCCCGCGAATCTCGGCCTCGCAGCTGTCGAGCCGGCGCACGTCCGCGTCCACGACACCGGGAACGAGGGCAATCGATGTTCGCTGCACGACGAGATGCTCGCGTCCCACCTTCTCCTTCACCACCGTGAGGGCTTGAGCGAGAGAGTGGCGCGCGCGTAGCGCCGGCACGTCGGGCCAGAAGAGATCCATCAGGTAGTCACGCGTGAACTTGCGCCCGCCTTCCACCGCGAGGCGGATCAGCAGGGCGAAGTGCTTGCGCGTGCGAAAGCGGATCTGCTCACCGGCTTCGGTGAGCAGCAGCGGCACGCCCAGACTCAAGAGGTGCAGGTGCGGCGCCAACGGACGGCTCGCGGCGTTTCGGAATGGTACTATTAGGCAGCAGTATCAACCGGATGTCAACACATTGATCGCCAGATGGTTAAGGCACCGGTGAGAGGCCGCGTCGGGCGGTGGTCAGCGGGTGGCTTCCGTGTTACAATCGCTGCCGTCCGGCCCGCCGGGAGGAATCATGAGAACACGTGTCATCCCCTCGATCCTTGCCGTCGCTTCCCTTAGCCTGCTCGGCTGCGACCGCGTGGCCACGGCTCCAGAGCGGCCGGGTCGTCCGTCCTTCATCACGAACGGCACGGTCGACGGCACCGACCATCCCGCCGTCGTGCTGCTGGTGATGGATGTGAAGGGCACGCCGGCGTTCCGCTGCTCCGCCACGCTCATCGCCCCGAAAGTGGTGCTCACCGCCGGCCACTGCGCCGGCGAGCCGGGCGAGTTCAGCGGCATGCGCATCTTCACCGAGTCCGACGTGCAGGACGGCAACAACAACTACCCCTTCGCCGGCCCCAACACGATCGAGGCCGTCGCGTGGCATGCGCACCCACTCTTCACCGGGAGCGCGTTCTTCCTGCACGACGTGGGCGTGGTCCTGCTGTCGAAGGCCTTCAAGCTGCCGGCCGGCCAGTACGGCACGCTCCCCAGCGCCGACCAGCTCGATGCGCTGAAACCCAGCAGCTCGACGGTGTTCACCGCCGTCGGCTACGGTTTGCAGCTGATCAACCCCGTCAAGATCGAAGCCGAGCGCATCCGCATGTTCGCCGAGCCGCACCTGATTCAGATCAATGGGGGAATCGTGGGCGATTTCTCGCTGCTGCTCTCGAACAACGCGTCTACCGGTGGCACCTGCTTCGGCGATTCGGGCGGGCCCAACTTCGTCGGGACGAGCAACGTGATCGGCGGTGTGACGTCATTCGGGCTGAACGGGACGTGCGGCGGGACGGGCGGCGTGTTCCGCCTCGACCGGCAAAACGTGCTGGACTTTGTAGGGCAGTACCTGAGATAGGTTGGCCGTGCAGGGCGGGCGGACCGCGGGTCCGCTCGCCCGGAAGCGCTGGCCCGATCGATCATGCTCTTGCACGCCTCGTTCGTCATCCTGATCGCCGCCGGCGCGCCGCCGAGGCCTGTCGCCGACTCCTGCTACCACTACCGGCCCGCCCCGGTCTCGCTCACCGGACACCTGGTGCAGCGCAGGCTGCCGGGTCCGCCGCACTACGACAGCTTCGCTCGAGGCGATCGCCCAGTGGTGGTGGATTTCCTTATCCTCGACGCCCCGATTTGCACGATCGGCGACTACAAAGACAGCCCCAACAGCGATGCGTTTCAGGGTCAGGACACGATTCAGGTGCGCCGGGCCGAGTCCACGTGGCGTGACGTGCGCCGGCTCACGGGCCGCCGCGTCGTCGTAACCGGTACCCTGTCGGAATGGGCCCTCGGTCCCGACCGGACTCCGGTCGTCATTGATCCAACGGAGGTTCGTCTACTGCCCTAGTGCGCGGCCGCGGTCCGGCCAGGCCGGCGGCAGATGGGACACGGCCCCATCCTGGGGTCCTTCCCGAACGTGAGCTGCACCGGGCCGAGCGTCACCGCCGTGTCCGTGAGCGCCACGGTGAGGGTCATCACGTTGCCGTCGACCGAACCCGTGAACCGAGCCGGATGGTCGGGACCGCGGGCTACAGGATAGAGCGTGATGTTGTAGAGCCCGGTCACATCGAAGCGTCCCTGCTGATCGGCGACGATCGCCTGCTTCGTGTCGCCGGCGGTGCAGCCGATGTGCACGTGCGCGGTGGTGTCGAACGCGATCAGGCCGGCATTGTCGCCGCCCCACGTGCCCTGAATCGGCCCGGGAGAACGCGGGCCCCCGACATCGCAGGTCCGCAGCGCGATCAGGGCGAGGCTGGCGAGAACGACCTTGCTCATAGGACTCCCTCCGTACCCTCTACCCCTGAAGCCACGTCTTCGTCACAAGCAGCTCCTGCACCAGGTCGGGCGCGCCCCGCCCCGCCGCCTCGGCCGCGAAATTGATCACCAACCGGTGCGTGAGCACGGTGGGCGCCACCGCCCGCAGATCGTCTTCGTCCGGCATGGGGCGGCCGTCCAACGCCGCCCGCGCTTTGGCGCCGAGGATCAGGTACTGGGACGCACGCGGGCCCGCCCCCCACGACACGTACTGCTTGATGAACGGCGGCGCCTCGGCGTCGGGCGGCCGCGTCATCCGCACCAGGGTCACCGCCGCGCGCACCAGTGGCTTGGGCACGGGAATGCGCCGCACCAGGTGCTGCAACGCCAAGACGTCTTCGGCCGTGAGCACCGGCGTGATCGACGCCCCTGCGTCGCCCGTGGTCGACTCGACGATCAGTTCTTCTTCGTCTTTCGACGGATAGCCGACCCGCAGCTCGAACATGAAGCGGTCGAGCTGCGCCTCGGGCAGCGGATACGTCCCCTCCTGCTCGATCGGGTTTTGAGTCGCCAGCACGAAGAAGGGCGACGGAAGGGAGTGGGTCTGACCCGCGGCGGTCACCTGGTGCTCCTGCATCGCCTGGAGCAGCGCGGCCTGGGTCTTGGGCGGTGTCCGGTTCACCTCGTCGGCGAGCACGATGTTCGCGAACACCGGCCCGCGCACGAACCGGAAGGCGCGCTTGCCGGTGCTCTGGTCTTCCTCGATGATCTCGGTGCCGGTGATGTCCGAGGGCATGAGATCAGGGGTGAACTGGATGCGCGAGAACTTCAGGTCGAGCGTCTGCGCCACCGTTTGCACCATCAGGGTCTTGGCGAGACCCGGGACGCCCAACAGCAGGGCGTGGCCTCCCGAGAACACGGCGGTGAGGATGCCGTCGAGCACGTCCCGCTGGCCCACGATGCGGCGGCCGACCTGGGCGAGCAGGTCGGCGCGGGCGCGGGAGAGACGCTCCAACAGCTCCACGTCGCCCTGGGAGCGGGACGCGGGATGGGGCAGGGGGGATGGGTTGGCTGGCATTCTGGCTCTCAGGTTAGCACATCATACTCCTAAGCGCCACATAAAGTTGCGCGTTTGGTGCTTTGCTTGCGAAATTTTTCACAAGCGCGTATGTTCCCGTCCGCATCATGCCAGACGACGAGCGAAATCGCTTCGGCCGCAGCTTCGGCGAAGGCTACTCCTACGTCGCGCTGGGCTTCGGCTTCGCGTTCGCCATCCTCGCGTTCGGCGCGCTCGGCTGGGTGGTCGATGGCTCGCTGGGCACGCGGCCGCTGTTCGCGCTGGTGGGCGCAGCGGTGGGCGGGTTCGGCGGGTTCATGAGCATCTACTACCGCGTGAAGAGCGACACGGCGGGCCGGAACCGGGAATCGGGACACGGGAAACGGGAGCCGTGAAGCCGTATCTCCTGCTCGTGGGGGTGGGTGGCGTGCTGGTGGCGGTGGTGACGTTGATCGGGGGGCGGGCGGCGGGGATCGGGGGGGCCGTGGCGCTCGGGGCGCAGCTCGGCGCCGTGGCGCTGCTGCGGCCGGCGATGCGGGCCGCGCAGCCGGAGTTCATGGCCCGCTGGCTCGGCGGCATGGGAGTGCGCGCCTTGGCGCTCGGCGTGGTACTTGCGATCGCCGCCACTCACCGCGGCGCACTGGGCCCGCTCCCGGCGTCGCTCGGCTTCCTGGGCGTGCTGCTGCCGCTCCTCTTCGTGGAGACCAGATTCCTGCGATGATGCAAGGGCCCGACATCGGCAAAGCGATTTTCGAGCACACGTCGGACAGCCACGTGGTCGAGCTGCCGTTCGGACTGGGCGAATGGCACCTTCCGACCGGGTGGCGCTTGTTCGGGATCGACGTCTCCCCGACCAAGCACGTGGTGTTCATGATTCTCGCGGCCGTGCTCGTGTTCTTCACCGTTTGGTACGCGGGCCGCCAGGTGCAGCGGCGCCACCGCGACGGCAAGGCGCCGCACGGCTTCGGCGCGGCGGTCGAGGCGATCGTGCTGTTCGTGCGCAACGATGTCGCGATCGCTAACATCGGACACGGCGGCGTGAAGTTCGCGCCCTACATCCTGACGCTCTTCTTCTTCATTCTCTACTGCAACCTGCTCGGTCTGTTGCCGTGGGGCGCGACGCCCACCGGCAACCTGGCCGTGACCGGGGCGCTCGCCCTCACCGCGTTCGTCACCATCGAGGTCTCGGGGTTCTGGGCGCTCGGCCCCAGGGGCTACCTCAAGACGATCGTGTTCGTGCCGCCCGGCATGCACGGACTCGGGGCGGTGGCGATGGCCGCGATCATGACGCCGATCGAGATCATCGGCAAGATCGTCAAGCCGTTCGCCCTGACGCTGCGGTTGTTCGCGAACATGACGGCGGGGCACTTCGTGATCTTGGCGCTGCTCGGCCTCATCTTCATTTTCGGCAGCTGGCTGGTGGCGGCGGGGTCGGTCGCGTTCGTGACGTTCATGATGCTGCTCGAGCTGCTGGTGGCGTTCCTGCAGGCCTATATCTTTGCGCTGCTCACGTCGGTGTTCATCGGCATGATGCAGCACGCGCACTAATCTCACGCTGAGGGGACCATGGTAGACCTCGTGACGTTGCTTCAGGGTGGACAGCCGACCGGCGCGGACCTCGCCGCCGCGGCCAAGAACGCCAACGCGCTGCTCGGCGCCGGCCTCGGGCTCGGCCTGGCGGTGATCGGTGTGGGGCTGGGGATCGGCCGCATCGGCGGCCAGGCGGTGGAGGCGATCGCGCGCCAGCCCGAGGCGTCGGGCGACATCCGCGGCGCCATGATCCTGACCGCGGCGCTGATCGAAGGCGTGGGGCTCGCGTCGCTGGTGTTCGCGCTGCTCTTCAAGCTGCTCTAGATGCTCGCGCTGCTGCTCGTCCAGGAAGGCGCGTTCACGCCCTTCTCCATCAACACGGGGCTGATCTTCTGGACCATCGTCGTCTTTGGGATCCTGCTGGCGCTGCTGTGGCGGTTCGGCTGGCCGGCGATCTTGAAGACGGTGGAGGAGCGGGAGCGCCGCATCCAGCAGCAGCTCGAGGAGGCGGAGCGCGCCCGAGCCGAGGCCGCCCGGCTGTTGGAGGAGCACAAGCGCACCATCGCCGGCGCCAAGTCCGAAGCGCAGGAGATCGTAGCCAAGGCGAAAGCCCTGGCCGACAAAGAGCGCGAGACGCTGCTCGCCAGGGCACGCGAGGAGTACGACCAGCTGATCGAGCGGGCGCGCCACGAGATCGACGCCGAAAAGGAGAAGGCCATCGTCGCGCTGCGGCGCGAAGCGGTGGACCTGTCGATTGCCGCCGCGTCCAAGCTGCTCGAGGCGCAGCTCGACAGCGAGACCAACCGCAAGCTCGTGACGGAATACCTGGCGCAGCTCGAGGCGGGGCGAGCGCGGTGAAGAGCATCACCATCGCCCGCAACTACGCCGAGGCGCTGCTTCTCGCGGCCGAGGCGGGGAGCAAGGGCGCGGTCGAGCTGTACGGTCGGCTGATGGACGCCGTGGCGGGGGCGGTGCAGGCGGACGAGCGGATCGCAGTGGCGCTCGACTCGCCGCGGGTGGCCAAGGCGACCAAAGCGGCGCTGCTGGAGCGCGCGTTGGGGGACGTCACGCCTCCTGAGTTCGTGCGGTTTCTCCAGGCGGTGGTGCGACGCGGCCGGCAGGGGCTCCTGGGGGAAATCGCGCAGGAATACCAAGCGCTCGTGGACGCCAAGCTCGACCGGATGCACGCGGGCGTGGTGCTCGTCGAGGAGCCGGACGCCCGGCTGGAGAAGCAGATCGTGGAGCGCCTCAGCGCGGCGCTCGGCAAGGACGTGCGGGCGCACTTCCGGGCGGATCGCGGGATCATCGGGGGGGTGGTGGTGCGGGTGGGCGACCGGATCTACGACGGCTCGCTCCGGCGCAAGCTGGCGGTGCTGCGGCGGAAGATGCTGACGGGGGAGTGACACGAAAGGCGGCAGAGGGCGGTAGGGGGCGGCAAAGAAAACGGCCCGGGGGATCACCCGGGCCGCTGTCGTTTTCTTCCGCTACCAGCCATACCTGAGGCCGATCGCGACGCCGAGTCGTCGCGTCGCACGCCGCTCGACGCCCGCCGGCGTTTCGGCCGCGTCGAACACGGAGCCGCTCACCAAGCCGCTGACGCGCAGCGAGCCCGAGAGGGCCCGGGCGAGCGGCCACTCCAGGGCGGCTGCCGCACGGGCGGCCACGCGGGTGCGGCTGGCGCCATCCACGTCCCACCGCTGGACGGCGGGTCCCGCCTCGAGCCGCACGTCGACGCCGACCCCGAAGCGGGCCAGGCGGAACGACAGCTGCGGCGCGATCTCCCACAACGACGCGATGTCGTATTGCACGACGGCCAGGCCCGGCCGCTCGCCCGCGATCCCCGTCCGGGCGTGTAACACGGCGACCGCCACGCGTGCGGGCCCGAGTCCACGGTCCAGGCGCAGCTCGAAGGTCGTCGGCCGGTACGGCCCGACGGTGGTGCCGGACGTGTCGCGGGAGGAGCCGCCAAAGCGGGCGACCCCGATCTCGGCCGCCATCCCCCACTGGGCCGAGACCGTGCTCGGAGCAACGAGACCGGCAGCAAGACAGGTTACGACGAGCGTCCGCATCGTTCCTCCCGCGTCGGGGTTATTTCATCTCCAGCCTGATCCAGCCGTTGGTGACCGTATTCTCACCCTTCACGATCCAGTTGTAGCCGGGGTACGTCGTTCCCACCACGGCGTCCTCGACGGCGTTTCCGACCAGCTCGTCGTTGGTATTGAAAAACGACGCGATCGCCGACAACAGCTTCTGGAACGCGTTCGCCTGCGTGAACACCTTGACCAGCGTACTGGTCTTCTGGTTGCCGGCGGTGGCGGCTTTGTAGGCGGCGTCCACGGCCTTGAACAGATTCCCGAGATTGTCGCGGTTCGCCTTGATCTCACACGCCGTGTCGTCGTCTTCCACCACGAACACGCGGACGTTCTGTCCCGGATGCGCGGCGTTGTAGGCATCGAGCTGGGACTGGCTGAACAACATCACGCTGCCGCTCCAGTCGAGATCGTTCTGGTCGAAGTAGTAGGTTCCGGGCTGCTTCTCGCCGGCGCACTGGTAGTCGGTCAGCGAGTCGCTCTGCCCCTTCTGGCCGAGGATGTGGACCTCAAATTCGGGGCTGCCTTTCAACCAGCCCTCAAAATCCTCCACGAAATGGGCCTTGGTCATGTAGAGGCCGGGCGGCGGCGGCGGAGGCGAGACACCGCCGCCCCCGCCCCCGCCCCCGCCGCAATACTCGAGACACGCGATCAGGGCAGAGGGCTTGGGCGAAAAATCCGTCTCGACCGGGACCACCGCGATGACCGGAGTCGCGGGCGGATGCTCGGGGTCGAGCAGCCGGCGGCTCCCGTGCACGTCGAACGCCACGGGCACGTCGTGGTCGGCGATCGCCGTGGCGACGAGCACGTCGGGGCCTCCGGTCCACGCGCGGCGGTGTGCCGGTACCGGCAAGTACATCTCGAGCGGGATGGCGCGGTCGGCCTCGCGCGCCAGCTCGGTCGTGGTGCGCCCGGCGCCGCGCGCCAGCGCCGCGAGGGCAAGGCCGCCGTCGGCGGCGAGAAAGCGCTGGAACGGCAGCTTGTGCTCGCGGTACGGCGAGCGGTCGAGCTCGGCGCGCACGCGCGCGCGGAACGCGGGGTCGGCGAGCGCGAGGGCGAGCCCGCGCGCCAGCTGCTCCGGCGGAGCAGCGGCGGCAGTGGTGGTAGCGGGCGATCCGGCGGGCGGGCCCGCCGCGGGGCCGGGCGCCGGTCCCGTCCCCGGTGTGCGATCGGAGCAGGCGAGCCCGCCCACGAGTAGCGCGAGCGCCGTGGGCGCGGCCAGGCGTGAGGTATGGGACAGCATGGCGACTCCTTGGTCGAGGTTTGGGACGGCGGGCGAACATGCCCGGCGTCGCTCGCCCGACCGGCGCCCGAATCACGCGCTCGACATCGCAATCGCGCGCGACCTCCCCGGCCCGCTCCTTGCTGTGTAGCTTCCCGATCCCTATGCCAACACTTGCGCCCTTCCTTCTTCTTCTTTTGGCCCGCGACACGACGGGCTACTGGCAGCAGCAAGTCAGCTACCGCATCACCGCTTCCCTCGACGAGCCGACCGGCGTCCTGACGGGGCGGGAGCGGATCAGCTACGTCAACCGCTCATCGGCCACGCTGCGCGACTTCTACGTGCATCAGTACCTGAACGCGTTCCGGCCGGGGTCGCGCTGGGCCGCAGCCGACTCGGCCGAGGGTCGCGACCGGTTCCAGCATCTCGGGGATCCGGATTACGCGTTCGAGCGAATCACGGCCGCCACGCTGGCGGGCCGGGAGCTCCGCCCCGACTACCCGTACGCGCCCGACTCGACCATCGCGCACTGGACGCTCGCCCGGCCGCTCGTGCCCGGCGACTCGCTCGTCGTCGAGGTCGAGTGGCATGCGCGCCTCTCGACCCTGCCGCGCCGCCAGGGGCGTCAGGGCAGGCGCTTTGACTTCGCGCAGTGGTATCCGAAAGTGGTGGTGTACGACAAGTACGGTTGGGAGGACCATGCTCTCTATCCCGCGGGGGAGTTCTACGGTGAGTTCGCGACCTACGACGTGACGCTCGATCTCCCCGAAGACCAGGTCATCGGCGCCACGGGCGTCCCGGTCGAGGGCGACCCGGGGTGGGAGAAGGCGAAGGCCGACCCCGCGCTCCAAATCGACTATCAGCGCGACTGGTACCACGCACCACGCACCACGCAGCAGTGCGCGCAGGTGGCCGCGGGCCGCAAGTGCGTCCGGTTCCGGGCCGAGCGGGTGCATCACTTCGCGTTCTCGCTCAACCCGCAGTACCGCTACGAGCAGGGCCGCTACGGCGACGCGCTGGTGCGCGTGCTGTATCTGCCCGACGACCGCGCCACGTGGGGCAACGGCATCGCGGTGCGCAATACGGTCACCGCCCTCGCCTGGCTCGACTCGCTGTACGGTTCGTACCAGTGGCCGCAGCTCACCAACGTGCACCGCATCGAGGGGGGCGGCACCGAGTTCCCGATGATGATCATGGACGGCAGTGCGGGGATCGGCCTGATCGTGCACGAAGCCGGCCACCAGTACACCATGGGGCAGCTCGCGAACAACGAATGGCGCGAAGGGTGGCTCGACGAGGGGTTCACGAGCTTCCAGACGGGGTGGTTCTTCGAGAGGCACGGCGCCGGGCTCGCGTACGACGGGCTCGAGCCCGAAGTGTTGTGGCTCGATCTGGAGCGCTGGAGCGAGCCCGTGTCGCTGCCGAGCGAGCAGTACCGCGACTTCTCGACCTACAACGCGATGGTCTATTCGAAGGCGCAGCTGTTCTACGAAGAGCTGCGCTACGTGGTGGGGGACGAGACGATGCGCCGCATCTTGCGGGCCTACTTCGCCCGCTGGCGGCTGAAGCACGTGGACGAGGACGCGTTCCGCGAGGTAGCGGAAGAGGTATCGGGGCGGGACCTGCAAGGGCTGTTCGGCGAGTGGCTGCACGCCACGCCGCTGTTCGATTATCGCCTGAAGCGCGTCGAGCGGCACCATCTCGCCGATGGCCGGTGGCGCACCGTGGTCACGATCGAGCGGCGCGGCGACGGCCGCCTGCCGGTGGAGATCGGCGACGCCGACACGATCTACGCCCGCGCCACGGGCGAGCCCGCGGAGGAGCGCGTCGCGTTCGTGACGGCCAGGCGGCCCGGGCGCCTCATGCTCGACCCGCGGGGCCGCACGCACGATTACGACCTGCTGAACAACCGCGAGCGGCGGGCACTCGTCGGACGCGGCGCTTGGACCTTCCGGCTGGACGATCCCACGCGGGAGACGGCCCGGCGAGACCGGCTGGTGCGCGCCTGGCTGCCCGTCGCCTGGTCGAACAGCTTCGGCGGCTTCACGATCGGGCTGCGCGAGCGCACCAACTATCTCGGCAGCTACGACCGAGGCCTGCTCGTGGCCGCGCTCGCCACCGGCCCCGGCGCCACGAACCGCTTCGACTTCTACGGCCGCTGGGGCAATCCCATCGGCCATCCGGAGCCGCGCACCGAGACGAGCGTGTCCGCGTGGTCGGCGGAGGGACGCGCCGGCGCCAAGCTCTCCATGGATCGCTCGCTGCGCCAGCATCTGGACTTCGGCGCCGACCCGCATGTCGGGTTCGACGCCCTGTGGATGGCGACCACCGAGCTGGGCTACATCGACCGGGGGTTGTGGGACGACGCCGGCAGCGTCGAGGCCGGGCCGTGGTGGTCGCTTACCTCGAGCCACGGTGCGACGGTGCTGCACGCCCGCTTCGTGGCGCGGGGCGGCGTCGTGTACTCGAACCCGGGGAAGGGGATCGTCTCGCCCACTCGCTACGACTTCGAGGGGTTCGGTCGCTTCACCGGAGAGGCGAGCGTGCGGACGCCGTTCTGGGCGCGGACGACGCTGGGGCTGCGGCTGTTCGCGGGCGGCTACACCGGGGCCTCGGAGCCGGTGCGGCAACGCCGCATTCCCGTCGCGGGGGCGGATCCGTACGAGACCTTCACCGACCCGTTGTTGCGCAGCCGGGGCGCTCTGTTCCTGCGGCCGGACTTCTACTACCATGCGCCGGGGAACGCCAATCTGCGGGCGTTCGGCCGCGACCTCGGCGGGCGCTGGGCGGTGAGCATGAATGGCGAGGTGACACGCTCCCTGGGGCGACGCGACCGCGGATTCCTGCGGGAGGCATCGCTCATGGGTTTCGCGGACGCCGGTTTGGTGGACACGCTCGCCGTGCCGGCGACCAAGCCGGGTCGCGGGTCCACGTTCCTCTATGAGGGCGGGCTCGGCGTCGTGACGCGCCATCAGCTGGGCGAGCTCGACTGGACGCTGCGGTTCGAGGTGCCGCTCGTGGTGGCCCCCTTCCAGTTCGCCGCCGACAGCGTCTCGGGAAAGGGGCGGCTCGCATGGCGGTGGCAGGTGAGCCTGTCCCCGAGCTTCTGATGGACACGCGCGCGCACGATCGTCGCGGCTTCTTCCGCGACGCGTTCGGCCGGCTGCTGCACGAGGTGACCGTGCGCACCGAGCGCCGGGTGGCACCGCGGCGCTACTTCCGGCCCCCCGGTGCGGCGGACGAGATCAGCTTTCTGGCGTCGTGCACCCGCTGCGGCGACTGCGTCACCGTGTGCCCCGTGCAGGCGATCATCAAGGCGCCGCCGGCCGCGGGCCTCGCCGCCGGGACGCCGATCATCGACCCTGGAATCCAGGCGTGCGTGGTGTGCGCCGAGATGCCCTGCGCCCGGGCGTGCGAGACGGGGGCGCTGGTACCGCCGCCCGGGGGCTGGGATGACGTGCACATGGGCGTGCTCGAGCTCGATCCCGAGCGTTGCATCACGTTCCAGGGCGTGTCGTGCGGGGTGTGCGCCCGCGCCTGCCCGGTGGGGGAGAAGGCGCTCGCGCTCGATAGCGGCGGCCGGCCGGTGATCCGGCCCGAGGGATGCGTGGGGTGCGGGGTGTGTGTGACGGCGTGCGTCACGTCGCCATCGTCGCTCAGGCTGAGTCTCGTCCCATGAGAACGCGGAAGTCGGAACGCGGAACGCGGAACAGCTGGGCGAGTTCGCGCGTCAGGACGCCCGGTTGCCTGGTCCGCGTTCCGCGTTCCGCGTTCCGCGTTCACACGTCCGCGTTCCGCGTTTCGGTTCTCCCGTGACCGACCTGCCCTACCGCGTCGACAAGCCCTGGGGCCACGAGCTGATCTGGGCCCGCACCGACCGCTACGTCGGCAAGATCCTGCACATCGAGCCCGGGCACGTACTCTCGCTGCAGTACCACAATAAGAAGGACGAGTCGATCTACGTGCTGGCGGGAGAGATCATCCTGCGGCTCCAGCGCGACGGCGCGCTGAGCGAGCGGCGCATGGCGCAAGGCGCGGCGTTCCACATCGAGCCCAAGCTGATCCACCAATTCGAGGCCGTCACGGCCGCCGATCTGCTCGAGGCATCCACGCCCGAGCTCGACGACGTGGTGCGCCTGAAAGACCGCTACGGGAGGGTGCCGTGAAAGTGATCGTGCCGCTCGCCGGCAAAGGCACTCGGCTGTTGCCGCTCACTAAGCGGGTTCCCAAGCCGCTGGTGCGGGTCGCCGGCCGACCCGTGATGGATTACGTGATGGACGCGGTGAAACCCCTCGACGTCGACGAGATCATCGTCATCACGGGGCACCTGAAAGACGTCGTCGAGCGATACATCCGGACGCATTACGACGTCCCGGCGAAATTCGTGGAGCAGAAAACCCTGGACGGCACCGCGGGCGCGATCAATCTCGCGCGACCGTACGTGAACGGGCCGGTGCTCATCATCTTCGTGGACACGCTGTTCGAGGCCGACCTGTCGCTCGCCAACCGGGTGGACGCGGACGGGATCATCTGGGCGAAGGAGGTCGAGGACTACCAGCGATTCGGGGTGATCGTGACCGACGACCAGGGTTACATGAAACGCATCGTCGAGAAGCCGAGCACGCCGGTGTCGAGGCTCGCGAACATCGGGCTGCAGTACGTGCGCGACTGGAAGACGCTGTTCGACGGCATCGCCCACGTGCTGACTCAGCCGCCGGGCAAGGGCGGCGAGTACTATCTCACCGACGCGTTCCAGTACATGGTGGATCGCGGCCGGCGGCTGCTCACGGCGCCGGTGCGCGGCTGGTACGACTGCGGCAAGGTCGACACCCTGCTCGAGACCAACCGGTACCTGCTCGACAACGGCCGGGCCCGGCTCCCGACCGGCCCAGGCTCGCGCCGCAACATCGTGCCGCCGGTGTACATCGAGGACGGCGTGGAGATCCGCGACTCGACGGTGGGCCCGAATGTCTCGCTCGAGGCGGGGAGTCGCGTGACGGACAGCACGATCGCCAACAGCATCCTGGGGAAGAACGTGCGGGTGGTTCGGAGCACGGTGCGCGATTCCGTGATCGGGGACGATCAGGTCATCGAGGGCCAGACCGTGCAGGCGAGCGTGCTCGACGCTGGGGAGTTGGCAGCGGCGAAGTAGACGCCAGTCGCGTAACCACCTGAAGCGTATCAGCTTGCTACGGACCGCCGAGTAACTTACTCCGCCCCTTGACGGGCCCGAGGAACCAGACTTAGTTACTGACCGTTCAGTAACTAAATTGGGAGGATCCTCGTGAGCAACGCCGTCACTCCATCGAAGCACACGCGACCGCCGCGCTGGCAGCGGCGCAAAGAAGCGCGTCCGGCCGAGATCGTGGCCGCCGCGCTCGAGGTGTTCGTGGAGCGCGGGTTCGCCGCCGCCAAGCTCGCCGACGTGGCGCGCCGCGCCGGGGTGACCAAGGGCACCGTGTACCTCTACTTCGACAGCAAGGAAGCGCTGTTCAAGGCGGTGGTACGCGAGACGATCGTGCCGGTGATCGCGCAAGGCGAGGCGCTGGCGCGGTCGTTCACCGGTAGCGCGCGCGAGCTGCTGGAGCAGCTGGTGCGGGAGTACTGGCGACTGGTGGGGGAGACCGCGCTCGCCGGCATTCCCAAACTGATGATGGCCGAAGCGGCGACGTTTCCGGAGCTGACCCGCTTCTACTACGACGAAGTCGTGACCCGCGGGCACCGCCTCATGGCGGGCGTGATCGAGCGCGGCATCCAGAACGGCGAGTTCCGTCCTGTGGACGTGACGGTCGCCGCCAAGCTCGCGATGTCGCCGCTGATGCACGCCGTCGTGGCGCGGCGCGCCTTTGTGTCGTGCATGCCCGAGGGCTTCAACGTGCAGAGCTATCTCGACACTCACATCGACCTGTATCTCCATGGCATCGCGAAACACTAGTCGGCGGCCGGTGGGACTGCTCGCGTCGCTTGTCGCCGCGCCCTTCATGCTCGCGGCCCAGGCGCCCGCCGCCGCGCGGTTGCGGCTGTCGTTCGCGGACGCGGTACGCGTCGCGTCGAGTGAGGCGCCCGCGGTGGCGCTCGCCGGCTTGCGGGCTGACGAGGCTGACGCGCGGGTGCGCCAGGTCCGCGCGGTGCTGTTGCCGTCGCTGTCGCTGGGCGGCTCGTGGCTCAACCGCACCTTCAACTCGAAGTCCCTGGGCATCGATTTTTCCATCCCGACTGCGAACGGTCCGCAGTCGCTCCCCGAGCTGATCGGTCCCTTCCACCTGTTCGATGCTCGCGTGAACGCGTCGCAGACGCTTTTGGACTGGTCCGCCATGGTGCGCGTGCGGGCGGCCAGAGCCCAGGCGGACGGCAGTCGCGCCGAGCGCGGCGTGACCGTGGAAGGCACGGCGCTGACCGCGGCACTCGCCTATCTGCGAGCGGTGCGCGCGCAGGCGGTGGTGGCGGCGCGCCAGGCCGACTCCGCCATTGCGAGCGAGCTGGTCGGGCTGGCGGAGGCGCAGCGGGCCGCGGGCGTGAGCGCGGTGATCGACGTGACGCGGGCCCGGACGCAGCTGGTGACGGCGGAAGGTCTGCTCCTCGTCGCGCGCAACCAGCTGGACCGGGGGCGCATCGACTTGACGCGCACCCTGGGGATCGATCCCGCCACGCCGCTCGCCTTCACGGACACCCTCGCCGCCACGCTGGGCGCGGCGGATGTGCCGGCCGCGCGCGATTCGGTCGTGGCGGCCGGCCTCGCCAACCGTCCCGATTTGAGGGCCGAGCTGGCGCGTGCCGGGGCGGCGCGGCAGACCGGGTCGGCGATCCGCGCGGAACGGCTGCCGCGGCTCGAGGTGGCAGCGGACTACGGCGTCAACGGGCGGACGGTGCCGGGCGCCATCTCCACGCGCGACGTGACGCTGCAGGTGAGCGTGCCGATTCTCGACGGCTTCCGCCGCGAGGCGCGGCTGGCGGAGCAGGACGCCGTGGTGCGTGAATCGCAGGTGCGGGAGCGCGACCTGCGTCAGCAGATCGCGGCCGACGTGGACGGCTCGCTGCTCGACCTCCACTCGGCGGAAGCGCAACAGGCCGTGGCAGCCGAGCGGCTGCGGCTCGCGGCGCAGGAGCTGTCGCAGTCGCGCGAGCGCTTCAAGGCGGGTGTGGCGGGCAACATCGAGGTGATCGACGCGCAGTCGAACCTGATTCGGGCGCGTGACGCCGACATCGACGCGCGCTTCGCGGCCGCGAGTGCGCGCGTCTCCCTGGCACGGGCGGCGGGTGTGGCCCGGACCCTTCACTAACTCTCGACGACGGATCAAAGAGCGAGTCTATGGCTACGACGATCGAACCAGACGTCAGGCGTGAATCCGGCGCGAAGGCGGCTCCACCGGCGCCCTCCCCGACAGAGCCCAAGCCCCGCGGCCGCCGGCGCACCGTGTTCACGATCATGGGCCTCGTGCTGCTGGCCCTCGTGGCGGTGGGTGCGCGGCGCTGGATCTACGGCCTGAGCCACGTGTCCACGGACGACGCGCAGGTGGATGGGCACATCATCCCCATCCTGCCGAAGGTCGGCGGCTTCGTGACCGAAGTGCGGATCGACGAGAACCAGCGGGTGAAGGCCGGCGACACGCTCGTGGTGCTGGACGACCGCGATTACCGGGTCCGGCTGGCGCAGGCCGACGCCGATCTGGCGGTGGCCCTCGCGGGCGTGAGTAACCGGGCACGGGTCGGTCAGGCGGAGGCCCAGGTGGAGCAGGCGCAGGCGAACGCGTCGAAGGCGCACGCCGACCTGGACCGCGTGCGGCCGCTGGCGTTGCAGGAGATCATCTCCAAGCAGCAGCTCGACGCGGTCGAGGCGGCGGCCCGCGCGGCGGACGCGGCGCTGGCGGCGGCCCAGGCGTCCCTCCTGGCGGCGGACGCGCGGGTCGGAGCGGCGCGCGCCGCCCGTGACCAGGCGGCGCTGAATCTGTCCTACACGCGGGTCATCGCTCCCGCCTCCGGGGTCGTGAGCAAGAAGACCGTAGAGCTGGGGCAGCTGGTCCAGCCGGGTCAGCCACTGATGAGTGTGGTGCCGCTCGAGGATGTGTGGCTCACGGCCAATCTCAAGGAGACGGAGATCGCCGATGTGAAACCCGGCGAGCCTGTGGACTTCACGGTCGACGCCTATCCCGGCAACCACTTTCGTGGGCACGTGCAGAGCCTCTCGCCGGCGACGGGGGCGCGCTTCTCGCTGTTGCCGCCCGACAACGCGACGGGGAATTTCACCAAGGTGGTGCAGCGCGTGCCGGTCCGCGTCCGGCCCGACAAGGTCGATCCGGCCCATCCGCTGCGGCCCGGGATGAGCGTGGTCGTCACCATTCAGACCAAGTAGCCCACCCGTGGCCACCGCCGCTCTTCCGGCTGCGGCGCTCGGCGGGAGCGCCGTGGCGGACCGCTACAAGTACCGCTACATCATCGCGGTCACGGTGTCGCTCGCGTCCGTCCTGGAGCTGCTCGACACCAGCATCGTGAACGTCGCGATTCCCCACATGATGGGGAACCTGGGCGCGACGCTGGACGAGATCGCCTGGGTGTCGACCGGCTACATCGTCGCGAACGTCATCATACTGCCCATCACCGGCTGGCTGTCGGCCTACTTCGGGCGGCGGCGCTATTTCGCGGGCTCGATCGCGATCTTCATCGTCTCATCGTTCTTCTGCGGCAACGCGCATTCGCTCGCCGCGCTGGTGTTCTGGCGGATCATCCAGGGGCTGGGGGGCGGGGCATTGCTCTCCACCTCGCAGGCCATCCTGTACGAGGAGTTCCCGCGCGAGGAATACGGCACCGCGATGGCGATCTTCGGCGTGGGCGTGATGGTCGGTCCGACGCTCGGGCCCACCCTCGGCGGCTACATCACCGACGCATTCGGCTGGCCGTGGATCTTCTACATCAACATCCCGATCGGCATGCTGGCGCTCGCACTGTCGCTCAGCTTCGTCAACGACTCCCGCTATCAGCAGAAG
>Ga0209689_1001206_pt1 | contig 19240 bp, 20 predicted proteins | sample GraSoiAngelo_149_FD_187119 | JGI IMG/M metagenome (GOLD analysis project Ga0209689, IMG submission 187119) | Grasslands soil microbial communities from the Angelo Coastal Reserve, California, USA - 14_1009_09_30cm (SPAdes) (version 2) | ecosystem: Environmental > Terrestrial > Soil > Grasslands ... | reverse complement strand
TTACGACGTGATTCTGGACAATGTTGCAAACCACTCGTTGTCGGAATGCAGGCGCGTCTTAAATCCTGATGGGAAATACGTCTTAATTGGAGGCGGAGGAGTAAATGAGGGTCGATGGCTCGGGCCGGGGCTCACTCATGCGCTTAACGCAATGTTCTTATCGAAATTCGTAAGTCAGAAAATGGGGATGATGCTGGCGGAGCTGAACCAAAAGGACCTGACTGCCCTGGCGGATCTTATGCAGTCCGGGAAGGTCACACCAGTCATCGACAGGACTTACACATTAAGCGAGCTTCCACAGGCTATCGAATATCTGGAACAAGGCCACGCTCGAGGAAAAGTAGTTGTAAAGGTGGACTAGCCCGCCTTCGCCAAGGCTCCGGCCTGGCAGAGCAACAAGGACCTATTCACGTCTCGGTGGAATGTATAATGTAGCCACCGGCCTGTGGCCGGTCCAGCAGGCGTGATTCTATCTGAAAGACGGCCCGCAGGGCCGTGGCTACAGAATTATCAGTCGTTGTCCGGGTTCGCTTCGCCCTCGTTAGAAGGCTGTGACTGGTCTTGTGCCAGCGCGTGAATGATTTGCCGCCCAAACTCAACGGCATGCTGCTTGCCGCGATTGACGAGAACAACAACGCCCAGTTTTTTCTGCGGGGCGAATCCTATGTAGGTCGACGTGTTATTTAGTCCGCCGTTCTTGTCGATGATGATGAAGTTGCCAGCGCTGACGATCTGCCAGGCGAGACCTATTGTTAAACGTGGGCTGACGGTAAAAACACCCTGATGGGCAAAAGCCATGGCATTTTCGATCGGGCCATGGCCGGGAACCTCGCCGAGATTGGCAGCCAGGAAGGTGGCCATGTCACGCGACGACGAATAGATTTGGCCGGAGCCTGGCCAGTCGAAAGTCCCTCCCTCTTCACCCGGTTTGCCGACGGGTTTGCCCATGGGACCATAACCCTGCACGGCGCGGCCAAGCAAATCGCGCGGCAAAGGTAATGCGGTCGAAGTCATCCCCAGCGGGCCGGTTAGCCGCTGGTGCATCAAGGCCGCGAACCGCGTGTTGAACCGATGTTCGAGGGCCACCCGGAGCAGCACCATGGCCGCATCGGAATAGAGGTATTGTTGGCCAGGTTCATGGTTCGGACCCGCTTTCCAGGAATTGAGGAAGCGAACAAAATCTGGCCAGGTATATCTACCTTTGTGCCACGTCTCGTATTCCTGCGGCCTGTTCGGCAAGCCGGAACTATGGCTGGCAAGCTGTCCTAGTGTTATCCGGCGGATGTCGCCCCCGCGCTGCAACTCGGTGACATATTTGGCAACCGGATCATCGAGGCTGAGCTCGCCCTGCTTAACAGCTTGCGCGAGCAACGTCGTCGCAAATACCTTGCCGACGGAGCCGAGGTTGAAAATTGAGTCAGCTGTGACCTGGCGTTTCTGCGCATTGTCAGCCATGCCGTAGTTAAAGAACGAAGTATTACCATTCATCCGGACGGCGACCGCAACCCCTCCTCCGCTGCCGGTCTTCGGCAAAATCGGCTGCACCTTTTGTGTAACGATCTGCTCAATATTGGGCTGGGCGTGCGCGGCGCCAGAAGTAAACAAGGCTCCGATTACGGTTCCCGTGACCATAGCAGCTCGAATCGCGTCCCATAATCGGCCCACAGGTTTGTTTTTCCGCTTGCTCGCCTTGCCTGATCTTGATAACCAAGAATTCATGGCTTCGTTTTATAGAGGCGCCCTCCTGAGTAAAGCCCGAAATAGGCGAAATCGAATTTCGTCGAATTGTAGTTAGACCTGACACCCTGTCTCATCATGCGTCGGCTGTCATTGTTGCTGTGGCGATGCTCGTGCTCGCGTTAATTGGCTTCTTCGTATGGCGGCAATACACGAGTCCATTTCCGCTCAGCGTGCCGAAGGACCGCACTCTAGTTGATTCATTTCATGCCCATCGCCAAACCTTCGAGACGCTCGTGGAGATGGCAGCCAAAGACGCAGCCATCGCATCGAACAATACGAGCGAGAGCCTCAGCGCTGCGCGCCGCTTCGAATACGCTCGCCTGCTCTCACAGATAGATGCGAAGATGCAAATGGGCTTCGATTCGACTGGGGTTGCATTTTCGTCTGCTCATGGTGGTATTGGCTTGTCAATTGGACCAGGTTGGGAGAAAGGGATTACGTACCTGCGGGCGGTTCCTAGTCGAGTCGGCCAAATTGTCCATAATTTAGACACAGACCCCGGTCATGATGACATGTACCTGGTTCCGATTGAAGGAGATTGGTACGTGTTTTATCAGCGAACTGACTATGATTAGGTCTAACCAATCGATGAAGCCAACGGCCCCATTGCGCTGCAACTTCAGCGTCTTTGCCACGACACTCTGCCGTGGCTTATCTCTTTCTCGTTAGATCATGCGCGTTCGTAGGGAGTTAATAGCTGTAATTGCGGCGCTGGCGCTGAACGCGTGCGCCAGTCTCGACGCACAATGGCGATGGCACGGTGTAAATGTTCAAGATCAGGCGGACATTCGTGCTGCATTGCGCAAGATCATGAACTCACCCATTGTCGCGTTGCAGCCGCGTGATCCACAGGTTCCGAACCAGCTTTATTTCTACACCGCAGACGACAAGATTTACCGCGCCGAAAAGACACGAGGTAAGTGGCAGATCTCCGAAGCAGTTCTTGTTTACTGATTGCGACATGATCGATCTAACCAATCGATGAAGCCAACGGCCCCATTCCGATGCAACTTCAGGGTGTTTGCCACGGCACCCTGCCGTAGCTTATCTCTTTCTCGTTAGACCTGTGAGCACTGAACAGGATATTCCGAAGGCAGCACCAAAGCGGTTTCTGCCGGTCCGCGGCCTCGTCGTTATTGGCACGATCACCGTCTTGCTGGGGCTATGCTCCTTCCTATATGCGTCGCGGTCTTCGACTCCCGAAATTTACCAGCTTATAGCGGCAACGCTTGTCATTGCAGGTCTCGGCACATTCGCCAAGATTCGCCAGCAGCGGCGCGTGATTCGCGAAGCAGAAAAGAGAGTGGAACACGAACAGGTCTAACCAATCGCTCCAGCCAACCGCTCTTTGGCGTTGCGCGTCGATGTCGATCTTGATTAGTATATTCTTAACCGTGGCGCAGCCTCGCTCTCAGAGCGGTGGCTGAGCTCCCTCTCGTTAGGCCTATGAAAACAACACTTTTCGCCAGTCGAGCGGCTGGCGGACTGATCCTTCTCACCGCTTTGGCACAGTCTGCAGTTCATTCCAAGCCTATTTCCGCGCCGTTGACTCCCCTGTCCATTGACGGGACTTACGAACTCACGGAACGCGTCATGGCCAATGGCACGGTTCTTCGGCCTCCTTCAATTGTAGCGCTGTATACGATGGCTGACGGGCGGTTCAATCTGAATCTTTTCGTCAAGAATGGCGATGGAACGATCGCGTCCGAGTCGACGGTCGGACGCTACACGTTCAGCACGGACAAGTACTGCGAGTGGATCGTCTACACGACAAGAAACAATCTCGATAAGGCAGGGGTCACAAACGAGGCGCCTGCGGTGACCAATCACTGCACGCCCGTTACCTCAAAGGATGGCCGATTCAATTTTTCGCCGCCTGGCGAAGGGGTGGAGGTCAGTTTCGGGGCGGAGGGTTTCACCGCGAAGATCGGCGGTGACTTCGTCGATCATTGGAGGAAGATCCGATAGCCGAGATGCACGAAAGGCCTAACCAGACGATGAAGCCAGCGGCTAACCGTCCTGAATGGCCGCTTCCAGTTCCTTAAACCCAGTCTTGTGCGGCCCGCTTAGCAATCCCCTGAAGCCCGCTCTGTTAGGGCGTGAAGTGCAGAATCCCGCTGTACGTGCCGCCAAACATCCCCCCGTCGCATACCGTTGGGTCTGGTGGAGTGCAGGGCGACGTCTGCAGCGCGACGAGAGTCCCCTCGAAAGTGCCTTGCCCGTGCAGATTCGTCAGCCCGCCCGTACCCTGCTCGAGAACCCAATTAGCGGAAGCCACGCCTTGGGCGTTAGCGGTGCCTTCATAGATCATCACCATCGTGCCGGATTGCCCATTCACAACACCAGTGAAAATGCCGCTACCGTGGAACGTCGCGGACCCGTTTCTATAAACAACGTCACGCTCCGTCCCAGTATAGCAGCCATCCAGGGTTCCAGAAAACGTCTCGGTGATGTCCACGGTGATGATTAGATTGCGGCCAACCTGTTTGAAATCGGTAACAATATTGCAATCAACCCACAGGCCGCTCGCAGCAATGAATCCCGGAGCGCTTGACCCGTTCCCTCTTGATTCACCGGCCTGACTCCCGGGCAATGGGAGGAATACCGCCAGGATAGCGAGTGCAACGAAGGCTTTGCCCAACGCTGCTGTTAGGTGACGAGACTTTGACCGGCTTTTTTTATTATCGCAGTTCATGATTGACCTTTCATATGTTGTGCAGACGGAGACTCCCATTTGCAGTTTCGTGGTGTGCGAGAAGCATGTCAGGTGCGTCGAGAACGAATTGGAGAAATCCTGAGTAGGGTCTCGCATTAGAACGGGCAAGACTAGGGACGCGTCTGCCGTTCTGTCAATGAGACCTTAGTCTTATTAAACTTTAGTATAATACGGGAAGGAATAACCACACGGCTGGGGGATGGGAGTCGTTTCCGTTTACACGCTTTTCTCTCCATCTACACAAGATAAGAACCCCGCTGACCAAAACGCCTAACCAATCGATGAAGCCAACCCAGCCACTTGTATTGTACCGGCGACGAACTTCACACTTTGCTTCAAGTGGCTGGGTGGCTTATCTCTTTGACTCATGATCTTCCCAGCTCATTCGCCCTCTCGGGCTTGCCCGTCTATGTCGTGGCTTCCCAGCTCACTCCATTCTCGTTAGGTATTACGCGCATATGAAACAATTCCTCATTGTTCTTGGTTCGATCTTTCTTGCAATCGTTGTGTTGGCAGCCATCGGTATCGCCTTCGTCGCAGTGCGCGGCAATGCGCTCGACAAGGAAAGCAAAGCTTATGCTGACACCGCCATTCCTGCCATCATAAACGGGTGGAGCGAGAAGGAGCTCCTCGACCGCGCGAGTCCCGAGTTCAAGCAAGCCGTCACACAACAACAATTAGATCAGATGTTTAACTGGTTTGGCAGCCTCGGTCGATTCCAAAAGTACGACCCGCCACAGGGACAGGCTCTCATGTCCGCTACCACGCAGAACGGCAAAGTCATTTCTGCGCAATACGCGACGAAGGCTACGTTCGAGAAAGGAGAGGCGACGATCACGCTCGGCCTGATTAAGCATGGCGACCAGTGGCAGATTCTGAGATTCAACGTGAACTCAGCACAGCTAATGCCAAAATAGCCGCGCTGGCGACTTGCTACTGCAACGATATTTAACGCGAAGCAGCGAAGAGGAAGATTGATATCGAGCGCGTCGAAGTTGAGGCTGAAGCGGAATTTGAAGCAGAAGGCGAAGCTGCAAAGGCCGTCTCCTATCGAGCGCGCGTGAAGGCGAGAGCTTCAGAAGACGACATTCGCGTCCTCATTGTGCACACCGATAAAGTCGCTGAGATCCAAAACACTGTTAGAGCGTCGACGCCCGTCCTCCTTAAGAGTATAGAGGCAATCACCGTATGAATGAATTGATCAACAAACTGTCACTTGCATTGGTCGCGATAAGCTTCGCACTGGTCGCGTTGAAGGCCGCGCAGCCAGAGATCAATCCCTCCCACATTGATGCGTACGTCACGCCCTATTACGATTCGAAAGGCCCAGAGGTCAAAGTCGGCCGGTTTAGTTCTGGGCTGGCGTCGGCGAAGGAAGATGACTTTCTTGCCACCATCGCCCAGATGAAGAAAGATTGGGACCGGCTCACGTTTCCTGAACTCTATGTCGCCGCGATCCGGCTGTACGACCTGGGCTATCGAAAAGAATCGGTTTACTGGTTTTATTCTGCTCAGTATCGCGGTCGGCAGTTTGGCATTCTCCTGGATCAAACCAAGATGGGAAGCATCGGTAGTCCTGGCTTTGAGCTGTTGCACGCTCAGAACGCTTTTTATCAGCTCGTGGGGACTTACATCAATGGTTACGCCTTCGGAGATATGGACGGGCTCGTGAAGATTGTGGAAAGAGTCCAGAAAGAAGGCCGTCGCATACCTGATTTAGAGGCTGCCTACCCGGGCGTTACATTCAGAACTAAAAGCAAATGGCCGTCGGCTAACGCTGATCTCGCTGATGGGATGAACCAGCTGATATCGATGCTGAAAGAGAAGAAGGACGACATAAAGCGCCAGCGCATCGAGCGAGGAGTCGAGGAAAAGTTCTCGAAACTAACAAGTAAGGAGCTACCCAGCCGCTAGAGCCAGCACTGCCATCGAGGCCGAAGGCACAAGTTGCTGTGAAGCTTAGAGGAATATGATCGCGGCTCTTCTCATCGCACTGATCATCCTCGGTCTGCCGACGCTTTATTTCGCATGGCACAGCCGAGAGTTTCGCAAATTCTTGGCTGGTACGTTCTTCGTCAGCGCGGGAATTCTATTCTATCTCTACCTTACCAAGGTGTCGGTGCCGCTGCTCGGCACCAGTCTTGTCCTGACGCCAGAAATCAGCGGGTTCCGCTCCATCGTTTATTTCATCCTGTTCGCGCTTTGCTTCTACTTTGGTTTTATCAAAACGCCGAAAGATTCGGGCAAGTGACGCTGTCATGTTGAGCGAAGCGAAACATCTCTGGTCTATTTTCGTTGGGTATCGGCCCAAAAGGGATCCGAGATTCTTCGCTTCGCTCAGAATGACATTCTAAGATGCCTTGTAAGTGCTTGAGGCCTATGATGCGACTGACTGTTGTGCTTTCTGCGATGGCATTTCTTCCGTATTTCGCACTCGCCAAGCGTTCCGCGCCGCCAAGGGTTGAGCCAGTGATTCACGACAGTATCCGCTACGTAGCACCGAATGACGATGGGCGCCGCGCGTACATCGAAGCGTGGGATGTTCAGAGCAATAAAAAGCTCTGGGAATTGACGGTGTTTACGAACCACATTGAGCCACGGCTGGAGGAAGATGTTCAGTGGGTTTTCATTAATAAGCTGAACGTTCGCGATGGTACGCTCCTCGTGATATCGGAGCGCGGTAACACGTACCAGATTGATTTAAAAACGAAAGCTATAACCCAGTCCGATACCACGAAATCTGCAACGCCGGACGCGACTGCACAGCTGCATGATATTCCTGAGGTGATCGATAGAGCCATCACGAATGGTTTGCTGGCGAAGGATTACGAGCTCTCCTTTCGCGTAAATCCATTCTATCTGCGCGGCGATTTCATTGGCGATGGTAAGGCTGATATTGCGGTCCTGGTCAAGCAACGTTCGACCGGAAAGTTCGGAATTGCGATCATCAATGGTGCCACCGACAAGGTAACGGTTGTCGGAGCGGGAAACGCAATGGGCAATGGCGGTGATGACTTCGAGTGGATGGATACGTGGCAGGTTTATTCCAAAGCCCGCGCCATCCGTGAAGCTGATAGAAGTGTCCCACATCTCCGTAGCGATGCGCTGCTCGTGGGCAAGAGCGAGGCCGCTAGCGCGCTGATTTACTGGAACGGCAAGCGCTACGTCTGGTTCCAGCAGGGCGACTAGGATGGCCGCGAATGACGTCATCGCGTAATTACTGTCGAAGGGTGTTAAATGCGATGTGAGCACCGCCGGCAGACTCGCCAGGATGTTCGCATTTTTTCCCGCTCGAAAGAGGGAAGGCAAGCGGATAGATATTTTACGGAGACAGTTTTGAGCGACGCTGACACTGTCCCGAATTTAGCAATGGCTCCTAACAATCCGATGGATTAATCCAGGCGGGTTTGTAGCGTATAATGCCCCGGCGAAAAAACATCAGAAAGCAGACACTATGAAAACACGCTCCCAATTGAACATTCTCGGTATCAAAGATCAGTCAGGCCATGGACAATCGGCCAGCTTGCTTCAGTCGGCTAGGTTGACGATCGGAGTGACAATTCTCCTGTTCGCTCTGGTTAGCGGTGAGGCGGCCGTGGAGCAGCCTGATTTCTGTCGCCGGACTGCGCAGGCCGTCTTGGCGTCCTGTCAGGCGGCAGCCCAGAGTGATTACTGGCTCGCCTTGGGGAAGTGCGACAACCTTGCGGATCCTGACGTACGGGAGGAGTGCCGGAAGCAAGCGTCGGCGGATCTGAACGACGAGCGGCAGACCTGCCAGGAACAAAACGACGCGCGATTGGCAGCCTGCGAGCGGCTCGGCGGAACACCGTACGACCCGGTGATCGATCCGTCGAATTTCGTCACTCGGATCGATAATCCTTACTTCCCATTAAGGCCGGGCACGACCTTCATCTATGAGGGTCATACCGCCCAGGGTTTTGAACACGATGAGTTCGCCGTGACGCACCATACCAAGGTGATCCTCGGCGTCACCTGCGTCGAAGTCCACGATACGGTCACTGTGGACGGCAGGCTGACGGAAGATACGCTCGATTGGTTCGCCCAGGATAGAGATGGCAACGTGTGGTATTTTGGCGAAAACACCCACGAGCTTGAGGATGGCTTGATCACCACCATTGAGGGCACGTTCATGGGTGGTGTCAACGGGGACAAACCGGGAATTATCATGAAAGCTCATCCTGCCATCGGCGATTTTTACCGTCAGGAATTCTCTTTGGCTAATGCCGAGGATTTTGCGGAAACCGTCAGTCTCACCGCGTCGGTCACCGTGCCAGCTGGGACGTTCCACAATTGCCTGAAATCGAAAGAAACCACGCCTTTGGAAACCGATCTCCTCGAATACAAATTCTACGCGCCGGGCGTTGGAAATGTCCTGACTGTTGACACCAGAACTGGAGACAGGGAGGAACTGGTGCGGATCAGACATGAATGAGGCAACCCAAAGAAATAGACAGAACAATTTCTGCCTATTGGTCTACTGGAACGGGAGGCGGTACGTCTGGCTTCAACAAGACGACTAGTAGCGACTGGCGTCGAGCTTGGATGGAGCTTAGCGCGTAATTAAAAGATAGCCCTTGCTCTCCTTCTCTCTTCTTTCAATTGATTTCAATTGAAAGATGGCAGCACGTTGAAGGTCGCGCAGCAAAACGGGCGCTTTCTCAGTTGATACCACCAGCGCATCGAGATTTCCACCGTTCCATTCGGCGATGGCGCCATCTGGCGCGAGGTAGTGCGTTTTCCGCAAGTAAAGAAGCAGACCCTCGTCTTTCGCAGAAACAGCTTCGTAGCGCCAGTGACGCGCCTCCGCTTCGCGACGAACGTTGCGTCCAAAAACAGCGAGCGCGTCACGATGATCGCGATAGCCGGTAACTACCTTCCAAATTGTATAACCGCCAGTAAACAAGATCGCGAACAGGAGCGCGATGGCTAGATAGAGACGCCACCCAGTCCGGCTCAGGGCGTCCGGTCGGCGCAGCGAGCTGAATCCACTAGAAACCTGTGCCGCCAGCAGCAAACAAAGCGGCGGAATAACCGGAAAGATTCTGTCAACCCGCTTGGATGGAACTAGTGACATCACGATCAAGCCGCCCACACTCCAGCAAAGCAGCCAGAAGGTATCCGGCGAGATCTCGCGAAATGCGGTACCTATTCTCCATCGGCGCGACGCAAGATCGAAAATTGCAATCGCGATCAGCAGGATGCTCCACGGAGCAAATTTGTGAATCAGATGCGGCAAATAAAAATAAAGCGGCTGCGGACGATGAATGGTTTCGCCAAAACGCCCCAAAAATTCGCGCATAACCACTTCATCAAAGAAGCCGGACTGAAACAAAATGCCGCCGGTGACCCATAACAAGAAAACAGCTAGTGAAGCGATCCATGGCCACCAGCCAGACCAGGCGCTGAGCGGCGCGCCCGGCGGTCGCGCCCTACCATGGCGCCATTGGAACAACACAATGCCGGGAAGTAAGAACGCGTAGACAATCGGACCCTTGATCAGCATTGCGATGGTGAGCAATGCGAAAAGGTAAACTCGATCCCGCGGCTTCCATTCTTCCTGCCTTTCAATTTTTTGCCATATCAGCAGACCAACAAGGAAGATTACAAATGCCAGTGCCATGTCAGTGCGCACCAGAGTTGCCAGGCGCGGAGTCAGCAGATTCAATCCAAACGCACTGAGCGCAACGAGACCGGCAATTGATCCATACGCGGAGCTGGCGGTGCGAAACAGCAATACTGCCAGCGCAACGGCAGCCAGGAGCGATGGCAGCCGCCACGAGAGCTCCCATAAGCGAGTCATTGCAAAGAGACCAGCTGAAACCCATCCCACCAATGGCGGCTTTGTTGCCACGCGTTCGTGCGGCGTCTGCTGATAGAACCAGCGACCCTCCTTGATCATCTCGAAGGAAGTGTATGCTTGCTTCGCCTGATCGTAGTCATCGAGCTGCCATGGCAAATTGCCGATGAGAAACAAAAGAAAGCTAACAGCAGCAACGGCCCAAACGGCGCGCGGATCTTCGAGCAGTCTTCCTGTCATATGGCTTGGCTGTAGCGTGCGCTGTCCTCAGCGCATCGCGTTCCAGCACGGGAAAGCCCATTCCGCTGAGGACAGCGGCCACTACAATGCGTGCGAATGGAATGAATCATTCACTCGCGCCAGAGAATTGCGCGCATCGGCGCGCCATCGCCACCGGCGATTTTTAGAGGCGGCGCCGCGAACTGATAAATCCCGGAAGCAACATCACTCAAATCTAGCGACTCAACGATGGCGATGCCGGCGCGGGCCAGCGCATGATGGTTCTGCAACGATTTCGAATCGATCTCATCGACGGACGGAAGATCCATCCCGAGCAGTTTGACGCCATTTTTCTGCAGCCACGCCGGCACATCGGCAGCGATCACAGGAATTTGGTTTGGAAAAACTGCGGAATCACTCCACCGACCAGTTTTTACAAGGACCCGGGAGGTGGCCGCTATTGCTTCGGCAGACGGCCGGAGGTCCTCGATTGTGATCAGGTGTTTCTCCTTCGAATCTAAGAAAGCTTGCGCAAGGTCGACAACTGTCGCGCGCCCCAGATAAGTTTCGAGCGGTGCTTTCTCAATCGATTCGCCATTCGTGTCAAAATGGAACTGGGCGTCGGCGTGCGTGCCGTTATGCACGCTCATGCTGATCGCGCCCAGATTCACGCTTTCACCTTTCGCTTTCTGTCTCGTCAACCGAAAGCAACACGGCTCGTCACCGGGCCATTCTGCAAGGTCGTTCGAAAGGGTTCGTGAAATATCCCAAATTTTCATGCGTGATTAGTTAAGTCGCCGTTCCCATCTCTTCAATAATTGCTCGGGCCGCTCTTTCGCTTGCTCCGGTTTCCCCCAATCTGCCAATGATTGAATCGAACTCCGAAATCATCCTCTCACGCGCGTTTGCATTCTCAATCAGCGGTTGCACGGCTTCGACGACGGCACGCGGTTTTGCCCGATACTGGATGAATTCCGGAACCACTTCTTTATCTGCAAGCAGGTTAGGCATACCAAGATATTTCACATTCACGACGAGTCGCGCAGCCAGGTATGTCGGCCACATAACTTTATAAATCAGCACAAAAGGCAATCGAAAATAAGCAGCTTCCAACGTGGCGCTCCCTGAAGCGACAATCCCAGCCCATGCGCGCTGCATGATTACCGCTGTTTCGTCGACCTTGATTTGAATTGCCTCCCCATCTTGTGATTGATCCAGTCCGGCGACGGCCGGGCTCATCTCGAGAGCAAGTTGCTCGGATGCAGCTGCGACTTCAAAACGCAGATTCCGGTTGTGCTTCCGAAGTTCACGCACAGTTTCCAGCATTACCGGGAAAATTTTTCGCACCTCGCGGGAGCGACTACCGGGGAAGAGCCCGATTAAATTCGGATCACGCTGAGTGTCGATTTTCCGGTCCTGCAATCGTTCGATCATGGGATGACCAACAAACAACGCGCGCAAGCCCACCTGGTTGTAAAGATCGGTTTCAAAAGGAAAAATACAGAGTACCAGATCGATGAAGTGCGCCATTCTTTTGATGCGTCCATGGTCCCAAGCCCATACTTGAGGACTGATGTAATAAATTATCTTTTGTCGCGGCGCTTGCCTTCGCAATGCGCGGGCGAGACGCAGATTGAAACCTGGATAATCAATCAGGACTACCGCGTCAGGCTTGCTCTCCCGAATTTCGCGCAACGTTTCATGAAACTGTTCGCGGAAATAACCATATTTCCTGAGTACTTCCCATAAACCGAGGACTGCTGCCTCGCCGGTCCAATTTTTGAATTGCTCACCAGCAATCTCTCGCATTTGCGGGCCGCCGCGCCCGACAAACTGGAGCCGGCTGTCTAACCCGCGCAGGCAACGCATCAATGCGGCGCCGTGATTGTCTGCGCTTACTTCACCGGCGACGAAAAAGATGGTCTTTGATTTCATTCTGCTTGTAGCCACAGGCCTGTGGCCCGTCCGCGCTCGAAGCACTTTAAGAAACCGTCCGCAGGGCGGTGGCTACAGGAATCAGCAGCTGAATACATCAGCGAGCCATTACCCACCGGGCGCGATTCGCTTCGTTATTTCGACCGCTAGCTTCAATGCCGCTGTCGCTTGAGAACCCGAAACGCGGGGTTCGCGCCCCGTGCTAGCGCATTCAATAAACGAAGCCAGCTGAAGCTTGAGCGGTTCTTCCCGTTCAATGTCGACTCGGTCACGCGTGATGCGTCCCCCAACCCGTCGATAGATTTCGCCGCTTTGATTTTGATAATCGAGCGAGAGATAGGCGTCCTCTTGAAAGATGCGAATCTTGCGAAGCCGCTCGGGACTGATACGGCTGGAGGTAACATTTGCCACGCAACCGTCTTCAAAATGGAGTCGCGCATTGGCGATGTCTTCGCTCCGGCTAAGCACCGGCACGCCCACTGCGTCGATACTCCAGAGCGGCGAGCGCACAAAATGCAAAATAACTTCCAGGTCATGGATCATCAAATCGAGAACGACCCCGATGTCCGTGCTGCGTTCGGAATAAGGCGCGAGCCGATGCGCTTCGATGAACCGGGGATGAGTGAGATGTGTTTCCAACGCACCTAAAATCGGATTGAACCGTTCCACGTGGCCAACTTGCAAAATGAGACCACTACGCGTGGCTAACTCCGCCAGTTCGGTAGCATGCGCGGTATTATCCGTGATCGGCTTCTCGACGAGCACATGTTTGCCTTTTGTCAGGAGAGCGTGCGCTATCGCGTAGTGCGTATTAGTTGGCGTTGCCACGGAAGCGGCATCGACCATCTCAATAAATTCGTCGAGCGATTTGGCAGGTATCGCACCGAATTTCCCACCGATGGTGCGGCTCCTGAAATGATCCACGTCATACACTGCGGTGAACTCGGCCGATGGAATTTCCGCATACAGCCGCGCATGGTTGCTCCCGATGTGACCAACCCCAACAACTCCGATGCGCAGGTTATTCATCACCGGTCGCAGTCAACGCGGAAAGCTATCCGGGTCAACCCGCGCTTGGGTCCAATGGGTCATATAAATCGTAAGAACCTGCCCTTTGAAACAGATCACCTCGCACAGTTCGCGAGAAACCATTCATAGGTTCGGGCGATCCCGTCTCGCAACGGAATCGACGGCTTCCAACCAAGAGCGCGCAGCTTTGAAACGTCCAACAGCTTTCGCGGCGTGCCATCTGGTTTCGTTGCGTCCCAGGCAAGATCGCCGTCGAAACCAACCACTTCGCAGATCAGCTCCGCAAGTTCGCGGATCGAGACGTCCTCCCCGCACCCGACATTGATGATTTCCGAGGAGTCATATTTCTCCAGCAGCAGGAGACACGCTGAGGCCAGGTCGTCCACAAGCAGAAATTCGCGGCGCGGCTTTCCCGAGCCCCACACGATCAGCTTTCGATCTTTCCGCGCTTTCGCCTCATGCGCCTTACGCAAGAGGGCGGCGAGAACATGTGATGTTTCCAAATCGAAATTGTCGTTGGGACCGTAAAGGTTTGTGGGCATTACCGAAATGAAATTCGCACCGTATTCGCGAGCATACGCCTGGCAAAGCTTGATCCCGGCAATCTTCGCAATGGCGTAAGCTTCATTGGTTGGCTCGAGCGGTCCGCTTAGCAATGCCGTTTCCGGGATTGGTTGCGGCGCAAACTTCGGGTAAATGCACGAGCTACCAAGAAAGAGAAGTTTGCGCGCGCCATTCTCGTATGCCGCCTGAATAACATTGTTCTGGATTCGCGAATTCTCGAGAAGGAATTCGACTGGAAAGTCATTGTTTGCCTTAATGCCGCCGACCTTTGCCGCCGCGAGAATCACCAACGCTGGTTTCTCTTGGGCGAAAAATTCCGTGACCGCATTCTTGAGATCGAGTTTCGATCTGTCGCGAACGAGCAAGTTTGAGAAGCCTTCCGATTTGAGCCGGCGGACGAGTGCGCTACCAACCATCCCGCGATGACCAGCAACGAAAATTTTCTCCGATTTATCCATCATGAGCTGCCCAGTGCTGCTAGCATTTTCTTTTTTCGTCCTTTGCGCAATCCTAGCGTTGGCTCCCAATCGCGGCATCCCTTCTTTGTCATTCTGAGCCCTTCAGCTTCGCTCAGGACAGGCTTCGCGAAGAATCTCTGATCATATTCCTGGGCGCTCATCTGCCGCATGCTAAAGATGCTTCGCTCCGCTCAAGATGACAGCGGACGAAGACGCTTCAACGCTTTAATGCTTTTAACGAGCAGACGAGTAAGAGTTGCTCAGGACGGCTGGGGACGTAATGGTATTATTTCGATGATCGCCAAGACGAAGGAGACATTTCAGTTTGACGCTATTGACGATGTGGTAAGCGATATCGCCAAGGGCCGCATCGTCATTGTGACGGATGATGCCGATCGTGAGAACGAAGGCGACTTGGTAATGGCCGCCGAAAAAGTAACCCCGGAGGCGATTAACTTCATGGCTACGCACGGGCGCGGCTTGATTTGCGCGCCTATTTCAAATGAACGCGCTGAGCAACTCGGCTTGCAACGCATGGTGGTGCGGAACCGGGAGAAACATAAGACAGATTTTACCGTTTCGGTGGATGCCGCGCGCGGCGTGACCACAGGCATCAGCGCTTACGATCGGGCTACCACGATCCTGGCAATCGCGAATCCGAAATCGTCCCCCGAAGACCTAAATCAGCCGGGGCACGTTTTTCCGCTGCGCGCGAAGGATGGCGGCGTGTTGCGACGCGCCGGTCACACTGAGGCCGCCGTCGATCTTGCAGGAATGGCGGGGCTACAACCGGCAGGCGTGCTCTGCGAAATCTTGCACGATGACGGTACCATGGCGCGGTTGCCGGAGTTGATGGAGTTCCGCAAGAAACACGGCCTGCGCATTTGCACGATCCAGAGTTTGATCGCACACCGGCGCGTTCGCGAAAAACTGGTGGAGCTGGAGCAAATCGTGAAAATGCCGACCGACTACGGCGACTTCGATTTACATTTGTACCGCTCGAAGCTGGACGGCCAGCACCATCTCGCTCTGGTCAAAGGCAAGATCGATAAGAACAAGCCGACGTTGGTGCGTGTTCACAGCCAATGCCTTACCGGCGACGTGTTCGGTTCACGCCGGTGCGACTGCGGAAATCAATTGCACGCCGCACTTCGGCAAATTCAGGAGGAAGATAGCGGTGTCCTGGTTTATATGCGCCAGGAGGGACGCGGGATCGGGCTCGCGGCAAAAATTCACGCTTACAAATTGCAGGAGGAAGGACTCGACACGGTCGAGGCAAACGCGAGGCTCGGGTATCCCAGCGATTTGCGAGATTACGGTCTAGGCGCGCAGATCCTTTTCGATCTCGGAGTACGTCAGTTCCGTTTTCTGACTAACAACCCGAAGAAGGTCGTTGGACTGGAAGGCTACGGCCTGGAGATGGTGGAGCAGGTGCCAATACGTAGCGAAGCCAATCCGCACAACGCGAAATATCTCGAGACCAAAAAGACGAAGCTGGGACATTTACTGTGATTGCGGACTGCGGATTGGCGATTGCGGATTGCAGCGAGGTCAAATCGTAATCCTGAGAAACGAATGTCGACCAACGCGCCGGGCCGCCCGCAAATTGATAAGGGCAAACGAACGTTCCAAATCGTGGCCAGCCAATTTAATCCGCAATACGTGCAGGGCCTCGTTGATCATGCTGCCAAAGAGTTGCGCGAGCTTGCGCCTGGCGCTGCAATTTCGATTCGCCGCGTGCCGGGTTCGTTCGAAATTCCTGTGGTTGTGCGCGAATTAGCCCGAAAGAAAAACAACAACGCGATTATTGCCTGCGGCGTGATCCTGCGTGGGGAAACAAACCACGCCAAAAATCTAAGCCGCTCCGTGACCGATGCGCTTCAGCGAATTGCGGTTGATTACGGCATGCCTGTAGTCAACGTCGTGCTCAGCTTCGACAACGAGGATCAGGCGCGCGAGCGCTGCCTGGAAAGTAGAATCAACCGCGGGACCGAGGCCGCGCGGGCAGCAGTGGAAATCGCCAGGGTCATGTCGGAACTTCGCAGGGAGTAATTCATGGGCAAAAGACGGCGAGCACGCGAAGCAGCAATTCAGTATCATTTTTGGCGCGACCTTCAGCGCGGTGAAGGACCGGAAAAGATTGACGAGTTTTGGGAATTTTGTCCGGCGACACCAAGGGTTCGCGAGTTTGCGCAGCCGCTTATCGAGGGAATGGTCGAGCATTTGCCGGAAATCGATGAACGGATTTGCCGCTACTGCGAGAATTACGAATTTCGCCGGATCTCAGCGGTTGACCGCAACGTCCTCCGCCTGGCGATCTACGAAATGCTTTATCGCGACGACATACCGCCGGTCGTCTCGATTAACGAAGCGATCGAATTGGCAAAAACTTTTGGCGGTGGCGAATCAGGCCGTTTCGTCAACGGTATCCTTGATCGCGTAAGAAGAGATTTGGACCGGCCCGCGCGTGAGGCCCTAACCAAACGAGATTCGTGATTCGTTAAAGCGTTGAAGCGAAAGCTTCACGCACCATTGTCATTCTGAGCCCTTCGGCTTCGCTCAGGACAGGCTTCGCGAAGAATCTCTGATTGTTTCTCTAGCCAGCGCTGAAATGATAATCTGAGATGTTTCACTTCACTCAACATGACAAAGTAAGCGAATGTCCGCTTCAACGCTGAAATGAATTTCCTTAAGACTCTCGCCGAACATTTCGCCGGTAAGCCCATCGACTGGGAAGAGCTCGAGGAATCGCTTATCCGCGCGGACCTCGGCGTGCCGATGACCAGTCGCATCATCAAGACACTGCAAGAACGCGAAGCCTGGTCGTTAATGGGAATAAATGACGTTGTGAAAATTGTGCGTCAGGAAATTTCGCGGGTTTTGCCCGCAAACAGTGCGGCCATCCAGCCTCTGGCCGGGAAACCAAATGTCATCCTGCTTCTGGGTGTCAACGGCACTGGCAAGACCACATCGACAGCGAAACTGGCTCGTTATCTGCAGAAAGATCGGCACAGCGTCTTGCTGGCGGCAGCAGACACTTTTCGCGCAGCGGCGATCGAGCAACTTGGCATTTGGGCAACGAGGCTGGGCGTCGAAATGATTAAGGGACAATACAACTCCGATCCAGCCGCGCTTTGTTATGAAGCGTATCAGGCAGCCGCCAAACGCCAGGCTGACTTTCTGCTTTGCGATACGGCCGGCCGACTGCACACGAAAAAGAATCTGATGGCCGAGCTTGAAAAGGTGAAACGCACTCTCGCCAAGCACGACCCGGATGCACCGCATGAAACGCTGCTTGTGGTCGATGCGACGACTGGCGGCAACGCGCTCAGCCAGGCGCGCGAATTTCAAACCGCCATTGGACTGACTGGTCTTGTCGTCACCAAGCTCGACGGCAGCGGCAAAGGCGGCATCGTTGTCGCGATCCAGGACGAATTGGGAATCCCAACGCGTTTCGTCGGCACCGGCGAACAGCTGGATGATTTTGCGGCATTCGATCGGCGGACGTACATCGAGAATCTGTTGTAATTATTGAAGCGTCGAAGTGGATCGCAATCATCCTGTCATGTTGAGCAGAGCGAAACATCTCTGATTGTCATTCAGCGCCGTGTAAGAAATGATCAGAGATTCTTCGCGAAGCCTGTCCTGAGCGAAGCTGAAGGGCTCAGAATGACAATGCTGCCTACTGTTTTCATTTAACGCGTCAATGAATGCCACTCGCGAATTTGTCGCGAACATGCTGTAGTCTCCGGGCAGCCTCATGGGAGAAGCAGTCAAAGAGACGTTCGTACCGGAAGACAACGTCCCTCCGGTCGTCGCGAGCGGACTTCGCGGTTTCATCGCGAAGTTTACGGTGCTCAAGGGAGCGCAACGCGAGCTGTGGCTCACGTTCCTGATCAAGTTGTTCATCATCTCGGCGTACTCGATCACGAATAAGACTCTGATCCTGTGGCTTTCGTCAGATCTTGGGTTCAGCGATCAAGGGGCAGGAGCGTTGGTCGGTTGGGTTTGGGCACCGGCGATGACCGTGTGCACATTGTTAGCCGGGTCGTTCACCGATGCACTCGGTCTTCGCCGAACTTTTTTCGTCGGCGTTTCCGTTTGCGCGGTCGCTCGCGCCGTTATGGTATTTACGACTGTACCATGGCTGGCACTGGCCGGCGGCTTGTTCCCGTTAGTGATCGGCGAGGCGTTAGGCACACCGGTGCTGATTGCCGCCACGCGCCGCTATTCGACTGTGCGACAACGTTCGATCGCTTTCTCGATGATCTACATGGTCATGAACGTCGGCTATCTGATTGCTGGAAGCATTTTTGACTACGTGCGCCACTCGTTAGGCGAGTATGGCTATCTGAATTTCCTCGGATTGCACATAACGACTTATCGCACCCTTTTTCTCGTAAGCCTCGCCTTCGAAGTCCTGCTTTTTCCCACAATTTACTTCTTGCGCAGAGGAGCTGAAGCAACAGACGAAGGCGTTCGATTCAACGCCGAGCCAGTGAGGCACGCGACAGGCGCGTTCTGGAAACGCGTCTGGCTAACCATTCACGACAGCGCAGTCGATACTGTCGTGCTGTTTAAGCGGCTGCTCGGTCAATCCGGTTTTTATCGCCTCCTCGCTTTTCTTCTCTTAATCGGATTTCTGAAGCTGATCTTCCTGCAAATGGACTACGTGTTTCCAAAGTTCGGCATCCGCGAGCTGGGCAACGGCGCTCCGATCGGTCACCTCTCGAATATCAATTACATTCTCATCATCATTCT
>Ga0209689_1001200_pt1 | contig 19251 bp, 18 predicted proteins | sample GraSoiAngelo_149_FD_187119 | JGI IMG/M metagenome (GOLD analysis project Ga0209689, IMG submission 187119) | Grasslands soil microbial communities from the Angelo Coastal Reserve, California, USA - 14_1009_09_30cm (SPAdes) (version 2) | ecosystem: Environmental > Terrestrial > Soil > Grasslands ... | reverse complement strand
GTCGCGATCCACGTGCGTCGTGTCGCTCGAGACCACGTACGGCACGCCGACAGTATCGAGGTCCACCGCGCGCCAGCCCCGCGCCGCGCTCCTTCTCAGACCGCCCACGGCGGTGGCGCGCTCGCCGTGCCACCGAGGCTGCCGAACACACCGAGGCGCAGCTTCAGCGCACCGAGAGCGCTCTGCTTCGCGGAAAGCGACGCGAGCATCCGGTCGTAGCCGGCGTCCGGGTAGGCCCCCGCGGCGCGCGCCAGGATGGGCGCGAGCTCGGCTGGATAGTCGACGTCCTTGAGCTCGGGATGCGGCCAGGCCTTCGTACCGTCCCGATACGGCGTGAGGAGGTCGATCCCGTTGCGGACGCGAGCCGACGCGTGCCAGACGTCCACCCCGACGCGGTCGCCGAGGTCGCCGAGGACGCAGAAGGCGAGGAGGTTGAACGCGCTGTAATGGAAGGATCGCGTGCGCACGAGCTCGAGCGGCTGATGACCGTCGTCGTTGATCTGCTTCATGGCGCGCTTCGCCCCGACCTGCGCGAGCGTGTCCTTCGCGGCGTCGGCTCGGCCCGCGAACAGCGCGAAGTCCGCGACCTGCGCGTCGTACCAGGTCCCGTGGTTGTTCGTCGCGCGTCCCTCCATCATCCCCTGCGCGCTGCCGAGGAGCCAGTCCACGAGCTGCGCGAACCAGGCTCGCAGCGCATCCTGGTCGGCGGCGGCCCACGCGGGCGTGCCCTCGAGCAGGAGCGCCGCGTCGACCGCGCGCATGAGCTGACGGCTCTCGATGATCCCGGTCCCGCGCGACTCCGTGCGGCCCGGGACGATCTGCGCGAAGCGCATCGAGGGACTCATGCGGGTCCGCTCGTCGAGGAACCAGGTCCGCAGCCAGAGCGCCGCGCCCTCGCTGTAGATGCTCTCCCCGGTCAGGAACCCCGCGAGCGCGAGCGTCTCGACCGAGGCGACCATGCGCACGATCTTCGCCCCGTCGTAGCGGTGGATGTCGGTGGCCTCGGGATTGATCTGGCCGTCGCGCTGCAGGTAGGGGAGCCCGTCGGGCTTGGCCGGGTCGGGCCACCAGTAGATGCTGAGGCTCACGTAGTCGTGCGGATCGCCCGACGGCGCCGCTACCGTCTTCTCCGCGACCGATACCGGGGTGGCCGTCATGGCCATATCCGCGGCGCGGCGCAGCTCCGTGATGGCCGGTGCGAGATCGGCGCGCCCGGCGAGCGCGCCGGCCCGCGCGTCCGCGAGCGCGGCCCGATCCATGAGCAGGACCGGTGGCGCCGGCGGCGCAGATCGCGTCGCGGTCACCGGCGGCGCGCCGGCGCACGCTGCGAGCGCGACGACGGCGAGCGAGAGCGAGGCGGCACCGAGACCTCTCACCGCGTTCCGGACGCGCGCTCGAGCTCGACGCTCGCCATGAGGAACGCGCCGAGGCCGCGGTGATCGTTCGTCTCGAGGGGGCGGTGTACGTAGTACTCGTACGAACCGTCCCGATAGGTCATGTCCGGCTCGTCCGGCCGGCGGCCGAGGCCGGTCCCCGCGCAGGTGCCGTGCAGCGTGATGTCGCCGTCCGCGCTCGCCGAGACGAACCGCCGGAGGATGCCGTCGTAGCCCTGGCGCGCGGAGTCGAGATGCGTCGGCGCCAGGTGACCGAGACGGACCCCCTTCGCGGCCGCGTAGACGAACATCGCCGAGGCCGAGGCCTCGAGGTAGTTGCCTTCCCGCCCGCCCTGGTCGAGCACCTGCCACCAGAGCCTGGTCTGCTCGTCCTGGACACGCATCGCGGCAGCCATCGTCTCCCCGAAGATCGGCGCGATGCGATCGCGCTGCGCCGAGCGTGCGGGCAGCAGCTCCAGGATGTCTGCGAGCGCCATCGCGAACCACCCGAGCGCGCGGCCCCACGAGCTCGGCGAACGCCCGGTCGCCGGATCGGCCCAGCGCTCGCGCTTGCTCTCGTCCCAGGCGTGGCGCAGCAGACCGGTGCGCTCGTCGCGCGTCCGCTCGGCGATGAGGGTGACCTGCCTCGCGACGTCGTCGAGAGCCGAGGGCTCGGCGAACGCGACCGCGAGCTCGGCGTAGAACGGGCCGGCCATGTAGATGCCGTCGAGCCACATCTGGTCGGGGTAGATGCGCTTGTGCCAGAAGCCGCCGCTCGGCGTGCGCGGCTGAGCGCGCAGCTGCTCGCCCAGGACCTGGGCGGCCGCGCGGTAGCGCTCGTCACCGGTCTCCCGGTGGAGCGAGAGTAGGAGAGGACCGCCGGCGACGCTGTCCAGGTCGAACGCCTCGCGCGAGTACGTCGCGATCGCGCCGTCGTGGACGAAGCGGTCGAGGTTCGACCTGATGTACTGGAGGTACCGCTGGTCGCCGGTCGCTCGCCGGACCTGATCGACGCCTTTGAGCAAGGTCGCCCATTCGTACGCCCAGCGTGTCCCGACGACCGGCTCGCGCCGCAGGAGGGCGTCGGCGGCCCGTGTCGACCACGCCGCCGTCACGGTGCGCACGTCTCAGCTCACGTCCCGGAGCACGAACGGCTCCCCGTCCTGCCCGCTGACCTCGACCCGATCGAGGCGCAGGCGCCGCAGGTTGCGTGCGAAGAAGCCGGCGCGCCGCATCGGCTCGAGGCCGTCGGCGTACTCGGGGACGCCGGCGCGCGCGTTCGCCGCCATGACGATCGCGACGTCGCTGAAGGCAACGTCCTCGATCGGCATCTCGGGCAGTCCCCACAGGAACGCGGCGGCGTAGTGCGCGTCGCGGACCGTGATCTCTCCGTAACGCACCCGGCGCACGCGGGGCGTCCCGTCGTCGACCGGGCGAGGGCCCTTGTCGGCGACGAGGGCGTCGCCCTTCGCGCGGGCGTTGTAGTAGAGGTTGATCGTGAACGGGACGAGGACGTCGCGCATCACGATGTTCGAGGCGCGCACGTCCTCGATGACGCCGCCCCGACCGCGCCGGGTCTTGATCCGGATGCCGCGCTCGGTCCCCGTGAAGACGCAGTTCGCGATGACGACGTCGCGGACGTCCCCGCTCGTCTCGCTGCCGATGACGACCCCGCCGTGCCCGTGCGCCATCGTGCAGTTCGTGATCGCGACGCCCTCGCAGGGCCCGCGCCTGGACGGATCCTCTGTCTCGATGCCGGATTTCAGGGTGATGCAGTCGTCGCCGACGTCGATGTGGCAGTCCGAGATGCGCACGTCCCGGCACGAGTCCGGGTTGATCCCGTCGGTGTTCGGCGAATCGGCGGGATTGGTGATGGTCACGCGGGTCACGGTCACGTTCTGGCAGCGCACGGGATTGATCGTCCACGCCGGCGAGTTCGTCGCCGTGATGCCGTCCACGAGCACGTTCGTGGACTCGGCGAACGAGATGAGGCGTGGCCGCGGATGCTCGAGCGTCCCCGCGCGATGCCTCGCCCACCAGGGCGCACCCCGACCGTCGATCGTGCCGCGTCCGGTGATCGCGACGTTCCGCAGGCCGCGACCGCCGATGAGCGGGGCGTGCGTGAGCTGGTGGCGGCCCTCCCAGCGGGCTTCGATCACCGGGTAGTCCGCCGGGTCGTGGCTCCCGAGAAGGACAGCGCCCGCTTCGAGGTGCAGGGTGATGTCGTCCCGCAGCGTGAGCGAGCCCGTCAGATAGCGCCCGGCCGGGATCCGGACGGTCCCTCCGCCCCCGCGCGCCGTCTCGTCGACGGCTGTCTGGAGCGCGCGGGTGTCGTCGGCGACGCCGTCGGCGACGGCGCCCGGCACCAGGTCGGTGGCCGCGCTCACTCCTTGATCGCTCCGATCATCACGCCTTTCACGAAGTAGCGCTGGAGGTACGGATAGACGAAGAGGATCGGGAGGGTCGCGACGATGATCGTCGCGTACTTGATCGTCTCGCCGATCGCGAAGACATCGCCGCTCGAGACGTCGGTCGTCATGTTCTGGACGTTGCTCGAGATGAGGATCTCGCGCAGGACGAGCTGCAGGGGATAGAGCTCGCGCGTCCTCAAGTAGACCATCGCGGGGAAGAACGAGTTCCAGTGCGCGACGCCGTAGAAGAGGATCATCACGGCGACGACCGGCCACGAGAGCGGCAGGTAGATCTTGAACAGGATGGTCCAGTCGTTCGCGCCGTCGATGCGAGCGGCCTCCTCGAGCGACGCGGGCACCGCGTTGAACGCGGTCCGCATGATGATGAGGTTGATCGTCGTGATCGCGCCCGGGACGATGAGCGCCCAGGGCGTGTCCTGCATGTGGAGGGTCTGGCCGACGAGCAGGTACGTGGGGATGAGCCCGCCGCCGAAGAACATCGTGAAGACGATGAAGAACATGATCGGGTTCTTGAAGAGGAGATCCCGCCGCGACAGCGCGTAGGCGCCGAGGGCCGTCATGAAGACGTTGAGCGTCGTTCCCGCGATCACGTAGAAGAGCGTGTTGCGGTAGCCGGTGAGGATCATCGGGTTCTCGAACACGCGGCGGTAGGCCTCGAGCGTGACGCTCAGCGGCCCGAACAGGAGCCCGCGGTGCCCGGCGAGCAGCGTCGGGCTGCTGAGGGAGGCGAAGAGCACGTACAGGAGCGGATACAGCGTCACCACGACGAGCGCGAGCATGAGCGCGACGTTGCCGATGCCGAACAGCCGCTCGCCCGTGCTCTCCTTGAAGCGGATGCGCCGCGTGCCTACCACAGGCTCGTCTCCGTGAGTCGCCTGCTGATCCGGTTCGCGGCGAGGAGCAGGCCGAAGTTGATGAGCGAGTTGAAGAGGCCCACCGCGGCACTGAACGAGAAGTCGGCCTGCAGGATCCCTCGGCGGAACACGTAGGTCGAGATGACGTCGGCCGTCTCGTACGTGAGCGGGTTGTACATGAGGAGGATCTTTTCGTAGCCGACGCTCATGATCGATCCCAGCCGCAGGATGAGGAGGATGACGATCACCGGGAGGATCCCCGGCAGCGTCACGTGACGGATGAGCCTGAAGCGGTTCGCGCCGTCGACCTTGGCGGCGTCGTACAGCTGCGGGTCGATGTTCGCGATCGCGGCGAGGTAGACGATCGACCCCCAGCCGACCTGCTGCCAGATCCCCGATCCCACGAACAGCTGACGGAACCATTCGGGCGACTGCATGAACGCGGTCGGCGACGATGCGGCGAGGAGGTCGTTCACGACGCCGTCGCGCGCGAAGAAGTCGAAGAGCATGCCGACGACGACGACGACCGAGATGAAGTGCGGCAGGTAGCTCACGGTCTGCACCAGCCTCTTGAAGGGGTTCCAGCGGAGCTCGTTCAGCAGCAGGGCGAGGATGATCGGCGCCGGGAATCCGAACACGAGATCGAGGACGCTGATCGCGACGGTGTTCACCATGAGCCGCGCGAAATACACGCTCGCGAAGAAGTCCTGGAAGTTCTGCAGCCCGACCCACTTGCTGCCGAACACGCCCTTCACCGGGTTGAAGTCCTGGAAGGCGATGACCGCGCCGTACATCGGCCCGTAATGGAAGACGAGGTAGTAGAGGACGATCGGCGCGAGCATGAGGTAGACGTGGCGGTTGCGGCGCAGGTCGCGGACGACCGTCCGCCACGCACCGCGTCTGGGCGCGAGCGGTATGGAGGCGGCGAGGTCCAGCGAGCGGGCCGCCCTCACCTCAGGACGGGCGCTTGTTGTACCGGTCGAGCGCCGCCTGCTGGATCTTCAGCGCGTCGTCGATGCCCATACCGCGCAGCGCGCGCGCGAAGCCGTCCCATTCGTCGAGCCCGGCCTTCCCCGACCACACCCGGTTGAACACCTCGTCGTAGCGCGTGTTGATGTCCGTCATGAGCGAGGCGAAGCGCTTGCTCTCGTCCTGGGTCACCGTGAGCGGGGGCAGCAGCTTCTCGTTGGTCGGCTGGGTCCAGACCTTGAGCGCGTCCTTCTGCTCCGGCAGCTCGTAGTACTGGGTGATGTAGCGCACGTCCTGGACGAACGGCCCGTTGAAGTTGCCCCGCGCGAAGCGCGAGATCATCTGTGCGGACGGGATCTTCGGATCGTGCATCACCGCGTCGAGGTAGGTCGGGAGGCCGTTCACCATGGAGTAGCTCGTGCCCTCGATCCCGAAGTTGAAGAGCAGCGACCCCTCGGGGCTGTAGGCGTAGTCGAGCATCTTCACGGTCTCGACGACGCTCTTGTTCGAGCTCGTGATCGCCGCGGAGCCCTGGCCCGGGTACGGGTTGTCGCGCCCGCCCAGCTGCGGGCGCTCGCCCGCCCGGAGCGTCGGGTTGGGCGCTGCGCTCAGCTTGAAGGTCCCCTTGCCGGCCATGAGCCCGGCGTACTTCCCGATGCCGTTGCCGCCCTGCATGCTCGCGGCGCCGATCTGGTTGTTCGTCATCTTCGCGTCGAAGCTCGCCTGGTTCGTGGCGAAGACGTCCGCGTCGATCAGGCCGTCCTTGTACCACTGCGTCATCGTCGCGAGGAACTCGCGGAACTCCGGCTGCAGCGGGCCGAACTTCATGACGCCGTTCTCCTGGTACCAGTCCTGACCGATGCCCCACGCGCCGATGAACGAGTACCGCGAGAAGGCGCCGCGGGCACCCGTCCCGGCGCCGGGACTGGCCGCCCACGTGCTCAGCGGGATCTCGTCCGCCTTGCCGTTCCCGTTCGGGTCGCGCTGCTTGAAGGCGGCGAGCATCCCGCGCCAGTCTTCGAGCGTCGCCGGCGTCCGGAGACCGAGCCGCTCGAGCCAGTCCTGCCGGATGGCGAGGCCGACGGAGACCAGGAGCAGCGGGTCGCCGCGGATGAAGGGGAAGGCGTAGATGTCGCCTTCGTCGGTGACGATCATCTTCCGCCACTCGGGGTGCTCGCTCAGCACGCGCTTCAGGTTCGGGGCGTAGCGGTCGATGAGGTCGTTCAGCCGGACGATCACGCCGTCGCGGAGGAACCGCGCCGGACCGCCCGGCGCGTTCGTCAGCCAGTTGTACTCGAGCACGTCGGGGTACTTGCCGGAGGCGGCGACGAGGTTGAACTGCTCGGTCTCCTGGCCCAGCGGCGGGTGCTGGAAGTCGATGTGGATGCCCGTCCGCTTCTCGAGCTCGCGGTAGCACGCGATCTCGCCGAAGCTCTTCATCGTCGGGCTCACGTTCGAGCTCATGGGGGCCCAGTAGCTGAGGCTCAGCGGCTGCTTGACGATGGGCAGCGTCAGCGGCTCCGCGGACGCGCCGGCCGCCGCGGTCGACCCGGGCTGGCCGGTCTGCGGGACGCAGCCCGCGAGGATGGTCGCCCCCGCGCCGAGGCCCACCCGGCGCAGGAACTCCCGGCGATCGATGCGCTCGGTCATCCGTTCCACCGCCCCCTGCCCTACGAAGGCGCAAGATATGTTGCACCATGACGTCAAGTCTGTAAGTCTTCTGGCTTCGCCGCACGGCACGCGCGCGGGCGAGCGCGAGCGGACTCTACATCCGTAGGAGGGGCAGCGTGGACGACAGAAAGCGCGACCTCGTGACGACGGTCAGCGAGCTCCGGGTCGATCGCAGACGATTCCTCATCGGCGCGGGCGCGGCCGTGGTCGCCGTGGCCTGCGGTCCGGGACGGCCGCCGGCAGGTGGCGCCGCCACGGCGACCGCGGCGGGCACGGCGGCGGGCGTGGCCATTCCCGCGCTGCCGACGACGCCGATCAGCTTCTCCGTCATCGACGTCGCCGGCCAGCTCCAGCTCACGAGGGCCGCGATCGAGGACTACGGGAAGCAGAACGCCAAGTACGTGAGCGGCATCAAGTTCGAGACCGCCACGGCGCCCGAGCTCCCGGCGAAGCTCAAGGCCCAGCAGCAGGCGAACAACGTCCAGCTGCACTTCGTGCTCACCGGGTCCGACGGACTGTCGGCGGGCGTCGAGCAGGGGCTCTTCACGAAGATCACCCCCGACTACGACAAGAAGTTCCCGAGCCTCATGGACAATTACCTGCAGCCGAAGGCGCAGGACCTCGCGCAGGGGTTTGGGATCCTCGTGGTCTACGGGAACTACGGCCCGACGTTCACCTACGACCCGAAGAAGCTCACGAACGTGCCAAAGACCGCCGACGATTTCCTCGCCTGGGCGAAGGCGAACCCGAAGCAGCTCATCTACGCGCGGCCGGCGAACTCGGGCCCCGGGCGCTCGATGCTGATGGGCCTCCCGTACATCCTCGGCGAGACGAACCCGCGCGACCCGAACAGCTGGACGAAGGTCTGGCCGTACTACGAGGAGCTCGGCAAGTACGTCGAGTACTACACGACCGGCACCGCGGCGACCTTCAAGGAGCTCGGCCAGGGTGCGCGGACGGTCGCGCTCTCGACGATGGGCTGGGACCTCAACGTCCGCGTCCTCGGGACGGTCCCGAAGGACTTCAAGGCAGCCTCGATCGCGACGCGGCTCGTGGCGGACACGCAGTACGTCTGCATCCCCAAGGGCGTCGACAGCGATCACCTCGCGGTCGCGCTGGACCTTGCCGCGTGGATGCTGAAGCCGGAGCAGCAGGCGAAGGCCTACGACAACGCGTTCTTCTACCCCGGTCCGGCGGTCAAGAACGTCACGCTCGCGATGGCGCCGAAGGAGAGCCAGGACGCGGTCGGATCGGTCGTGCGGCCCGACTTCGACGATCTCATCAAGAAGCTCCCGATCGAGACGCCGCTCGAGACGAAGGCGCTCGTCACGGCGTTCGACATCTGGGACAAGAGGGTCGGGGCCGGCAAGACGCAATGAGCGCGTCGAAGCTGAGGACGCTCCGTGTCCGCGATCTGTCGAAGCATTTCGCGGACACGGCGGCCGTCCGTCACTTCGACCTGGAGGTCACCGGCGGCGAGTTCATCAGCCTCCTCGGTCCCTCCGGGTGCGGCAAGACCACGACGCTCAACTGCGTCGCCGGGCTGCTCGACCCCGATGAAGGCGCCGTCGAGATCGATGGCCGGGACATCACGCGCGACCCGCCGGAGCGCCGTGGCTTCGGCATGGTCTTCCAGAACTACGCCCTTTTCCCGCACCTCAGCATCTCGCGCAACGTCGGCTTCGGTCTCGAGGTCCGCGGGGTCTCGCGACGGGAGAGCGAACGCCGGGTCAGCCGCGCGCTCGACCTCGTCCAGCTCGGCGGCCTCGGAAGTCGCTATCCCGCTCAGCTGTCGGGCGGCCAGCAGCAGCGCGTCGCGCTCGCGAGGGCGATCGTCACCGAGCCGCCGCTCATCCTCATGGACGAGCCGCTCTCGAATCTCGATGCGAAGCTCCGCCTCGAGATGCGCCTTGAGATCCGTCGGCTCCATCAATCGCTCGGGCTGACGACGCTCTACGTCACGCACGATCAGGAGGAGGCGCTCTCGCTCGCCGACCGCGTCGTCCTCATGCGCGACGGCGTCATCGAGCAGTCGGGCACCCCCGAGGAGCTCTACGCGCAGCCGCGCTCGCTCTACGTCGCGAACTTCCTCGGCTACCGCAACCTCGTGCCGGTGACGGTCGGCGAGGTCCGCGGGGACGCCGTCTCCGTGGCCGCGAACGGGTCCCGCTTCACGGGCACGCGTCGCGGCGCTCTCGCCGAGGGCTCGAGCGCGGTCGCGACGATCCGCCCGAAAGACGTCCAGGTGCTCGCTCCCGGCTCGCCGGGGTCGATCGCGGCGTCGGTGGAGCTCGCCGAGTTCATCGGCGACGGCTTCGAGCTCTCCGCGGACGCCGGCTCGGGTCAGCGCTTCATCGCGCGCACGCCAGATCGGTGGTCGGCGGGCGACCGCGTGTCGCTGCGACTCCCGCCGGAACGTCTCCTCGTCTTCCCGGTCGAGGGTCGATGAGCGCGCCCGCGGCGCGCCACGAAGCCGCCGAGTCCGCGCCCGCCCTCGCGCGCCGGTCGCGCCGCGGGCTCGATCCGACGCTCCTGCTCATCGCGCCCGCGGCGCTTTGCGTGCTCGGGCTGTTCGTGTACCCGTTCGTGTACGGGCTCGCGCTCTCGTTCCAGCCGTACGGCGACAACGAGGCGAACGGGCCGCTCGGGAGCTACCTCGCGTTCTTCGGCGACCCCCGCGAACGGCTCTCGATCTGGAACACGCTCCGGCTGGCCGTCCCGGCCACGTTCATCGACGTCGCGGTCGCGCTGCCTCTCGCGTACCGGCTGCGCAGACCGGTGCCGGGCCAGCGCGCCCTCGGCGCGCTCTTCGTCATCCCGATGACGCTCGGCACCGTGCTCATCGCGGAAGGCATGCTCCAGTTCTTCGGCCCGGCCGGTTGGGTGAACAAGTCCCTCCTCGCCGTTGGCCTCGTGCACGAGCCGGTGCGATTCCTTCACAACTACCTCGGAACGCTCATCTCGCTCCTCATCTCGGACTTCCCGGCCGTGTTCCTCCTTCTCCTCGGCTACGCCGCGGGGATCGACCCCGCGCTCGACAAGGCGGCGCGAGTCCTCGGCGCGAGCTGGTGGCAGCGCACGCGGCGGGTGACGCTGCCGATGATGGCGCCGGGCATCGCCGTCGCCGCCGCGCTCTCGTTCGTCGCGACCTTCTCGGTGTTCCCCTCGGCCGTGCTCGTGGGGAACCCGGCCGGCGAGACGCGGGTCATCGCGTTCGCGGCGTGGCAGGCGGCCTACGAGCGCTTCGACTACTCGGAGGGCTCGGCGATCGCGATCGTCATGGGGGTCATCGAGCTCGGTCTCGTCGCGGCGGCGCTGTCCCTGCGCGCAGGGGGCTACCGTCGCATGCGGACGGAGGGCGCGCGATGACGGTCGTCGCACGGCGCGCGCCATCGAGCCGCGACCTCGGCGGGACCCTCTACGTGTTCGCGGCAGGTCTGGTCGTCGTGGTCGTCGTCGGCGGGATCCTCTTCTCGGTGCTCCTCAGCGCGTTCGCGACGAGCTGGTTCGGGGGCTGGTTCCCGGACGGCTACACGGATCGCTGGTTCCGCGCCGCGATCACCGACTTCGACATCCCGCAGATCCTCCTGTCGACCGCCTTCATCACGCTCGCGGTCGCGGCCGTCGCCGTCGTCATCGGCGTCCCCGCGGCGTACGTTCTCGCGCGCCGCCGTTTCCGCGGCAAGGCGGTCGTCCAGATCCTCCTGCTCCTGCCGCTCCTCCTGCCGCCGATCACCTACGGCATCCCGCTCGCGACGATGCTCTACGAATTCCGTCTCGCGGGGAGCGCGGCCGGCGTGATCATCGCGAACCTCGTGCCGGCGCTCCCGCTCGTCGTCCTGCTTCTCACGCCCTTCTTCGAGCAGATCGACCCCAACCTCGAGCGCGCCGCACGCGTCCTCGGCGCGTCACCGCGCCGCGTGTTCACGCGCGTGCTCGTGCCCCTCGCGGCGCCGGGCGTGCTCGCGGCGGCGCTCACCGTGGTCGTCCGCACGCTCGCGCTCTTCGAGCTCACGTTCCTCACGTCGGGGCCCGACAGCACGACGCTCGTCGTCGCGCTCTACTACGCGGCCTTCGCGCCGGGCATCCGGCCGAGCCAGCAGATCGACGCGATGGCGGTGGTGTACATGGCGACGAGCCTCGTGCTGCTGCTCGCGGCGCTCCGCTTCGTGAACCCGACGAACATGGTCGTGCGGGTGCGGCGGTGACGCGGGTCCTCGCGGCGTCGGCCCCGCGAGCCCTGGGAGCGCTCCTCCGCGGCGTGCTCGCGTTCCCGATCACGCCGTACGCCGACGACGGCGCGGTCGACCTCGCCGCGGTCCACGCGAACGCGCGCTGGCTCGCGGGTAGCGGGATGTACGCGCTCGTCGCGCCGAGCGGCACCGGCGAGCTGTTCAGCCTCACGCCGGACGAGTGCGCCGCGATCGTGCGCGCCACCGTCGAGGCGGCCGCCGGCAGGATCCCGGTCATCGCGGGCGTCGGTTTCGGGCCGCGCGTCGCGGCTGAGCTCGCGCGCCAGGCGGAGCGCGACGGCGCCGACGGGATCCTCGTGTTGCCGCCCTACTACGCGCATCCGGACCCCGACGGCCTCGTCGGCTACTACCGTCAGATCGCGGAAGCCACGGCGCTCGGCGTCGCGATCTACGCGCGCGACGGCGTCGCGCTCACGCCCGCCCTCCTGGAGCGGCTCGCCCGCGAGATCCCCAACCTCGTCGCGTTCAAGGACGGCCGCGGCGACGTGCGCCTGTTCCAGCGGCTGCGCGAGCACGTGAGCGAGCGCCTCGGCGCGGAGCGGCTCGTCTGGCTCGCCGGCGCGGGGGACGACATGGTGGGTCCGTACTTCGCGGCGGGGGCGGAGGGCTTCACCTCGTCGCTCGCGTGCTTCTGGCCCGAGGCCTCGCTCGAGCTCTACCGTCTCGCCCGTGCCGCGGACTACCGCCGGCTCGCACAGTTCCACGAGCACGTCGTTCGACCGTTCTACGACCTCCGCCAGCGCCGGCGGGGCTTCGAGGTGGCCGTCATGAAGGTCGCTATGGAGCTCCTCGGCCATCCCGCCGGGCCGGTGCGCCCACCGCTCGGCGACCTGTCGGCTGACGAGCGTGAGGAGGTCCGTCTCATCCTGGAGCGCCTGAGCGTGCCGACCGCCGCGTCGCGTCGCGGACCGATGCATGCGGCTTGACGGCAAGGTCGCCGTCGTCACGGGATCGAGCCGGGGCATCGGGAAGGCGACCGCGCTGCGCATGGCCAAAGAGGGCGCGCGTGTGGTGGTGCACGGGAAGCGCGATCAAGGCCGGCTCGGCCCGATCGTCGACGAGATCACACAAGGCCGTGGCGAGGCCATCGCCGTGGCCGCCGACGTCGGCGACGAGCGCGAGGTCGATCGCCTTTTCGACGAGACGCTCAAAGCGTTCGGGACGGTCGACGTGCTCGTGAACAACGCCGCCTGGTCCGACCCCAAGGGCCACCTCCTCGAGATGGGGCCAAGCCTCTGGGACGAGGTTATCCGGTCAAATCTGCGGAGCGTGTACCTCACGACGCACCGTTTCGCGAACATCCTCGTCGACCGGGGGAAGGCGGGAAGCGTCGTGAACCTCACGTCGTTCGGCGGCGCCCGCGCGCATCGCAACATGTCCGCCTACGACACGACGAAGGGCGGCGTCGAGGCGTTCACGCGCGCCGCGGCGCTCGACCTCGGGCCGTTCGGGATCCGCGTGAATGCCGTCGGGCCCGGCGCGATCATGACGGAGCAGTTCGCCGAGCAGAGCCCCGAGGAGCGCACGCGCCGCGGCGCTGTCGTGCCGCTCCTCGCGCGCGGTGGCGACCCCGACGAGGTCGCGAGCGTGATCGCGTTCCTCGCGTCGGACGACGCGAGCTACGTCACGGGGCAGGTCCTCTACGTGGACGGCGGCGTCCTCGCGCAGCTGCGCTCGCCGCAGATCGACGCGCCGCTGCCGGAGACCGTCGCGGCGCGGCTGCCCACGAAACGGCGCTGAACGCGAGATCCAAGGACTCACGCTTGCCGTAGACGGATTAGAGATTAGAATGGGCATCACATCTCGGAATCGGGAGGTGGTGACCGTGGCGATTCGTCGGCGGCGTGAACCCACACCGTGGAGCCACCAGGGTTTGGAGCGTCGCGGCTACAAGAAATGCCCGCTTTGCTGGCGGCACATCGTGAAGCTGGATGAGCACATCGCGGCGCACGAGGCGGGCCTGATCGGTGCGGACGGAAAGCGGCGCGACCGTAGTCCGGAGGAGCGACGCCGTTGGGCTGAACGCTACAACGGTCGGCCCGTGACAGAGCGTCTTCGGCAAGCGCGGCGTACGTTCGTCCCGCGGGCACAACTCGAAAGACTGTTTCAGCTCCCCGTCGTCGACTACGCCGCGTTCCGGAAACAGCTCGACTCTGTGGTCGATCAGGAGCCATGACCGGCCTCCTCGACACCTCGGTCGTCCTCGGGCCGTCACCGACCCTGCCCGACGAAGTCGCGATCTCCGTTATTACCATTGCCGAACTCAAGCTCGGCGTCCTCGTCGCGGCGAGCGCTCTCGAACGGGCGACCCGGCTCGAGCGACTCGTCGAGCTCGAGCGCACCTACAGTCCGCTTCCGGTCGATGACGACGTCGCGAGTGCCTACGCGACTATCGTCGCGGCTGAGCGCGAACGCGGTCGCAAGCCGCGCGCCATTGATGCGCTGATCGCGGCGACAGCGCTAGCGAGAGATTTGACGCTGTACACGCGTGACCAGGCCCTCGCAGGACTCTCTTCGGTCCGCGTTGAGCTGGTTCGCTAGGTTCGGCTATGCGCTCAGCGTTCGTCGCGCGCGTGAACGCGGAACCGGTCCCACAGCGCTTCGGCCTCGCGTAGCGACCGCCCGGCGTTCCCGCCGCGTCGCGCGGCGACCGCTTCCGTGAGCGCGCTCGCGAGGCTCGCCACTGGCGCGTAGGACGCCATCGTGCGTGGCGTGGTCGGCTTCGTGAGGAGCACGAGGTCGGCAAGGCGCGCGACCGGCGAGATGGGGCTGTCCGTGATCGCGACCGTGCGCGCCTTCGCGTCGTGCGCGTACCGCAGGATGTCGATCGTCTGTCCCGCGTAGCGCAGGACGCTGATGACGATGACGAGGTCGCCGCGCCGCAGCGAGAGGAGCTCCTCGGCGGCGTCGCCCACGTTGACCGCGATGACGCGGGTCTCCGGCAGATAGATGCGCAGGCCCATGCCGAGGACGAGCGCGATGCCCGCCGAGCCGCGGAAGCCGACGACGTACGTCCGCCGCGCTGTCGCGATCGCCTCGACGACCGCCTCGAACGTCTCGTGCGGGACCTGCGCGAGGGTGCCGAGGATCGCGTCCGCGTCGTCGGCGAGGATCCGCGCGAGGAGACCGTTCCGGCCGGCCGAGGAGCCCGCCGGGCTCGCGGCGAAACGCTCGAGGCTCGTCGCCGTCGTGAGGAAGCGCTCGCGAAGGCGATCGCGAAGCTCGGGATAGCCGTCGAAGCCGAGCGCCTGTGCGAAGCGCACGACCGTCGCCTCGCTCATGCCGAGCTCCTTCGCGACGCTCGCCGCCGGGACCAGCGCGGCGCGGCGCCCGTCGGCGAGGAGGAAGTCGGCGACCTTGCGGTGCGCGGGGCTGAGGCCGCCATAGCGGCCGCCAACGAGCGCCTCGAACTCCACGGCCGGCGCGCGCCGGCGCCGGGCGCTCACCAGTCGCCCACGTGCGGCCGCCAGTCCGGCTCGACCTTCCGCATCTCGGTGACGTCGTCGCGCAGGGTGAGGCCGCACCGCTTGTATTGCTCGTGGAGCCGTTCGAGCGCGTCGCGGTCGAGCTCGACGCCGAGCCCCGCGCCGTCCGGCACCGCGATCGATCCGTCCTCGAACCGCAGCTTCCCGCCTTTGATGACCTCGTCCGTCTGCCACGGGTAGTGCGTGTCGCAAGCGTACGTGAGCTCGGGCACCGCGGCCGCGACGTGGACCATCGCCGCCAGGGAGATCCCAAGATGCGAGTTCGAGTGCATGGAGACGCCGAGCCCGAAGGTGCGGCAGATGCGCCCGAGCTCCACCGTGGCGCGCATGCCGCCCCACATGTGGTGATCGGTCAGGACGACGCCGACCGCCTTCTTCGCGACCGCGGGCGCGAGGTGGTCGAACTGGGTCACGCACATGTTCGTCGCGAGCGGCATGGGCGCGCCACGGGCCACCTCGCTCATGCCGTCGATGCCCGGCGTCGGATCCTCGAGGTACTCGAGCGCGCCGCGCAGGCGCCCGGCGATCCGCAGGCCTGTCGCGATGCTCCAGGCCGCGTTCGGATCGAGGCGCAGCGGGACGTCGGGGCCGAACGCCTCGCGCAGCGCGAGGATCGCCTCGGCCTCGCGGTCCGGCTCGAGGACGCCGCCCTTGAGCTTCAGCGAGCGAAAGCCGTACCACTTGCGCATCGTCCGCGCCTCCGCAACGAGGGCGTCGGCCGTCATCACCTCGCCCCAGCCGTCGTCGCGGGCGTGCTTGAAGAAGAGGTAGGCCGCGAACGGGACGCGGTCGCGGACGCGCCCCCCGAGGAGATCGACGACCGGTCGGCGGGTGGCCTTGCCGATCGCGTCGAGACAGGCGACCTCGATCGCGCTGAAGAGGGCGGGGCCGGCGAGCGCGCGGCTCTCCCAGGCGAAGCCGGCGGGACGGTCGCCGTCGCGCCGCTCGAGCTCGACCCGGAGCGGCGTGAGCTGCCACGGATCGCGGCCGACGACCGCGGGCCGCGCGCGCTCGAGGGCCCGCAGGGGCGCCTCGCCGCCGTACGTCTCGCCGATCCCGGTGACGCCCTCGTCCGTCTCGACCTCGACGATCGTCCGCAGCGCGAACGGCGCGTGCAGCCCGAAGGCGCTCCGGAGCGGCGGGTCGCCGACCGCGATCGGCGTCGCGCGAAGGTCGACGATGCGCACCGCTAGCCCTCCGGGAGGTCGGCGCTGTCGACGAGCCATTCGCGGGAGCGCGCGCTCAGCGTGAGCCCGAGCCCGGGCCGATCGGGGACGACGACGCGACCGTCGCGCAGGGTGAGGCGCTCCTCGAACAGCGGGTCGAGCCAGTCGAACCACTCGACCCAGCCTTCCCGCGGCTGGCAGGCCGCGAGGTGGACGTGCAGCTGCGTCGCGAAATGCGGCGCGACGGTCACATTCAGCTCGTCAGCGAGGTCGGCCACCCGGCGGTACGGCGTGATCCCGCCGATCCGGATCGCGTCCGGCTGGAGCACGTCGACCGCGTCGGCCTCGAGGAAGCGCCGCAGATCGGTCGCGGAGGAGAGCATCTCGCCGGTCGCGATCGGCGTGTCGAGCGTCGCCCGCAGCGCCGCGTGTCCTTTCACGTCGTACGCGTCGAGGGGCTCCTCGATCCAGACGAGGTCGTAGTCCTCGAGCCGCCGGCCGAGGCGCCGCGCGGTCGCGCGGTCCCACTGCTGGTTCACGTCGACCATGATCGCTACGCCGTCGCCGAGCGCCTTGCGCAGCGCGGACACGCGCGCGACGTCCTCGCGAGGCTCGCCGCCGACCTTGAGCTTGATCCCGCCCATGCCGCGCGCGAGGCTGCGCTCGGACGCCGCGATCACGGTCTCGATCTTCGACGAGAGGAAGCCCACGGTGGTGTCGTAGCAGCGCACCGTGTCGCGGTGGCTGCCGAGGAGCTTCGCGAGCGGCATCCCGGCCTGCCGCGCCTTGCGGTCGTGCAGCGCGATGTCGAACGCGGCGAGGCTCTGGACCGCGACGCCCTGACGCCCGACCGAGGCCGCGGCCCACAGGAGCTTCTCCCAGAGCCGGCCGATGTCGAGGGCATCCTCGCCGACGAGGAGCGGCCCGATCTGTCGCGCGTGGGCGAACAGCGCCGGCCCGCCGGCGCGCTTGCTGTAGCTGAAGCCGAGCCCCTCCGTCCCATCCGCCGTGGCGACGCGCACGACGACCACGTCGACGTCGCCGAGCGGCCGCTGCCGGCCGGCGTGCACCTTCGCGTCGCTCACCGGCTCGGCGAGAGGCACGCGGTAGAGCGCGCAGTGGATCTTCGTGACCACCGAGGGGGACCGCGTCGCGACCGCCACGGGCCGAAGTGTACGCAAGAAAACCTACCGGACTAGTCTTCGGATGAGCGAAATGTTGCGGAGCTACGCGCGCCGGATCGCCGAGACGCGACCGCCCGACGGCGCGCTCGGGATCTTCTGGATCGGCCAGGCGGGCTTCGTGCTCCGCGCCGCGCGGACGGCGCTCGTGGTGGACGCGTTCCTCTCGGACCGGTCCGACCGTCTCGCGCCGGCGCCGGTCGTGGCGGAGGAGCTCGGCTTCGCGGACGCGTTCCTCGCGACCCACGAGCATCGCGATCACCTGGACCTGCCGATGTGGCCGCGCTTCGCCGCGGCGTCACCGCGAGCCCGCTTCGTCGTGCCCGCGCCGGTCGCCGCGCGAGCGGGCGAGGCCGTCCCGCCGGAGCGGGTCGTCGCCGCGAGTCCGGACGCGGAGATCGTGCTCGGCGAGGCCCGCGTGACGCCGGTTCCCGCCAGCCATGGCGTGCACGTCGCGGACGCGTACTCGTTCGGCCTGGTGCCCGGCGAGCACCGCTACCTCGGCTACGTCGTCGAGCTCGGCGGCGTCCGCGTCTATCACGCCGGCGACACGATCCGCTACGACAGGATGGCCGAGCGCCTCCGCGCGCTCGCCGTCGACGTCGCGCTGCTGCCGATCAACGGCCGCAGCCCCGAGCGCGAGGCGCAGGATCTCGTGGGCAACCTCGACGCACGCGAGGCGGCGGACCTCGCCGCGGACGTCGGCGTCGCCACGATCGTCCCGATGCACTACGAGCTCTTCGCGCGCAACAGCGGGCGCGCGGCCGACCTCGTCGAGTACGCCGCCACGACCCATCCGCATCTCACCGTCGTCGTGCTCGGCCGGTACGACGGCTTCGTGTACGCGCCTGCGCGCTGAGCGGACAAGTCGACGGCGCTCCACGATCCGGCAACGCTGATGCGCCGGCGAACGAGCGTCGGGGCTGACGTGAGCGGCCTTCGGTCCGGACCTTGCAGTCCGCGGAGTCGGCTTCAGCAAGGATCCGTCAGCGCGTCACGCGCGCCCGGTTGGAGGAAAGAGAGATGAATCTGCGCATCGCCGCATTCGTCGCTGCCGTGTTGTTCGGGATGTTGGTCATCGGACCGATCGGTGCGGCCGGGCACAGCTCGGAGACCGCCGCCGGCCGGGTGACAGCCATTCGGGTGAGCGGGACGTTCATCGACGCGGAGGGCGTTGGGACCTTCAGCGGAACTCTGGACATCCAGCGGTTCGCAGCCATCGATCATCGCGTGCTCGTCGCGGTCGGCACGGTGAGCGGAACACTGACCAGCGCGCTCGGAACGACGCATTCCGTCACGGACCAGCCCGTCGTGCTTCCCGTCACGAAGGTGAGCGTGAGCGGGAGGTCCGTCGGAGCGAGCAGTGCCCCTGTCACGACGCAACCGGTCACCACGCAGCAGGCCGCGCAGGATTGTCAGATCCTCCACCTCGAGTTCGGCGGCATCACCCTCAACGTCCTTGGGATCGCGGTACAGCTGAGCCCGATCGTGCTGGACATCGATCTCGGCGGGATCCTGGGTGGCATCCTGTGTGGCCTTCTCGGCGCCCTCGGTGGTGGCGCGCCCGCCCAGGCGCAGGCCAACATGCTGAACAACGCACTCGGGGTTGCTCGCTAGACGCTTCGTCGCGACGGCGGCGGCGTGAGATCGTGTCCTGATGCCGCGGCTCGACCAGCTCAGCGAGATGTCGCGCAAGACGCTGCTCGCGCATCCGGTCGTCGACAACGAGGGCTCGCCGTGGACCGCGCCGCGCAAGCCGCTGCGCGATAGCCGGCTCGCGCTCGTCACGACGGCCGGCCTCCACCGGCGGGGCGACGCGACGTTCGTCGCGCGGGACCAGACGTACCGCTCGTTCCCCGCCGACACG
>Ga0209689_1001188_pt1 | contig 19322 bp, 15 predicted proteins | sample GraSoiAngelo_149_FD_187119 | JGI IMG/M metagenome (GOLD analysis project Ga0209689, IMG submission 187119) | Grasslands soil microbial communities from the Angelo Coastal Reserve, California, USA - 14_1009_09_30cm (SPAdes) (version 2) | ecosystem: Environmental > Terrestrial > Soil > Grasslands ... | reverse complement strand
GATCTGGAACGACGAGCAGTGGCGGCGGATCGGCGACGCGACGCCGGAAGAATACACGCGCATTCAGGACCAGGTGGCCGAGCGGCGACGTGCCCAACGAACGTGACCGAGGCGGCCGCCCTCGACTCGATCGACCGTCCGGAACGTCCGGACACCGACCCGTACTTTTACAAGACGTTATAACGAGCCTTCAACCAGCCCCCGGGCAGGCGTTCATCGACGCCACCCTCGGCGGCGGTGGCTACGCGCGGGCGCTGATCGAGCGCCTGCGACCGGGCGGCGTGCTGCTCGGCCTTGATCGCGATGCTTCTGCCCTCGAGCGATTCGCCCGGGAACCGGTGCCTTCCGACATCATCGTGATGCTGGAGCACACCAACTTCGCGCAGCTCGATCGGGCGGCCGAGCGAATCGGCCGCCCACCACAGGGTGTCGTCTTCGATCTCGGCCTTTCCTCGCTGCAGCTCGACGACCCGGAGCGGGGTTTCAGTTTCCAGGCGGACGGACCGCTCGACATGCGCCTGGATCGCAGCGAACCGTGGACCGCCGCCGACCTGCTCAACCGCGAATCGGAGAGCGAGTTGCGGCGGATCCTCAAGGACTACGGCCAGGAGCGGTGGGCGGCGCGGATCGCGCAGCGGATTGTGGAGCGGCGCCGGCGCGAGCCGTTCAAAACCACCAGGGACCTGGTCGACGTGGTGGCCGGGGCCATCCCGCGGGGAGCCTGGCCACGTGACATTCACGTCGCGACCCGCAGCTTCCAGGCCTTCCGGATCGCGGTCAACCGCGAGCTGGAAGCGATCGAAAAAGGGTTGAAGGCAGCCATCAAAGTGCTTGCAAGCGGTGGGCGCGTAGGGGTCGTCTCTTTCCACTCCCTTGAGGACAAGATTGCAAAGAACCTATTCAACGTCGAAGCAACTGACTGTATCTGTCCGCCCCAAGCGCCCGTCTGCATCTGTGGGCACCAGCGTTCGGTGCGCGTCGTGACGCGCAAGCCGATCACTCCCTCGGAAGCCGAGGTGCGGGAGAACCCCCGCTCCCGGTCAGCGAAATTGCGAGTCGCGGAGAAACTATGAACCCCGTCCATGTCCTTCCACAAGTCAATACCTGAGCGGCCGCATGGTAGAACCCCTCCCTCCTGGGCATCTATTAGTATTGCGGCCCCGCCGGCCCGATCCGACCCCTCCGGCGCGCGCGTTCCCCCCTTCGCGCGCGCGCCGGAGTCGCGGCCGGCCTTCCATCTCGCCGCTGGTCGGGGCGGTGGTGCTGATCGCGGCCGCGCTGCTGCTGGTCGCACAATCGGCCGCCGCCACCCAGGCGAGCTACCAGATCGCGACCCTGAAGCAGGAGCAGGCCCGGCTCAGCGCCGAGCACGACCAGCTCCAGGCCCAGCTCGCCGCCGATCGCGCCGCCAATCGCGTCGCCACCGCGGCACAGCAGCTTGGCCTGTCGCATCCCGGCCGCTGGCAATACGTCCATGCGACCGATTCCCCGATCGCGCTTGGCCCGCGTCCGGCGACGCGCGGACGCGTCGCCGTCTGGGACGGCGTGATGGCCGTGATCGGCGCCATCACCGGCAGACCGCTCGCGGCGACCTCGACGTCCCGCTGACGCGCGGCCCGACCGGGTGGACTGGAGAAGCGGGATGAGGTCGGGTGGTGTCCAGCAGCTGGAGCCGCGCGGACGCATCCTGACGCTGATGGCGCTGGTGCTCAGCGCCTATCTGGTGCTGCTGGGACGGCTGGCGTACTGGCAGGTGTTACGGCATGACGACATGGCCCGACTCGCTGCCGCCTACCACGACGACACCGTGACCCTGCCCGCGGTGCGGGGCAACATTCTCGACCGCAACGGCGCACTGCTCGTGACCAACACGCCGGTGTTCTCGATCTTCGCCTCGCCGGACCTGATCTCCGCGACCGAGCGGCAGGACATCGCCAGCCGGCTGGCGCCGGTGCTGCAGCTCACTCCGGATGAGATCCAGGCGAAACTGGCGACCACGCGAAAATTCGTCTACCTGGCCCGGCGCGTATCCGCCTCGGTGGCGCAGCAGCTCGACGGACTTCGCCTCCCCGGAATCGGCAAGATCGCAGAAACCCAGCGTTCCTATGTCGACGGCGGTGTCGCCGGCACCACGCTGGCGGCGAATCTGTTGGGCTTCGCGAACGACGCGGGGAAGGGCAACTACGGGGTCGAAGCCTACTACGACAAGGTGCTCGGCGGCCAGGCCGGTTTCGAGGCAACCGTGCGAGACCTCGCCAACCAGCCGATCGTTCTGAGTGATCGCCAGCGTCGCGACCCGGTCGATGGGGCCACCCTGCAGCTGTCGCTGGACGGCACCATCCAGGTGGTCGCGGAGCGAGCACTCGCCGACGGCGTCCAGAAATACCAGGCGGAGAGCGGCTCGCTGATCATCATGGAGCCACAAACCGGCCGGATCGTAGCCTGGGCCGACGTGCCCAGCTACAACGCCAACAACTTCGCCACCACGCCGACCGCGCGCTTCATCGATCCGATCGTCTCCGACATCTACGAACCCGGGTCGGTGATGAAGGTCGTCACCCTGTCGGGCGCTCTCGACACCCATGCGATCACGCCCGACTACCGGTTCAACGAAACCGGCACTGCGGTGGTCGGCGGCTATGCCATCCACAACTGGGACGGCCGGGCGCACGGCATGGTCACGATGACCCAGGTGCTCGAGAACTCGCTCAACGTCGGCGCCATCAAGGCCGAGCAGCTGGAAGGGGCCGGCAATTTCTACCAGTACCTGCAGCGCTTCGGCATCGGATCACCCACCGGGGTCGACGTCGCGGCGGAGACGGCCGCCCCGCTCGGTGACCTCACGAAGTGGAAGGCGTCGCAGCTCGCAACCGCCGCCTTTGGCCAGGGGGTGGACGCGACCGCGATCGAGATGCTGGCCGCCGTCAACGTGGCCGCCACCGGTGGCAACCTGGTCTGGCCCCACGTCGTCGATCAAGTGATTGACAGCCATGGGACCCGGCACCCGGTTCAGCCGCGGGTCATCCGCCAGGTCGTCAGCCCGAAGACGGCGCAGCAGATGCAGCAGATGATGGTGGGCGTCGTCGAGCACGGCTCGGGCTTTGCCGCCCGGATCGACGGCTTCAAGAACCGGATCGCCGGCAAGACCGGCACCGCCAGCATCCCGGAAAACGGCAAATATCTGCCGGACCAGACGATCGGCTCGTTCGTCGGCTTCCTTCCCGCCGATCACCCCCAGTTCATCATGCTGGTGATCACCCGCAAGCCGCAGGTTCTTTTCGAAGGCGCCTACGTGGCGGCCCCAATCTGGAAAACCGCTGCCAGCGCCCTGATCACCCAGTGGCAGATCGCGCCATGAACGAGTTCAATCTCCCTCACCCTTGTGGGGAGGGTAGGGGAGGGGGTATCCGGTGACGACAATAAGGATGCTGTGGGAATGTCCGTGATGGAGGTCGTCGAGGCGACGCGCGGCCGGCTCCTCCACGGGTCGAAGGACACCGTCTTCAGGCAGATGTTCACCGACTCGAGAGAGGTGACGCCGGGCGGCCTCTTCGTGGCGCTGCGCGGCGGGCAGCATGACGGCCACGCCTTCATCCCGCAGGCGGTAGAGCGCGGCGCGACCGGAGTCCTCTGCGAGCGTCCGCCGCAAGGGGCAGATGACGCCGCTGTGATCCAGGTCGAGGACACCCGGCAGGCGCTGTTCGACATCGCGGCGCAGCGACTGCAGCATCAATCCGTTCCGATCGTGGCCATCACCGGGAGCGCCGGGAAGACCACGACCAAGGACCTGATCGCTCACGTCCTCGGCCGTCGTCTGCGAGTCCACAAGAGCGAGGGGAACCTCAACACCTATACCGGGATCCCCATGACGATCTTCCGGATGGACCCACGTGACCGGGCGCTGGTGGTCGAGTACGCGATGTCGCGGGCCGGCGAGATCCGAGAGTTGACCCGGGTGGCGCCGCCCACCATCGGGGTCGTCCTCAACGTGGGCCTGGCCCACGTCGGCCTGCTCGGCTCGATCGAGGCCGTGGCCGCGGCCAAACGCGAACTGGTGGAAGGGCTGGCGCCCGGCGGGCTCGCCGTCCTCAATGCGGACGACCCTCGGGTCCGGGCGATGGCCGGCGTGGCGCGCCGCTTCACCCTCTATGGCTTTTCCAGTGACGCCGCCGTTCGCGCGGAACGCGTCCGGCTGCACGGGCTCGAAGGGAGCACCTTCACGCTGTTGACGCCGCGCGGCAAGGCGGAGGTCTACCTTCGCCTTCCGGGGCACCACAGTGTGTCGAATGCGCTGGCGGTTGCCGCGGTCGCCCTCGAGTTCGAGTTCGACGCACCGGCCATTGCCTCGGCGCTGCATGGTTTCAGGCCGCCCTCGCGCCGGCTGAATATCGTAAGCGGACGCAACGGATCGACCGTGATCGACGACTCATACAATGCGAGCCCGGGCTCGATGCAGGCAGCGCTCGAGGTGCTGCGGCTGGCACCGCGGGGGGCGCTCAAGATCGCGGTCCTGGGCGACATGCTGGAGCTCGGCGACCATGCCGAGCGCGCTCATGAGGAGATCGGCTCGCTCGCCGGAAAGACCGCAGACATCGTGATTGCGGTCGGCGATTATGCCTCCCGGGTGGTGCAGTCGGCGCGGCGTGCGGGGCTGGCGACCGACCGGGCCTTCGTCGTGGAGGGCGCGGACCAGGCGGTGGCCGCGTTGACGCCGCTGCTGACGGCACAGACCCAGGTGCTGGTGAAAGGCTCTCGCGGGATGCGCCTGGAGCGCGTGGTCGAGCAGATTCGGGAGCCGGCATGACGCCGTTGATCTTCTTTGCGGTGGCCGTGATCATCAGCCTGCTGATCTACCCGGCGGCGATCGGTCAACTCGCCCGTGCCCGCATGGGCCAGGCGATTCGCGAGGAAGGCCCAGCGGCCCACCACGGCAAAGCCGGCACCCCAACCGCGGGTGGCCTGGTCTTCCTGCTCGTGGCGTTGGTGCTCTATCTGATCGCCGACCGGTCGGTGGCGGGCGGCTTCGTCCTGATCGCTCTCTTCCTGGGTGGCGCCCTCGGCTTCGTGGATGACTACTCCGCGATCCGAGGGGGTCGAAATCTCGGACTGCAGGCGCGCTACAAGATCGTGGTGCAGCTGGTGACCGGGGCCGTGCTCGGCTGGCTGGCGTTGCGCTGGGAACTGACCAATCAGCTGGTTCCCTTCGATGGACGCCACCCGATCGGCGGCTGGATCATCTTGATCGTCGCGCTCGCCGTGGCCGCCGGCTCGAACGCCTTCAACCTCACCGACGGCAGCGATGGCCTGGCCGCCGGCACCGGTGCGGTGACCTTCGGCGCGCTCGCGTTGATCGCCGTGCTGCAGCACCAGCCGCGCGTCGGGCTGATGCCGGCGGTGCTCGCCGGCGTGCTGGTCGGCTTTCTCTTCTACAACCTGTTTCCGGCCCGCCTCTTCATGGGCGACACCGGCAGCCTGGCATTAGGGACGGCGATGGTGGCGGCCGCCATCGTGACCGGATTTCTCTGGTACCTGCCGTTGCTGGCGCTGGTGTTCGTGGTGGAAACCGTCTCCGTGATCGCGCAGGTGGCCAGCTTCAAGATGACGGGCAAGCGGATCATCCGGATGTCGCCGCTGCACAACCACTTCATCGTCGGTGGCTGGCGCGAGACCCCGCTGGCCCTGTGGTTCTGGACGGGATCGCTGGTTGCCGCGGTGCTGGCGCTGGCCCTGGCCCGGCCGGGGCCCACCGCATGACGCGGCGAAAAAGCGGTGACCCCGAGATCGGCAGAGGCCGGCACGCGCTGGTGATCGGCTACGGCCGCAGCGGACGGGCCGCCGCATCCTTTATTAAGCAGCGGGGCGGCATCGTGCGAGTGGTGGATCGCGCCGATACGCCGGAGCTGCGCGGCGAGCTGGAGCGAGCCGGCCTCAGCGGCCGCCTCGGTGGATACGGGCCCGAGGATCTCAACGGCACCGACCTGGTGGTGGTCAGTCCCGGCGTGCCGTGGGACGCGCCGCTCGTAGAGACCGCCCGTCAGCGCGGCATCGAGGTGACCAGCGAGATCGACCTCTTTTTCCGCACCTGTCCGGCTCAGATCGCTGGCATCACCGGCACCAACGGCAAGACGACCACCACTGCTCTCAGCGCGGAGGTATTGCGTGCGGGGGGTCTGCAGGTGCTGCGCGGCGGCAACATCGGGGAGCCCGTCCTCGACCGGATCGAGCAGCTGCGGGCGGACGATTGGGTGGTGCTCGAGCTGAGCAGCTTCCAGCTGGAATCGATCGAACGCCCGAGGCTGCAGGTTGGTGTCGTCTTGAACGTGACACCGGACCATCTCGACCGGCACAAAACCTTCGAGCACTACGTCGAGCTCAAGACCCGAGCGGTGGCCTTCATGGAGGCCGACGATCACGCGGTGCTCAACCTCGACGATCCGGCGTGCGCGGCGATGCAGTCGAAGACGCGCGGCCAGGTGATCGGGTTCGGGCTCGATCGACCGGTCGCCAATGGCGTCACGCTGGAGCAGGGCTGGATCGTCATCGCGGGCGCGGGTGCGCATCAGCGGGTCCTGCCGGCGGCCGACGTTCCTCTGCCTGGCGACCACAACCTGAGCAATGTCATGGCGGCCATCGGAGTCGGCTATTCGGTAGGCGTTGAACCCGAGACCATGGGCCAGGCGGTGCGACGGTTCAAGGCCGTCGAGCACCGGCTGGAGCCGATCGGCACCTTCGCCGGCGCGCGCTGGTACAACGATTCGAAAGCGACCAACCCGGATTCGACCTACAAGGCGCTGGCCGCGTTCCGTGAGCCGATCGTGCTGATCGCCGGCGGCCGCAACAAGGGGATCGACCTCGAACCCCTGGCCCAGGCGATTGCCGCACGGGCCGTGGCGCTGGTGACGATCGGGGAGACCGGCGAGGAGTTGGCGCAGCGGGTGCGCGCGGCCGGGCTGCACGAGGTGCAACCGGCCAGCGATCTCACCGACGCCGTGCGAAAGGCGGCGGCGTTGGCGAAGCCGGGTACCGTCGTCCTGCTCTCCCCGGCGTTCACCAGCTTCGACATGTTCCGCGACTACGAGGACCGCGGCCGGCGCTTCAAGGCCACCGTGGTGGCGGAGCTTGGCCGGTGAGGGCACGGGCGGCGCTCGAGATGCCGGCGACGTCGCGGAGGCTGACCTCCAGCCTGCTGTGGCGGCGCGGCGACCGGGCGCTGCTGCTGGCGGTCGGAACGCTCGCCGCCTTCGGACTGGTCATGGTGTTTTCCGCGTCCGAGGTGCAGGGGTGGTTGTGGTTTCACAACGCGGCCTACTATTTCGAGCGCCAGCTCATCTGGCTCGCGCTTGGCGTGGCGGCGCTCTGGGCCGGCGCGCACGTCGACTACCACCGCCTGCGGCCGCTGGCCTGGCCCCTCGGCATCATCGCGATGGTTCTGCTGGTGCTGGTGCTGCTGCCGCATTTCGGGGTGGAGGTCAACGGGGCGCGACGCTGGTTGCGGCTCGGCCCGTTGCAGATGCAACCGGCGGAGTTCGCGAAAGTCGCGGCCATCGTCTTCATGGCGCTCTGGCTGGAGCGACACCGCGATCGGATCGGTTCGCTCGAGAACGGCGTGGTGCCGTTTCTGGCGCTGATGGGGTTGGTGACGCTGCTCGTCATCCTGGAACGAGACCTGGGCACCACCCTGATCGTGGCCGGCATCCTGCTCGCCCAGTTCCTGGTCGCGGGTGGCCGCAAGCGCCATGTGCTCTTGCTGGCTCTCATCATCGGGCTCTGCGTCTACATGTTCATTCAGATGGAGCCCTACCGCCTGCATCGCATCCTGGCCTTCTTCGATCCCTGGGCCGATCCCCTCAACACCGGCTTTCAGGCGATCCAATCAGTGGTGGCGCTCGGGTCCGGTGGCATCGCCGGTGTCGGGCTGGGGCAAAGCATCCAGAAGTACCAGTGGCTGCCGTTCGCCCACACCGATTTCATCTTCGCGATCGTCGGTGAGGAGACCGGGCTGATCGGCACCTCGGCAGTGCTGGGGCTCTTTGCCCTCTTCGCGTATCGCGGCTACCGGGTCGCCCTGAAAGCGCCCGACGCGTTCGGCTCATTGCTCGCCTGCGGCGTGACCACCTGGATCGCGTTCCAGGCGCTGATCAACATCGCGGCAGTCACCGTGACCCTGCCGACGACAGGCATTCCGCTCCCCTTCATCAGTTATGGTGGCTCGTCGCTGGCGATTACGCTGCTCGCGGTCGGCATACTGGTGAACGTTTCGACCCAGAGCGAGAAGGTGGGATGGATACGGCATGCGAGTGTTGATCTCGGGCGGCGGCACGGGCGGACACTTGTTCCCGGCGATCGCCGTCGCGCAGGCGCTGTCGCGGAACGCGTCTGACGTCCAGGTCCTCTACGTGGGCCGGCGGGGCGGGATCGAGGAGCAGGTGGTCCCCGATTATGGCGTCCCGATGGAGACGATCGTCGCTGCCAAGCTGGACATGGAACAAGTCTGGCGAAACTGGTCGGTCCCATTTGTGGTGCCGCGTGCCCTGGCCCAGGCGATCAGGATCGTCCGCCGGTTCCTCCCGGACGTGGTGCTCGGCACCGGCGGCTACGTCAGTGCACCGGTCATCCTGGCGGCGGCGATGCGGCGGGTTCCGGTTGTCCTGCAGGAGCAGAACGCGCTGCCCGGTCGGACCACGCGGTGGCTCTCGCGCGTCGCTCAGGTGGTGGCTACGGCCTACCCTGAGACGGGCCGCTATCTGCACAGCAAGTCGGTCGTGACCGGCACCCCGGTGCGCGACGCCTTCTGGAAGCCGCGAACGGATTTTCCGGCGCGGCCTCGCCGGTTACTCGTCCTCGGCGGCAGTCAGGGAGCGCACCGGATCAACCAGGCGGTCCTGTCGGCGGTGGGCGATCTGAACCTGATCACGACGACGGAGCTCGAGGTCTGGCATCAGACCGGAGAAAAGGACCACGCCTGGATCCAATCGGAGCGCGATGCGCTGGAGGAGCCCGTCCGCGAGCGCTATCATCCCTTCAAGTTTTCGAACGACCTGCCCGACCAGATCTATCAGGCCGACCTGGTGCTGAGCCGCGCCGGCGCGGGGACCATCAGTGAAGTCAGCGCCGCCGGCGCCCCGATGCTGCTCGTCCCCGGACCGTTCGCCGGTGGTCATCAACGGCTCAACGCCCAGCCATTCGAACGGGCGGGCGCCGCCGTCGTCATTCCTAATGACGCGTGCGACGGTCCCCATCTGCTCGCGGAGATTTCGGCCATCGCTCACGATGAGCCCCGGTATAGCAAGATGGTGGACGCCATGCGCTCCCTGGGCCGTCCGCGGGCCGCCGCCGACGTGGCGGGCCTGCTCGAGGCCGTGACCCGCCACTGATGCGGATTCACTTTATCGGCATCTGCGGCTACGCCGTCTCCGGCCTGGCGTTGGTGGCCAAGCAGCTCGGCAACGAGGTCACCGGCTCAGACGAAGACGCCTACCCGCCGACGACGGACATCCTCACCAAGGCCGGCATCAAGTGGGTCGATGGCCATGCCGCCGGCAATGTGACGCGCTGGGGAAAGCCGGACCTGGTCGTGCAGGGCAACCAGGTGCGCGAGGGCAACCCGGAAACGGAGGCGGCTCGGCGGTTGCACATCCGGCTGGTGAGCGAAGCGGAGTACTGGGGCGAGCTCACGGCCGACCGCTTCCGGATCGTGGTGGCCGGCTCGGCCGGCAAGACGACGACCGCCAGCCTGCTCGCCTGGATCCTGCGCAGCGCCGGCCGCAACCCCGGGTTTCGTCTGGGCTCGTCGGCGCGTGACCTCGGCTCGGCCGCCGCCTGGGGCAGCGGGCGCGAGTTCGTCTTCGAAGGCGACGAGTACACCTCGGCGGTCTTCGATCCTCGCCCGAAGTTCCTGCACTTCGCGCCGCAGCTGGTCGTGCTGACGAATATCGATTGGGATCATCCGGACGTCTTCAAGGATCCGCTGAGTTATGAGGCCGTGTTTCGCCAGCTGCTGGAGGACCTCGGCGCCGAAGATCGCCTGATCGCCGGCTCTGATGATCCAACGGTTCGCCGACTGCTCAATCGCACCCGGGCTCACGTCGAGACCTATGGCTTGCGCGGCGGCGCCGACTGGCAGGGCCGCGACGTGCAGATGGAAGGGGAGGGGATGCGCTTCACGGCATGGCACGCGGGCAAGGTGCTCGCGGTGGTCACGACGCGACTCACCGGTGAGCACAATGCCAGCAACGCGCTGGCCGCGCTGGCCACCAGCGTGCGGCTTGGGGTGCCGGTGGCGTCGGCGGTCGATGCCATCGGCCGCTTCCAGGGTGTCGCGCGCCGCTTTGAGCTCCGCGGTCAGGTTCGCGGCGTGACCCTGGTCGATGACTACGCGCATCATCCCGCCAAGGTGCGCGCCACCGTCCAGGCCGCCCTGGAGCGGTTTCACCCCGGGCGGGTGCTGGCCTGCTTCGTGCCGCACACCTACAGTCGGACGCTGAGCCTGATCGATGGCTACGCCGACGCCTTTGCCGGGTGCGCCCTGGTGGTGATTGGCCCGATCGAACCGGCTCGCGAGCGGCATCTCGCGCACACCGTCACCTCGCAGGACCTGGCGAACCGGATTCGCGGCGTCGAGGAAGTGGTGACGGCGGATTCGGCCCGGTCTGCCGCCTATAAGCTGGCGTCGGCGGCGCGGCCAGGCGACGCCATCGTCTTCATGTCCGTCCGCGACTTCGATGATGTCATCGGCAAAACAGTCGAGGTCCTGGAGCGCTCGCCGGTTGCCTGAATCCTGGCTGGCCTCGGTTCCCGGCGTTCGGGAGCACGAGCCGCTAGAGCCGCATAGCTGGTACGGCATCGGCGGCCGTGCCCGCTACTTCCTCGAGCTGGCCGATGATGCGACGCTGCCGGCCCTGGCGGCGAGACTGAACACGGACCGCCAGCCCTACCTGGTGATCGGCGCAGCCACCAACACGCTGTTTGCCGCGCCCGAGCTTCCCGGGCTCACCGTCAAGCTGGTCACCCGCCGGCTGTCCATCGCGGAGGAGACGGTTTCGGTGTCGGCCGGCTACCTGATGCCCAAACTGGCGGCGGAGACGGCCAAGGCCGGCCAGGCGGGCCTCGAATTTGGTGCCGGGGTGCCGGGGACGGTGGGGGGCTCCGTCTTCGGCAACGCCGGCGCGTTCGGCGGCGAGGTCAAGGATCGACTCCGGAGCGTCGACGCGATCGACGAGCGGGGTCAGCGACGGACGGTCAGCGCGGCCGAGTGCCGGTTTGGCTATCGGGATTCGGTCTTCAAGGCGGAGCACGATCGCTGGGTCATCCTTTCGGCCACCTTCGCCACGAACCGGGAGCCGCCCGCCCAGGTGCGGGCCCGGATGCTCGAGGTGCAGAAACATCGGCGCGCGACCCAGCCGATCGAGCAGCGAAGCCTGGGGAGCACCTTCAAGAACCCGCCGGGCGATTCGGCGGGGCGGTTGATCGACGCCGCCGGGCTGAAGGGAATGCGGATCGGTGGGGCGCAGATCTCGCCCAAGCACGCGAATTTCATCGTCAACCTCGACGGGGCCAGTGCCGATGACGTGCTAGCCTTAATGGCCGAGATGCGGAATCGCGTCTTCGAGCGGTTCGGCATCGAGCTCGAACCCGAGGTCCGCGTCATCGGCCGGACGCCCAGCGGATGAGGCGGCTGCGCATCGGAGTCCTCTTCGGAGGACGGTCAACCGAGCACGAGGTGTCCATCCTGTCCGCCCAGTCGATCATCGCCGCCATGGATCCGGATCGGTTCGAGGCGGTGCCGCTCTACATCGACAAGAGTGGTCGGTGGCTGTTCGGTGGATCGCTCAAGCGGCTGATCGGCGATGACGCGGCTCGGCAGTATGTCTATCTCCCGCCCGACCCGACGCAACATTCCCTGGTGCACGCGCGCAATGGCACGGAATCTCCATCCCCCCTTGTCGGGGTAGGCGGGGCTTCTCCAACCCCCCTTGTGGGGGAGGGTCGGGGTGGGGGGTTGCCCGAACTCGACGTCATCTTTCCCGTCTTTCACGGCCTGAACGGGGAAGACGGCACGATCCAGGGCGTTCTGGAACTCGCCAACATTCCCTACGTTGGCGCCGGCGTGCTCGGCTCGGCGCTTGGGCTCGACAAGGTCTACATGAAGCGCGCCTTCGCAGCGGTCGGGCTGCCGATCGTCGACTACATCGCGATCACCCGCCGCAGGTATGAGGAGGATCCCGACGCCTTCATCAAGTTGGTCGAGGAGCGGATCGGCTATCCCTGCTTCTCCAAGTTTGCCAACTCCGGCTCCAGTGTGGGCACGACCAAGGCGCACGACCGCGCCGAGCTGGCGGCCGGCCTCCGACTCGCGGCCACCTTCGACCGGAAGATCCTGGTCGAGCGTGCGGTCGATGCCCGCGAGCTCGAGGTCAGCGTTCTCGGCAACGACGAGCCCGAGGCCTCGGTGGTGGGAGAGGTGGTTCCGGCCCACGAGTTCTACGACTACGAAGCGAAATACCTGGACGAGGGATCGCGTTTGCTCATCCCCGCTCCGATCGACGCGGGCGTTGCCGAAAAGGTCCGCGCGATGGCGATTGAGGCGTTCCAGGCTGTGGATGCCGCCGGGATGGCCCGGGTCGACTTCTTCCTGGAGAGGACGACCGGCCGGATCGTGCTCAACGAGCTCAACACTATCCCGGGGTTCACCCGGATCAGCATGTATCCAAAGCTCTGGGAGGCATCCGGGCTCGCCTACCCGAAGCTGATCGAACGCCTGGTCGAGCTGGCGATCGAGCGGTTCAACGACAAACAGCGCTCCCAGACGGCGATCGACTCACGGCTACTCGACCCAGGGGCGGGCGAGTGACGGTCGGGACCGTCGCCAAGCGCCGTCGCCGGACGGCCGCGGCGCCCGATCGGCCGGCGTCCACCACACGCGGCTGGATCTGGGCGCTGTTCCAGATCGCCGTGCTGGCCGGCGAGAGCTTCGCCGTCTTGTTCCTGCTGGCGCAGCCGGCGTTTCGACCACAGCACCTGACGGTGAGCGGCACCCGTCACCTGACGCCGGCGCAGGTGACGAGCACGATCAATCTGCCGGCCGATCGCAACATCTTCTTCCTCGACCATCGGCAGCTCGAACAGCAACTGCAGGCCCTGCCCTGGGTGCGCACTGCGTCGGTCAGCCTCTCGCTGCCCGATCGGGTGTCGGTTCGGATCACCGAGTGGCAGCCGTCGGCGGTACTCCAGGTAGGGGAGGCGACCTACTACGTCAATGACCTGGGCGAGGTGCTCGATCCCGCGACCGAGGCCGGCGGCCTCGCCGTGATCAATCGGCCCGACTTCGGCACCGTCCGCAGCGGCCAGCACGCGGTCGCGGGCGAACTGCTGGCGATGCTCCTCCAGATTCGGTCCGGCTTCTCCTCGGCCTTCAAGATCTCGCTGATGTCGTTCCAGATCGATAACCGTGAGATCTTGACCGCGCAAACCGACCGGGGATGGACCATCATCTTCGGTCAGATGGTGACGAGCGACGATCGCGCCAGCCTCGAGGGGAAGCTCGCCGCCTTGCGCGCGCTCAGCGGCCGGATCGACCTCACCTCGGCGCCGATCCAGTACATCAACCTCGAGAATCCGGGCGCACCCGCGGTGCAGATGCGAGGCCGAAGGTGAGGTTGCCCGCCAGCGGCTCGCGCGAAGCGTTCTGGCTGGTGGGGGCCGTCCTCGTCTTCGGCATCCTCGGCATCGTCCTCGGGCTCAACTCTCCGGTCCAGATCCCGCCGGGCTATTCGCGCTACACCGCGGTGATGATCCTCGCCGCGCTTGATTCGGTACTGGGCGCGGTCAAAGCCTGGCTCAACGGCAATTTCGAGAACAAGGTCTTCATCTCCGGCCTGCTGGTCAACTCGATCGTGGCGGGTGGGCTCACCTATCTCGGCGACAAGCTGGGGGTGGAGCTCTACTTCGCCGCGATCGTCGCCTTCGGCGTCAGGATCTTCGATAACCTCGCCGTCATCAGGCGCCATCTGCTGTAGGCCGGTGCCGATGGGAGTCGCTGGCGTCTTTTAGAGGTCCACGACGGCAGCGGTCACCGCGTCCGTGAAGAGGTCGTCCCGCCACAACGCCTTGCCCTCGTCGGAATGTGGGCTGGGGGCGATCGCGAGGTAGATGCCAACGATGTCGTAGGTGGGATCAACCCAGATATAGGCGCCGCTGGCTCCCCAGTGTTCAAACGCATCGGCCGAGTAGAGCGCGCCGCAGAGCCCGGTCTTGGTTCCGTGGATGCTCCAGCCCAAGCCCCACGACGCCTCGGGAAAGGTCTCCTTCAGGAATGTGGCAGCGACGCCTGGGATCTGGTTGCGCGTCATTTCAATGACCGTCGTCGGACTGAGGATCCGAGCGTCTCCGTAGGCTCCGCGGTTGAGAAACATCTGGCAGAAGATCGCCATATCCATCGCGCTCGACCATGAGCGAGCAGAGCCCTGCACGATGGGTTCGACCTCGATCGCGTCGCGCCATGGATCTTCCGGGTCAGGGCCCCGCCAGGCTCGGCGATCTCGTGGCACATCCGCCCGGCAATAGTGTGTGTCCCTCATGTTCAACGGAACGAAGATGCGCGATCTCGCGAACTCGGCGAGCGATGTGCCCGTCACCCGGCGGACGATCTCCCCGGCGAGTTCGAAGTTGAAGTCCGCATACGACATTTCCACGCCCGGCGGCTTCCAGAGCGGTGCGTCGTAGCGTTTGACCAGGTACTCGTTCATCAGCGAGTGCAGGGTCGGCTCGGCGGGCGCAATCGCTATCCCGTCCCGTTCTTTCGCAAAAGCCTCGAGCTGGTCCTCGTTGATTCCAGAGGTATGGGAAAGCAGATGACGCACCAGGATGGCGTCCTTGCCCTCGCCGACGAACTCGGGGATGTACTCGCGGACCCGCCGATTCAAGCCAACTCGTCCGTCCTCTACCAGCGCCATTACCGCCGTCGCGGTGAAGAGCTTGGTGATCGATGCCATCGGGAAGATCGAGTCGAGCCCCGCCGCCGGCGAACCTTGTTCAGGCAGCCGGTGGCCGACGTTTTCGTAGAACACGATTTGCCCGTGGCGCGCTACCAACGCGACCAGGCACTGGATCAGACCCTGGTCCACCCAGCTTTGCGCGAGCTCCCCGACGTGATGGAGTTGCGATCGGGACATGCCAACCTCCTCCGGGTTCCCCCGACGCAACGTGGGTGCGGACGCCTTCCGCTCGGCGACCCTCATGGCGCACCCACGAGGACGGATGACGCCTCGGGGCTTTTCAGGAACCGTTGCTCATCTTCGGGGTCGGGGATCGAGGCTCCGAGCGCCCGTACGATCTCCCCTGCTTTCACCAGCGACAATCGTGCGGCCTCCTGGTCGTTGAGTCGCCGCTGGATTCGAGCCCGCAGCGCCTGGAGCCGCCATACCATCGGCCGGGCCCCGATTGCTTCTGCCTGTTGAAGTGCATCCGACGCGACGGTCAACGCCTCCTCAGGGCGATCCATCTCGAGCAAGGCCAACGATTGAATCTCGAGGGCCGCAATCACCTCCGGAGTCCAGTCGCGTTCGCCGGCTTCGCGGACCGCCTCGGCCGCCTGGACGAGCGCCTGATCTGGTTGTCCCAGCGCGAGCAGGATCTCCGCTGTCACCGTTCGCGCGCGCTCTGCGTCGACGCCCTGCAGGTCGTGCCAAGCCTGGGTCAGGCCGGCTGTGTCAAGCGTTCCGGACCGCAGCAGGGCTCGCGCCCGAAGGCGCTTACCCCAGTTTTGCATCCAGGCGCGCTGCAGCCGACCGGCGCGTCGGACGACGTCATCGAAGACTCTTGCGGCCTTGTCGTAGTCGAGGAGCTCGAGCGAATAGATGCCCAGCCCGAGCGCCTGCATCGCCTGGCCGAATGGGTGCGCCTCATCGGCCACTTCGCGCTGAAGTGCATCCCGGGCATCGGCGTAGTCGCCGAGCTGCAATAGGGCCAATGCCTTGAGGGTGTGGTACTGGACGGGCGGCGCACCAATCTCGTCCGCCAGTTTCACGGCGGCATCGCAGATCTCAGCCGCGCGCCGAAAGTTGCCCCAGAGCAGGTTCGCCCACAACATGTCGAAATGAAGGGCATTGAGCCGCTGAAGGTCGCCACGCTCTCGCAGCCGGCCGGCCAGCCGAGCGGATATCGCCTCCGCCTCAGGGCGCCGTCGGGATCTCCAGGTGTTGATCTCAGAGTCGATGATCAGGTCTTCGTCGCCGATGTGCCGGCTGATCGTCAGCGCCTCCTCGAGGTTACCTCGGGCGCGCTCGCGGTACTCGGGCCAGAAGTCAGCAAACCATCGGGTTCCGACGAGGGCTCGGACCATGGCTCGCTGGTCGTTGAGCTCTTGGGCCAGGGCATAGGCCGCCTCATACGTCTCGCGGCATCGCGAGATCTGGTCCCGTTCCGTTTCGTCCAGCGCCACGACGTATGAGGCCTCGGCGACACCGAGCAGCCCGGCGAGTTCTTGCTCGCGATCGCCCTGCCGACGTGAACTCTCGAGCGAGCGCTCGTAGTCTTTGAGGGCCGACTTGCCCTCGAACATGCCGAGGAACAGCCTGGCCCGGCGCGCCAGGATCTGCCCTTGGCGGAGTTGGTCGCCAACATGCTCGGCGATCTCGAGCGCGTTCGTGTAGTGGCGCTCCGCTTCTCGATTCGCGAAGACGGCCTTTGCCTCATCTCCGGCGGCGATCGCGTATGGCAGCGCTCGATCCTCGGCCGCGGCCTCCAGGAAATGCCAGGCCAGCTCGGCACTGTGACGCGCCCGCGACTCCTGAGGAAGACGCTCCAATCCTTCGGCCGCCGCAAGGTGCAGCCGTCGTTTCCGCCGTCCCGGGACTTCGGTGTAGAGCACCTGCTGGGTGAGCGCATGATCGAACGCGTACGTGTCGGTTCCGGCTTCCCGGACCAGGCCCGTCGAACCTGCTTCTTCCAGAGCGGCTTCGAGTTGCTCCTCACGCCGATCGCCCAGCTGGCTCAGCCCATCGAAGCCGAAGGTTTGGCCGAGCACGCTGGCATCCTGCAGGATCTCCTGTGTGCTTTCGCTCAGGCGAGCAAGCCGCTGCCCGATCACCGAGCGGACGCTTTCGGGTACCTCGATCTTCGCCAGGCCGCGCTCCGCCCAGTGGCCTTCTGCCTGGTATACGTCTCCGCGCTCCACCAGGAAGCGCAGCAGGTGCTGAACAAAGAATGGATTGCCTTCGGTGCGTTGGTGGATTAGATCTACCAGTTGAACCGAGACGTTCCGCTCTCCCAGGATGTCGGCAATTAGCTCCGAGGTCCCGCGCGCGGCCAGACGTCGAATGCCAATCCTCTCCAACAGTTCCTCGCGAGCCAGCTCGCGCAAGGCGGCTTCGAGCGGGTGGCGGCGACTGACCTCCACATCGCGGTAGGACCCCAGGAGCAGGATCCGGTCAGCTCGTGTATGGCGCGCGAGGTGCTGCAGCAGCTCGAGACTGGCGCCGTCGGCCCAGTGCAGGTCATCAAGGAGCAACGCGACGGGCATCTCCGCCGCGATGGCCTGCAGGAAACCCGTGATCGCGCGGAAGAGTCGCTGTTGCTCTTCCTGGCTGTTGGGTCCCGGCGGCGGGATCTCGAAGCCAGCGTCGGAAAGAAGGCGACCGACGTGTGGCCAGCGAACAGGCACCGCATTGTGAACGGCGGGCGGGCAGCTATTGTACGCGGTCGCCAGCGCGTCGAGAAACGGATAGAAGGGAACCGATTGATGCAGCTCATAACAGCGACCCGTGGCGATCAGAAACCCTCGGTTTCGGGCACTGAGCATCACCTCCTGGGCCAGCCGAGTCTTGCCTACACCGGCCTCGCCAGCCAGCAGGACCAGCCGGCCGTTGCCCGACGCGACGGCGTCTTCAAGTGCGAAGAGCCGCTGCATCTCCGGCTCCCGCGCGACCAGCAAAGACGAAGGAAGGGCGCCGAGAAACGCGCCGATGGGAAGCGTGGCCTCCACGGTTCTAGCGGTCAAAGCCGGCGCCTGTCCGCCGGCGTTCGCGCCGTCGGCCACGGGCACCACGTGAATGATCCGCACGGGTTGAGCGAAGCCTTTTAGCTGGGCGAAGCCGCGCTCGGCGTAGGCGATTCCATCGAGTTTGCGGGCAACGTGCACCACACCCTCGCTTGCCAGTACCTCCTGCGGCCCGGCAAGCTTGCAAAGCCGGGCGGCCAGATTCAGCGCCGCCCCGATGAAGCTATCCGCCACCTGGACTGCCTCACCCGTGTCGAGCCCAACGCCAACGAGGAGGGGCAAGGACGGGTCGAGGGTGCACTCATCCGCAAAGCGCTTCTGCAGGTCGATTGCGGCGCGCAGGGCCTGCCGCGCAGAACCGAAGACAGCGACCGCTTCGTCGCCTTGCAGGCCGATGATCTGGCCCTCGCGTGCCGACACACACTCGTTGGCTACGACGCCGAACTTCGTCGTCAGTCGGGCGGCGGCTTCATCCCCAAACTCCTGGGTGAAGCGGGTGTACCCGCGGATGTCCGCAAATAGAAACGTCCGAACGAGAGTCGCTTGCGTCTCGTGCGGCGGCCCGGCCGATCGCGAGCCATCACTCACCAGGGAATCCCTCTCCAGATTCGTACTCGCCCCTAGATTACGCTCCGTGGCTCTGGACGATCACGCCTGTGGATAACTGGTCAGCTTGTGTTGTGCTTCGGCCGGGAGCACACTATAATGTGCCGAGCCAGCCGTCTTGCCTAACGTTCCAGGAAAGGTGTTTGCCTCGATCTAAATACGTCACAGCACTCGACATCGGCACAACCAAGATCTGCTGCGTGGTCGGCGAGCCGACCGAGCGCGGCCTCAACATCGTCGGAGTCGGTGAGGCTCCATCCGAAGGCTTGCGTCGCGGCGTGGTCGTCAACATGGAGAAGACGGTCCGCGGCATCAGCCACGCGGTCGATGCCGCGCAACGGATGTGCGGCCGAAAGCTGGAGTCCGTTTTCGTCGGGATGGCCGGCACCCACGTTCTCAGTCAGAACAGCCGGGGCGTGATCGCCGTCGCCCGGTCCGACCGCGAGATCGGGCAGGAAGACGTTAGTCGGGTGATCGACGCCGCGCGCGCGGTTTCCGTCCCCAACGACCGCGAGATCATCCACGTCGTGCCGCGCGGCTACATCGTGGACGGGCAGGAAGGCGTCAAGGACGCGGTCGGCATGTCGGGCGCCCGGCTCGAGGTCGAGACGCATATCATCACGGGCTCTCTGACCGCGGTGCAAAACGTCGTCAAATGCGTGCATCAATCGGGCATGAGCGTCGAGGACCTTGTGGTCCAGGTGCTGGCCTCGGCCGAGGC
>Ga0209689_1001184_pt1 | contig 19357 bp, 18 predicted proteins | sample GraSoiAngelo_149_FD_187119 | JGI IMG/M metagenome (GOLD analysis project Ga0209689, IMG submission 187119) | Grasslands soil microbial communities from the Angelo Coastal Reserve, California, USA - 14_1009_09_30cm (SPAdes) (version 2) | ecosystem: Environmental > Terrestrial > Soil > Grasslands ... | reverse complement strand
AAAAGCGGCGAGCGCGCTCGTGTCCATGAGCGTGCGATTCTCGCACCTCGGCTAGGCTCATAGCGTGCGCGTGCTCGTTCGTTTGTTCGCCTCGTATCGCGAGGCGGCGGGCCAAGGACACTTCGATCTGGAGCTTCCACCGGGAGCGACCGTGCGGGACGCGATCGGTCGCATCACCAAAGACCACCCGTTGATCGCGGAGGGGCGCCAGGTGGTCATCGCCCGCAATCGCGAATACGTCGGGGTCGATGAGCCGCTCGCCGACGGGGACGAGCTGGCACTCATACCGCCGGTGTCGGGTGGCGACGCGCGCACGCTGGCGCCGATCGCCGTCAGCGAGACGCCGCTCTCGATCGACGAGGCACTCGCTCTCGTCCGCGACGACGCGTTCGGCGGTGTGGTCGTTTTTCTTGGCACCGTCCGCAGCCAGAGCCGCGGAAAGCGAATCCTCCACTTGGAGTACGAGGCGTACGCCGAGATGGCCGAGGCCAAGATGCGCGAGATCTCTGACCGACTCGTGCGCGAACACGGCCCGCTGCGCATCGCGATGCACCACCGTGTCGGCGATCTTGCGATCGGCGACATCGCCGTGATCGTGGCCGCGGCCGCTCCGCATCGCGACGCCGCCTTCGCCGCTGCGCGCGCCGCCATAGACGAGCTCAAAACAATCGTTCCGATCTGGAAGAAGGAACACACCGAAGACGGCGCAATCTGGATCGAGGAGCACGCCTAGCTCAGCGGCCGGGTCTCACTGAGACGAGTACGTACGTACTCGCGGACAGAAGATTCGGGTATTCCTCCCGCCGTCAGGCAGATCAAGCGCCTCTACGTTCGGGCCATCTCACCAAGGAGGAACGAGATGGCTAGCAACGCAGGAAACAGCGCAAGCAAGAGAGTCCTCAGGAAGCTTGGGGTCTTCGCGATCGGCGCGAGCGTCGCCCTGGCCGCCTGCGGAACGACCGCAGTTCGCTCCGGCACGGTCCACGCCACCGGCGACCGTCAGTCCGTTCTCCGCGATCCGGCTAACCCGTCGTGGTCACACAACATGGCCGTCGTCGAGGCGGGCGCGCGTCGATCGGTGCTCGGCGATTCTGGCAATCCGTACTGGTCCCACAACACGGCAACGCCCGAAGCGAACGACGCCGTTGTCCAGCGTGCCCCGCGCCCCTACTAACGGGTTTGGCGTCGCGCTCCCGCGAAGTCCCACCTGGCGCCGGGAGCGCGACGCTGATGGCGGAACACCGCGTGACAGAATCCAGCGCGGGGAGGGCAGCGTGACGGAAGACGCTCGTCCGATGGCGGATCGGCGGATCCTTTGCCCCGTCCTGATCGGCCGCGAGACCGAAATGGGTCGGCTTGCTGAGCTGGTGCGCGACTGCGTCGGCGGCCGGGGCCGGACCGCGCTCGTGTCCGGCGAGGCCGGCGTAGGCAAGACGGCCGTGCTCCGTCACTTCGCCCAACAAGCACGCGCGAAAGGCGCACGAGTTTTCTGGGGCGAGTGCACCGAGATCGATGCGCGTCGCCCACTCGGTCCGTTCATCGACATCGCGCGAGCCGCGAATCGCGTCGCGTCGTTGCCGACGGCAGACAACGCAACGGCCGAGACGGATCGATACCGGCTCTACTCCGCCTTCACCACTCTGCTCGGCGACCTGGCGCGAGACCGCCCTACCGTGGTCGTCATCGAGGACTTGCACTGGGCGGACGAAGCTTCACTCGAGCTCTTCCCACATCTCGCGCGCAAGCTCCGGGACGTACCGCTGCTGCTCGTGGGGACGTACCGCACTGATGAGCTGCACCGGCGGCATCCGCTTCGGCCCATGCTCACGGAGCTGAGCAGGACTCGCGTAGTTGAGGACGTCATTCTGCCTCGGCTGAGTGAGGACGACGTCGCGGCGTTCTTGCGCGAAGCCATGCGCCTTGGTCGGCCGCCCACCACGGAGTTCCGCCAAGCGATCTTCAACACGTGCGAAGGCAATCCGCTCTTCATGGAGGAGGTTCTCCGCGCGCTCGTCGAACGTGGCGACGTCGAATACCGCGACGGCTCCTGGCGACGGACGAAGGAAGTCGCCGAGATCGTCATCCCGGATACCCTGCGCGACGCGGTACTCGACCGCTTCAGAATGCTGTCACCGGAGGCGCAGGCCGTCCTGCTTCGCGCGGCGGTAATCGGGTCGCGCTTCGACTTCGGCATTCTCCTGCGGGTAACCGGGGCGGCTGAGGCAGAGGTCGTCGGCGCGCTCCGAGCCGCGATCGACGCGCAGCTGATGCTCGAGATCACGAGTGACACGAGAGCACCGAGCTACGCCTTCCGTCATGCGCTCACTCGCGAGAGCGTTCTCTTCGAGCTGCTTCAGCCGGAACGACGCCGCATACATGCTGCGGTCGGTGAAGCGATTGAGGGGCAGGGTCCCGAGACATCGGCTGGACATGCCGAGGAGCTCGCGTACCACTTCGATGAAGCCGGTGACCGAGATCGGGCCTTCCGCTACCACGACCTCGCTGCACGCGAAGCGTATCGACTGTTTGCCTTCTCCCGCGCCGCACTTCACCTAGAGCGCGCGATCGCTCTCGCCGACGACAGGGAGCCCACGCTCGGCGACCTTCAGCTGCGACTTGTGGGTGCCGCCTCTCTAGCCGGCACACCTCAACGCGCGCTCCGTGCAGCCGAAGAAGCACGACGCTGGTTCCAAGAGGCAGGCGATGTCCGCGGCGCCGGTTTGGCGCTCACCAGGATCGCCAGCTATCGCTGGTTCCTTGGTGACTCACGCGGCGCGAGGGCAACAGCCGACGATGCGGTGCGGATCATCGAGCCGCTGGGTCCGACACAGGAGCTCGCGGCCGCCTACGCTCAGGTGGCCAGATTCGCCTTCTTGGATTTCGAAAGAACCGCAGCGGTTGAGTTGGGCCGACGCGCCGTGGAGATAGCGCGAGCGCAAGGAGCGATCACGATCGTCGCGGACGCCCTTATTACTGTCGGCGGCGCCGAGGCCGGGCTCGGGCACATGGAGGGTCTCGCACTACAGCGCGAGGCGATAGACCTCGCATTCGCGCATGGCCTGCCCGAGCCCGCATTGAGAGGCCTACACAATCGCCTCAGCGCGCTCTATGCAACCGGATCCTCAGGCGCTGAAGTCCGCCTTGCGGCCGAAGAAGAGTTCGCCTGGGCGCGCCGACACGGGATCCGCACTGAGACGGTCATCTTCGACGAGGTCGCTTACATGGTCGAGGCTGGCGACTGGGACGCAGGGCTCAGGGTCATACAGGAAACCTACGGCGAGTCTGTTTTTAGGTGGTTCATTCAGCTCGCCGAGGCGTTCATCCTCGCCGGTCGCGAGGGTCCAGAGCTGTCGCGACCCCTCGTCGAGGCGGCGCGCCTCGGGCTTCGCGATGCAAGCCCGAGTCAATGGCTTTCCGGAGCCGGCTTCATGGCTCGGGCGACGCTGATAGCCGGTGACATGGCAGCGACCCTAAACGACCTCGATCGCGTCGCGACTTTCGTCTCGAGGAGCTTCTATCCGGAGACAGATGAGGCCGTCGCCTGTGCCATCCAGGCCTCGATCGAACTCGAGAACGCTGAGGCGCGCAGCCGCTGGATCGAGATTGCCCTGGCCGGAGACACCAGTCCCCGCCGTATCGCAGCCCGCGCCCGGCGGGCCTTCGCTCAAGCCGAGCGCGCAGCGAGCTCAGAGGACCTCGACACTTCGATCAAGCTCCTTGGGGAGAGCGCCGCCCTCTTCAACGACTCGTTTTTGCCAATGGCAGAAACCGTGACACGTCGCAGGCGAGCCGAGCTCCTTCTCGGGCGGAACATCGGCGACCGCGATGCTGCCCAAGCGGAGCTCGGCAGGATCCTTCCCTACTGGCGGAGGGCGAAGGCGACGTGGTACCTCGGTCAGCTCAAACGCTGGGCGACTGCCCTCGGTCTCGACTTCCCAGTCGAGACGCCCGAGAGGGCGACGCCGCGGACACGTGAACCACGAGCGCAGCTGACCACACGAGAGCGCGAGGTCGCCGCGCTGGTCGCGGCGGGCCTCTCCAATAAGGAGATCGCCGAGAAGCTTGTCATCAGCGAGCGCACAGCCGAGGGGCACGTCGAGCACATCTTGGGGAAGCTCCAATTCCGTTCGCGAAGCCAAATCGCATCGTGGCAAGCGGGAGGAGACCCAGTCCACCCCGCATCCTGACCCGCACCCACGCATGACAGAATCCGAAGGTGGACCGAGCTTCGCCGAGCGCGCTGGTGCGGCGCCTCGTCGAGATCTGCGGGGACGAGAACGTCTTCTGGCGCGCCGAGGATCTCCTCGTCTGGGAATACGACGCGGGGTTCGATCGTCGCCCGCCGTCCGCGGTCGTTCTCCCGGGTACGACCGAGGAAGTCGCCGATGTGGTGCGCGCGGCGCATGCCGAAGGCGCGAGCATCGTCCCGCGCGGCGCCGGCACGGGTCTCTCCGGTGGGACGATCGCGTGCGCCGACGCGATCGTGGTCTCGACGGCACGGCTCCGCCGCATCATCTCGATCGATCGCGTCGCGCGGATCGCGGTGGTCGAACCCGGGGTCCCGAATCTCGCGGTAACCGCGGCGGCGCGCGATGTCGGTCTGTTCTTCGCCCCGGACCCCGCGAGCCAGCGCATCTCGACCATCGGCGGCAATGTCGCGACGAACGCGGGCGGCCCGCACGCGCTGCGTTACGGCTCTATGACCAATCACGTGCTCGGCGTGGAGCTGGTTCTCCCGACCGGCGAGTGCGTTCGGTTCGGCGGCGAGGTCGCCGATCTCCCTGGATACGACTGCGTTCCGTTCATCGTCGGCAGCGAGGGGACCGTGGGGATCATCACGAAGGTCTGGCTGCGGCTCCTTCCCCTCCCCGAGGACGTGCGCACGTTCGTCGCGGTATTCGCGGACATCGAGCACGGCGCCCGTGCGGCGAGCGCGATCATCGCGAGCGGCGTGGTGCCGGCCGCCATGGAGATGCTCGACCGGGTGACCATCGGCGCCCTGAACGCGGCGTTCGAGGTGCACCTGCCGGCCGACGCGGGATCGCTTCTCCTCGTCGAGGTCGAGGGTCTTCGCGAGGAGACCGCTGACTGGGCCACCAGCATCGAGCGGATCCTGCGAAAGAACGGCGCGACCAACGTGCGATCGGCGGAGACCGCGGCCGAGCGCGAGCTCCTCTGGAAGGCGCGCAAGCTCGGCTATGCAGCCCTCGCGCGCATACGCCCGAACAACTATCTCCACGATGCGGTGGTCCCGCGGACGAAGATGCCCGACGTTCTTCGCGAGGTGAACGCGATCGCCGAGCGATACGGATATGTCATCGCGAACATGTTCCACATCGGCGACGGGAACCTGCATCCGGTCCTGCTGTTCGATGCGCGCAGCCAGCCGATCGACCGCGTGATGGAAGCGAGCGCGGAGATCCTCAAGGTCGCGATCGACGCGGGCGGCGCGCTTTCGGGCGAGCACGGGATCGGCCTCGAGAAGAACCATTTCATGTTCTGGGTGTTCGGTCCGGAAGATCTCGACGCTCAGCGGCGCGGGCGCGAGGCCTTCGATCCCGACGGCACCATGAATCCCGGAAAGGTCTTTCCGGGCGGCGACGCTTGCGCGGACATTCCGACCGAGCGCACGAAGAGAGCGCTCGCCGAGGGCATGTGGGTGTAGCGCTGGGGTTGAACGCGCACGACATCGACGGCCTGGCCCCGGCCCGCGTCATCCGCGCAACGAGCGAGACCGAGGTGGTCGAAGCTATCCGCGGGGCGAACGAACGCGGCGAAGCTATCGTGGTCAGCGGCGGCGCGACCCGTTTGAGCGTGGGCGATCCGCCCACGCGTTACGACGCGGCGCTGGACGTCTCCGCGCTGCGTGGAGTCGTCGAATACGAACCTGGCGACCTCGTTGCAACCGTCCGTGCGGGGACGACGCTCGCCGAGCTCGCCGAGGCGCTCGCCGCGCGCGGCCAGCGCTGGCCCGTCGAGCCGGGCCTGCCCGAGCGCGCGACCGTCGGCGGCACACTCGCGAGCGCGGCGGGAGGCCCGTCGCGCATGCGGTACTTCCACCCGCGTGACTGGGTGATCGGCGCCCGCGTAGTCCTCGGCGATGCAACGTCGGTGCGCTCGGGCGGAAGGGTCGTGAAGAACGTCACGGGCTACGACCTCACCCGGTTCTGGAGCGGCACCTTCGGCACGCTCGCCGCGATCGTCGAGCTCACCTTGAAGCTCACCGCCGTCCCTGAGCGCACGGTGTCGCTCGTCGCCGAGGTCGACGTTCCCGCAGCATTTCGCGTGGCGAACGAGCTGCATGCGAGCAGCCTTCCGCTCGACGCACTCGCGGTCGTCACCGGCGAGGCGGTCGGGGCGGTGGGCGCGCGCGCAGATGCGGCGCTCGTCGTCCGCCTCGCCGGACCGGCGGCCGCGGTGCGGCGGCTCGGACGTGAGGTCCGCGACCGCGTGCTGTGCCGCGACGTCGCGAATGAGGTGTGGGGCCGGATCGCGGCTCTTCCGCTCGAGTCGAACTGGACGGCTCGTCTGGCGTGGCCGGCGGCTGCTCGCCCGGAGATCGAATTCGCCGGCTATGGTGCGGTGATCTACCCGGCGAGCTCCACCGCCTATCTCTTGCGCTCCATCGATCGCACGACATTCCGCGCAGTCCGCGCCTTGCTCGAGGCGGCGGGGGGCGTCGCCGTACTGGAGCGCGCGAGTGCCGCCTACAAGCGCGATGCGGGCGGAGCGTGGGGTTCGCCACGCGTTCCGCTCGGCGTCGCGAAGGCGCTCAAGGAGCGCTTCGATCCGCGCGGCGTGCTCGCGCCGGGGCGGATGCCCGCATGACCACCGCGTTCGACACGACCGGGCTCGAGCGGTGCATCCACTGTGGGCTCTGTCTCGAAGCATGTCCCACGTACAAGATCACGCAGCTCGAGACGGAATCGCCGCGCGGGCGCCTGCATCTCATGGGTGCGATCGCGGACCGGCGGATCGACCTGAGCCGGAGCGACGCCACCGTGCTGCACCTCGATCGCTGCCTGGCGTGCCGCGCGTGCGAGGCGGTCTGCCCGTCGGGCGTGCCGTACGGCCGCCTGATCGAGGAAACGCGCGCCGCCGTCGCGCAAGCGCGCGGCATCTCGCCGCTCGGCCAGCTGCTGCTCTGGTCCGTTTCGCGGCCGTGGGTCCTCGGCGCGATGAACGCCGTGCTGTCGATCTCAGAACGGACCGGCCTGCGCCGGCTCGCGCGTCGATTCCTGTCGCCGCGCCTGCGGCGGCTCGACGCGCTCGCGCCACCGGTGGGCCGTCCGCAGTACCGGCCCGTCCAGGTCGAGTCGCCGCGTTCCTCCGTCGCGCTGCTGCTCGGGTGTGTGATGCGCGCGTCCTACGGCGACGTGCACACCGCGACCGCGCGCGTGCTCGCGCACTTCGGGGTCGAGGTCGTCGAGACTCCGGACCAAGCCTGCTGCGGCGCACTGCACGCGCACGCCGGCAATAAGGAGGAGGCGATCCGGCTCGCGAAACGAAACGTCGCCGCGTTCGAGCGAGCCGACGTCATTCTCGTCAATGCCGCGGGCTGCGGGGCTCACCTCAAAAGCTACGCGCATCTCCTCGAGGACCGGCCGAACTGGGCCGCGCGAGCTACGGCCCTGGCGTCGCGAGTTCGCGACGTGAGCGAATTCTTGGAGACGATCGCCGGCGACGAGACGTTCGGCGAGCTCGCGATGCGCGTCACTTACCAGGACCCCTGCCATCTCGCGCACGCGCAGGGGATCCGAGCCGAGCCGCGGGCACTCCTCTCGCGAGTCCGCGGTCTCGAGCTCGTGGAGATGGCCAACGCCGACGTGTGTTGCGGGAGCGCCGGCTTCTACAACCTCGCCCAGCCTGACTACGCCGATCGCCTCCTCGAGCCGAAGATCGACGCGATCCTCGCGACGCGTCCGGACGCCGTCGTCACTGGGAATCCGGGATGCATGCTGCAGCTCGCCGCCGGGCTACGCTCGCGCGGGCGCGAAGGCATTCCGGTCTTGCACCTCGTCGAGGTTCTCGACCGCGCCCTCGAAACCCGATGAGCGGGACCCGTCCGCTGACGATCTTTCTTGCGACAGCCGCGACGGTCGTTGCGGTGCTCGCGCTTCTGCTCATCCCGGTGTCGATCGCGCTCGGACGTTACGTCAACGTGCTCGGCGAGTTCCTCGTGCTCGTGGCGTGCGTGGGCTACGTCGCGCGCGTCATGCGCGCCGATCGGCGCCGCCGTCGCGAGGCAGAGGAGCTACTTCCACCTGAGCGAAGACCCAAGCGCCGGATCCCGCGGCGTCCGATCACGTTCCAGCTCCGCGAAACGCTGTTCGCGTTCCTCGTCTGGTTCGCGCTCGTCGCTGCCTTCAATGCGTTCATCGTCGGACTCGGGCCGGTCCCAAACGTCGGCATCGCGATCTTCGCGGCATTCATGCTCGCGACGTTGACGGTGACGGGTCGGCACATGATGTTTCGGCTGACCGCCGAGGAAGAGACACCGCCCGAGCGCTGAGCGCGACACGTCGCTAGAGTCCGGCGGATGGATCTCGGGGTTCAGATCGAGCCGCAGTTCGGCTTCACGTTCGATGACGTCGTCGCCATTGCGAACGACGCCCGCGCCGCCGGATTCACCCGACTGTGGGTCTCGGATCACTTGTTCAACGATGCCGACGCGGAGACGACCGACTGCCTCGAGGCATGGAGTCTCTTAGCCGCACTCGCGGTCAAGACCGAAGGGATCCGGATCGGCGCCATGGTGACGTGCCAGTCGTACCGCAACCCGGCCCTTCTCGCCAAGATCGCGGCGGATGTCGACGTCATAAGCGGCGGGCGGCTCGAGTTCGGTGTGGGTGCCGGCTGGAAGGACTTCGAGTACCGGGCGTATGGCTATCCCTTCCCCGACGGGCCCACGCGGGTAACTCAGTTGATCGAGACACTCGAGATCTGCACGAGGATGTGGCGGGAGAAGCGCGCGACCTTTCACGGGAAGCACTACCGCATCGACGATGCGCTCTGCTCGCCGAAGCCGACGCAGAAGCCGCTGCCGATCTGGATAGGCGGATCAAAGCCGCGGATCATGCGCGCCGCCGCTCGCTACGCGAGCGCCTTCAACTTCAACCTCGGCACCTCGGCGCAAACGGAGACGCTCAAGACAGCGATGCACCAGATGGACGAGATCTGCAGAGGCGCTCAGCGCGACCCTTCGACACTCCTCCGAAGCTCATTCCTCATGTCCACCGTCGGATCAACGTCGGCGCGGAGCGAAGCCTTGCTCAACGAATTCGCCAAACAGCAAGGCACGACTCCGGCGAAGATCCTCGAACAACGGCCAGGACTCTTAAGGGAAACGCCAGAGCGAGCGCTCAGCCGGCTTCGCGAATATGCCGCGCTGGGTATCGCGCACGCGAACATCATGTTCCAGCCATATGGGTCGGAGCGAGAGCAAATCGCCGCGCTCGGATCGATCACCGCGAAGCTCCGGTCTTGAGAAGTTCGCGAGTGAACCAAGCGACCACCGTGCCCCGTCCACTCGTCGCTGCGGCGGCCCTACTGGCCGTCGCCGTGATTGGGGTCGTCGCGGCGAACGCACTGCGAGGACCGCGCCAAGATGGCCCACTCAAGACAACTGGGGGTTTCAACGTCTCCTACTCCCTCGGTGACGACGAGTTGTTCATCTGGGGAATGAATCTGCCGTGGTACGGGGACTCCGCCGTGGGAGATATTCGGATCGAGTCGATCGAGCCGGTCGGCACGCGCGGGCTGGAGGTGCTGGGTCTGGTGCTCAACAACTCTGTCCTACAACCCGACGGGACCTGCCTTTCGTATGGCGACCGTCCCGCCGCCAGCTTCCCGCCACCTGAAGTGCCCACCAAAGAGGTGAATGGAGCGGTCTTGTCGGCGGCGAACGGACGAACCTGCACCAACGATCCGTCGGTGCTGGTGGGCGTTCGGCGTCCTCGCGATAGCTCCGCCAGCAGGATCGAGGCGCTGCGGATGGTCTATCGCCATCACGGCGTCACATACGAACTTGTCATGCCTTACAGCCTCGACATCTGGCGTGTTCAGACCGACACGCAGGAAAGGCGCGTGCCATGCACGGCGATTCGGACTCCGACCCCATAGCCGCGCGGCCGTCTTGGTCGCGCGGCCGCTTCGCGTGGTGATCCGTCGCCCAGTCATGGCCCGACCCGCGATCTGGCTCATCAGCGGCGCGCCGGGCGCCGGAAAGAGCACCGTGTCGGATGCGCTCTGCCGCAGGTTTGAGCTGGCCGTGCATATTCCCGTCGACGACATTCGGGATTGGGTGCGGTCGGGATTCGCGAGTCCGGTGGAGTGGACCGCCGAGACGACTCGGCAGTTTGTGCTGGCGAGACGTGGCGCGGCCAAGATCGCCGCCGATTACTCGGATGCAGGATTCATCGCGGTACTTGACGACGTCGTCCGTGAGTCAGAGATCGAGCAATACACGGACTACCTCGGAAAGACCGAGCTTCGGAAAGTGCTGCTCAACCCGAGCCTCGACATCGTCCTCGCGCGTAACGCGGCGCCTGGACGAAAGCCCTTCGATTCAAGCGTTCTTGAAGCTGCGTGCCGCGGCTTGCACCCACTCCTCGCGTCTGAGAACACTATCGAGGCGGGCTGGATCCGCGTGGACTCGACAGACCTGAGTCTCGACCAGACCATCGACGCGATCACGACGGCCTAGCGACCGCGAGCGAAGCGGGTGCTACGGAGTTACGTGCTGAGCAGCGTCGGGGTCTTCTGAGCGAGCGGCCCCTCGACGACCGTCCATCGCGATCCCACGAGGGGCCGAGCGAAGAAGACACCGGCGCTGCTGAGGGTCCACATGTAGGACCCGCGTCGTTCCTAGTCGCGAGGTCGCTTCGTGTGGTGATCCGTCTCGCGCTGATAGGCCGAGGCGAGCGCGACGAGGAGCGGCTCGCTGTAGGGCGGTCCGACGAGCTGCAGCCCCACCGGCAGCCCATCGGTCCCGAAGCCGCAGGGGAAGAAGATCGCCGGGACACCGGCGAGATTGCCAGCAGCGATCAGCCCGATGTTTCCAGTGCGCCGGTTCGGAGGTGGGCTCGCGCTCGCGGTCGTCGGCGGGCTATCGAGGGGCTGCGTGATCGGCGTCGCGGTGATCGCGCGGCCCACGGAGAGGATCACGTCCACGTCGCGGAACATCGAATCGAGCGCGTCCTGCAGGCGTGTGCGCATCCGCATCGCGTGCAGGTAGTCGCGCGCCTTCGTCTCGAGCGCCGCACGCAGCCCGGCTTTCTGCCGCGCGTCGATGAGCTGCTCGAATCGCTTGCCCTCGATGAGCTCGGCGAAGATCTCCGCGCCTTCCGAGCCGTAGACCGTCTGGACCATCGGCCCGTACGGCATCGCCGGTAGCGTCGCGCGGAGGAAGTTCGGGGCGATCCGTTTGAACTCGGCCACGCCCTTCTCGAGCGCGTGCCTCGCCTCGGTCGACGCATGGTCGGCGATGTCCTCGTCGGCGAACGCGATCCGCGCTCGCTTCGCGGCGGTGACCGCAGCGCGCGGCGACATCGGTTTGAATCGCCTCCCGCTGGTCGTGCGGTCGGCGGCGTCTGCTCCGGCCATCGCCTCGAGCACCGCCGCGCAGTCGTCGGCTGTGCGCGCCATCGGCCCGAGCTTGTCGAGTGTCCACGAAAGCGCCATCGCGCCTCTCCGTGACACGAGTCCGTACGTTGGACGGAGCCCGGTGACGCCGCAGTACGCGGATGGGGTGCCGATCGAGCCCGACGTCTCGGAGCCGATCGCGAATGGCACGAGCCCGGCTCCGACGGCGGCGCCCGAGCCACTCGACGACCCGCCGGACCAGTGCTCGATGTTCCATGGATTGCGGCCGGGTCCTTGGAGCGATGCACTCGGGTAGCGGTATCCACCGCCGCCGGCGAGCTCGACCATCGCGAGCTTCGCGGCGAGGACGGCGCCGCTCTTCTTGAGCTTGGCAACGACGGTCGCGTCCTCGCCGATGATCTGGTCGCGGTATGGCGGCGCGCCCCAGGTCGTCGGCGCGCCGCGAGCCGCGAGCAGGTCCTTCGCGCCGTAGGGGATACCGGTGAGCAATCCGCCCTGCTTTTTCGCGATCGCGGCGTCGGCCCGTTTCGCTTCGTCGAGCGCGCGCTCAGGCATGAGTGCGGCGACCGCGTTGTACGTCGGTCCGAGCTTTCCGAGGAGGTCGAGCGACGCGCGAGCGAGCTCGACCGCGGAGATGCGTCGCTTGCGGAGCGCAGAGCCGAGCTCCGCCGCCGTACAGAAACGAACTTCGGCGAAGCTCAATCCGCTTTGAAGACCGTTGGGGGCTCCGTCTCGATGGGAATGCGTTGCGCGCGCAGCTCCGTCGCCGCCTTCTGCACGATCTCGCGCGCTTCGTCGGCGAGCCGCGCGGGATCATCGATGTTCCGCTCGTCCTCAGCCACCGGAGTGCGCAGGATAGCGTGCTACGCTCGGCGAAGGAGTCGAAGGCCGTGCAATACCGCCGTCAAAGCCTCGTCGAGCGTCCATTGTCCCCGCGCGACTACGACATGCCAGTGGGTTGGTGGGGCTGGAACTGGGAACCGCCCGTTCCGATGTCGGTGACCGAGCTCCTCGAAGCGCGGAACATGGATGCGCGCACCGCGGCGCTCTGCGGAATGGTGCTCGAGGCGCACGGATCGATCCTCATCGCGGCGGAGCAGCCGCATTCGGGAAAGACCACGACACTTACGGCATTACTCGACTTCCTTCCCAACGACGTCCGGCGCATATTTCTGCGCGGGTGGGTCGAGACATTCGATTACCTCAAGCAGACGGCCCCCGAGCGGACGATTCTCCTCGGGAACGAGCTCTCGTCGCACCTGCCCGTCTACCTCTGGGGCCCGAAGGCCGTGCAGGTCTTCGAAACGCTTCGGAAGGGCTACGCGCTCGGCTCGACCCTCCACGCCGATAGTGCCGACGAAGCCATCGCGCAGCTGACCGGCGAGCTCGGGGTCGCGCCGGGCGACCTCGCCCGCGTCGATCTGCTCATGGTGATGCGGGTGTACGCGACGATCGGCGGTCAGTACGCGCGGCGAGTCGTGTCTCTGCATCGCCTCACCCCACGCGATGGGACGGGCCTAAGGCTCTTGCCGCTCGTCGAGCATCGCGAGGCGACGGACGAGCACGAGCACGACGAGGACGCCGAGGTCGAGCTCGTCGCGAAGCGCCGGCACGAGGACATCGATGTCGTCGCGGCGGAGCTGGAGCGGCGCACCGAGTTCCTCTGCGACCTTCTTCAGACGCGACGCCGCGAAATTCCCGATGTCCGCGCGGCTCTGGCCGAGTACCGTGGAGAGGCGACACTGATCGATATGCGAGGAGATCCGACCCTATGACACAAGCCACGACCATCGGCGCGCTTCGCGAGACCGGCTACCGGCCGAGGACCGTGAAGGAAGAGCTCCGCGGCAACTTGATCGCGGCGCTCGCCGCGAAGCGCGAGATGTTCAAAGGCATCGTCGGATACGAGACGACGGTCATCCCGCAGATCGAGAACGCGATCCTCTCCGGCCAGGACATCATCTTTCTCGGGGAGCGCGGCCAGGCGAAAACGCGCATCGCGCGCCGGCTCATCGAGCTGCTCGACGAAACGGTGCCCGCGATCGCGGGCTGCGAGATCAATGACGATCCGTTCGCCCCGATCTGCGCGGCGTGCAAGTACCGGGTCGCCAACGACGGCGATTCGGTCGAGCTCGTATGGCTCACGCCGGACCTGCGGTACAGCGAGAAGCTCGCCACACCCGACATCTCGATCGCCGATCTCATCGGCGAAGTCGACCCCATCAAGGTCGCTGAGGGCCGTTACCTCTCGGACGAGATGACCATCCACTACGGCCTCGTGCCGCGAACCCACCGAGGGATCTTCACGTTGAACGAGCTCCCCGACCTCGCCGAGCGCGTGCAGGTCGGTCTGCTGAACGTGATGGAGGAGCGCGACGTCCAGATCCGCGGGTACAAGGTCCGGCTCCCGCTCGATCTCTTCGTCGTCGCGTCGGCGAACCCCGAGGACTACACGAACCGCGGCCGGATCATCACTCCGCTCAAGGACCGCTTCGGCTCGCAGATCCGCACCCACTATCCGAAAGAGATCGCCACCGAGGTCGGGATCATGGAGCAGGAGCGACAGGTCTTCGTCGACGAAGGCATCACCACGATCGTGCCGGCCTACATGAAGGAGCTCCTCGCGGAGATCTCACAGCTCGCCCGGCGCTCACCCGAGATCTCGCAGCGGTCGGGCGTTTCGGTCCGTGTGACCGTCGCGAACTACGAGAACCTCGTCTCGGCCGCGCTCAAGCGGGCGCTCCGCACGGGCGAGACGAGCGTCGTGCCACGCATCAGCGACCTTCCCGCGGTCGTCGCGTCGACGGCGGGCAAGATCGAGCTCGAGTCAGTCGGCGAGGTCTCCGAGGAGCGCGTCATCGACCGGCTCGTGCAGCGCGCGGTCCTCAACGTCTTCAACCGGACGTTCTCGCTCGTCGAGTTCGACTCGCTCCTCGCCGCATTTCAGCGCGGCGCGACGATGCACGTCTCGCCGACGCTCTCGAGCCAGGAGTACGTGAAACAGGCTCTGCAAATACCGGGGATGAAGGGCGCGGTCGCCAAGCTCGGCGCGACCGGCAATCCCGCCGCGATCGCGGCCGCCGTCGAGTTCGTCCTCGAGGGGCTTCATCTCAACCGCAAGCTGAATAAGGAGCGTGGCGAGACCCGCTCCACCTTCAGAGCCTGATGCAGGACCCCGCCCCGAGCGATCCGCGCAACGACCCACCCGGGCTGGCGCAGCCGTTCAGCGATGTCCGGTACTCGCGGTGGGACGGCACGCAGCGCCTCGACGCCCTCGAGGCTGAAGAGCTTCTCGGCGCGATGGCGGACGAGCTCCTGTCAGGCGGCGACCTCGAGGATGCGATGGCGCGACTCTCCCGCTGGGGAATACCTGGCCGCATGGAGGGGCTGAAGGACCTCCTCGAGCGGCTGCGCACCGCGAAGCAGCGCCGCGCGCAGCGGCACGATCTCTCGAAGACCTTCGACGAGCTCAAGGAGAAGCTCGAGGAGGTGAAGAAGCTCGAGCGCGAAGGACTCGATCGGCGGCGGAGCGCGGAAGCGCCGAACGAGCAGCTGAAGGCGGCAATGGAGAAGCTCGCGTCGGAACGAATGGCGCAGCTCGACGCATTGCCGGAGGATTTCGGTCGCGCGGTGCGCGCGCTCAAGGATTACGAGTTCGTGGAGCCGAAGGCAGCGGAGAAATACCAGGAGCTCCTGAAGGAGCTGCAGCAGCAGGTCCTCGGCTCGTACTTCAAGAACATGCGCGAGTCGCTTCAAAACCTTACCCCCGAGCAGCTCGAGCGCACGCGACAGATGATCCGGGACCTCAATCGCGCGCTGAAGGAGCGCATGGAGGGCGGAGAGCCGGACTTCGAGGCGTTCCAGCGGCAGTACCCGGAGCTCGCCGGAAGCGCGAAGGACTGGGACGATCTTCTTCGCCAGCTCGCGCAGGGCATGGCCGCGATGCGTTCGCTCTGGCAATCCATGTCCTCGGACATGCGCTCGCAGCTCGAGGAGCTGCTCGGCGCGGCCTTCAACGATCCCGGCCTGCAGGACGCGATGAACGATCTCGCCGAGACGCTCGGTCAGCTCATGCCGATGGACGGCTACGACCACGCGATGTCCGGCGACGAGCCGCTCACGCTGGCCGAGGCCCTCGGACTCATGGACGAAATGAACCAGCTCTCGGACATGGAGGACACGGTCCGTGGCGCGCGCAACTCCGACGACCTCGAGTCGCTCGACCGCGAGCAGGTCGAGCGCCTCGCGGGACCCTCGGCGCGGCAGGCCCTCGACGAGCTCCGCCGGATGACCGAGCTCCTCGAGGACGCGGGTCTCATCCGCAAGGACGGCGAGCGCTACGAGCTCACGCCGCGAGGCATCCGCAAGATCGGGCAGCGGTCACTCGAGGAGATCTTCGCGACGCTGAAGAAGGACGCATTCGGCGGACACCGTTCCAAGGCGCGCGGCCGCGGCGGCGATCCGACGGACGAGCTCAAGACCTACGAGTTCGGCGACCCCTTCCTGCTCGACCTTCCGGGGACCGTGCGGAACGCGGTCATCCGCCAAGGCGCGAAGGTGCCGGTGAAGCTGACCGCGAACGATTTCGACGTGTACCGCACCGAGCTCGTAACGCAATCGGCGACGGCGATCCTCGTGGACGTGAGCCGGTCGATGCTCTTCCGCGGCTGCTTCCTCGCGGCGAAGAAGGTCACGCTCGCGCTCGACTCACTCATCCGCTCGACGTTCCCGAAGGACGACCTGTACATCGTCGGCTTCTCCGCATACGCGACTCAGCTCAAGCCGACCGATCTTCCCCGCCTCACCTGGAACGAGTACGTGTATGGCACGAACATGCAGCACGCGTTCGAGACCGCGCGCACGCTGCTGTCGCGCTCACGCGGCAAGAACAAGCAGATCATCCTGATCACGGACGGCGAGCCGACGGCCTACTTCGAGCCGGGCAGCACCTATCCGCAGTTCAACTACCCGCCGACGAAGCGCACGTTCGAGGCGACGCTACGCGAGGTGGTCCGCTGCACACGCGAGAGCATCACGATCAATACCTTCATGCTCGCCCGCGGTCATTACCTCGTCGACTTCGTCAATCAGATGTCGAAGATCAACAACGGGCGTGCCTTCTACGTTGAGCCTGAGCATCTCGGCGAATACGTTCTCGTCGACTACGTGTCCCACAAGAGGCGCCGCGTAGCCTGACCGTGAGCAGGCGACTCGCGATCGGTGGGGCATACGGGGTCGCGTGGGGCGTCGTCGCAACGGCCGTTTCCTGGCCATGTTCCGCAGTCTGATTCCAACACCGAGCGAGACTGGTTTCCCGCTGGGGTTCGCGCTGGTGGCTCTCTATCTCCCTTTCGCGGTCGGGACAGGGCTAGAGGGGCTGGTCGGCCGGAGCGCGCAGGCACTGGTCGAGGTCGTCGGCGTGACGGTTGCGTCAGGCGCAGGTCTGGGAGCGATCCTCAGCGCGGCCATCGCCTCGTCGAGAGCGCTCGCGAAGAACACCGCGCCCCGCACTAGCTGGCGAGACGGCGGCCCAGTGCGAAGAACGCGGCAGCCCAGCAGATGGCGGCCCCGATCAGCGGCCAGTACACAAGCCCGAGCGTGGCGCCGACGAAGCCGAACCCGGCTCCGACACGATCGAGGCCAGGCGTGGTCAGGCCGAAGAGATTCCCTGTCTGAAATGCCCAGGCGGTGAACGCACCGACGAAACCCGTCCAGGCGCCGAGGATGCCGGAAGTGATCGTCGCGGAGTCGCCGTCTTGCGCGAGCTCACGACCGAGGGTTATCCACGCGACCACGGAGACGACGGCACCGAGCCATCCCAGGATCGGAACCTGCTCGAAATAGCTAATCAAGACAAAGCCGACGGTGCCGAAGACGAAGAGCCAGAGGAGACGCATCGGCACGAGGCTAGCGGAGCCTGACCCGGGGTACCGTATCGCCTGAGACGCTCAGCGTCGCTCGAGCGCGAGGCGCACGCCGAGGCCTATGAGGGCAGCGCCCGATACGCGTTCCAGCCAGTGGCGCGCGCCACGGACAACCGCACCGATGCGGTCGATCGCGTAGGCGTACAGCGGCAGCCAGACGAGGCCCAGCACCGCATGTATTCCGGCCAGCAGAAGCGACTTGGCGAGGACGTTGTCGCCCGGTGAGATGAACTGCGGCAGGAACGTGAGGTAGAAGAGCGCGACTTTTGGGTTGAGCACGTTCGATAGCCAGCCCTGAGCGAAGGCGGCGCGAGACGTCTGTGCGCGGCTTGCCGCGACCACCGCTTCGCTCGCGAGCCGAAACGAATCGTGGATCGTACGAAGCCCGAGATACGCGAGGTATGCGGCCCCGGCGAACTTCACCAGCGTGAACGCTTCGGCGCTCGTCGCGAGGATGAACGAGAGCCCGAGCGCGGAGGCGGTCGCATGAACCGGCAGGCCGGCGCAGATGCCGAGACTCGTGAAGAACGCCGCGCGTCTTCCGTCGAGCAGGGTGACCTTCGCGACGAGCGCCATGTCCGCCCCGGGCAGGATCGTCAGGAGCGCCGCGATGCCGATGAACGCGACGATCGAGCCGTCCAGCGTCACGCTGTCTTCGCCGGGTCCCCGGTCTTCATGAACCCCAGAACCCGCCGCCACGCGTCATCGCACTCTTTCTTGTGCTCGCTGAAGGTTCGGTCGAAGAACGAATGCGGCGCCCCAGGGTATGTCTCGAGGTGGCGTTTGACCTTCGCGGTCGCCAATGCACTGTCGAAGGCGTCGATGTCAGACGGCGGGATGCTCGGGTCGTCGCCACCAAAGAGACCGAGGACGGGCGCGCGCATGCGCGCCGCCTGTTCAGCCGGGACCGGCCAGACGTCGTTCTCGCGCTTGCCGAGCCGGCCATAGAAGCCGACGACGCCCGCGAGGCCGGGCTGTTCGGCCGAGGCCAGGAACGCGATGCGTCCGCCGAAGCAGAAGCCCAGGACGAAAACACGACGAGCCTTTGTCTCTGTCTCCAGCTTCGCGCGGCTTGCGGCGATGTCCGCGAAGACGCTCTTCGGCGTGGCCTGCCGGACGTGTGGCATGTATTCGAAGTCGTCGGCGCGCCAGTCCATCCCTGCGGTGCGCCCGAAGTAATCGAAGGCGATCGCGTGAATGCCGGCGGACGCGAACCTGTCGGCCAGATCCTCATAGAACGAGTGCAGCCCCCGTACGTCTGGCGCGATGACGACGCCCGCCTCGCGCTGATCTGCGCGGGCGAGATGCGCGCGGAACTTGGTTCCGTCCGCGCTCGTCAGCGTCACTTCCTCCCCGCCCGATCCGCCAGTCATCGGCGGAAGAAGATCAAAGGGAATGTCGGGCGGTCGAGCACCCGGCGGATAACACATGGCGGACCTCCCCGAATAGGTTTCCGTATGCTCGCTCAAGATGGCTGAACTCGCCGAGCGCGTTGCCGCGAAAATCGCAGAGATGGAGCGCTATCTCTCGCGGACCGGCGGCCATGTGGAGCTCGTCGACGTGGAGGACGCGATCGCCCGGATCCGCGTGTCGGTGACACGGCCGCGGACGGGACGGCTCGTCGCGACGCTGCAGCTCAAGAGCGGGATCGAGCGCGCGCTCCTCGGCGACATTCCTGAGCTGCGCGGCGTCGAGGCGGTGAATCTGCCGCCCTACACCGTGTTGGGCTGGGACCAGCCAGGGTTCACGCCGATCGACCTTCCGGAGAAGGACGGAACCTAGAGCACCGCCTTTGCGATCCGCTCGATGTCCGCGGTCGGCGAACCCTT
>Ga0209689_1001180_pt1 | contig 19391 bp, 18 predicted proteins | sample GraSoiAngelo_149_FD_187119 | JGI IMG/M metagenome (GOLD analysis project Ga0209689, IMG submission 187119) | Grasslands soil microbial communities from the Angelo Coastal Reserve, California, USA - 14_1009_09_30cm (SPAdes) (version 2) | ecosystem: Environmental > Terrestrial > Soil > Grasslands ... | reverse complement strand
GAACGAATTGTTCCAGCTTCGGCCAGTCCTGCTTATTCAGGCAGGCAATGTAGTCTCGGTAGACGTCGCAGAGGTTGGCTTTAATCATGGCAATTTTCCCTGTGCTTCTACACGGTCCCTGCTGCAAAGTAGGACGACGTGAAGTTCCGCGGCCAACAATAGCATCTCTGAAATCGAACCGGCTCCCTCCCGCCATTCGTCGCCGTCTCCAGAAGCCAAGCTTTGCATGGAGGAGCCCTTCCCCTGGACAAGATACCCTGAGTGGTCCGACGGCACGCTGTAACACCAGCGTGGCTGTGCCACCCCATGCGCAACAGATCATCACGACACTATGATGATTCGGTATGTACGCGAGGCAGCGCTGCGCGAGAAAAACGCTCAGGGCAACGCCATTGCTGAGGAACGACGGAGCGTCGTATTTCCAGGAATGGAACTTACGCTCAATCTACCGTGCCAATGACTTCTAATCGTCGACGCAGATCTGCCACTCGAACACTTGGAGCAACTACCGGGGATACTCGGATACGTCCCGGCTCCTGCTTCGGAAGAACAAGGCACCGCGGTCCAATTGCTCTTTCAGGTCGGACACCCGAATGACGTATCGCGATCGCATCGAGTCTGACTTGCCTGCACTTGGCATTGCACGCCGACGGTAGCATGGATTGAGGGCTCCGCTAGCTGACTAGCCCCAGGCGATACGCGCGAATAGAGCGCGAATCTTGAAGGCCCGGCCGGATTGGCCTGTTCGACCCAGGATATGCGGCCAAGAAGCTGCGCTCGGACATTTCGTTGCCGAAGCCCCGACACTGCTACAGGGCCGTGGTTCGCGGCGCGGTGAAGCATAGCCTTGAGTCGGTCGAACTCGCGACGCGGTACGTTCGGATGCTTGTTGATAACCAGGCCGGCCAGCCTCTGAGCAGCACCCGGACGCACGAAACGAGTCTTGCGGAACTGAACGGACAACCCCTCGTCCAGCGCGACGCCTGCGGCAAGGATGTGGAATCGACTGGCACGGCGTGCGCCCCGCGCGTCGAAAGAAAACGCCACGTCGCCCGCGTACCGCGTGTAAACAGCGTCGATGCTCGCGGCGGCCGCGGCGAGCCGCACGTCCACGCCGTGTGCAGCCAGATTCGCCAGCGCCGGCGATGTGGGCGCACCTTGCGGCAACTGGGGAGCAGCGAGTCGCTTCAGCACGCGCCAACGTTCTTCGGACGTGCGCGCCATTTCTGCTGGAGCAGCCTTGAGCACGTGATCTGGCCTCCGGTGAGTGCAGATCGCGATAAGGACGCGCGCGACGCCGCCATCGGGCTGCCTCCGGTAGAAGTTCGGCTTAAAGACGAACGACGGGGCGGGAACCGGACAGCGTCAGAGTGGTCCCGACGCCTCTTACGCTCATGGGTACCGTTGCCGAGCCGCGTCGCCGTCCACCGAGCAGGCGTCGGCATACGGTCCGGACAACCGTCAGAGACGTCGCCACGCCGGTCCGGCGTTAACTGCGCGGTGCAGCCGGAGGGAAGGTGTCGACCAAGCGTTTGGTGAGCCGCGCCCGAAATGCCTCGTCATCGAAGGGCGATCCCCAGCCAGCCGCCTTCGCGGCATCGAGCAGGCTCTCGGTCCAGCCAGCAAGCGCTGCTGGCGGAACTCCAGCGAGCCATGCCCCGTATGCATCCAGGCGCGTAAGTCCCATCGCGACGGCGACGTGCTGGCTGCCCGAATGGTTCGGTGGCTTGTACTCGGCGAGCTCAGAGGCGACACCATGCACAGCGAGCGCGTCTCGAATTGCCAACGCGAGCAAGTAGCAACCGCCTTGCGTCCACGGGCCCACCGGCGAGTCGACAAACTGCGGGTCGGCCAGCGTCGCGATCACCCAGACGTTTAGTCGACGGCGACGATCGGCTTCCGCGTCCTTCACTCGAAGCCGCGCGACAATCTCTAGAACGAGCGTCCAATGCAGAAGTCCGACACGTCGCACTTCGCTGGCTTCACGCAAAGGCGTGAACGAGGAATGTTCGCGGCGAGAGACGATTTCCGACGCGCAGGCGGTGAGCGCCTCGATGTAATCCGCGCGCGGCGAATCGAGATCGTACCCCATTGCTTCAAGGAACTCTCGATTTTCGGGTTCCTTCGCCTGCCGCGCCGACGACAGCCGGCCGCAGACCTCGGCCATCTCGGGATCGTTGAACGAAGCCGCTTCGACGAGGACGCGATGCGCGAAATAGTTCCGTACGTCCGCGATGGCTCCCAGATCGTCCAGAGTGTCGCGGCTGACGAGCCCAAGGGCGAAAGCGATCCGGGCCTTCCTCGTGAAGGTCTGCCCGAACAACTCCTTCGCCTCTCCGCTCTGAACTAGATATGTCCGCAGCAAATCCTCGAGCAGGGCGTCTAGGTAGCTGGCGCCAAGGATCGCGACAGTGAGGTCGCTTTGGTCGGCGGCAAACCGCGAGCTGAAGTCATGCGGATCCGGGAGCGCCATACTGAAGCATCGCCTCTATAGCATTCGCGAGCACAGTTGACGTGTGTCTGCGTGTGTGCTACATACGCAGCATGGGCAAGACACCGACGAGCAGTTTCCGACTCCCTTCCGAGTTGCTCGCGCGAGTCGACGAATACGCGGTGGAGCTCGCCCGTAGCACGGGCCTGCGCGTGTCTCGTGCTGGGGCCGTCGTGAAGCTGCTCACGTCCGCGCTCGACTCGGAGGACGCGAGGAAGCGCAAGCGCAAGGCCTGACGGTTCATTGCCCCGTGCGGACGGCGCGCGTGCGGGGCGAGAAGCGAGCGGCGGCGCCGCGCGAACGGAACCGCCGCTATAGATCGCGCAAACACGAGGAAGGACACGACCATGACTCTGCTCGCGGAGCGCCGACAGTCGCGCAGGAAGGCGGTGCGGTCATGAAGCGGGGTGTGGCAGCCAGGACAGGTCGGGAAGTCCGCCAGCAGGTTCTTGCCTTCCTTGGTCACGACTGCCGGGTAGCGCATGGTCATCTCCGCAACTTGATGCCCGCTGCCTTCTCGATGCTCTTAACTTAGATTTGCCCAACGACGCCCGCGGCCGAGGGGAAGTCCTGCCACGCAGGTGGTCGCGCATCGCGGCGATCACGCGCTCGCGCTCCCGACCGGGCGCGAGGCGACGGAGTTGCTTGGAGTACGACTTCACGGACTCGGCAGCTGACGAGCGGAAATCAATCTCGACTCCCATCGCGCCGGCGACGCGGTTGAGCGTATCGATCGTTGGGTTCGAGTCGGGGCTTTCGAGTTGGGCGATCGCGGGGTGGCTCGCCGGCGAGCTTTGCGAGTTCCGCCTGGGTCAGGCCGAGGTTCTCGCGCGTCCAGCGCAGCTCCAGCTTGACGGCGAGCTTCGGTTCGACGGGCACCCAGAGCAGCGTGCCCTTCCGACCTTTGAACGTGCGCGGAGGGCGCGGCGGGAGGATACGCTCCTGCAGATGCGACTCGAGCCACAGCTCCAAAGCCTCCTCCGCCTCGTGCTCGATGTCGCGGCCTGGAGGCGCGAAGGTGTGGCAGCCGGGGCAGGTCGGGAAATCCGCCAGCAGGTTCTTGCCTTCCTTCGTAACGACTGCCGGGTAGCGCATCGTCATCTCCGCAACTTGAAGCTGGAACGCGCCGCGTGAACAACGTCATGAGAAACGACATCTAGCAGGGGATGGCGGGGGTGTGCTACGCGCTGCACTGCACGGATCGAGATGACTATGCGGCGGCTGAGCGCGCCGCCGGAGGGGAGCCCGTGTGCGAGGGGAGTTCAGCTGCGTGAAGCCCTACTGCATCCAGTTCGCCAACGCATGGATCAGCGATCGCGCGCTTTGTTATCTCGCGAGCGAAAAGCCCGCGGTCGTCCAGCACACCGGGACGAGTCGCTTTCTGCCCGATGCCGAGGGGCCTCTTCCGGTTCCGCTCCATGGACAAAGCAGTGCGGGCGCTGGCCGCCGTCGAGGCGGATTACGAGCGGCACTGTCGATCGGCGCGCTCGCTGGCCAAGCAATACTTCGATGGCCGCAGCGTCGTCGCGCGGGTGCTGGAGAGGGCGCTGGAGTGATCATGAAGGGCCCCAGCCAGGCAGGCATGGAGGTGGGGAAATGCCCGGTGTGATGAGCAGGGCCGTCGATCTGCGCGAGCGACTCGAGCGCTCGCTCGGGGAGATGCAGGAACCCGGCGCGGCGGAGATCTGCGAGCTGCTGTGGGAGACGATGCGCCCCAGCCTCGACGCCGGCCCGTCGATCCGGCTCGAGCCGCTGAAGAAGGAGGTGTACAGGCTGCATCTGGGATCCGGGCAGAGCCTCGTGCTCAAGCGCCTCACCCCCGCGGTCGCGCAAACGGACCGCCTCGTCGTGGAGCGCTGGCTGCCCGCGCTCGGCTTCGCGGATCGCTGCCCGCGGCTCCTGGGAGCCGCGGCGACACGGGACGGTCGCTGGGTATGGCACGTGTACGAGGATCTGGGCCACGAAACGCTCGCGGTAGACCGGCGGCCGGAGCGTCTGGCGGCCGCAGTCGATTTCATCGCCGAGCTGCACACGCATGCAGCGGGCCACCCGTTCGTCCCGGAAGTCCGGTGGCGGGCACGCGACCAAGGAGTGCACTTCTTCACGGCGAATCTCCGCGATGCCATCGCTGCGCTCGAAGCCCTGGTGACGCCGCCTCGCGACGCGCCGCCAACATTCGCCGGCGCCCGGGAGCGCCTGCTGCATCAGTTATACCTTCTGCGCGAGGATGCGCCGCGGCGCGTCCGGGCGATGGAGGATGCGGGCCCGGAGACGCTCCTGCACGGTGACCTCTGGCCCAAGAACGTGTTCGTGTCCACGACGGACGGCGCCCAGCGTGCGCGGCTCATCGACTGGGACCACGTCGGCGCCGGCCCCTTCAGCTACGACCTCTCCACTTTCCTGTACCGATCGGCTGTGGAGGAGCGGCCGTGGCTGCTCGAGCGCTACTGCGCCGCGGCCGAGCGCGCCGGCCGTCGTCTTCCCGGAACCGGGGAGCTGAACCTTCTCTTCCACACCGCGGAGAGCGCTCGTTGCGCACACTGCATCCTGTTTGACGCGATGGCTGTCCTGAACGACGGCGCCGCATGGGCGGTCGAGGAGCTCATGGATTACGGGCGCTGGCTCGAAAAGCTCCGCCCGCCGCTTCCAGAGTGAGGGTTCCATGAAGTGTCTCATCGTCACAGGAGATGACTTCGGGATCAGCCGAGGGATCAACCGCGGCATCGTCGAGGCGCACCTCAGCGGAATTGTCACGAGCACGAGCTTGATGGTGGACCGGCCAGCCTGCGAGGAGGCAGTCGCGCTCGCTCGATGGTGCCAGACGCTGAGCCTCATCGGGTTCCGCGACCTGCCGACGCTCGCCGCCCCCGCTGAGGCCATTCCGGCACCGGGGGATGCTGCGTGAACACAGTGGTCATGTCGGTCTACAAGGTCGCCAACTTTCCCGATGGCGGCGGTCACTTCTGGGTCTACATGCAGTACGCCCAGGGATTGCGTCGCCTCGGCTGCGAGGTCTACTGGCTGGAGCAGTTCCGCCCGCCACCAGATCCCGCTCAGGAGGCGACTCTCCTTTCCAGGTTCTTCGAGCGGATGCGAGGCTTCGGGCTGGAAGGGAAGACGCTCCTCTATTCCACAGAGCGCGGGGCAGCGGGGGGCCCGGAAACATTCCGGTTCGTCGACTGCGAGTGGCCCGAAGTGGAGGGCGTGCTGCGACGAGCGGATCTATTGTTGAATTTCCACTACGCGATCGACCCCCGTCTACTCGCCCGCGCCCGGCGCACGGCCCTCGTCGACATCGACCCGGGACTGCTCCAGTTCTGGATGAGCACGGGCCAGCTCGCGGTGCCGGCCCACGACTGCTACCTGACGACCGGTGAAACCGTGGGTACGCCGGCCGCCCGCTTCTCCGACTGCGGCCTGCGCTGGCAGCGCATCCGCCCGCCCGTGTGCCTCGAGCTGTGGCCCTTCACCTACCACCCGCTGGCGGAGGCCTTTACCACCGTCTCGACCTGGTCCACGACCGATTGGCTGAAAGTCAGCGAGAACGGCAAGACCGTCCTGCGCGAGAACACCAAACGGGTGGCGTTTCTCCCCTACGCAGAGCTGCCGCGCCACACGAGCCAGCCCCTCGAGCTGGCCCTCTACACCGATGATCGCGACGCACAGGATCTGGCGCGCCTCGTTCAAAACGGCTGGCGGGTGCGGCACTCGGCGGACGTCACGCGGACCCCCGACGCCTACCGCTCCTACATCCAGCGGTCGCGCGGCGAGTTCAGCTGCGCAAAGGCGTCGTGCATGGAATTCCAGAACGCGTGGGTCAGCGACCGGACCGTGTGCTATCTCGCCAGCGGGAAGCCGGTCGTCGTGCAAGATACCGGTCCGAGCTCTTACCTGCCCAACGGGGACGGGATGTTCCGCTTCGCCTCACTCGACGATGCCGCTGCCGCATTGGAACAGATCAATGCCGACTATGAGCACCACTGCCGGGCGGCGCGAGCGATCGCCGAGACGCATTTCGACTCCAAGCGGGTGCTCGAGGCCGCGCTGAACGCCGCCCTGTCCGGGGGCGTGCGCACCTCAGACGGGCCTCGAATTCGCTAGCCGCTGCGGCCGAAAGCCGCTTTGCGGCTACTGCTGAACGCGATCATTTCTCGGCTTGGTGATGAGATGCGTTTTAACGAACCCACCCTGCCGCGCGAAGGACGTTGGCGAGGTCGGCATCGTAGAACCTCATGTCCTGGACCGCCACCGCGGGCCATTCCGTCTCGAGACCGTACGCCGCCCAGCGGATGGCCGCCATCGCCCGGAAGATCGTGCCGCACTGCGCGAGCCTCTGGATCGTCCTGCGCTCCACCCTCCGGTTTCGGGAGCGCATGACGGATTCGTAGATCTCGAGATCGGGGATCGCGCACAGCCCGCTCTCGGGCAGCGACGACTGCGCCAGGTCGACAGCCGGTACGCCGAAAGACGACTCTCCCCAGTCGAAGGCGACGAGCGCCGGGCCGTCACGGCCGCTCCGGACCCGCAAGTTGGCTCCTTTGAAGTCGCCGTGGACGAGGGCCGCCGGAAGACCTTCGCACGCCTCCTCCACGCGGCCCCAGATCGCCTCGAGCTCGTCGAGCCGTCCGACGAGGAGCTCGAGGAAGCCCACCTCGTCCGCGACGAGGGCCAGGTTCGCGCGATGGCGCAGGATCCGATCCCGCGCCTCACGCAGGTCCGCGAGATGGCGCGCGGGCCGTTCGTCCGGGAGACGAGCACGGACGGCGGCGCTCAACGCGGTGGTGTGGAGCAGCGCAAGCCATCGCGCGGCGAGCGCGCGATGGAGCGGGACCAGGCGCGAGTACTTCTCTCCCTCGACATACTCGAGGAAGAGCCAGAAGCCGCCGGACCGCGCGTCCTCGACCAACCCGTAGTAGCGGGGCGCTTCCAGCGGCATTTCCGGCAGGATCTCTTCGTAGATCACGCGCTCGGCGCGGCCGCCCTCGGCGCTGCACCATTTCGCGATCACCGGCCTTCCATCTTCACCGACGCCCTCGAGGCGGTAGAGGGGCCAGCTCTGCATGGACGCCCGATGTTTCCTCCCCGGCAGGACGCGCACCGGCTCGAGGCGCTCGTGGCCGAGCTCGCGCCAGGCGCGTACCGCCGGATGTGCGAGCAATCTCGCCCGCCGTTCCTCGGCGAGCGCCGCCCCGTCCAGCCAGCTCGTGGCCACGCCGCGCGAATCCGATGGGTCCGACGGTTTCATTCGTCGAGCACCGGGAATGAGCGCCGAATTTCGCCGCGAAGGTCGGGCATGGTCACTTTTCCTGTAGCGCGGCCGCGGCGGGCGCGCTCACCAGACGTCCAGCCTCGAGATAAAGCAGCGTGTCGCAGGGCCTCAGCGCGCTTGGCCGGTGCGTCACCAGGAAGGCCGTGCGGTCTTGCATCAGTCGCTCCATCGCCTGCAGAATGGCAGTCTCGGTGTTCACGTCGACGGAGCTGGTCGGCTCGTCGAGGATCAGGATCGGCGCGTCCTTCAGGAACGCCCGCGCGAGCGCGACGCGCTGCCGCTCGCCCCCCGAAAGCTGCGCCCCTCGCTCCCCGACCGCTGTCTCGTAGCCCTGCGGTAGGCGAACGATGAAATCGTGCGCGCCCGCTGCCTGGGCAGCGCGGATTACCTCCACGTCATTCGCTTCCGGCCGGCCGTAACGGATGTTCTCCGCGATGCTGGTCGAGAACAGCACCGGCTCCTGGAGGACGAGGGCGAACTGGTCACGCAGGTCGGCGAGCCGATAATCGCGCACGTCCACGCCGTCGAGCAGGACGGTCCCCGAGGTAGGATCGTAGAAGCGCGTCAGAAGACTGAGCAGCGTGGTCTTGCCTGCTCCGGTCGTGCCCACCACTCCGACGCGCGCTCCAGGGGGTACCTCGAACGTCACGTCGTCCAGCGCCGGTCGGATCGCATCGTACGAAAAGCACACGTGCCGGAACGCGACCCCGCCGGTGGCATGCGCGATGGCGCGGGCGTGAGGACGCTCCGGCACATCGGGCGACTCGTCGAGCAGCGCAAATGCGCGCTCGGCGCTCGCCAGGTGGGACTGGATGGTGGCCGTCTTGCGGCCGATGGTCTTCAGCGGTGCGTAGAGTTGCGCCACGTATCCCATCACGATCAGCAGCTGCCCGAGAGTGAGCACTCCGGAACGGACATGGCTCACGCCGACGAACAGGACTGCGGCGGTGCCCAACGCCGTGGTGAGGCCGACCAGCAGTCCATAGCGGCCCTCGAGGAGGGCGAGGCTCATGCGCGCGGCCATTCCTTCGCGCGAGCGTCGGAGGAACCGGTCCGTCTCGCGCGCCTCCTGGCCGAAGGCCTTGACGACGCGCAGCGCTCCGAGGGCTTCCTGCACGACGGCGAGCGCCGAGCTCTCCAGCTTCTTTGCTTGCAGGGACTGGCTCCGCATGCGCGGGCGGTAGATGCGGGGGAGGAAGAAGAGGGGTGGCGAGACGATCAGCGCGACGAGCGCCAGCTGCCCATCGAGCCGCACCGTCACGGCGATCATCGTCACCAGCGTGGTCGCGGCGGCGACGGCGGGAACGATGCCGTCTGTGGTGATGGACTGGATGGCGAGCGCGTCCTGGTGGATCCGGTAGAGCGAGTCCGTGGTTCCGCGCGAATCGTGGCGCGAAACCGAGAGGCGCTGGACCTGATGCATCAGCCGCGCGCGGAAGTCGAGCGTCAGGCGCTCCCCGACCGAAGACCGCAACAGCGTGCTGGCGAGTGTCGTTACGTGTCCGACCACGGCGACGGCGATCAAGAGCGCGATGGCAAGGACCAGGATCGGCGTCGCGGGATCCGCTGCCGATCCGACGACTAGCCGCTGGAGGAACGCGGGCAGCGGCCGGGTGCCGAGGACGGAATCGACGACCAGCTTGACCGGTACCGGATTGAGGAGCGCCACCCCGCTGGCGAGCAGCTCTAGCGCGAGGAGTCCGGCGATACCCGCCCAATACGGGAGCGTCTGCCGGAGCAGCTTGCGGTAGAGCGCGACGTTGCCCATCAATGCCTCTCGTCGCGAAGCTGCTGCAGTGCGCGAGTGAGGGTGGCCATCGCCGACGTGCCCTGCGCGACGACGTGCAACGCGCCGAGCAGCGAAAGCAGTCCGAGGATCGCCGACGCGTGCCAGGCGTGATCGGCGAGCGCAGCGACGCTGAGCGCCGCGAACAACCCGGACAAGAGCGGTCCCGCCGCTGCGACGTGCGGCCACAGCCGCAGCCGGATGAGCTGCCCGCCGGGAACGTCTTCGAGGCCCATGAGCAGACGGGCGGCGCCGAGCGCTCCGCTGCGGACCTCGAGGTCCCAACGCTCGTGCTCGCCGCCGACGCTGACGCAGGCTCCCTCCGCCCGCAGCGCGGCATGGACGGACTGGAGCCGTTGCTCCTGACTCTGCCAGCGTTCGCTCCAGAGAGAGGACTTCGTCGGCCAGAGCGGGACGCAGTGGAATGTGCCGCGGGTGCGCCAGGGAGTCAGGCCTTGCTGGAGTCTCCCGCGCAGGCGCGCGATCGGCTGCAGCAGGTGGAGCACGGCGGTCAATACCCGGCGGCTCAACCGGGCGCGGCGGGAGTGAGGCCACTCGTCGGCGAGCGGCGCCCGGGCGGCGCTCAAACACGCTTGGGCGAGCGGCGGAAAGGCCGCGCCGATGAGCAGCGGCAGCGCGACCGCCAGGGGGCTCCAGAGCAGGCTCAATGCGGAGAATGCGACGAGGAAGACGACGAGCAGGTACCATTCGGGCATCTGCGGGAGCGAACCGAGCAACGTCGGCGCGGGTTGGTAGAGCGACTGGTACGGCGCGGCTCCCCAGATCCCGTGATACACGCGCGGCCGGCGCCAACCCAGCGCGTACATGAGTCCGTTGCCGTAGAGGCGCCCCGCCCACCGGACATGGCCTGGGCCGTTGTACTTCTGCGGCCACTTGCGCTCGAGCATGGCCTCTGCCCGGCCGTAGCCGGTCTGCTGCTTCCAATAGGTGCGCACCGAATTCCGGCGGTGATGCCAGACGATCGCTGCCGGGCTGAATCCCAGCGTGCAGCCCCTTTCTTGCAGGCGCCAGCAGACGTCCACGTCGTCTCCCGCGGCCCGGAACTGCGGATCGAAGCCGCCGATCCCCTCGAGGCATCGCTTCCGGAACGCCATGTTGCAACCTGGGATGTGTTCCGCCTCGGAGTCGGTGAGGAGGACGTGGACGGGTCCGCCCGGAGCGTGCGCGACGCATTCGGCGATCGATCCGTCTTTGGACGGAGGCAGATTGGGTCCACCGACGGCTGCGTGCGGCGTATTCAGGAACGTCGACGCGAGGTAGGTGAGCCAGTGCGGATCGGGATACGCGTCGTCATCGATGTACGCGACGATCTCCCCCCTCGCTGCCTTCAGCCCCGTGTTGCGCGCGCTCGCGAGGCCGCGGTTCTCGGTCTGGATGAGCAGGCAATCGTACTCACGGGCGATGGCCGCCGTGGCATCCGTCGATCCGTCGTCGACGATGATCACTTCGTAATCCGGATAGTCGAGCAGCTCCAGCGCATCCAGGCAATCGCGGATCGTGCGCGCTCCGTTGTAGGTGCACACCACCACGGAGATGCGCGGCCAGCTGCCGCTGCGCGGGAACGGCAGTTGCGCAAATGCCTCCCGAACGACCTGCAGCGCGGGCTTCGGAGATCGATCCGCGCGGGTGAGACCGAAGGCCCAATCCTCCACGTCGGCGCCGTGCCGGTGCCACTCGTCGGTCCAGGAGAATACAAAAGCGCCGGCGCATCCGCCCGCGAACGCCGAGCGGACCTGAAGATCGAGCGATCGCGCCTGCGCATCCTCGCCGTTGCGGAGGCTGTCGAGGCCGAGCTCGCTCATCATCAGCGGCCGATTGCCGGCGATGTTCTGCAATCGCGCGAGGTAGGACTCGAATCGGTCTTTCGATTCCAGGTAGACGTTGAAACAGACGAGATCGAGGAAGGGAAGCTGGAGGTATTCGGTCGTGGGGTAGTTCACGTACGTGACGAGCCCATCCGGGTCCTCCTCCTTGACAGCGCGGTACAGACGCTCGAGGTAACGTTCGATCTTGCGGCGGCCGAGCCAGCGCACGATCGGCGCCGGGATCTCGTTGCCCAGGCTGTAGCAGAGCAGCGCGCGGTGGCCGGCGCAGGTGCGGACCTTGGCGCAGACCATCTCCGCGATCTCGGCGACGTCCTTCTTGCCGTCGATGAGAAAGCCCACGCATTGCTCTGCAGACAGTCCGACCATCACGCGCAGCCCGTGGCGGCGGGCGGCGTCAAGCAGCGGACGCTCCGGCATGGTGTGCGGAATCCGGACGGCATTGAAGCCGGACGCGGCCATCTGCGCGAAGTCGCGCTCGACGGCAGCGAGATTCTGGTACTCGCGCCCGTTTGCGTCGGGATGGAACGCGCCGTATGTCACGCCGCGCACGAAAAGCTTCTGGTCGCGCGCGAACATGAACTTGCCGTGGACGTGCGGGCGGATCAGCGCGTGGACGGGCAATGCTGCGCGGGACGTGCGCGGCGCGATCTCCGGAACGACGGTCGGATGCGGAATGAGCGGGCTGTCGAGCGCCGCGATCGACGCGCCCGCGGAAACATTGTGCATAGCCCCCTCGGTCCTTCACCAGCAGCGCGGGTCGGACCCCTTGCCAACCAGCCCTGTAAGCGCAATCCTGTGACGATTGCAAGGACAGCGTGTGACGTCGTTCGCTCGGTGACGCGAGATCCTTACAACTTTGTGGGAATAGCGATGTGAGCGCGAGCGGGACGTCGCGTCTCGCATCCCGCGAATCTCGTTGGCAATGTGCGCGATCACGAGAATGGTTCTGGCGGTGTGACGCAATGCGCGAACGGTTTTTCGCGGACAGGTCTTGCCGTTGGATTTTTGGCGTGTGCCTGCTTGGCTGATGTGAACCTGGGCTATTCGAAGCGAAGTGCCTCGATGGGGTCCAGCCGTGACGCGCGCAGCGCCGGGTAGAACCCGGCGATCACGCCGGCGACGCCCGCCGCCAGCATCGTGCCCAGCATGATCGGTGGGGAGATGAGCGTGGGCCAGTTGCCCTTCGCCGCCATCCATTGGGCTGCGCCGATCCCGAGTGCCAGACCGATGAAGCCGCCCACGCTTGCGAGCACCACCGCCTCGGTGAGGAACTGGAAGAGGATGTCGCGGCTGCGGCCACCCACCGCCATGCGGATGCCGATCTCGCGCGTACGCTCGGTGACCGACACCAGCATGACGTTGGCGATCCCGATGCCTCCCACGATCAGCGAGATGGCGGCGACGGCTTCGAGCAACGTCGTGATCGTGTCCGCATTCTGCTTGGCGGCTTCCTCCATCTCCACGTGGTTCCGGATGTGGAAGTCCGGCTCGGCCTGGTCGGAAAGGTGGTGGCGCTGGCGCAGCAACGCCGTGACCTCCCGTACCGCGTCGGCGACGTGGTGCGAGGACCGCGCCGAGATCATCAGCTTTCCCACGGCGTTGGATTGCGAACCGATGAGCCTGCGCACCACCGTGGACCAGGGCATGAGGATCGTGTCGTCCTCGTCGGTGCCGCCGAAGGTCTGCCCTTTACTGGTGAGGATCCCGATCACCTTGCAGGGCACGTGCTTGACGCGGATCTGCTCGCCGACCACGGGAGCGCCCGGGATGAACAGCTTCTTCACTACGGTCTCGCCGAGAATGCAGACCTTCGCGGCCGAGGCGTCCTCCTCGCGCCCAAAGGCATGGCCCTCGGCGAGCGGCCGGTCGCGGACCTGGAGGTAGGCGGCAGTCGTGCCCTGCACCTGCGTAAACCAGTTCTGGTCGCCGTAGACGATTTGCGCTGGGATCTTGTTCACCGGCGCGACCTCGAACACGGAGTTGGTCAGCTCGCGCTCGATCGCCGTGGCATCATCACGCGTCAGGTTCTGCGTCGCGCCCGATCCCGTCGCCACACCGTGCGTAGACACGGATCCGGGCGACACCACCAGCAGATTGGCTCCCAGGCTCTCCCATTGCCGGGCCACCTTGGCCTGGGCGCCCTGGCCGATGGAGACCGTGGCCATCACCGCACCGACAGCGATGACGATGCCGAGCATGGCGAGCAGCGATCGCAGCGTATTCTTGCGCAGCGCCCGGAGCGCGGTCCGCAGGGAGGCCGAGGCGTTCATGCCGACTGTTCCTTTCCGGATTGTGGCTGCTCGCATGCGAGGCGCTGGCGGAAAGGCCGCGCCTCGGTGAGGACCAGGCCGTCCTTGAATGTGACGACCCGCCGGGCATGCTCGGCGACGTTCATCTCGTGCGTGACAAGCAGCACCGTCAGCCCCTGCCCGTTGAGCTCCTGGAAGATGCCCATCACTTCCAGACTGGTCCGCGAATCGAGGTTGCCGGTGGGCTCGTCGGCCAGCAGCAGCCTGGGACGGTTCACCAGCGCGCGCGCGATCGCGACGCGCTGCTGCTGGCCTCCGGAGAGCTGCGCGGGAGTGTGATCGAGACGATCTCCCAGACCGACCCGCTGGAGGGCCTCCGCCGCCCGATCGTGCCGGGCGCGCGCGCCGACACCCTGGTACAGGAGCGGCAGCTCCACGTTTTCCAGAGCGCCGGTGCGAGCGAGGAGGTTGAAGCCCTGGAAGACGAATCCGATCTGCTGGCCGCGCACACTCGCGAGCTGATCGCGCGAGAGCTTTCCGACGTCGCGCCCATCTAACAGATAGGTGCCGCGCGTGGGCCGGTCGAGACAACCGACGAGGTTCATGAAGGTGCTCTTGCCGGAGCCGGAGGCGCCCATGACCGCGATAAATTCGCCCGCAGCGATCGAGAGCGACACCCCGCGCAGTGCGCGCACCTCCACGTCTCCCATCCGGTAGATCTTCTCCAGGTCGCAGGTCTCGACGACCGGAACGACCTGGGCTCTAGAACGGTCCACGGCGCCTCGCCGACTGTCCGCTAGCGCGGGATTCGCCACCGCCGACGATCACCCGGTCGCCATCCGCAAGACCTTCAATTAGCTCGGTTCTCTGGCCGTCCGAGAACCCGACGCGGACGAACACTGGAACCGGCTTGCCGTTCTCCAGCTTGTAGATGCGGCCGGCACGTCCGGGCTGCTGTCCGCCGTCGCGCGTGCCGCGAGCTGCCGCGGACGCGGTGCGCGCCTGGGGCGGAACACCGTGACGCTGCGGTGTGGCTTCCTGGAGGGCGGCATCCTCTGGCGTCCAGCGCAGGGCCGCGTTCGGGACGCGGAGGACGTCGTCCTTGCGGGCAGTGGTGATGGTCACGGAAGTGGTCATTCCTTGGCGCAGCTTGCGGTCCGGGTTCGGTGCGTCGATCACTGCGGGGTAGGTGACTACGTTCTGGATCATGGTCGGCGCCTGCCGGACGTCGCGGATGACTCCGCTGAACGTCTCGCCCGGATATGCGTCGACGGTGAACTTCGCTTCCAGCCCCGGGTGCACCTTGCCGACGTCCGCCTCGTCGATGTTGGCGAGGATCTGCATCTTCGTCAGGTCGTTCGCGATCAGGAACAGCGTCGGCGCCTGGAAGGCAGCGGCGACGGTCTGGCCCACGTCGACGCTGCGCGACACCACGATGCCATCGATCGGGCTTTCGATCCTCGTGAACGCGAGGTTCGTGGCCGCCATGTCGCGGTCCGCCTTGGCCTGCAGCACGGACGCCTTCGCTGCCGACGATGCTGCCGCGTTCTGGTCACGGGTGGCGACGGTCGTCTCCAGCTCCGCCTGCGAGATCAGGCCTTGCTGCAGGAGCTCCTGTTGGCGCGAGGCGATCCGGAGGGAGTCGCTATAGGCCGCCTGGGCCTTCTGCACGTTGGCATTCGCCGACGCGAGGGACGCCTCAGCCTTTTCGAGCTGGGCCCGGAACAAACGCGGATCGAGGCTGGCGAGGAGCTGCGCCCTCTTCACCACGCTGTTGAAGTCGACGTAGAGCCGGTCGACGATCCCGGAGACTTGCGAGCCGACGTTCACGGTCACGATGGCAGAGACGTCGCCCGTCGCGTTCACCACTTCGCTGACTGGCCCGCGCGTGATCGCGTCCGTGCGGTAGGGGGGCGCCTGCCGGCGACCGCAGCCAGCGAGCAGCATGGCGACAAGGACGAGCTTGCCCAAGGAGATCCCCCCTCTGGACCGACCGACCATAACGGGCGACCGCGTCGGGCGTCAACGAGGTGGGTATGCCAGCCCCGCCTGAGCCTTCATCTCGCCTGCTTGAACGCTTCAGCCGTACGGGCCAAGCCGGCATCGAGCGGGACCTCCGGCGCCCATCCCAGGGCGTGTTTAGCCGCCTTCGGGTCCACGGAGCTCCGGCGCTGCTCCCCGGGCTTCGCCGGTCCGTGGGAGAACCGCGGCTGCGCGCCCGCGCACCGTGCGAGCCGGTTCGCGATCTCGACGACCGTCGTTTCCGTTCCGGTACCGATGTTGAGCGCGCCGGTGCAGCCCGGCGCTTCCAGCGCCATCCAGTTCGCCCGGGCGATGTCGTCGACGTAGACGTAGTCGCGCGTCTGCAGGCCGTCGCCGTTGATGACGGAGAGCTGGTTCGAGAGCAGGCGATCGAGGAAGATTGCCACCACGCCGGCCTCGCCGTGCGGATCCTGACCCGGCCCATAGACGTTGGCGTAGCGCAGCGCCAGCGTGGACATTCCGTGGATCAGCCCGAAGTGGAACAGATACTCCTCGCCACAAAGCTTCGAGACGCCGTAGGGGCTGGCCGGGCGCCGGGGATGCGACTCCGGCGCGGGAAACGCGTCCTGCTCGCCGTACACGGCTCCGCCGGAGGACGCGAAGACGAATCGGCCGACGCTGCAGCGCCTCGCGGCTTCCAAGGCACACAGCGTGCCGAGCACGTTGATGCTCGCGTCGTAGAGCGGGTCAGCCACCGACTTGCGAACGTCCATCTGCGCGGCCAGGTGCAGGACGGCGTCTGGCTTCTCGTCCTCGAACAGCCTGAAGAGATCAGGCTTGCGCACGTCCAGGATGATGAGCTGGGCGCCTTGCGGCACCGCCTCCCCCCGTCCATGGCTCAGGTCGTCGACCACCGAGACGCGGTGTCCACGCTCGAGCAAGGCGCGAACGGACTGTGCCCCGATGAATCCCGCTCCTCCCGTCACAACCACGTGCATTGCGTGCAGCCATAGCGGCGCAACGGCATCCGGTCAAATCCGTTCGGGTTGCGTCCGACAGCGCTCGATGACCGATTGTTTCGGTCGGGCACGTTCCCGCCAAAGGCGCAGGCGACGAACTCGCGCCCGCATCGAGGACATGCGCACCGCAGTCGCGAAGCTCGACTTTCGGTCCGCTCAAGGAGCGTGCTCCGGCGCCGGTGGTCCCGCTCCGAAAAACCGCGACCTTTGCTACCGGCAGCCCAAACCCAAAAGCTGAGGCCCCTGACCGTCCCGGAAACTCCAGGAAGATCAGGGGCCTCCAATGGTCGGGGCGACTGGATTTGAACCAGCGACCACTTGCACCCCAAGCGGAGAAACGAGCATCGCAACTGTTGCGAGCGATTCGCAAGGCCTCGTAATTCCTCGAATCGGAGGTGCCGGCGGCGTCCAACCGTCACAGCGCATCACAGGGTTTTCTAAACATTTTGCTGCCAATTTGCTGCCACAACTTTCGGGCGGGATCGAGCGCCTCTTGACAGTTCGCGAGGTCGCTGCGGTGTTCCGGGTTTGTTCAGCGACCGTCTACAAGTGGGTCGCCGACGGGGTATTTCATCACGTCCGCATAGTAAACACGATCCGAGTGCGACCGGCGGACTTGGCGGAGCTTGTAACGCGCAAATCCGAGTCGGTCTGGCTGCGAAACTCGAATTGAATCCCCGCCGCGACTTAGACGACATTTCCCCTATGAAACGACTATTTTCTTCGCGAGGCCCTTGTCGTCTCTTGTGTAGGCAACGAAAGAACGACTTTGTTTTGTTCATCCAGGAATTGCACCATCGGATCGCCTGCACGCGCGATGAGTGCAGGACTTCCATTCTCCCGACGCAGCATCAACGAGGGAGCGTCCTTCTTATCGAGACCTATCAGAAGGCGATTCCCACCTTTCGCATCTCTGATACCAAGGCTGGGATAACCATCCCGACCCGTCAAAAGGGTTAGTCGTGGTTGGCCGTTGACAGTGATGGCGATCCCCGCGTCATCGACGGCCGAACCGATCAGGACATCAGCTCCTGCTCTTCTAGCATGTAGCACTAGCACCGGACCGTCCTTGACCTTTGCCAACCGAGCTAGCACTTCGCCCGAGTCGTCGACGAGCACAAACGCGCGCGCACGAACCTCTGCTTGCGGCCCACGCGCTGTCACGGCGATTGCCAGTGCGATTGCGGCTATCACCAGGGTAAGTAACGTCACGAGCCGCAATCGGCGAAGGGTCTTATTGAAGACGGCGATGCTAGCCTCGGTTGATTCCATGATGCAGGTCCTCCGCTTCGACCAACGTCTTTGAACGCACCGCCGCCTCCTTGCTCCTGCGCACCAGAGTAGCGCAGCGGTCCGACACTAGGTGCGCTTGCTAAGGGCTGCCTCGGAACTTCACTCGCCTTCTTTCGGCTCTGCGGCCGCTGTCAACGCTGCCGCAACGGTTTCCGTGAGCAGGAAGAGACGATTCGGACGCGATGGAAGCAAAATGAAGCCATGGGACTCGTAGAATCGACGCCCGCGGTCGTCCTTCGCGTCGACCACGATCGCGTACGCGGCGACGGATTGCGCTGCCGCCAGTACGCGCCTTACCGCGTCCGCAACTAGCAGGTCCCCGATGCCGGAGCCTTTCGCCCGCTCATGTCGCGCGAGCCGGCCGATGAGAGCGGCGGGGATTGCCTCGTACCTCGGAAGCTTCTGCGCCAATTGGTGCGGCAGGCTCTCCAGGGCGAGCGTGAACATGCTCAGACTGTAGAAACCGACGATGCCCTGCTCGTCAACAGCGAGGAAGACCTGGGCAACGTGACGGCGCTGATCCTGGGTCGCGCGTTTTTGGAACCAGTCATCAAGCGCGGGGACACCTGAAGTGAATCCGCGGCGGTCGTGCCGGCGACTGAGCAGCTCGAACCGGATCGGCACTCGAGGTCAGCGGTTCTCGAGTTGGTGCCGCCGAAGTGCGGCGACCAAGCGGCGCGCCGGCGGTGGCGGATTCGAGAGGGCCTTCAGAAAGGCACCTCGATCCGCGCCTCGCAGTACCATGCGCTCGTGTTCCTCGAGAATGCGGCGCGCACCCTCATATGCGAGATCGCCTGCCGCCAAGCCCGACACCGCCGTTGCGCGTTCGATGAACTCGCGAACGGATGGTGCCACACGGAGTTCCATTCGCTCCGTCTTGCGCTCGCGTGCGTGACGCTTCTTCGCTGCTGTTGGCATACGTGACTCCGAAGGGCTACGAACAGCTAGTGTACGGCGTTCCGCCGTACACGTCAAACCCAGACGAGAGCTCACTTCGAACGCTCCTACCAGCCCCTCACGCAACCACTTTTCGCTTCACTGCTTCGACTCTGCGACCTGACGAACCCCACTCCTCTCCGTTCCGAAGACCTAGATTCTGTCGTTCTCTAGATCCCTCCTTTCCTTCTTCCCCGTGAGACGCACGATGGACGTCGGCGTTTCCCGCCCCGTCGTGCTCCCCTCTCGCTTCCTTCCATCCCCTCCTTACCCACCTCACTTCCTCGATGCTTCCCTCTCCTCTTCCTGAACTGCTGACCCTATTACCTCCCTTCTGACCCTTCTCCCACCTGCCACCCCGCCCCCCCCGCCATTGGACCAAGTTTGGAGGCTGCCTCCGACCCCTCCATCCAGTCGTTGGAACCGATGGCCTCCGTCTACAAGAAGCGCGGCGCCTGGTGGATTCGCGTCAGGGATGCACGCGGAATCTGGCGTGATCGGCCTGCCAAGGCCCGTAC
>Ga0209689_1001178_pt1 | contig 19400 bp, 22 predicted proteins | sample GraSoiAngelo_149_FD_187119 | JGI IMG/M metagenome (GOLD analysis project Ga0209689, IMG submission 187119) | Grasslands soil microbial communities from the Angelo Coastal Reserve, California, USA - 14_1009_09_30cm (SPAdes) (version 2) | ecosystem: Environmental > Terrestrial > Soil > Grasslands ... | reverse complement strand
GGCAAAGCCCTATCGCACCCGACGTCAGCTCGCGCCGGATCGGCTCATCACCCGCGCCGGCCATCAGGGTTGCGACGGCGCCCTCGTCAATCAAGCGTCCGGCGTCAGCCTCCTCAGTCTCGCCGTGCGATGCCGCCTCAACCTTCGCGGCCTTCAGACTCCAGGTAACCAGGATCCGATCCGACTCGTCGCCCGCGTTGATGCCGTCCTCCATCGGGCCATAGAAGTTGACCAGGTAGCTCGACGCCTGAGCACCAAGCTTGGTGAGGTTGAAGTACGCGTTGCGCCGCACGAGCGGGTCGAAGGTCCACTCGACCGTGGGGATGCCTCTGGCGATGCACCAGCTGCGCTGATGCTGCTTCAAAGCAAAGCCCAGGCCGCGCGCCTCGGTCTCGGGAATGACGGCAAGGATGTGTGAGTGCAGGTGCAGCCCGCCCGGTGGATGCCCTCCCAGCCACCCCATCACTGCGCCGATGAGCCGGCCCTTGGTTTTCGCGCCGGCTACGTAGTTGCCCGAATGAGCGAGCGCGCGGAGCGTGTTCGAGTTGATCAGCACCTCGTCACGTACGCCCCAGACCTTGGAGAACAGCTCCACGACCTGCTGCAGGTCTGCCACCTCGCTCAGCTCGACGATATCGAAGCTCACCTTGTGAATCTAAGCGCGATCAGGCAAGTTGCCAGCGCCGCCCGGCGAAAAGCGACGCGGATTGCGCCACGAGGGCGACCGCGATCGCGGCCGCGAAGGCGACCACGATGCCTTGGGTCACCAGCAGCGTTGAGAGCGACAGGAAAAAACCGGCGAACGCAAACAGTCCCAGGAGCAGACCGCGGAGCACCGCGACCGCGGCTGCCTCGCTCTGAAGACGGTGCGCAAAGACCGCCAGCACCGCCGCATAGAGAGGAAAGGGTGCGAGCAGGCCGGCAAGCCTCGCGCCAAGCAGTGGCGCGGCGTAGGTAAGCCCGATCACAAATACTGTTGCGACCAGCATCCGCGCCGGGATATCCCACCAGGGAAGCGGAGAAGCCGGCTCTCGATCAAGTCGGACATTCGGCATCAGGATCATGGCCATGACGAGGGCGCACACAGCCAGCAAGAAGGTCCATGCGCCGTCGAGGCGAAAGAGGTCGAGAAACCATGTCGCCCCGAGAAATGCGACGGTCGAAGCGGCCAGGCAGGCAGGCCAGGGGAATCTCATTCCGGTCCACGCATACGCCAGCGCAAACGCCGCCTGGGACATGGTGCCGGCAAGGATGCCTACCGACGCGTCGGCTGCGAAATGGACGCCTGGGTCCAGGGCGAGGAAGAAGGCTATCGGCCCTGATGTAAGCGGAATCCCGACCAGCCAGCCGCTCACCGCGGCGCCCCATCGGCGTCCCGCAAGGCTCGCCACTCCCACCAGCGCCGGGGTGACAAGAAGTTTGAGGAGGAACGCCTCCACCTAAGCGGGCGGGCGGCGAAGCGGACCGGTTTCGATGCCCGCACCCTTGAGAGCGGCGCGCACCGACGCGGCCACGGCTGAGGCGGCCGGCGTATCGCCGTGAATGCAGATGGTGTCGTACCGTCCCGACCCTGCCAGCGCAAGCGCCTGGGCTGTGGCCGCCTGCGGCGACAGCAGGGCACCGGCCTGGCCACGCGGTGCCAGGCTGCCGTCCGGCATCAACGTTCGGTCGGCGAAACCCTCGCGGTAGACAGGGATCCCCATGCGCTCGGCCGCGAAAGCCAGCTCGAAACCCGGCTGGCACATGACTCCAACCCCATGCGTGGCCGCGATCCGAGCCAGGACGTCAGCCACCTCACGGTCGCGCTGGCACCGATGGTAAAGAGCGCCGTGAGGCTTGATGTACGCGATCGGCGCCACCGCGGCCAGTCCGGCGACCTGGAAGCTGACCAGCGCCTCGATCTCTCGCGCTGACAATCCCGCATCGACACGTCCGAACCCGGCGCGGTCCTCGAACCCGGGATGCGCGCCCACCTCGACTCCGAGCTCGCGGCAGCGCCACGCCGTGGCAATCGATATGGACATCGAGCCCGCATGGGCGCCGCAAGCGATGTTGGCGCTGTCGACGCATGCGAGGATCGCCTCGTCGGCACCCGACCCCTCGCCGAGGTCGGCGTTGAGGTTCAACGATGCTCGGTGTCGCCATGCAGCAGCGCAAGCGCGTGGCTCAGCAATGGCATCACCGCCTCCAGCGACTCCATGGCGCCTTTCGGGCTCCCGGGAACATTGATGATCAGCGTGCGGCCGCGCACGCCGGCCGTGCCTCTTGACAGGGCTGCCATCGGCGTCGATTCCATGCCGGCACGCCGCATGGTCTCCCCGATCCCGCGCACCTCGTAGTCGAGCGCCGCTTCGGTCGCCTGGGGCGTGACATCGCGAGGACCCAGCCCTGTACCGCCGGTCGTCACGATGAGGTCGCTGCCTGCATCCGCGGCTGCAACGATGGCTGCGGTGATGAGCGGGCGCTCGTCCGGCACCACCACGGGCCCGCTGACGTCGAAATGATTCGCCTGCAGGATGCGAATCAGGGCTGATCCGCTGGCGTCAGCTCGGGAGCCGTGGAAAGCTCCATCACTGACGGTGATGACGTGCGCCCGGCTCACGTCGTCACCGCTTCCAGGTACCCGACCGGCCTCCAGACTTCTCGAGCAGGCGCACGTGCTCCAGGTACACACCCTTCTCGAGGCCCTTCGTCATATCTATTAATGTGAGCCCGGCCACGGCTGCGGCCGTCAGGGCCTCCATCTCCACCCCCGTCTGACCGGTCACGCGCGCCTGGGCCAGCACTCGAATCGAGGACTCCGCGAACTCGAAGTCGACGGTCACGCTGGTGAGGGGAAGCGGGTGGCAAAGCGGGATCAGATCAGGCGTCCTCTTGGCGGCCATGATCCCGGCGACGCGGGCCACCGCAAGCGCGTCGCCCTTGGGCGTGCCGGCGCCCACGGCGTCGAGCGTCCGTCGAGACATGTGCACGATGCATTCAGCCGTCGCCTCGCGGGCCGTCTGCGCTTTGGCGGAGACGTCCACCATGCGCGCAGCGCCGCGCTCATCGAGGTGAGTCAGCCTCGTCGACGGTCGTTTCGGCACGCGCTCAGGATATGCGGATGCAGGTCGAGGTTGGCGTGCGTGCGGTGCTGTTCGACTACGGCCGCACGCTGGTCACCTTCGATTACCCCGCCCAGGAGCTGGCGGGCGTGGTCGAGGGCTTTCGACCGGCGATCGAAGCGGCGACCGGTCGCCCGGCGCCGCCAGCAAGCGAGATCCTCGAGAAGGTGCTGCTGCCGCTCGAAGCGTTGATCGAGAATCCCGACGAGGATGAGGTCGGCTATCTCGCCATCTACACGAATGCATGGCGCCGCTTTGGCCTTGACCTGCCCGCCAGTCTCACCTACGAGATCCTCGACGCGGAGCAGCTCGTCTGGGACCAGGCCGCCAGACCGGAACCTGAAGGGGTCGAGATCCTTGCCTGGTTGGGCACACGCGGGATCAAGCGGGCGATCTGCTCCAATGCGCCCTTCCCCGCCGAGATGATGCTGCGCCAGGTGCGCACCAACGGTCTCGCCGGCATGGTGGACGCGGTGATCTTCTCGAGTCAGATCGGACGCCGCAAGCCCGCGCCTGAGGCATACCGCGCTGCGCTCGAAGCCGTCGGTGCCGGCGCCGACTCGGCCCTCTTTGTGGGCGATCGCTTTCGCGAGGACTACGAAGGACCCCGCTCGGTGGGGATGCGTGCTGTGATCTGCACGGCCCACGCCGCCGAGCCTCCGCCGCACGGCACCGCGACCATCGTCTCGCTTCGCGAGCTGCGCGGTTTGCTGTGAGCCAACGAAGGCGTCCAGGACGCCTGTGGCTGTTCTTCTATGGGCGGCCCCGGCGGGGATTTCCCTGGTTGCTGGCTGGAATCGTCGTCACGATCCTTGTGCTCAGCCTCACGTTCGCGATCCCCGGAGGAGCAGATGTGTGGAGGGGGCTGGCGCCCGTGTTCCTGGTGGTGCTTATCGCGGGCGCGGTCGTGGCTGCCGTGATCCTGATTCGGAACCCACGCCGGCGGCCTTGAGAGAGCGAGCGGAGGCAGCGCGACCCGCTGCGAGCACCGCCGCGGCGCCTGCGCCGACACCGTTGTCGATGTTGACGACGGTGAGACCGGTGGAGCAGGACTGGAGCATCGTGTTCAGCGCCGCCTCGCCTGCGCCACCGCGTCCATAACCGGTCGAGACCGGAAGCCCGATCACCGGCAGGGCGACGAGACCCGCGACCAATCCGGGTAGCACCCCGTCCATGCCGGCTGCGACCACCAGCACGTCGGCCTCCCATTCGAGGATGGAGATCAGGGGTCCGACGAAGCGGTGAAGGCCTGCCACACCGAGGTCAGGCTCGAGTCTCGCCTGCAGGCCGGCGGCTTCGACGACCATGCGCGCCTCGTCCGCGACGGGTATGTCGGAGGTGCCCGCAGTAAGGATTCCCACCCGTGCCTCTACTGGCTCGGGCATGAATCCCCGCTTGAGCACCCTCGCCGAGCTCGTGTAAGCAACGACGTCCATTCCGCTGAGCTTGGCTTGCTCGTCGAGCACTGCCCGATGTTCACCGGACATTCGGCTGACCAGCCCCTGACCCTGGCGCGCAGCCGTTGCGATCACCAGGCGGGCGGCGTCATCGGGAGATTTGCCGGGGGCGAGCACGACCTCCGGGATACCCCGCCGAACCAGGCGTCCGAGGTCGAGCCTCGCCCGGCCGCCAAGCTCCTCCAGCTGGAGCAGACGCAGCTCGGCGAGCGCCTCGTCCTCGGTGAGCTCGCCTGCGACGAGGCGCCGGAGCACGTCCTTCACAGGCCGGCCAGGACCTCCCGCATGCGCCGCCAGTGAGTGCCGGCCCAGTAGACGCGGCCGCACGCAGGACACTCCGAGTATGTGGACTGCGTTATGCGCACGTAGGGCGGTACGCGCTCTGCGACCCCGGCGGGGAGCCTGGGCTGGAGCTCTGAGTTGCACTCGATGCAGCGGGTGAGCGAGCGCTCCAGATCGAGCCCCAGATCGGCGAACACCTGGCGCAGCTGTGCGGTCACCTCGTCGTCCCGGATCAGGACCGCGCGAACCACGCCAGACTGGATGACACGGCGCTTCATCAGGTCACGGTCGCGCGTCAGGAGGACGCGAGATTCGGCGGCCGCCTCACGGACGAGCTCGCCATCGCCGATGTGCGCGTGATAAGAGGCGTCGTATCCGAGAGCGCGCAGCCAGCGTGCGAGCCGGCCGACGTTGCAGTCGGCGACGAATCGAGGTGTCATCGAATGCAATCTTAGAATCGGGTCGATGGCCGCTCCCACCAACAGGTTCGACAAGCTGATGGAGAAGCTGCGGGGCGAGGCGAGCGGATGCTATTCGTGGTCGAATGGCCCCCGCGACCGCTACGCGCCACATTCGCACCCTTACGAGAAGGTGCTGTACTGCGTCGACGGTTCAATCACTTTCGGGCTCGAACAGGAGCATCGCGAGCTCGAGCTTAAGGCGGGTGACCGGATGGTGCTGCCGCCGGGGACGGTTCATTCCGCGGTGGTCGGACCGAGCGGCTGCACGTGCATCGAAGGGCATCGCTGATCTGCATTTGGCGGTTTGCCCCGCGGCGTAATATTGGCCGCGCGATGAGCATCATCGAGTTCATCCGCGACCGGGCTCGGTTCTACAACTGCCCGGTGTGCGGACGCAGCCTCAAGGGCTGCGACATCCAGGTCCTCAGTCATGAGGATGAACGGTTCCACCTTCAGGTCACCTGCGCCCAATGCCAGGTGACGTTCATCGTGGTGCTCGCGGTCGCAGGCGGCGCGGTCGAGGAGGTCGAGTCGGTGGAGGCTGTGCGGTCGGGTCCAGTCGAGCCGGAGCCCGAGCCGATCAGCGTGGATGAGATCCTCGACGTGCATCTGTACTTGAAGTCATTCCAGGGAACGCTCACCGACCTGCTCCAGCAGCCGCATCGAAGCCGGTAAGCGCGGGCGCAAGCATCGAGCGCGGTCTTGGCAGGCTGCGCAGACTCGAAGCTGATGACTGATTTGAACGCAGGTTTGGCCGGAGGGGGAGAGTCCGGCGGGAGGGGGAGGGCCCAGCGACGGATCTACCTTGACGACGCCGGCGCCGCGCCGCTCCTACCTGAGGTCGCAGCAGCGCTCCGTGACCTGTCCATTGCCAATCCCTCCAGCCTTCACAAGGAAGGACGCGCCGCGCGTGCGGCGCTGGACCGCGCTCGAGATATCGCCGCCACCCAGCTGGGCGCCGACCGCGGCGAGATCACGTTCACGTCATCAGGCACCGAGGCCGTCAACCTCGCGCTGTTCGGTGCCGCGCGACGCCTGCCGAAGGCAGCGCGCATCCTGACGTGGGCCGCCGAGCATCAGTCAGTGCTCGGACCAGTCCGCCACCTCCAGGCTGAAGGTCACAGCGTGACCATCGCCGAGGTCGATGCAGCCGCGCGCGCTGATCCGGATGCAATCACCTCCGGCATCGCGCTGGTTTCGATCGGGCTCGCGAACAACGAGGTCGGCACGGTCCAGCCCGTCGACGAAATCGTGCGTCGAGCCCACGACGTCGGTGCGCTTGTCCATCTCGACGCCTGCGCCGGCCCGCGCTGGATTCAAGTCCCGCGTGGACCGGACCTCATCTCGATCAGCGGACAGAAGCTCGGTGCAGGGGCTGGAGGCGTGCTGTTCGTCCGCGAGGGCGTGCGCATCGAGCCTCTGCTGTACGGCGGCCCGCAGGAGTGGGGCCGGCGCGCCGGGCGCGAGGACGTGGCCGGTGCAATTGCGGTGTCCACTGCCCTTGCGGCCAGCGGCCGTGACCGCGCAGAGCGGGCCGCGGTGGCGGCGCAGCAAGCTAAAGGTCTGCGCGCGCTGCTCGAGGACTGCGGCGGGCGGCTGACAGGCGCTGCGCTTCGCCTTCCCAATCACGCCTCGGCGACATTCCCGGGCAGGCGGGGCGAGGACATGCTCCTTGCGCTCGATGTCGCCGGCGTCGCCGCGTCAAGCGGTTCGGCATGCGCGAGCGGGTCGCTCGACCCGTCGCATGTGTTGCTGGCGATGGGGCTCGGCATGGACGAGGCGCTCGGCAGCCTCCGGCTCACGACCGGTTACGACACGACCGACGATGATCTCGCCCTCGCGCGCGCGATCCTCTCATCTGTGCTGGCACGCACCGCCGCCCGTGCCTAGCGTCGAAGAAGCGCTCGCCGAGCGGCTCGCCCGTGGCGAGGAGGTCGTGCTGGCGACTGTCATCCGCGTCGACGGCCAGCCGCCCTCGCGCCCCGGTGCCAAGTTGCTGATGTCGCGGACCGCGTCGCTGGCCGGGACGCTGGGTTGCAGCGAGTTCGACACCGCCGCTCTCGCGGATGCACCTCAGGTCGCCGAATCCGGCACTCCACAGATCCGCACCTACAGGCACGATCTCGGCTCCATCGAGGCTTATCTGGAGCCGCATGCTCCGGTCCCAACTCTCGTGGTCTTCGGGGCCACTCCGGTCGCGCGGTCGCTTCTGGACTGGGCTCCGGAGCTCGGATTTCGGCCGGTGCTCGTGGAGACGCGACCGGACCGGCTAAGGGATCAGGACTGGCCGGCGGCCGTGACCTCCTTCACCGCCCTGCAGGAGTTGATGGGCGCCGAGGTGTACGCGGTGCACACGGATCACGACGCGGCCGACATCGTTCCGGCCCTGCTTGCCGTGGTGGCGCACCGGCCGCGGTTCATCGGCCTCGTGGGCAGCCGCAGGCACACCGGCCATCACCTGGAGGCGCTTCGCGCCAAGGGCGTTGGCGAGGACGTGATCAACCAGATCCAGACTCCCGTGGGCCTCGATCTGGGCGGGCTGACTCCTGCCGAGATCGCGCTGTCGATCCTCGCCGGGGTGGTCGCCAAGCGGCGGGGGCGCTCGGGAGGGTGGCTGGAACGCACCGGGACGGCGTCATCTGCTTAACGTTGTAAAGGCTCCCGTATCGAGGCTGGAAGTCGAAATCCCCACCGCATAATCAGGTGCCGTGCCGATCGGGCCGGGTACCAAGCTGGGGCAGTACATAGTCCAGGACGCCATAGGCGAAGGCGCCATGGGCGTCGTATACCGCGCGTACCATCCCCAGCTCGAGCGCACCGGCGCGGTCAAGGTGCTGCACGGGATAGGCCTTGACCTGGACTCGGCCGCTCGCTTTCGGCGTGAAGCCCAGGCCATCGCCCAGCTGCGCCACCCCAACGTGCTCAATGTCTTCGACTTCGGTGAGTACGAGGGGACGCCGTACATGATCGTCGAGTACGTATCCGGCGGCAGCCTCGCCCCGCGCGTCAAGAGTGGACCGGTGGAGCGCACCGCGGCGATCTCGTACCTGCGCGGGATCGCCGAGGCCCTGGACTACGCACACAAACACGGGATCGTGCACCGAGACGTGAAGCCGGCCAACGTGCTGATGGGCCCGGACGACAACCCGATCCTGGCTGACTTCGGCCTGGCCAAGCTCATGGAGTCCTCATCGATCAAATCGCTCACCGGCGTCACGACCGGGACACCCGCCTACATGGCGCCGGAGCAGGTGAGCGGGAGCCAGGTCGGGCCAGCGGCGGATCGCTATTCGCTGGCGGTGATGGCCTACGAGATGCTGACCGGGTCCTTGCCGTTTGATGAGGGTGGCGTGCTCGAGGTGCTGTACGCACAGGTGCACCGCGAACCGTCAGCCCCGAGCTCGGTCAACCACGAGCTGGGTCCGCGCGTCGATTCGGTGATCCTGCGCGGCATGGCCAAGGATCCGACGGTGCGCTGGAGCCGCTGCCTGGACTTCGTCGCTGCGCTCGAGACTGCGATGAAGCCAGCGACCGCTTCAGCAGCGGAGAAGACCATCGCGTTCGCCGCGCCCGCTGCGGTGGACAAGACGGTCGCGATCGCACCGCCTGTGCCGCCGAGGAAGCGCGCTCCCCGCGCGGCCACCGCCGAGGTTCAAGGAACGACAGTTTTCGCCGGCGAGGATGCCGTCGGAGCACTGCGAGGTCCGGATCCTGCAGTCCCTCATCCCGTCATCACGTGGAGAGGCTTCAAGGTGCCTGCGCGAGAGCGGAAGGGCTCGCGAAAACGGAACTATGCCTTCGCGGCCGCGGCAGCGGTTCTCGTGCTGCTGCTGGGCGTGTGTGGCTACGTTGTGCTGCTGCCCCCTTCGCTGCATCTTTCGCGTTCGATCGTTGCGCCGGGTGATTCCATCGTCGTGTCCGCCAACCACATCCCATCCGGCCAGACCGGACAGATCGAGCTTCACAGCGTGATCCGGTCTTACGGATTTCGCGCCGACGCGATCGGTCGTGTCACACGTGAGGTGGCGATTCCGTTCGACATCGACCTCGGGGCGCACGCGGTCTACATCTGCTGGGGCGATGCTTGCCGGGCGCGGGCGGCGCTGCAAGTCGTGGATTCGGTTGCACTTGCGCCTTCGGACTCACCGGTTCCGGGTTCAAGCCCCAGCACTGGACCCTCGCCGTCAGGCAGTCCGCCACCAGGATCGAGCCCGCACGCCACGCCTGGGTCCACCCCGCACGCCAGCACGACACCAACTCATGGGCCAAGCCCGAGCCCGAAGCCAACCCCGAAGCCGACGCCCTCCCCGACGCCGAACCCCTGCCCAACTCCATCCGCCAGCGCGGTCCTGAACCCTACCCAAACCACTGTTGTTGGCGGCACAACAATTTCCTATGGCGGTCAGAACTTCAATCCCAACACCGCGGTGACCTTGAAGTTCTACCGGGGTAGCGCTTCCAGCCCGACCACCACATGGACTGCAACGGCAGCGTGTAATGGCAGCTTCTCCACCACCCTGAAGACGCCCGCCGGCGTCGTCGAATCGGACCACGTGACGGCATGTGATGCAGGGGCACCACAAAGGTGTTACACCGCCAAGATCTCGCTGTTGCTTTAGAAGACTTCAGCAGCCAGCAGGTCGTCGAGGGTTTCGCGGCGGCGCATCACGCGAGCATCCCCGTCGCTAACCATCACCACCTCGGGCCGCGGCATTCCGTTGTAGTTGCTGGCCATCGCGAGGCAGTACGCGCCCGCGGCGGGAAGGCAGATGACATCACCGGTTTGAAGTTTGGGCATGTCGATGTCGCTGATGAGGATGTCGGTCGATTCGCAGTACTTGCCCGCGATCGTCACCTTGCCATCAATCGGAGCCTCAGGCCGTGACGCCAGGAACGCCTCGTAGCGGGCTCCGTACAGCTTGGGCCGGATGTTGTCGCCCATGCCGCCGTCGACTGCGACGTAGCGCCGCACGCCGGGGATGTCCTTGATCGATCCCACCGTGTAGAGCGCGACCCCGGCAGGACCGGCGATCGAGCGGCCCGGCTCAACGACGAGCCGAGGCACCTGAAGGCCGCGCACACTGCACCCGGTGTCGAGCGCATGGCGCAGCGTCTCCACGAAGTGTCGGGGCGTTGGCGGGTCGTCGCCGCTCGTGTAGGCGATGCCGAGCCCGCCGCCCGCGCCGAGCTTGCGGGGCTGAAAGTCCAGTTGATCGCGGAGCTCGACCAGGAGGTCGAGCATGATTTCCATCGCGCGCTCGTAAGCCCCTAGGGCGAAGATCTGCGACCCGATGTGCGAATGGAGGCCGACCAGATCCAGCTGCGGGTGTTTAAGCGCTTGCTCGACCGCCTGGCGTGCAGCACCTGACTCGATGGAGAATCCGAACTTCGAGTCCAGCTGGCCGGTCGAGATGTGGTCATGCGTGTCGGGTTTGACGCCAGGTGAGATCCGGAGCATGACGGGATGACGCTTTCCTTCAGGTACCACCTCGCGCAGCATCTCGAACTCGTGAAAGCCGTCAATGACGATCGTGGACCCCGCACCCAGAGCCGCATCGATGTCCTCGCGGCTCTTGTTGTTGCCGAGGAAGTGGATCCGGTCCGCAGGGAACCCGGACTTCTGCGCGACATGCAGCTCCCCCGCCGAAACGACATCCAGACCAAGGCCTTCGCCGGCGATGATGCGAAGAAACTGCGGAGAGGCGAAGGCCTTGGCCGAATACAGGACCTCGCCGCCGGCGCCCATCGCCGCCATGTACTCGGCGCTGCGCTGGCGGACGGTCGCCTCGTCATAGACATACAGGGGCGTGCCGTGCGCTTGCGCCAGATCTACTAGGTCGCAACCGCCGACCTCCATTCGGCCGGCAGCATTCACCCGGTACGTAACCGGGAAGAGCAACTAGGGCGCTAGTTCGGGCTCGTGCCGCAGGAGCCGCAAGATCCGCCGCAGCAGCCGCCGCCGGAAGTCTCCCCGCCACCGAAGTCGAGGGACTGCAGCGAGTCGGCGCCGCCCGCGAACGCGAAGCTCGAGACCATGACCCGCGTCTTCGTCGACTCGCAGCCGGGGCACGCCTGGCTCTTGTCCCGTTCGGCGAATCGCGTCAGCACCTCGAACTTCTCTGAGCAGCTCTCGCACCGATACTCGTAGATGGGCATCTCAGTGAACGATTCTAAGCTTGCCGAGCTCTCGCGACTGATCGCCGGGTGGCCCGGCCTGGCTTCGGCGGCGCCCGACGGCTTGATCGAGGACTGTCTGGTGCTCGTCGAGCACCTCGGCGACGCCAGAACCATCGTCGACGTAGGGTCGGGTGGGGGCCTGCCTGGACTGCCGCTGAAGATCGTGCGGCCGGAGCTCGAGGTGACGTTGCTGGAAGCCGATGGCCGCAAGTCGGCCTTTCTGGTCCGGGCGTGCGCGCAGCTGGGGCTGCGGGGCGTAGAGGTGGTCAACCGGAGAGCGGAGGACGCGGCGCACGAAGCCCGGCTGAGGGAGCGCTTCGACCTCGCGGTGGCGCGTGCGCTGGCCCCGATGCCCGTGGTGGCCGAGCTGTGCCTTCCGTTCGTGCGGGTCGGCGGCAGGCTGCTGGCGCAGAAGACCCGATCAGAAGACGTGGGCGGCGCGGGGCGGGCGATCGAGCTGGTCGGCGGCGGCACTGCCGAGATCGTGTCCGCCCCATCGCCCGCCCGCGAGAGCGGGATCGTGGTCATCGTGGCGAAAGTTCGGCCCACGCCCCAGGAATACCCGCGGCGCTCGGGAGCACCGGCGAAAAAACCTCTCTGAGGACTAGCTCAGAACCGTCGAACCGCCCGCCTTGATCGTCTTGAGGTTGGTAATGGCCAGCTGCTGCACGGCGCTCGGGAGCGGTGCGTACTGAAGCGTGGATCCCTCCGACTGTCCGTCTGTCACCAGCCACTTGAAGACATTCACAACTGCAGTGCCCTTGACCGAGTCGCTGTAGGACGTGCGCAGGATGACCCAGCTGAAGCCCGCGATGGGATAGGTCGAGTCGCCTGGCTGGTTGACGATCGAGAAGTTGGTCGCGCTCACGCTCGTGTTCTGCGAAGCCGCCGCAGTCGCACCCGCCACCGAGGGAGCCACGAACTTACCGTTGGCGTTCTTCAGGCTTGCGGTGTGCATGTTCGTCTGGACCGCATACGCAAGCTCGACATAGCCGATCGAACCGTCGGTGGAGCTGATCGCCTGCGCGACCGCCTGGTTTCCACTGGCGCCGATGCCGGCGGGCCAGCTGACAGACTTGGACGTGCCCACCTTGGTCTTCCACTCGTCGGAGACCTTGGATAGATAGTCGGTGAAGATGTACGTGGTGCCGCTGCCGTCAGACCGGTGAGCAATCGTGATGTTCTTGTTGGGTAACGACACTCCTGAGTTCAGGGCAGCGAGCTTGGGATCGTTCCACTTATTGATGTGGCCCAGAAAGACGCCGGCGAGCGTGTCCGCGTCAAGGTTCAAGGTGCTGACGCCGCTCAGGTTGAACGCAACCGCCACCACCCCGAGCGTGACCGGGATCTGGGTGAGCGCGTCGGCGCCGCCCGCGGACGTGATGTCGGCCGACCCCATCGGCACATCTGTCGCACCAAAGTCGACTGTGTTCTTGATGAACTGCTGAATTCCAGCGCCCGAGCCGACCGGCTGGTAGTTGACCGTCACCTCCGGATGCTGCAGCGTGTAGTCGAAAAACGCCTTCGAGAAGAGCGGGTTGTCAAAGCTCGATCCGGCTCCCGTGAGGTGGGCGGTCGCTGCGTTCGACGCTCCCCCGCACGCGACCATCAACGCGATGGCGACCGTCGCGAGCATTGCTCGCCCGGTCCTGCCTGCTGAATGCATCGATACCCTCCTGATCCTTACGTAGCCGTCTAGATCTCCCTGGACAGCGCCCACCTTATGGATAGGGCCTTAAGCGCGGGCTAATGACGAGTTAAGGCTTAGCGGTACCCCTTAAGCATCAAGTGCCACTCCTATACTCCGGCCGTGATCTGGGACCGTCGCCGCCCGCTGGAGCAGCAGCCATCCGAATCTGCCCACGATCTGTTCGCCGACCTGCTCGAGCAGGCGCCACAGGCCGCCCTTCTCCTCGACTCCGACAATCGCGTCATAGCCGCCAACGAGGTCGCGCGAGCGTTTTTCGAGATCGATACTTCGCGGCTCCCTGCCAGCCTCGTCGAGGTGACGCTCGAGTCCCGCCTGCTCGAGGTGGTCAGCTCGCGCGAGCCCGAGTCCGAAGCCAACCTGGTCCACCACCGGCGCACGGTGCTCACCAAGCTCGTGCCGTCCCGCCGGGTGGGTGAGTCCATCCTCTTTCTCACCGACATCACCGAGCTTCGCCACCTGGCGCGCGTGCGAAAGGAGTTCGTGGCCAACCTGGTCCACGAGCTGAAGACCCCAATCACCTCCTTGCGCCTCACGGCCGAGAGCTTGCTGGGCGACCCGATGCCCAAGGACCGGCGGCGCTTCGCCGAGCGGCTCGTGAAGGAGGCCGACCTGATGAGCAAGATCATCGACAACCTGCGCCAGCTCGGCGACATCGAGACCGGTGCGATGGCATTGGAGATCACGACGTTCGATCTTCGCGAGCTCATCGACGACAGCGTTGCCAGACTTGGGATCGACCGGCCCGTCAACGTCGACGGCCAGCCCCCGCTCCAGGTCTCGACCGACCGGGCCAAGCTGGCACAGGCCGTCGGGAACCTGCTCGACAACGCTGCCAAGTTTTCGCCGCCCGGCACCGCCATCGACGTCCAGACCGAGGTCGGAGACGAGCTCGTGATCAGCATCCGCGACCGCGGCCCCGGGATCTCGCCCGAGCACTGGAGCCGAGTTTTCGAGCGGTTCTACAAGGTCGACCGCGCCCGACCACGCGAGTCAGGCGGTTTTGGGCTGGGCCTGGCCATCACCAAGCACCTGGTTCAGGTGCTCGGAGGCCGCATCTGGACCGAGGCGGCTCGAGAGGGCGGCCAGGTCTTTTTCATCGCCCTGCCCCGGCAAGTCTTAATCAGCGCATAAAGCAGCCTTAACCAGGGGTTGCCTATTCTGAGGCTCGGTGGCTGACCGCAGGCCGATCGAGCAAACCTTGGCTCAAGTAGGGAGGCCCGAGCTGCTCACAGTCCCAGGAGCCTCGCCGGCGAAGATCAACGTCGACAGCCTTTCCTTCTTCTATGGCAGGAACCAGGCGCTCAAGGACGTGGCCTTCGACATCCCCGAAAGGAAGATCACGGCCATCATCGGGCCGTCGGGATGCGGTAAGACCACCCTCCTGCGGGTCTTCAACCGCATGTACGACCTGGTGCCCGGCGCCCATGCCGAGGGCCATGTACTGCTCGACGGCGAGGACGTCGTGTCCACCCGCAACCTGCTCGAGCTGCGCCAGAAGGTGGGCATGGTGTTTCAGCGTCCCAGCCCGTTTCCCATGTCCATCCGCGACAATGTCGCCTTCGCGCCGCGGCTGCTCGGATGGCCCTCGGCCCGGATCAAGACGGTGGTCGAGCAAAGCCTCGAGCGTGCCGCGCTGCTGGAAGAGGTGAAGGACAGGCTCAACGATCCCGCCGCCTCGCTGTCCGGCGGCCAGCAGCAGCGCCTGGCGATTGCGCGCTGCATAGCGGTCAGTCCGCAGGTGATCCTGATGGACGAGCCTTGCTCGGCCCTCGACCCGGTCGCAACGACCAAGATCGAAGACCTCATGTCCGCGCTCATGCGCGAATTCACGATCGTGATCGTCACTCACAACATGCAGCAGGCGGCCCGGGTTTCTGACTTCACGGCCTTCATGCTCATGAATCCAGAGGGCCGTTTCGGTGAGCTGATCGAGTTCGCGCCCACTGCTGATCTTTTCAACCGCCCGCAGGACGAGCGCACCGAGGCCTACATCACGGGCCGGTTCGGGTAAACGATGCCCCGCCTCACGTTCGAAAGAGAGCTCGCCAGCCTTCGCGAGTCGCTGGTGCGCATGGGCACACTGGTCGAGTCGCAGATCGAGGCAGCGCTCGACGCGCTCAGGCGTCGAGACGGAGTCGCGGCTGAGAAGGTCCGCACCCAGGACCAGTACCTGAACGAGCTCTTCCGTCAGATACGTGAGCAGGTCTTCATGGTCATCTCCACCCAGCAGCCGGTGGCCCGTGACCTGCGCCACCTGATGGGCATCCAGTACATCGCCACCGAGCTCGAGCGCATGGGCGACTACGCGGTGCGCATCGCCCGCATGACGAGCACCCTCGTCGGGCTTCCAGACCAGCCGCTGCGTGCGGAGTTCGGGTTGATGGGTGAGCTGGCCATAGGCCAGGTGCACGACATCCTCGAGGCCTTGATCGAAGAGAACGAGCTTCACGCGCGCGAGGTGGCCGGCCGTGACGGCGAGGTCGACCGCTTGTACCACCGGGTGTTCGAGGACCTGGTCGGCGAGATGGGGAGCGGCCAGACCGACAGCGATGGCGCCCTGCGGTCGGTCACTCTCTTGCTCGTCGCGCACAACCTCGAGAGGATTGCGGACCGGGTCACCAACGTCGCCGAGGACATCGTGTTCCTCGAGACCGGGCAGGTGGTGGAGCTGGGATGACGCGCCCGGCCCACAACGGATCCGCCGGCCGGGTGCTCGTGGTCGAGGACGACGAGGGCATCCGCGAGATGCTGAAGTACAACCTCGCAAGCGCCGGCTTTTCGGTGCATGAGGCTCGGGATGGGGCGTCCGGTCTCCGCACCGCCCGCACGTCGCGACCGGACCTGATCCTGCTCGACCTGATGCTGCCGGGCATGAGCGGCTTCGACTTCTGCCGTGCCCTGCGGAAGAGCAGCCGGGTGCCCATCATCATGATCACGGCCAAGGACGCCGAGATCGACAAGATCGTCGGGCTCGAGCTCGGAGCGGACGACTACATCACGAAACCTTTCTCGATCCGCGAGGTGCTGGCGCGCGTGAACGCAGTGCTGAGGCGGGCGCAGCCCGAGGCCAACGAACCGAAAGCGGTGCCCGAGCGCGACTCGATCGGCGACTTCAGTATCGATCGGGCCGCGCGCCGCGTGGTCATGGACGGTGGCGACGTCAAGCTGACCGCCCGCGAGTTCGACCTCCTCTCCTACCTGCTCGCACATCCCGGCCGCGTGCACACGCGGGATGTGCTGCTCGAGAACGTCTGGGGCCATGAGTTCTCGGGCGATCGCAAGACCGTCGACGTTCACGTGCGCTGGCTGCGGGAGAAGTTCGCGGGCCACGCCCCCTTCGAGATCGTGACAGTGCGAGGCATCGGCTACCGGCTCGACCGCAAGACCTCGCCCGACGGCGCCGCCGGGTAAACCCAACCCTTGGCCGCCTCGCCCACCGCCACCGCTCTCCGCGCCACGACCTCACCAAAACCACCCGATCGCTTCCGCACCCTGCTCGGCGTGGTCGCCGCGACGGCGCCGGCCGCGCTGCTGGTGATCGTGGTGGTCCTGTTGCAGCAGGCGTGGCCGTCGGTCACACATTTCGGCCTGGGATTCCTCACCGGCAGCGCCTGGAACCCGGTCACGCTGCAGTTCGGAGCCTGGCCCGGGATCTTTGGCACGGTGGCCACGAGCCTGATGGCGCTGGTCATCGCTCTGCCGGTTGGCATCGCGGTGGCGGTGGTGCTGGCCGAGCAGGGTCAGGCCGGCGTCCGCGGTGCTGTCGGGATCGCCATCGAGCTGCTGGCGGCCATCCCCAGCGTGGTCTATGGCATCTGGGCCCTGTATGTGCTGGGGCCCTGGACGTTTCAACACCTCGAGTCCCCTGTCTCCGACCGGTTCAGCTCCATCGGCTGGCTTTCCACAGCCTCACCGCGGAGCCTTTTCACAGCCTCGCTCGTGCTGGCGGTGATGATCTTGCCCACCCTTACCGCGGTTTCGCGTGACGTCATCCGGGCGGTGCCGAGAGGCTTGAAGGAAAACGCGATCGCGCTCGGTTCAACCTGGTGGGAGACGACCTGGCGCGTGATCTTGCCTTCTGCGAGGGCAGGCATTTTCGGAGCGACCATACTTGCCCTTGGTCGCGCGCTGGGCGAGACCATCGCGGTCACGATGGTGATCGGGAACAACTACCAGATCCCTCAATCGATCTTCTCGCCTGCCTACACGCTGGCTAGCGTCATCGCGAACGAGTTCACCGAGGCGACTGGCGACCTCTACCCGGCGGCCTTGGTGGAGCTCGGCCTGGTCCTGATCCTGGTCACGCTATCAGCCAATGTGATCGCCCTGGTGCTGGTCCGTTCAGCGACCGCCCGAGCCGCGATATGAACCGCAACCGGCGCCGCCAGTCGATCAACTACAGCTCGATCGCGATCGCATACGCGTTGACAGGCCTCGCCCTGATCCCACTTGGACTCGTGCTCTGGTTCACGATCGCAAAAGGTTTGCCGGCCGCGAGCCACCCGGAATTCTTCTTCAATGTCGAGAGGCCGGTGGACGTTCCCGGCGCCGGGATCGCGCACGCGATCGTGGGCACGCTCATCCTCGTCGGCATCGCCTCACTGGGGGCGATTCCAATCGGAGTGCTGGGCGGCATCTACCTTGCCGAGTACGCGACAAGCCGGTGGACGGATTGGGTGCGCCTGGCATGCGATGTGCTGGTAGGCACGCCTTCGATCGCGATCGGGCTTTTCGCGTATGCGCTGCTGGTCGCGCCCTTCCACCACTTCTCAGCGCTGTCAGGCTCGGGAGCACTGGCGGTGCTGATGCTGCCGATCATCATGCGCACCACCGAAGGCGCTGTCCGTTTGATTCCGAGTGGCCTGCGTGAATCTGGCCTTGCCCTGGGCCTTCCGCGATGGCGCGTCTCCCTGCAGCTCATCCTGCCTGCGGCCGCACCAGGCGTGATCACCGGCGCACTGCTTTCAGTGGCGCGGGCGTCGGGTGAGACGGCGCCACTCCTCTTCACCGCGTTCGGAAATCCATTCCTCAACACCGACCCGACGCAGCCGATGCAGTCCTTGCCCCTGACCGTGTTTCACAACGCGCTGCTTCCATATCAATCTCTGCAGGAGCAGGCATGGGGTGCTGCCCTCGTGCTGGTGGTGATGGTGCTGCTCATCAATCTCACCAGCCGTTACGTGCTGCGCAGGCAGATCCGGCTCGCGGGTCAGCTCTAAGCACCGCTGTTCGAAACAGTGCCGGTTGGTTAAACTCACGTCGTCGGGCTGAGCCGCCACTCGCTTGATCAAAACTCAAAGAACGCAGATGCAGCACAACGCCGCAGCAACGTGAAGGAGCAAGGGTGGCTACAAAGATCCTGGAAGTAACCGACGTGAACGTGATCAAGGCCGCGGGTGGCGTCGTCTGCCGGTCGAATGGCTCAGGCAAGACCGAGGTGGTCGTCGTTCATCGCCCCGCTTACGACGACTGGACCTTGCCGAAAGGCAAGATCGACCCCGAGGAGACGCCCGAGGAGTGCGCGCTCCGGGAGGTCAGGGAGGAGACCGGCTACAAATGCGAGCTCGTGCGGCCGCTCGGCTGCACTGCGTATGTCGACCGGCGCGGCCGCAACAAGGTTGCGTGTTACTGGGTGATGCACGTGATCAGTGGACGGTTCCGCCCGGGCGGCGAGGTCGACCGGATGCACTGGCTGTCGCTCTCGGACGCGGTGAAGCGCCTTACCTACACACGCGACAAGACGCTCCTGGCGCAGCAGAACCTCCGCTAAGCACTCGGTAAGCTGTCTGTCGTGCAGACGGCAACCGCCGCAGACCGACTCGTGATCGCGGGCACCGAGCTGGGTTCGCGCCTGTTCGTCGGCACCGGCAAGTACACCGACGACGAGGCGATGCTGGCCGCCCTCGACGCGTCCGGCTGCGATCTGGTCACGGTTGCCCTGCGGCGCCTCGATCTCGACCATCCGACCAAGAAAACCCTGCTCGACGTCATCGATTGGTCGCGGTATCGCGTCCTGCCGAATACTGCCGGCTGCCGCACTGCTGACGAGGCGATCCGGATCGCCCGCCTCGCGCGCTCGATGGGCCTGTCGACCTGGGTCAAGCTCGAGGTGATCCCGGATCCCCGCTACCTGTTCCCGGATCCTGAGGAGACGCTCAAAGCCGCCCGCGTGCTCGTGGACGAAGGCTTCCAGGTGCTCCCGTACATC
>Ga0209689_1001177_pt1 | contig 19402 bp, 16 predicted proteins | sample GraSoiAngelo_149_FD_187119 | JGI IMG/M metagenome (GOLD analysis project Ga0209689, IMG submission 187119) | Grasslands soil microbial communities from the Angelo Coastal Reserve, California, USA - 14_1009_09_30cm (SPAdes) (version 2) | ecosystem: Environmental > Terrestrial > Soil > Grasslands ... | reverse complement strand
GCAGGAAGGGGGAAGCGCATGGAGAGACGGGGCCGGTGGGGGGGCCGGTGCTGGCGCGCGCTGGGTCCAGCCGCCCTCCTGATCAGCCTCGCGGTTCCACAAGTCGCCGCCGAGCGACCCCTTGCTGTCCAGGCCATGACCGCGGGCACGGCTCGGCCGGAGCTCTCCACCTTCGCCGGCCAGCCGGCCACCGGCAAGCCCGCCGAGGTCGCCCAGCAACCCTTCGGGCTGGCGGTCTCTGGCCGCTATACCTTTGTCGCCGATCCGACGAACCGCGTCGTTCGGCTGCTGATCGACAACGGGGAGCTCGTCTTTGCCGGCGCCGGCGCGCTGGCCGTCGAGGGCGACGGCGGTGACCTATCGAAGGCGCAACTGGCCGGACCGTATGCGGTCGCCATCGGCCAGGTCAGGCAGCCCGCTTACCAGGTCACCGACTTCGACGTCTACATCGCCGACACCTTCGGAGACCAGGTACGCAAGGTCAGCGTGACCGTGCCTCCGATCGGCAGCCCGAGCGCGGTCAAGACCGCGGTGATCAGCACCATCGCCGGCACGGGAGCCTTCGGCTTCCAGGGTGATAACGGTCCGGCCACAGCGGCCCAACTCAACTCCCCGTACGGCGTCGCCTGGGATCCGAATCGGAATGCCGTGTACGTGGCCGACACCCTGAACAATCGGGTTCGCGTGATCAGCAGCAGCGGCACGATCGCGACCCTGCTGGCCGCACCCTTGAACCATCCGCGCGCCCTGGCGGTCAACGGTGACGCGCTATACATCGCCGATACCTATAACAATGTGGTCAGGCGGCTCGATCTGACCCGCGGTGCGCTGACAACCGTGGCCGGCACCGGAACCGCCGGCGCGGTCGATGGCGTGAAGGGCAATGCCGCGCAATTGCGCCTACCCTCGGGGATTGCCTTCGATCCCAAAGGCAACCTGTACATCGCCGACACCGGCAACAACGAGGTTCGCGAACTCTCCGCGACGGACAACGTGCTGCGCCGGGTGGCGGGCAGCGGCAAGGCCGGCGAATTCGGCGATGGCGGCCCGGCCATCCTGGCGCAGCTCGCATCACCCATGGGCGTCGCGGTGCGACCCAACGGCGACGTCGTTATTGCCGACACCGGCAACAACCTGGTCCGGGTGCTGGAGGGCACGCTCTCGTCGACGCCCGCGCACAACATTCACGTCGAGGCGGGCAATGGTACGGCGAGCTTCGCCGGCGACGGCCAGCCGCCGGCCCGGGCCCAGTTCTCATCGCCGGCGGCGGTCCTCTCGCAAATTCCTCGCACCCCCGTCAATGCGGCGGTGCCTGCCGTGACCGGTCGGCGCTACGTCGTCGATACCTTCAACCAGACGGTCCGGACGTTCACCACCAGTGACGCCGACCCGAACAATCACACGACCGCCGACAGCGATGACGATGACCTCGGCACGCTCGCGGGCCTCGGCGGATTCCGAGGATCCCCCGCGACCAGCTCGCCGACCCAGCCGGAAAAACTGTCGAGCTCGCGCCTGGCGTACCCGATGGGTTCGGCGCTGAACCAGGCCGGCAGCCTGCTCTTCGTCGCCGATACCTTTAATAATGTTGTTCGCGCCATCGATCTCAAGAACCGGACCATCCGGACGGTGGCCGGGACGCCGGGGAAGGCCGGCTACTCGGGCGACAACGGACCCGCGACCAGCGCCACGCTCAGCTATCCGACCGGCCTGGCGGTGGACGCGAACGGCAACCTCTTCATCGCCGACACCTACAACGGCCGGGTCAGAGAGGTGGTTGCCGCTACCGGCTTGATCGTCACGGTCGCAGGCACCGGGCGGCTCGGGTTCAGCGGCGAGAACGGTGATGCTCGGTCGGCCGACCTGTACTTCCCCTACGGCGTCGCCATCGATGGGCAAACGCCGCCCAACCTGTACATCACCGATAGCTTCAACCACCGGATCCGGCGGGTCGACGCGGTCGGTACCGGCGGCTCGTCCGGCAACCGGATCCACACGGTGGCCGGCGACGGTGCCTCGACGTTTGCGGATGGGGCGCCGCCGCAGGCGCACTTCAACCGACCCTGGAGCGCGACCATCGATGGCAGCACTCTTTACGTCGCCGACTACTTGAACAACCGCGTCCGCCGAATCGACCTGACCACTCAAACCGTCAGCACGCTGGCGGGGGTCGGCACCGCAGGCCTCAGCGGCGACGTCGGTCCCGCGGATGCGGCCGAGGTCGACGGCCCGCGTGGCTTGAACCTGCTCGGCAGCACCGGCGCCATGCTGGTGGCCGACAGCCTCAACAACCGGGTCCGCTGGCTGGGCCTGACCAGCGCCGGCATCCAGCGGACCCAGGTCGTGTTCGATCCGACGAATCTCTCCACCCAGAGCCAGCCGCAGAGCGTCAGCGTAACGAGCACCGGCAGCGGATTACTGGTGATGGGCGCCGTCGACCTGGCCGCTGATCGAAACAACTTCTACCTCGATCCGGCGAAGAACACCTGCGCCCAGGCGCGTCTGGAGCCGGGCATCAGCTGTTCCTTCGAGGTCGCGTTCCAGCCGCGCGCGCCCGGCGGTCATACCGGCAGTGTGGTGATTCCCAACGACGCGGTCGGCGGTCCGCAGCTGGTCACGCTCATCGGACAGGCGACGGCAGCCGTCGTCACATTCAGTCCACCGGCGGTCGTGATCAATCAACCGATCAACGGCACGCCGGCCCCGGCGATGGTGACGATGACGAACAACGGCAACGGATTGCTGCACATCAACTCGATCGGGCTCGATCCGGGAACGAGCCCCGATTTCGCGCAGAGCAACACCTGTCCGGGCGTGATGGCGGCACACAGCAGCTGTCAGATCACGATCACCCTGAGCCCGATCGCACCCGATGACCAGACGACCCGTACCGGCACGCTCACCGTGAAGGACGATGCGGGCGGCAATGCCAACTCCAGCGGCGGCGGGACCTCGCAGTCCGTCCCCCTGACGGGCAGCCTGGCGCAGGCGGCGGCCACCTTCAGCCAGCAGTCGCTCACCTTTACCCAGAACCTGGGATCGTCGAGCGCCGCCGAAACCATCCTGCTCGCCAATACCGGGAAGGCTCCCCTGCATCTCAGCGGCATCCACGAAGACGGCGACTTCTCTCAGAGCAACAACTGCCCGCCGGTGCTGGCGCCGGGGGCCAGCTGTGCGATCAGCGTCACCTTCATTCCCAGCAACCTGGGCGAGCGGGACGGTTACATCGTGGTGGCCGACGACTCGATCGACAGCCCGCAGCGGATCCAGGTGATGGGGGTGGGGACCATGTCGCTGGCGCAGCTCGGTCCGTACCGGATGAATTTCAGCCAGAATGTCGGCGCCACGACGCCGATGCAAACCGCGGTCCTGACCAACCGCGGTGATGGGCCCTTGACCATCGGGGGAATCGCCGCCAGCGGCGATTTCAAAGCCGTACCGCACTGCCCGGCCGCACTGCTACCCGGCCAGTCCTGCACCATCGGCGTCAGTTTTGCGCCCCAGGCAGCGGGGGCTCGCTACGGCAGCCTGATGGTGGCGGATGACGCGAACGGCACGCCGGGATCGCTGCAGACGATCCGGCTCAGCGGCACCGGCTACCAGCCGGTCGCCAGCCTGAGCGCGGCCGTGCTGTCCCCCGGCGCGAACCTTGGCGGATCAGCCGGCGCCCAGGCGGTGACCGTCAGCAACACCGGCGACGGGGCGTTGACCATCCGCGCGATCCGGATCAGCGGCGCGGCCGCCGGCGACTACAGCCAGACGAACAATTGCCTGCGCACGATCCAAGCTGGCAGCTCGTGCGCCATCAGGGTCAATTTCACCCCGCACGGGTATGGTCTCCGGCCGGCCACCCTGACCCTCACCGACGACGGGCTGGGCGGGACGCAATCGATCGCGCTCCGCGGCACCGGAACGGCCGGTCGGCCGGTGCTCAGCAGCAGCTACCTGAACTTCGGCGGTGACCGTGTGGGCAATCCGACCGTTCCGCAGCGCGCGGTGCTCTTCAACGCCGGTAACGGACCGCTTACGATCGGCAGTGTCAGCCTCACGGGGGACGACTACACGATGACAACGAGCTGCGGCAGCACGCTCGCGGCGGGCGCGAGCTGCACCATCAGCGTGACGTTTACGCCGCACGCGACGGGCAGCCGACCCGGCGCGGTGACGATCACCGACGCCGCGGGTACCCAGCGGATTTCGCTCGGCGGCGTCGGTACCTAGGCACCCCGTCCTCGGCCCTGCTCACAAGGGAGGAGGGAGTGTACGGCACGGGGGCGGTCGCCGGTATGAGAGCCTAATATCGGCGCCGTTCTCTCGCGCCAGAGGAGTTAGCGATGGCCAAGAACCCCCTGTTTGAACTCTACGAGGCCGGCACCAGCGTCTGGCTGGATTACATCCGGCGCAGTCTGATGACCTCCGGAGAATTGCAACGAATGATCGAGGAGGACGCCGTCGTCGGCATGACCTCCAACCCCACCATCTTCGAGAAGGCGATCGGCGGCAGCAGCGACTACGACAATGCCCTGCGCGAATTGATCGATGACGGCAAGCCCGACGAAGAGATCATGCTCAGCCTGATCGTCGAAGACATCAAGGCCGCCGCCGACGTGCTCAAGCCCGTCTACGAGCAGACGAAACACAAAGACGGTTACGTCAGCATCGAGGTTCTCCCCCGGGTGGCTAACGATACGCAGGGCACCATCACGATGGCGCACGACCTCTTTGACCGGGTTGGGCGGCCCAATATTTTCGTCAAGATCCCGGCGACCAAAGAGGGCCTGCCCGCCATCGAGCAGTGCATCGCCGACGGCATCAACATCAACATCACGCTGATGTTCTCGGTCGAGGTCTACCAGGATGTGGCCCGAGCGTACATCCGCGGGCTCCAACGCCGGCTCAAGCAAGGCCAGGCGGTCGACGTCGCTTCGGTGGCCAGCTTTTTCGTCAGCCGGGTCGATACCAGCGTGGACAAGCTGCTGGAACAGAAGATCGCAACCGCCACCGATCCAGCGGAGCGCGACCGGCTGCAGAAACTACTCGGCAAAGCTGCCATCGCGAACGCGAAAATGGCGTACCAGTCGTTCCAGCGCATCTTCAACGAACCGGAATTCGCCGCTCTCCGGGAGCATGGTGCTCGGGTGCAGCGCTGCCTGTGGGCCAGCACCGGTACCAAGAATCCTCACTACAGCGACGTGATGTACGTCGAGGAGCTGATCGGCCCGGAAACCGTCAATACCATGCCGCAACAAACCATGATGGCCTTCAAAGAGCACGGCGAGGTACGGACGAGTCTGCTCGAGAACGTGGACGGCGCCCGCCAGGTGTTGCGCGAGCTGGCCGGCGTCGGCATCGACATGGACAAAGTGACCTACGACCTCCAGGTCGACGGGGTGAAGCTGTTCGCGGATTCGATCACGAAATTGCTCGAGGAAATCGCCAGCAAGAAGCAGCAGCTCAAGGGTGGATCCGTCGGCGCGCACGAGTCCCAGCTGGGGGCCATCGACGGCGCCGTGACGGCTCGCCTGGCCCAGCTGGAGCAGCAAGCGGTGGTTCGGCGAATTTCGGAGAAGGACGCCGGACTGTGGAAGTCGAACGGCACGGTGGAGAAGGAGATCCGCGACCGGCTCGGCTGGCTCCAGGTGGCGGATCGAATGGAGGAGCGCGTCCCCGAGCTGGATGGCTTGCGCAAGGAGCTAGTCGGCGAGGGCTTCACCGACGTGGTGCTAATGGGCATGGGCGGTAGCAGCCTGGCGCCCGAGGTCTTCCGCCAAACGTTCGGGGTGCCGAAAGGCGCGCTCGACGTCCACGTGCTCGACACCACCGACCCGGCCGCGATCGCGGCGCTCGAGCAATCGATCGACCTGAAGAAATCGGTCTTCATCGTCGCCTCGAAATCGGGCACCACGCTCGAGACGCTGTCGCACTACCAGTATTTCTTCGAACGGTCGGGGCAGCAGCCGAGCCAGTTCATCGCGATCACCGACCCCGGAACGCCGCTGGCGGAGGAGGCTCATCGTCGTGGCTTCCGCAAGACGTTTTTGAACCCACCCGACATCGGCGGGCGCTACTCGGCGCTCTCCTACTTTGGTCTGGTCCCGGCCGCGCTCGGCGGCGTCGACCTCGCGACCCTTCTCGATCGGACGGCGACCATGACGCACGCCTGCTCGCCGTCGGTCCCCGCCGCCGAGAATCCCGGCGCCTGGCTGGGCTCGGTCTTCGCCGAGGCGGCCAAAGTCGGGCGCGACAAGATCACGATCATCGCCCCACCGCCGATCCAGAGTTTCGGGATCTGGGCCGAGCAGCTGATCGCCGAGAGCACCGGCAAAGAAGGCAAAGGGTTGGTGCCGGTGGCGGACGAGGCGTTGGGTTCGCCGGAGGTCTACGGAAACGATCGGCTCTTCGTTCGACTGGAAGTCCAGTCCCCCTCCCCGACCCTCCCCCGCGAGCGGGGGAGGGAGGAAGATGCATGGGAGCGACTGGCCCAGGCGGGACATCCCCTGGTAACCCTCAAGCTCCAGGACCCGCTGGCGCTTGGCGCCGAGTTCTTCCGCTGGGAATACGCGATCGCGGTCGCCGGCGCCATCCTCGGCATCAATGTGTTCGACCAGCCGAATGTGCAGGAGGCGAAAGACCTGACCAAACGGGTGCTCAGTGAGGGGAATCCGCCGACCGTGGGGGAGGGGATCCGCTGGGCCGGACAGCAAGGAGCCACGCTGGAGGCGGCTGTGCAGGCGCTGCTGGCGCAGGTGCACCCCGGCGATTACGTCGCGCTGCTCGGCTACATCCCGCCGGATGCCGAGCACGACCGCGCCCTGACCGCGATCCGGCTGGCGATTCGCGATAAGTATCACGTGGCGACCACGCTCGGCTACGGACCTCGCTACCTGCACTCGACCGGCCAGCTGCACAAGGGCGGTCCGAACACCGGCGTGTTCGTGCAGCTCGTCGGTGACGATCCGAAGGACATCAAGATCCCCGGACAGAAATTCTCGTTTGGCGTGCTCAAACAGGCGCAGGCGCTTGGCGATTTCCAGGCGCTGCGGAACCACGGCCGCCGGGTGCTGCGCGTCCAGGTTCGCGACGTGGCGCAGGGGCTGACGAAGATCGGCCAGGCTCTGGGAGTAGCAGTCGGGGTCAGCTGATGCAGCTCGGCATGATCGGCCTCGGGCGGATGGGCGCGGGGATGACCCAGCGATTGCTCCTGGGAGGACACCAGGTGACGGTCTACGACCGCTCGGCTCAAGCCGTGTCGGCGCTTGCGGGCAAGGGCGCGGCCGGAGCGAGCAGTCTCGAAGACCTCGGGCAGAAGTTGAAGGCGCCCCGCATCTTCTGGCTGATGATCCCTGCCGGTGCACCAGTTGACGACACCATCCAGCGGCTGCAGGACACCGTCTCTCCGGGGGACATCATCATCGACGGTGGAAATTCGAATTACAAGGACTCGATCCGCCGCGCCGAGGACCTCCGCACCAAGCAAATCGAGTTCCTCGACGTCGGGGTGAGCGGGGGGATCTGGGGGCTGAAGGTGGGCTTCTGCCTGATGGTGGGCGGCAACGAGGCCGTCTTCACGCAGGCCGAACCGATCTTCAAGACGCTGGCGCCACCGGATGGCTATGCCTACGTCGGCGCGTCCGGCGCCGGCCATTACTCGAAGATGGTCCACAACGGGATCGAATACTCGATGCTCCAGGCGTATGCCGAGGGATTCGAAATCCTGAAAGCCGCGCCGCTCGGCTTCGACTTGGTCCAGCTCTCACGCCTCTGGAATCACGGTAGCGTGATTCGCTCCTGGATCCTCGAACTGGCGCAAGCCGCGTTTGAGCGTGATCCGGAGCTAGCCCACCTTCGCGGCTGGGTAGAGGATTCCGGGGAAGGGCGCTGGACCCTGCAGGAGGCGATCGATCACGCGGTGCCGGCGCCCGCCCTTGCCTTGAGCCTGTTCATGCGGTTCCGGTCGCGCCAGGACGACTCGTTCAGCGCCAAGGTGCTGGCGGCGCTACGCAACGAGTTCGGCGGCCACCCGGTCAAATCCGAGTAGCGCGATGGCCACGGCTACCCCCACCACCCTGACCCAGAATGTCCTTCGAGAGGGCCTGATCCTACCGCGCACACCCGACCCGGCGGTGATGGTGATCTTCGGCGCCTCCGGCGACCTGACCGCCCGCAAGCTGATGCCGGCGCTCTACAACCTGGCATTGAATCGGTACCTGCCTTCCGGGTTCAGCGTGATCGGGGTGGCCGACACGGCGCTGTCCGAGGCGGACTTCAAGGCGAACATGGCGGAGGCGGTGCGCAAATTCTCGCGCACCCAGCCGGTCGATCACGCCGTCTGGCAGAGCGTGGCCGATGGCATCGCGTATGTACGAATGCCCTTCGACGACCAGGACGGCTATGGCCGGCTCGCCGCGGAGCTGGAGCGGATGGATCGGGAGCGGGGCACGAACGGCAACCGGGTCTTCTACTTCGCCACGGCGCCGCAGTTCTTCCCGGTGATCGTGGAGCGCCTCGGGGCGTCGGGCATCGCTCGCGCCGGCCAGGGATGGAAGCGGGTGGTCATCGAGAAGCCCTTCGGCCACGACCTCAAGAGCGCCCAGGCGTTGAACCAGTCGATCCACGCGGTTTTTACCGAGCCACAGGTCTACCGGATCGATCACTACCTGGGCAAGGAGACCGTCCAGAATGTCCTGGTCTTCCGCTTCGCCAACGGCATCTTCGAGCCGATCTGGAACCGGCGCTACGTCGACCACATCCAGATCACGGTGGCGGAAGATATCGGGATCGAACGGCGCGGCAAGTACTACGAGACCGCCGGCGCTTTGCGCGACATCTTCCAGAATCATCTGTTGCAACTGCTCAGCATCGCGGCCATGGAGGCGCCGGCCAACTTCGACGCCGATACCGTGCGGGACGAGAAGGTCAAAGTCCTCAAGTCGATCCATCCGATCGACGTGGCGAGCGACGTCGTTCGCGGTCAGTACGGCCCAGGCTGGGTGGGTGGCCAGCAGGTCCCCGGTTACCGGCAGGAGGTGAACGTGTCGCCGGCATCGGCGACCGAGACCTATGTCGCCGCCCGGATCCGGATCGACAACTGGCGCTGGGCCGAGACCCCTTTCTACCTGCGCACCGGCAAGCGCTTACCCAGCCGCGCCTCCGAGATCGCGATCCAGTTCAAGAATGCGCCGCACCTTCCCTTTGCCAAGACCGCGATCCAGGACTTGAACCCGAACGTGCTCGTGATGCGGATCCAGCCGCACGAGGGCGCCTCCCTCAAGATCGCGGCGAAGATCCCCGGTCCGGTGATGCGGCTGCGGACCGTGAACATGGACTTCTTCTACGGATCGTCGTTCCTGATCGAATCACCCGACGCCTACGAGCGGTTGGTGCTCGACTGCCTGCTGGGGGACCCGACCCTCTTCGCCCGGGAGGACGAGGTCGAACGTGCCTGGGGGTTGGCGGACACGATCGAGAACGGTTGGGCCGCGCAGCCCCCTTCGGACTTTCCAAATTACGCCGCCGGAACCTGGGGGCCAGAGGCAGCCGACGCCTTGATCGAGCGCGACCGGCGGCGGTGGCGGCGGCCATGAGCGGCGAGCACGGCGAGCTCACCACCAGGACGTTCGTCGATGTCCACGCGATCCAGGACGAGCTGGAACAGGTGCGCTGGGGGCTCCACGAGAACGGCGAGTTCAGCGAGGCGGCCGAGCATGCCGCTGCGGAGGCCCGCGCCAGCGTCCTCAACCTGATCGCCGTCGTGGGCAGTGAGCGCCAGTTGACCGAGGTCTCGCACACCCTCGATGCGCTGTCGGTGACCAATCCCTCGCGGACCCTCATCCTGCTGGCCCAACACGATCGCTCCGTCGGCAAGCTCGAGGCCGAAGTCTCCGCCCAGACCCGAACCGAGAGCGGGCACCGGGTCACGACCGAGCGGGTGCTGCTTCACGCGCACGGTGAGGTGGCCGCCCATCTGGCCAGTCTCGTCACCCCGCTGCTGATTCCGGATCTGCCGGTTGTCCTGTGGTGGCCGGGCCGCCCGGACTTCGACAACCCGCTGTTCGACGATCTGTGCGAGCTGGCCGATCGCCTGGTCGTCGATACCGACGAGGGATTCGAACCGCCGGACCTGAAGCGATTACTCGAGATCGCGCGCCGGGAGCACGCGGGCGCGTCGATCGGCGACTTCAACTGGGCCCGCCTGATCCCCTGGCGGCACCTGGCGGCGCAGTTCTTCGACATGCCGGGGATGCTCGCCCACCTGGCGCAGATTCACGGGGTGGCCGTCTATCACGGGCGCGATGGGTCGACGACCCAGGCCCGCCTGCTCGGCGGGTGGATCCAGGGCCGGATGGCCAGCATCGGCATCGAGGTGCCGGTCGAGTTCCGGCCGGACGATGCCTACGAACACGGGGTCTGCCGGTTCTTGATCTACAGCCGAGGCCCGGACGGGCAGGCTCGCTTCAGCATCAGTCATCAGCCCGGCGGGCGGCTCTCCACCGAGATCCGGGTCGACGAGCAAGACTTCGTCGACCGGACCGTGCGCCTGACCCGTCGCGCGGCTGAGGAGCTGCTCGCGATCGAGCTCACTCTCCCCGGCCACGACGTGCTTTTCGAAGAGGCGCTCGCCGCCAGCCTCAGATGAAGGCGGCCGCGATCACGCCGCTGGTCGTCGAGGATCCAGCCGCCCTCGCCGAAAGCGCGGCTCGGTGGACGGGGGAACGGGTGCAACGGGCGGTGGCGGAGCGTGGCGCCTGCTACCTGGCGCTCGCCGGCGGCGAGACGCCGCGTGGTTGCTATCAGCGGCTGGCCCAGCCGCCCTACCGCGAGGCGCTGCCCTGGGCCCGGGTCTTCGTCTACTGGTCGGACGAGCGGCAGGTCCCGCTCGACGATCCCGCGAGTAATTTCGCGATGGCGAAGGCCGCGTTGCTCGACCACGTCCCGATTCCCGCAGAGCAAATCGTTCCGCTTGTCGGCGACCCGGCGCCGGCGCTGCGACGGGTACCCGCCGATGCACAGGGCCGTCCCCGCTTCGACGTCATTCACCTCGGGCTGGGGGAGGATGGTCATACTGCGTCGCTCTTTCCCGGGAGCGACGCTCTGAACGAGCGGCAGGCGCCGGTTCGCGCCATCCACGACGCTCCGAAGCCGCCGCCGGATCGCCTCACGTTGACGCTCCCCGTGCTGAACGCGGCCCGGGCGGTCCTGTTCATGGTGCAGGGCGCCGGGAAGCGGGATGCGCTCGCGCGGGTGCTCCGCCGGGATCCTGCGCTGCCCGCCAGCCACGTCCAGCCGGCCGACGGCGAGCTGCAGTTCATCGTCGACCGCGCCGCCCTGGGAAGCTAGGACCGTTTCTCCTCCCCCCTTGTGGGGGAGGGTCAGGGTGGGGGTTCCGCCCTCAGTGAGTAGTGCGGCGCTATCACGTAACTTGTTTCTTGACACGCTCAACCCTGCGTGACATCTTTGTAACGCAGCGACTAATTAAGTTCACGTCAAGGCAGGGCAAGCAGCAACATGGCGCTCGCGGGGGCACAGCGGACACCATCCCGGCACGGGCGCCGGCTCGAGCGGCGTAGCCGGCGCCGGGTCACTCGCGCGAACACCCTCTGGCTGGCGGGCATCGCCGCCTGGGGTCTGCTCTTCCTGACGCTCGGCTGGCTGGTCGCGGCCGGATTCTATGGCCTGCTGGTGAACGCGTGAGGCGCTGCTACGGCCAGCAACATCGCTACCGCCATACGAAGTACCACCTGCACGAGTGGCACCGGCGGCGCCGGCTCGCCTTCCGGCGGAACCTGATCGTTGCGTTCATCGTGCTGCTGACCGTGCCGCTGCTGGCCATCCCGGCCATCGCGGCGCAGACGGTCGGCGACTTGCCTTCGGTGACCGGCAGGGCTTCGAGCGGGCTGCCGCAGGACATGCTGATCTTCGACCGTCACGGCACCTTGCTGGCGGACGTCGGCGACCAGGGCGATCATCGGATCGTGGTGCCGCTGAGCTACATCTCGCCCAATCTGATCAATGCGACCATCGCCATCGAGGACCATACCTTCTATTCGAATACCGGGGTTGACGCCGGCGCCATCCTGCGGGCCGCCCTGGCCGACTACGCCGGCCACGGCATCAAGCAGGGCGGCAGCACGATCAGCCAGCAGCTGGTGAAGCAGCTGTTCATCGGCCCGCACCCCGACAACTCCCTCCAGCGCAAGGCGAAGGAAGCGGTGCTAGCCCTCGAGATGAATCGGCGCTACACGAAGAGCCAGATCCTCGAGATGTACCTCAATACCATCTTCTATGGCAGCCAGACCTATGGGATCGAGGCGGCGGCGCACAGCTACTTCCACACCAACGCCCACGACCTCAACCTGGCGCAGGCGAGCCTGCTCGCCGGGTTGCCGCAGGCGCCGACGCAGTACAACCCGCTGATCAATCTTCCCTCCGCCAAGAAGCGCCAGCTCGAGGTGTTGAGCGCGATGGTGCAATACCACTTCATCACCCAGAAAGAGGCCGACGCCGCCTATGCGGCGAAGCCAAGCATCTATTCGCCGATCAATCAGTACCAGGCACCCTATTTCGTCGACTATGTGCTGCAGGCGCTGCGCACGCAATACCACATCCTGCCCAGCGACCGGCGCGGCTACCGCGTCTACACCTCACTCGACCTCAATCTGCAGCACATCGCCGAGCAGGTGGTGCGCGACCAGATCGCGCAGAAGGGCAACTACTACAACTTTCACGACGCCGCGCTGGTCAGCATGGACCCGAAGACGGGTGAGATCCTCGCGATGGTTGGAGGCAACAACTACAACAGTCCGGGCGGATGGATCAATATGGCTGATACACCCCGCCAGCCGGGTTCCACCTTCAAGATCTACACGTACACCGCCGCCATCGAGAGCGGGAAGTTCAACATGATCACGCCCATCCTTGATGCGCCCCTGGTGTTTCCGACCTGGGGCGGCGTCAGTGGGTTCGAACCCTATATCCCCCTGAACTACGACCTGAAATACCACGGGGTACTGCCGCTGAAGATGGCGATGGGCAACTCGCTGAATATCCCGGCCATCAAAACCGAGCTCCGGGTCGGCATCCCCAACGTGCTAAACATGGCCCGCCGGATGGGCGTCACGCACCTGACGATGCCGGACGATAACTACTCGCTCAGCCTGACGCTGGGTGGCTATGAGGTCACCCCGATCGACATGGCGACCGGCACGGCGACGCTCGCCGATATGGGGGTGCGCCATATGCCTGCTCCGATCGTCTCCATCCAGGACGCGGCCGGCCGCAATGTGTTCAGCTACGACCCGTCGAAAAACGCCTACCAGGCGATCAGCCCCCAGGTGGCGTACATCATGGGCGCCATCATGTCGGATGACCGCAACCGATGCATGGAGTTCGGCTGTCACGGGGACCTCACCCTCCCCGGCCACCAGGTCGCCGCCAAGACCGGGACGACGCAACTGTTCAAGGACAACTGGACCCTCGGGTTCACCCCGACGCTGGCGACCGCGGTCTGGATCGGCAATCCCAACAACGCCCCATTGAGCCACAACTCGACGGGGATCGTCGGGGCGGCCCCAATCTGGCACAAGTTCATGCAGCAAGCGCTGGCCGCCACGCCGAACCAGTGGTATCCGATGCCGTCGGGGCTGCACAAGATTGGCGATAACTACTTTCTTCCGGGTACGGAGAACGTGCGCTCGCTGGTGCTCGGCTGGCCGACCTGCCGCTTCGGCAGCTACAACCCCTACAACCTGACCTACGCCGACACCCTGGTCGACGGGGTGCCATGCGTGCTCGGTGGTGGCGTGAGGAAGGTCACCACCCGCGGCCAGTAAGCAGGGATCTGGCTAAGGAAGGAGCGCCGGAAAGGGGACGGACCGGCGCTCCTGAAGGTCGACGGCGGGCTAGTGGCTGCTGACCTGAAAGCAGGCGACGTCGTACTGGGAGACGCTGTTCGGGTTCGTCGAGTTCTGCGGCTGCTGGCCGGCATAGACCATTCCTGCCGTGCCATTTGGGTTAAACGCTGAGCCCGGCGCAGACGCCGTCGCGTTGGCAGGAGTGTTTGGGGCTGTGCTAGACCCACACGACTGATTCGGCTGACCGGGTGTGCCCGACGTGGTGTCGGCAAGGGCTGCGCTGGCCCCGGCGAGGACTAGCGAGGTTGACAGGGCGATTCCGACAATGAACTTCCGTACCATTGGCTCTGCTCCTTTTGTCCCCTACTCGATTGGTAGTTAATTCGGGGCAGGGTTACGCCTCGAGGCTGGCGTCGCCAAATTCCGTAGTAAACTGCCGCCTGCGATGCGTCGGATCTGGGTGGCTGGCATGATCTCGCTGGCGGCCTGCGCCCCACCCGTCACCGCGAGTGGACCCTCGCCGGCGCCGCATTCGACGTCCAGCGCGACGCCATCCGCGAGCGCCCCGCCCGACGCCTCCGGCCAGGAGGCGATGCCGGGTCCAGGTGGGCTGACGCTTCGCCAGGAAATCGGCGCCGTCATGATGGTTGGCTTCAAGGGCGTCCTCAGCCCGGCGGTCGTTGACGACTGGCGCCAGCACCAGTTCGGCGGCCTGATCGTGGTCCCGGTAAACCAGAACGCCCAGGATCCCGAGGCCATCCGCCGGCTGATCCAGTCGGTCCGCGGCGTCATGGCCCATCCGCTGCTGGCGGCGACCAACCAGGAAGGCGGCACGGTGTGTTTCCCGCAGACCCAGGTCCCGTGCCTGGCCGGTGCTCGGCAGGCTGGCGCCCGAGGTCCAACCGCCGTGCAGAGCGGGATGACGACCATGTCGCAAGGGCTGAAGGCGCTCGGCTTCGACATCAACGTCGCCCCGGTCGCCGACGTGTGGGACGGCGCTTACCCGGCCATGAGCGACCGCAGCTATGGACGCGACGCGGCCGCGGTTGCCCAGGATGTCACGGCGGCCATCGCGGGAATCCATGCGGCTGGCATGGACGCCGCGGTGCAGTCGCCCGGTGCCGATGTGCCTACCCTGAGAGCGGCGGCCGCGGCGCATGTCGACCTGATCATGGTCGGAGACCTCGGCGTGCCACCGCTGGACGCATCGGTGGCAGGAAGCGCATTGCGCACCTTGCGATCAGGCCTGGGCTACTCAGGCGTCGTGGTTTCGGACGACCTCGAGGCGAGCCCGGCGAGCTCGCCGCAAGCGTCTGCCGCCGCCGTGGCGTTCCTGGAGAACGGCGGCGATATGGTCATCGTGGGCCACCATCTCGACGTCGCCGACGCGACGTACGATGCCATCCACGCGGCACTCCTGAGCGGTGCCTACCCGCGCCCGCAGCTCGATGCCTCGGTTCAGAAACTGCTGAGCCTCGGGCTTCGCTACATGCCCTGATAATTCCCTCCCCCTTGTGGGGAGGGCAGGGAGGCGGTCCTAGTCGGTAGCGATCTCCGCACCCATGGCGTGGTATCCACCGTCGACATGGACGATCTCCCCGGTGGTCGCGGAACTCCAGTCGGAAAGCAGGACGCACGCCATCTTCGCCACCGGCGTGCGATCGGTACTGTCCCAACCGAGCGGCGCGCGCTTCCCCCAGCTGTCCTCGAAACGCTCGAATCCGGGAATGCCTTTGGCGGCCATCGTCTTCAGCGGCCCCGCGGCCAGGGCATTGACCCGGATCCGGTGGCGGCCGAGATCCCGGGCAAGATAGCGGGTGACCGATTCGAGCGCCGCCTTGCAGACCCCCATCCAGTCGTAGAAGGGCCACGCCTGGGTGGAGTTGTCGAAATCAAGGGTCACGATGCTGCCGCCCTGCTCCGCCATCAGCGGGCTCAGCGCTTGCGCCATCGCCTTGAGCGAATAGGCGCTGGTCCGAAAGGCGGTCTGAACGCTCTCCCACGGAGCGGTCAGGAAGTTCCCGCCCAGCGCGTCCGCGGGGGCGAACGCGATCGCGTGGACAAACCCGTCCAGCCGACCCCAGCGCTGTTTCAGCGTCTCCGCCAGGGCATCGACCTGGTCCTGGTTGTTGACGTCCATCTCGAGGATGTCGGGCGTGGGCTTCATCCGGCGGGCGCTCTTCTCGGTCAGGCTCATCGCGCGCCCGAAGCTGGTGAGGACGATATCCGCCCCTTCCTGCTGGGCCGTTTCGGCGATGGCGAAGGCAATGCTGGCCGGCGTGAGGACGCCCGTGACCAGGATCTTCTTCCCCTCGAGGATGCCCGGCATCGCGGACCGATTCTATCTCAGGGTTAGCGCCCGAGCAGCTCCTGGCGTCGCTTCTTGAATTCTTCGCTGTCGATCTCGCCCCGGGCAAAGCGTTGCTCCAAGGTCACCAGGGCGCTATCGTGCCGGACCTTCTGAACGATCGCCGGGATGATGAAATAAGCGACCAGTCCAGCGGCTGCGCAGAACAGCACGAACCACAGGATCAGGAAGATAAAGCCACCGAAGAACACTGGGCCTTCCACCACTTCCTCTCCTCGACGAATTAGTCATGGCGAGATGGGTGGCTTGAGGGATTTGAACCCTCGACCCTCAGATCCACAATCTGATGCTCTAACCAGCTGAGCTAAAGCCACCGCCGCGCCCGTGATTATAAGAGGTTACCCGTACGCGCCCGTTCAAATTGGGCGGCATACCCGTTATATGCTGTAGGCGCTTTGAAGACGTCCGACGACGCCCTCATCCGCCGCGCCCAGGCTCTCGACGCGGGGGCGCTGGCCGAGCTGTATGACAGGCATTTCGATGGAATTTATCGCTACCTTTTCACCCGAGTGCGCCACCAGGCCGATGCGGAAGACCTCACCGAGCAGGTCTTCTTGAAGATGGTCGATTCCATCGCCCGCTATCGGCCCCGCGGCGTGGCCTTTTCCTCCTGGCTCTACCGGATCGCGCACAACATGCTGGTCGACCGCTATCGCCGTGCCGGGCGCAGCGCCGTCGAGCTCACCGAGCACGTCCGCGACGACCGCCCCCAAACCGACCCCGCGGCGATGGCGCAGAACTCCGAGGACCGCCGCCGGCTGCTGGAGGCGATGCGCCGGCTGACTCCCGAGCAGCAACAGGTGATCACGATGCGATTCATCGACAACCTGGAGGTCGACGAGATCGCCCGCCTGACCCGGCGCCGGCCGGGCGCCATCCATTCCATGCAGCACCGGGCGCTCGCCAGCCTCTATCGCTACCTGCTCGAACCTGCGCAGATCGAGGCCCGCCGTGCGTGACCTGAGCGGTCCGCTGCAGGAGTGCCTCCAGGCGGTGGAGAATCGGAGCCTACCGCAGGTGCTGCGCCGGTACCCCGCCGATCGGGACGAGCTGGTCGCGCTCCTGCGACTGTCGGTCGACCTCAGTGCGCTGGGCGCGCCGGCGGCCGACCCGGCGTTCCGGCTGCGCGCCCGAAACCAGATGCTGGCGACCGCCGCGCGTAAGCGGCAGGCGCGGCGCTGGAATCGGCTCGGGTCCTGGCCGCGGCCAGCGGCGCGGCTGACCTTCGCCCTTGTGGTCGCGGCGGCCCTGCTGGTCGGCGGGCTCACGGCGGCGGCGGCTTCCGGCAGCAGCCTGCCCGGCGATCCGCTCTACGCCGTCAAGCTCGGCACCGAACAGGCGCAGTCGACCCTGACCTTCAACAGCGCTGAGCGCGCGCGTCTGCAGTTGCATTTCGCCGAGCTCCGCCTGCAGGAAGCCCAGCGGCTCTTCGCCGCCGGCCGCAACGCGGACGGCGTGCGGCTCGTGAGTCAATACGATGCCGCCGTCGCGTTGTTCGACAGGTCGGTCGCCTCCAGCGTGCTCGACAATCAGGCGAGCGATGCGTTGACCAGGTATCTGACGGAGCGGCAGGCGCATGCTGACGCAAGCCTCGACGCTATGGCGGGATCGTTGAGCGCCGGCGGTGACCCGCAGTCGGCCGAGATCGTGACCAAAGCCCATGCGCACGTGGACCAGACCTTCAACGGGAGCAAGCGTGATCTGCAGGCCCGCTCGGCCCACCAGCATGACACGCATCCCGCGACACCCGCCCAGGGCGACAACTAGGGACGGGTGCGGCGGGCGACGAAGAAATCGCGCAGCAGCTGTCCCGCCGGCTCGGCGAGAACACCCGAGCTCACCTGCACGCGGTGATTGTTCGCCGGGTGCCGGAGCACGTCGTAGACGGAGTCGACCGCACCTTTTTTCGGATCGGGGGCGCCGTAGACCAGCCGATCGATGCGGGCCAGCACCATCGCGCCGGCGCACATGGGACATGGTTCCAGCGTGACGTAGAGCGTCACGCCATCGAGCCGCCACGACTGCAACAGCCGGGCGCCCTCCCGCAGGAGCAGCATCTCGGCGTGCCCCGTCGCATCGGGCATACTTTCGATCAGGTTATGGGCTTCCGCCAGCACCGACCCGTTGCGCACCAGTACGGCACCAACCGGAACCTCGCCCATGTCCGCGGCGCGACGTGCCAGGGCCAGCGCCCGCTCCATAAAGTGGGCATCATCGCGAGGACCGGTCGCTAGACTCGAATCGATGGCGTCAGGAAGCATAAACGAGGGGCCGGGTCTCTTCGGCCCAGGGTCGGCGATCTGGCGGGTGAACCGCGAGGCGGCGGTCGCGCTGGGCGGCACCTGCGCCATCCTGATGCAATTCGCCCATCCGAAAGTCGCGGCCGGCGTGCGCGACCACAGCCGCTACGAGGTCGACCCGGCAGGCCGCCTGCTTCGCACGCTCGATCTCACGCTGGCGATCGTGTTCGGATCGCGCTCGTCCGCGATGCAGGCGGTCCGAGCGATCAATAGCCGCCATCGGAGCGTCCGCGGCCCCGACTATTCCGCGATGGACCCGGACCTGCTGATGTGGGTGCAGGCCACCCTGGTCTATTCGGCGGTTCGGGCGTACCGCGCGTTCGTCGGTCCACTCACGGCCGCCGAGGCCGACCGGTACTACCAGGACACCAAAGAGATCGGTGCTCTGCTGGGGATTCCCCCGTCAATCTACCCGGCGAACGTCGAGGAACTCGACGCGTACCTGCAGGACATGATTGGACGGGGAGAAGTTGCGGTCGGGGACGACGCCCGCCGGATGGCCGCCGCGGTTCTGCGTCCGGGTTTCCCCGGCGTGCCGCGCTCAGCCTTCGTCCCGCTGACCGTACTGACAGCCGGCCTGCTGCCCACGACATTACGTGAGGGGTACCGGCTGCGGTGGGGATGGATGGAGGAGCTGGCCTTTGGGGCCTGCCGAACCGCTCTTCCGCGGCTGGTCGCGGTCGCCCCCCGCGCGATTCGTTTCCTTCCGCCGGCCCGACGGGCGTATGCCGCGATGCGAAAGAGCCGGCCGCCAGCCGAGGCGGCGTTCAGATCGGGGTAACCGATGGCGGAGGGGGCGAGATTCGAACTCGCGGTGGCGTTGCCGCCACACGGCTTTTCGAGAGCCGCACCTTAAACCGCTCGGACACCCCTCCGGGCGGTCA
>Ga0209689_1001175_pt1 | contig 19410 bp, 16 predicted proteins | sample GraSoiAngelo_149_FD_187119 | JGI IMG/M metagenome (GOLD analysis project Ga0209689, IMG submission 187119) | Grasslands soil microbial communities from the Angelo Coastal Reserve, California, USA - 14_1009_09_30cm (SPAdes) (version 2) | ecosystem: Environmental > Terrestrial > Soil > Grasslands ... | reverse complement strand
TTCGACGAAGTAATGTTTTATGCCAGCTTTGTCTGACTGGGCGAAAATTTTCTTCCAGTCGATGATCCCACTTCCGACTTCTGTCATATCTTTCATCGAGCTGCCAAAATCCTGTGCGCCGCCTGCGGTCACGGGCGGGACTCTCTTCACATCCTTGACGTGGACCAGCGGGAAGCGTCCCGGGTAGCGGTCGAAATATTTAAGTGGATCCTGGCCGCCGACGGTGATCCAGCACAGGTCCAGTTCCATCTTGACGAGGTTGGGATCACACTCGGTGAGCAGAAGGTCATAGGGTAATTTTCCGTTCACTGGCAGAAACTCAAACCAATGGTTGTGATAGGCGAACTGAATGCCCGCTTTCTTGCAGGCTTCACCGGCACGATTAAAAGTTTCCGCCGCGTGTTTCCATCCGTCCGGTTGCTTACGAATCTCTTCCTCAATCCACGGGTTCACAAGGTATTCATGGCCAACAACTTTGGCCGCCTCGATAACTTCCGGAAATTTCTCGCCCAGGCTTTTGTAATCGATGTGAGCGGAGGGGGCTGTCAGGCCGCGCCGATCCACGGCGGCGCGCACGTCCTTGGGTGAATGATCGAAATATCCGGCGAATTCCACTTCTTTGTATCCGATGGCCGCAACTTTCGCCAGTGTGCCATCGAAGTCTTGCTTCATCAGGTCGCGCACCGTATAGAGCTGCAACCCAATTTTGTCAATCTTGTGATCGTCGGCGGCGAATGCCAGGCGGCGCGTGAGCAGGGTAGCGGCGGTCATCGTACCCAGAAAAGTTCGTCGGTCCATTTAGAGTTCTCCTCGCTTCATTTGATTGACAGCGTAATCGCAGGCGCGAGCGGTCAGAGCCATGTAGGTCAATGATGGGTTAACGCAAGACGAAGACGCCATGCACGCACCATCCGTAACGAACAAGTTCTTCGCGTCATGCGCCTGGTTGTGCGCGTTCAGCACGGACGTTTTGGGATCTCGTCCCATGCGGGCAGTTCCCATTTCGTGAATGGTGAGTCCAGGCGCATTGTCTTCCACGAAGGGTTCGATCTCATGTGCGCCCGCGGCTGACAGCATTTCTGCGGCCGTAACCGACATGTCCTTCAGCAATGCGCGCTCATTGTCACGCCACTGAGCATGGATTTTGAGAACCGGAACGCCCCACGCGTCTACTCTTTGTTTATCCAGTTCAATAAAGTTGGCATGATTCGGCAAGCATTCACCGAAACCGTAAAAATCAAAATTCCACGGACCGGGAGTCTTCAACTTCTGTTTGAAATCCGCTCCGAAACCAGGCATATCCATGCCGCGTGCCCAAGTCTGTCGCCACCCTCCTCCCTGGAAACCGTATCCGCGAACAAAGGATGGATGTTTTTGCTTTACGTTGCGAAATCGGGGGACATAAATTCCGTTGGGACGATTTCCCAGAGTCGTGCGATCTTCATTGCCAGGAATCCGTCCTCTCGCTCCGCCGCCCATGCAATGATCCATCAGGTTGTATCCTAGCTCTCCACTGGAATTGGCAAGGCCATTGGGAAACTCAGTGGAAGTCGAGTTCAAGAGAATCCGCGCCGATTCGAGCGCGGAAGCGCACAGGAAGACAACGCGTCCCCGGAACTGTGTCGCCTGGTGAGTCTGTCCATCGATCACGCGCACGCCGGAGACTTTTCTACTTTTGGGATCAAAGATGAGGCTGTGTACGACGCTGTAAGGCCGGAGTGTCAACTTCCCAGTCGCTTGCGCAGCCGGCAGAGTGGAATTCAGGCTGCTGAAATAGGACCGTGTGATACAACCACGCGAGCACGGGCCACAGTAGTGACATGCCGCGCGTCCGCGATGGGCCTGAGTCAAAATCGCGCAGCGCCCGATGGTCATAACGCGCTCGCCGGGAAAATATTTGGCGACGGCATCCTTTACCACTAATTCCGCGCAGCTCATTTCCATCGGCGGCAAAAACCTGCTGTCCGGTAATTGCGGGAGCCCTTCGGCCTGGCCGCTGATGCCTACGAAATCCTCGACATAGTCGTACCACCGTGCGATATCCTGATAGCGAATGGGCCAGTCAATGCCCACGTTCTCCCGCAGGTTCGCTTCGAAGTCCAAATCACTCCAGCGATAGGTTTGCCGGCCCCATATGATCGACCGACCGCCAACTTGTCGTCCGCGGATCCACAAGAATGGTCTGTCGGGATCCATCGTGTAAGGATTTTCTTTATCATTGACGAAAAATTTGCTGTTCCACTCGTCCATTCCGGTGCACGTCTGCTGGACCGACTGATCGATGCTTACTTGCTTGCGCTCGCTCATGCCGCGAAAACGTTTTTCCCACGCGGGAACATGCTCCACATAATCTTTCTCCGGTGTGATGGGCCTTCCAGCTTCGAGAACCAGCGTTTCCAAACCCTTTTCGCAGAGTTCTTTGGCCGCCCAACCGCCGGTGATACCGGAGCCCACAACTATGGCGTCATATGTTTTCGTTGACATGATTTATTTCGAGGCCTCGGCTGACAAAGGGGCGCATCCAGCGTGGCGAGCAGGAATGATTTCTTCGTGCAATTCCTGCACGAATCCAATCTCTGAGGTGTAATAACCGATCAACGTAAGTTGTTTGATCATGGGGAAAAACAACTGCTTTTCCGCAAGCCGCGTGGTGAGCGCAATGTTCCTTGCGCGGCGTCTCCCTGTCGATGCCAATTTCACTTGTGACTCTTCATCCAGATCGTTGAGAATCTGAATCTGCTGTTTCTCGGAACAGTCTACAAAGTCTTTGCTGAACGAGCTCTGGCTGCGCCGATCGACATCCGCCAGGCCCGTCAGGAATGTGGATTTTTGTTCCTGGTCATACCATTCTGCGACAATCAAATCGATGAATTCATTTACCCGCGCAGCCTTGGCCCCTGGAGTGTCGGTTTGCGGAATAATCAATTCACTGATAGTCACCACGGTCGCGTTTTGGTGGGCATCGAGGGCCTTGAGCGCCGCTGTCTGAGGAAGTTGCTGGTGCACTTCCTGGAACAGCGAAAATGCGTCGCGGGAAACAAGCGGCAAAGTGGCAGCGGAAGCAAGCAGTCTCAGGGCTTCACGTCGTTGCATGCTTTATCCTCAATGACATCGGTGGGCAGATTATCCCGTCAACGGACAGTGGTCAATATCAGAATTTTTCACTGCAATGCGCTTACCGAGCGCAACGCCAGCTCCCGCGCACCACGAAGACTCGTGACGACATCTCCCGTCGGTTCAAATTCCATGGCCGCGTAGCGGTCATACTTCAGTTCCGCCAGTTTGCGGAAAATGTTCATGTAATTGATCTCGCCCGTCCCAGGCTCATGACGTCCTGGCACATCTGCGATATGCACTAGCCCCACTTCATTGATGTTTGTTTCCAGTTTCTTGATTAAATTTCCTTCGGAAATCTGCTCGTGAAAGAAGTCGTACAAAAACTTCACGTGCGGATTGTCCACTTTTCTAATGATTTCGAACCCTTCGGCCACTGATGTCAGGTAGTATTTCGGATTTTCTTCCTGATCAATATTTTCCAATAACAACGTGACGTTCTGCTTCGCGGCCAGGTCGGCAGCCCGTTTCAGAGCCTCGATACAAGCTTCGTGGTGCGCATCACGGGAAACACCCTCAACCCGATTGCCGGAAAGCACAATCACTGCCGAACACTCCAGCTTGTGGGCGACTGGGAAGAAATTCTGCAAATCTGTCAGGAATGTGTCGCGCCCTGCAGGATCAGCAATTCCCTTCCAAACTCCGGCGGTGGCATCGAAAGTGATTCCAAGGGCCCGTTTTTTGCTGTTCATTCGGCGAAAATCTTCGTCCGACCATTTTTCGAATTCGTTGACTAGTTCTACCGCGCCGTAGCCTGCCTCGGCGACGTTCTCTAGCCGTTGCTCGAACGGAAGTTGCTTGTTAACCGTCCATAGCATGACCGAGAGCTTGAAAGGCACGGTTGGCTTGGCATCCGCGGCGGTGTCGAAAACAGAATTTGGCGGAAGCGCCACCGCGAAAGCAGCGCCGGCAGCAGTCTTGGTGAATTCGCGACGGTTCATTAATTCAAGCTCGTGGTGTTCAGACGTCAACTCTGCAGTTTACGGCGACTCAAGCCGTGCCCAGCAATTCGCTGCGCACATTCTTGAGCACGTACATCGCCCGCTCCACGCCTACTTCACCGGGTAGAATCGGGTCTTCGTTCTCGATGCTGAGAATCCCCTGGTAGCCGACCTCCATGTAGGTGCGAACAATCTCTTCCCAGGTATTCGCGCTGTGCCCGTATCCAACCGCACGAAAAGTTTCCGAGGCCTGCGCCAGATCCTTGGTATCAAAAGCGAAGTTCAGGACACCGTACTTGGCAACGTTGTCCTTGAACATGACTGTGTCCTTCATGTGCGCGTGGAACAGGGCGTTGTTTTTGGCCAGTAATCGAATGACTTCCAGTGGATCACAGCCCTGCCAGAACAGGTGGCTCAGATCACAGTTGGCCCCGAGTTCTTCGCCTACTGCTTCACGGAGCTTGAGCAGCGTCATCGGGTTGTACACCACGAAACCGGGATGCATCTCGAGTGCCAGCTTGTGGACTCCGTGAGCGCGCGCGAATTTAGCGGCCTGCTTCCAATACGGAATGACTCTTTCCTTCCACTGCCAATCGAGAATTTGCGCAAATTCCGGAGGCCAGCGATAGGTCGCCCAGTTGGGCATGGTGTCTGTTGGATTACCTCCCGGGCATCCCGAAAATCCGACGATGACGTCCACTCCGAGACGTTCCGCCAGTTGGACGGTGCGCCGGAATATCTCTGCATCGCGCTCCGCAATCTTTGGGTCGGGATGAACGGGATTACCGTGACAACTGAGCACAGCCACTTGAATGTTGCGGTCTTCAAACTTCTTTTTCCACGACCGCAGCTTGGCGTTATCGGTGAGTAATTCCTGGACCGGGCAATGAGGAGTGCCGGGGTAGCCCCCAGTGCCCATCTCCACAGCTTCAATCCCCAAGGCGGAGATTTTTTCGATCATCTGATCCAGAGACAGATGGTTGAAGACCGGATCAAAAACGCCGATGGGAATCTTCCGGGCGGCAGCCATGGAATTGGAACTCGAATCACGCTCGGCCGGGCTGAGCAATGCGGATGCGTCTCGCGGCGCCGTCACTGCCGCCGCGAACAATCCCCCCGTGGTGGTCATGAAATTTCTGCGGCTGCGGGAGTATGACCCGGAGTTTTGGTCCATGTGTATCCCTCGGCAGATCAGGTGATCTCGAAGATCAAGTGGTCCCGGCCGAGTCTGCCGAAACCGTCTTCTGGTTGCGGCAGCATTATACGCAGGGAAACGTGAACATGGCTGGAAAACCCTTAGTCTGCGGCTGAAGCGGCCTGCCCGACTCCGGCTTTTAGATCGGCTGCCAGCAAGCGATGAAACAAATGCTCTCCAGCCTCACGTCGTACGGAAAGTCGCCCCGCTCGGTAAGCGCGTGATTTCAGGCCTTGCTGTACGGCCTCGCAGATACCGAGGTCTTCCTCCTGCACTCGAGCTCCTACGGCTACGCTTTGCTGGTTGTATTCGGCATGAGCCTCGTCGATCTCCGCGAAATAGAAATCGAAAATCACCCGGCAATGATCCACATCCATGGGCAAGACGAGGTTCGTATCCATGTAGCCCTCGTAATGATTGATCATCAGATTGGGATAATGCCAAAAATACCAAGCGCGATCACCCCTCCGGGTCGTCGCCGTGGCCGCATCTTCCGTTCCCGACACCATCGGACTGGATTGCAGGCAATAGCGGTCTTCGTTCTCAATGGTGTATTGCTTGTAATCCAAGACGCTGTTCAAGCCTTTATGCAGATGCGGAACGTGGTAGCCCCCATCCAAGTAATTGTCGACGAAAACTTTCCAGTTGCAATGAATGTCATACACTCTGCGATCGAAGTAATGCAGCTTGCGCAATCCCAGAGGCGCCACGCGTTTCACCAGTCCGCCTAGAAAATCTTTCAGTGACATGGCTTGAGGATCCAAGTTGACGAACGCGAAACCTTCCCAGATGTCCGCCTTCACCGACATTAGACCATTCTTCTGGCGGTCGAAATTCTTCACACCCTCAAATTCCGGCATGCCTTTCAGCGCGCCGTCGAGACCGTAGTTCCAGCCGTGATAGGGGCAGTGAAGAATTGAAGCCTGCCCACAAGGTTCGGTCAAAACCGCGGCAGCATGGTGGCGGCAGACATTAAAAAATCCACGAAGAACGTTATCGTCGCCGCGCACAACCACAATCGGCTCGCCAGCGACGCTGGCAGTGACAAATTGCCCAGGCTTTTCGAGCTGGTCCACGCGGCCGACCATTTGCCAGCTCTTGCTAAAAACAGTCTTGGACTCCAGCTCCGCAATCCGCGAATCTACATACCATGGCGCGGGGATAGTGGAGGCTTCCGGGAGTGCCGCCCTCTCGTTGTAGCTCGCGAGGATTTGGTTCAACGACTCCGGCATGATCAAACCTTGTGAGGACAATCAACTATACCCAAAGATGTTGCCGATTTCATGTGTGCTGGTTTTAAAAAAGGGCTGGCAGGGAGCCAGCCCCAAGTGCCACGTGAGAGAGGGATTATCGACTGGCAGAGCCACAGAACTACCGCTGCGCCAAAGCTTGAATTCTAGATCGAGATCCCGGGACCGATCATTTCGAACGGGCCAGCAGCGGCTACCCGTTCAGATTGCTAGAAAAATAGGACAGACGGCGAATTCAATTGTCACGTAAATGTCAATTTTTTGTTAAGGAGACGGGGCTCACGGATGAGGGTATGCGGGGCTATCTGGCGCCGGCGGATCATAGTCGCGGCCGTACTTGTTCTTGTGAGACTGCACAACATTGGTTCTAGCCAGACGCAATACCCCCAAGGCTAGATTTTCTTCTGAAACAGTTATCTCTCTGGTCATGGAGTTCAAAGTTTCGGCCAATGCCGCCTCATACCAGACGCGAAGCGTATAACGACCTGCTGGAACATTACGAATTGTGATCTCTCCTCGCGCGTCTGAAGTGGCATAGTAAGGAGTCTGAACAGCGATCACCACCGCGCTCATCTCAGGGTGGATATTGCAAAAAATGTATGACACTCCGGGCTTATCAAAGCGCACATCCCGAGTAGTTCCGGCTTCATACAGACCGAGGTCGAAACGTTTACCCTCGAAAAGCGAGAATACATTGTGGAAGAAAGGGTCGCGGTTGGGAAACTCCACCAGCGAGCCAACCGGTACCACGAGTACGTGAGGCTCGAAACTCTTGTTTTTCTGCACCAAACGTAATCGCGGCGAAGTTTTCGCAGGCAACGAAGCCGGCACACCACCTTCGACCAGAGTCAACCAGAACACAATATTCTCCGTCTCATGTGCGTGAGTTACCTTCCCTGCGCCGTCTTCCCATGCTACCCGGGCGGTCACCGTGGCCGCCTGCGCGCAACAGAAAGCGGTACAGGCGAGCACAGCGCTCAGCCATCGCAGATGTAGATTTGTTTTCGCGGTCAAAATAAAATCCCCATCATCAGATTGACCTGCTCCGCGCTATGGCTGTCACGATCGATCTCAAATGTACGAAGGTGCCGGAATTCGCTGGAGAAAAGTAGATTCGAACGCGGTCGATAGATGAAATTCACCAGCGAACTGCGGTTCTGCACTAGCGTAGGATCGAGATAGCTTTGACTCGCATAAAAGGCGCGTACATCTTCTGCAAACGGACTATCCATACCAAACGCTCCGTTGAACTCCAGCTTGGCAGTAGCTTTGAACTTTAGCTGTGACCATCCGCCAATCGAATCGAGAGGGCGAACCCGGGTCGCCGGATCATAGGGATTGCCACTAAATAAGACGCTCCGCCCGATTCCCCCGCCCAAACCGCCCACCGCCACTCCGCGATAAAACTCTCCCGCGAGACTTACCCGCCGCGCCAATGGAATTTCCCAGTCTGCCATACCGGCCCAGCCATCCAAGTGGCGGTTTAACCACCACTCCTGGCGACTGTAGTAGGCGCCTGTTCCAAACCGCAACGGCTGACCGAAGATATTTCGCGACCACGCCACACGAAACGCATAAGCCGGCTGACTCGATCGTTCTCCGGCCTGGGGCACTCGGTCGAAGGACGAAATTGGCGGATCACCTGTGACATTATTGAGAATTCCCCCCTGCAACAATATGTTCTGCCCGTTGGAAAGGTCGAACCGATGTTCGATACGTACCTGCGGGATCCACCCCCACAGATTGCCCGCGTAGCCGAAGGTAGGCACCGCCAGAGAGGCAAATGACGTCGGCGAAAGTGGTGAAAAAAAAGCGTTATCCTGTCCGGCCACGATTGAGGTGTGATCCCAATCCATACGCAGGTTTGCGATACGCAATCGGAACAATCCGAAACTGGAACCATTCAGGGTATTGGGGAATCCTCCGGACAAATCGAACTGCACAGTTCCCGTTGTTTTCGCGCCCATCAACCGTGGGCCGAAGACCTCCAATCCCAGTTGGGACTGTCGCAGGCTTGCGCCAGTCGCTCCCCTGGAATTAAAAGGTGTGGGCTCGGGCACATAGTTGGGAAAATCGAAATTGTCTGTCGTTCCGTGGTTGCTGAACAGGTTCAAGAGCACAATGCCTGAGAGCCGTACACGATACTTTGAAGCGCTTTCGACCTTAGTCTGGTACTGGTCATCGACCTTACCGGACAAAAGCTGAGATGACTCTTCTAGCGAAGAGACTCGCTGTGTCAATGATTCTGCTTGCTTGGCTGAATCGGTCTCACTTTCCTTGGTGGCAACTGGTGTGGAACCCGGTTGCGCCGAGGCCACTGTGGACTGCAATTGATTGCGAGTGGCTTGAAGTTCGCGACGCAATTCTCCTGTTTCGGCACGGTACTGCGCGGCTTCGGAGCGCACTTCGGCTACGGCCGCGCGCAGCTCACGCACTTGTTCCTGGAGCTGGTGAACGGTGGCGGCCATGGCTGCGCTTTGTGATTCTGCGGGAGGGCTCGCGTCTTCGCTCTGCGCATAAATAGTTCCAGCCAGTAAAAGCAGAACAGCACTGCTGGACTTCCGAATCCAATCAGGCAAACCATTCCCATGCTTCACAATTCGCCTCCGGGAAAAAGACTCTGGAAGTATCCCGCCGATACAGTTCGTGAACCTGCGGGGAAGTCGAAACTGGGCCCACAGCCCCGGCTCCGACGGGGAAATCCTACTCCGATTGAACCTGCTTTGTCCTCGCCATGAGCGGCGGCGCTGGCTTGGCTTCTCGACCAGGGAGAATGGTAGTTTCGGAAGCTGCGGCCAATGGAAGCAGCACCCTGAAAACCGTCCCGGCCACGGAGGTCTTCTCTACGGTCACGTCACCCCCATGATCCTGAACGATTTTCTGCACCACGGTCAGACCCAGTCCGGTACCGTTTTCTTTGCCATAGCTGACAAACGGCTCGAACAGCTTGCCTTGAACCGGCTCGGGAATGCCACGTCCGTTATCGCAGACTCGAATTTCGACTCCGCCCGAAACTTCGCGTAACTCGACTTCAATCTCACCTGCTTGCGACGCCACCGCTTCACAGGCGTTCAGCAGCAGGTTATAGAGTGCACGCTCCAGTTTTTTGGGATCAAACCAGCCAGTGCTGTTTCCTTGCTGGGTCATGGCAATCCGAACATGATGAAATTCAGGATGCGAGTGTATGGTTTGCACGGCGTGTTCGACCGTGTCTTTCACGTTGGCATAAGTTAGCCGCAAAGACTCCCGGGTACGAGAAAACTCCAGAAGCGAGTCGATCAGGTCGGTCATCTGATTCACTGCGACGCGAACTTCCTGATAGAGTTCCTCGCGTTGCTCGGTGGACAACCGGCTCTCACAGAGAAACTCGGCATTGGCGACGATCGCGGCCAGAGAATGCCGGAGATCATGAGAAATAGAGCTTGCCATGCGCCCAATGGTGGCCAATCGCTCCGCCTCCAGCAACTCCTGCTGAGTTTTCAGCAGACTGTCGCGCATGCCCTTGAAGGCCCGAGTGACCTCGGCAACCTCGTCGCTTCCCCGAGCGTCCAGCGAATATCGGAAATCGCCAACTTCCAGAGCACGTACCCCGGCAACCAAGCTTCCCAGTGGCCGGGTGAAGGTGTGCGAGATGAAAAACACGAGTCCGCTCCCTCCTAGGACGGCAGCTAATCCCAGGGCCAGCAGGAGCCGATTCAGACTGTCGAGAAACGCGGTTGCCTGGTCGTAGGACTTGAGCACCGTCAAACGGACGGAAGGTGTCTTGCTGGTTGCCAATTCCAATGAAGTGCCCAGAAAACGCTCGTCGCCAAGTTGAACCTCTTGCGGTTCGGAAAGCCCAGACGCGGTGCGAAGAGTGTGCTGACGAGTCAACTCCGCCTCTTGAAAAGGGCTGAGAGTGGTACGGACGATGCCGTCACCGTAGTAAAACGCGACCTGGCTGGCGGCAATCCGGCTCACCTGAGAGGCAACCCTGTCGTCAATTTCATAGCCGACCACCAGAAAACCAAGCAACCGGTTTTCCGCCGCCGTGCCAAAGTAGATGGGCTTGAGAAATACTTCGTACAGGTGCTGCCCGCCGAACCACCAGTGTTGCGGACCTTCCTGATTCAGTGAAGAACTTAGCGACTGCTGGGCCATATCATGGCTCAGACCAGGCGATGCGGTGTGCAGTGCAACCACCTTTCCGGTGCGGTCCGCCAGAACGAACAGGTCGCTGCCCGCCAGCGGCCACAAGTGATCCGCGGCATCTTGAATCGTAGCCTCATGGCCAGTGGTCATGAGCGCCCGCAAATCGGGCAGATCGGCCATTAATGCAGCGGAATGGGTCAGCGTAAGTTCGCGTTCACGTTGAAAACTCTGGAAGGTGCCGACGGAATTGTGCAGGTCAGAAAAAAGTCCTCTTTTCACTTGCGACTGCACGCTACGGCGTACCAGAAGAAGACTGGTACAGGTGAGTCCTGCGGAAATCAGCAGCATGGACAGCAGAAACTTTGTGCGCATCCGGAGTTTCACCATCGCTGTCCCTGCCTCACTCGCTAGGGTCGCCCGCTGCTGCTGTTAGCGTACAAATTTGTAGCCCATACCGTGCACTGTCCGGAAATGCACAGGATTTGCGGGATCTTTCTCCAGCTTCTGCCGCAGCTTCAGAATGTGATTGTCCACGGTTCGAGTGGAAGGGTAATTTTGATATCCCCAGACTTCGTTCAGCAATTCATCACGTGTAATCACTCGCTCGGCATTCTGTACCAGGAATTTCAAAGTCTTGAACTCCTGGGCAGTCAGTCCAACAGGTTGGCCGTCGCGTATGACTTCCATTTTGGTGAAGTCTGCCGAGATACCATCGAAGGAGACTACTTCGCTCATGCCCGTCCGCACTGTCCGCCGCAAGGCCGCCCGTACACGAGCCAACAGTTCTCGCGGACTGAACGGCTTGGTCACATAATCGTCAGCGCCCAACTCCAGCAGCAAAACCTTGTCCGAAACATCGGTAGCGGCGCTTAAAACGATGATGGGGAGTGCCGGCGCTTGCTGTTTGATTTCCCGGCAAACGTCTCGCCCCGACATGGCCGGCAGACGCAAATCCAGCACAATGGCAGCAGGTGTCGCGGAACGAAAAGCTTCGAGGGCTGATTTTCCGTCGGCGCTGATCTCAACTGAAAAGCCCTCGGCTTCAAATAGTCGTTTCAGTGCCTTCTGCACCGCGCGATCATCTTCCACAACCAGAATTCGTTCCATGCTGACCGCTTTCGGACCAGGGTGTAGATAATCTCCGCGAGCCGCAACCGGGCCCTGCGGAGGGGTGGACAAGCTGGCTTCTCTGATCATATGTGCTCCCAATTTCCCAGTCTCAGGCAGGAATACTGCTAATCAAGCTTACTACTACTCTTTATGGAGGGCGTATCTTGCCCGATTGTTGACAATCTTTTTACAAGCTGCCGACCCTTGCGGGGATGGATCTGTGCTAACTTCTGTCCATTCGGTAGGACCACACGACATCTTCAGGCCGTTTTACCTCATCATTTTCCAGTAGAAGGCTCTCGACTAAATGGTGACTTGGCGCCAGCGTACAGACTGGGTCAGTCGCGCTGGCCTCGCCGGTGAGCAGGAAGGCCTGACAGCGGCAACCGCCAAAGTCTAGTGTCCGGCGTTCGCAACTGCGACAGGGCTCTGGCATCCACTGCTCGCCCCGAAACCGCTGGAAGGCTGCTGAACCTTTCCAGATCCATTCCAATGGATGCACGCGCACATTATCGAACTGCATGCCAGGAATGACTGCCGCCGCGTGACAAGGTAGAACCTCGCCGGCCGGATTTATAAGCATGAGGCTGCGGCCCCATCCACCCATGCACGCCTTCGGATAACGCGCGTAATAATCCGGCACCACGCAATCGATTCGCATGCGTCCCGAAAGCCGCTCCTGAGCCTCTCCCACAATGCGCAAGCAGTTTTCCAGTTGGCGACACGTGGGCATGAGGGTATCCCGATTCTTCAACGCCCAACCGTAGTACTGGGCGTGCGCAATTTCCATCCGGTCCGGCTGGAGTTGCTCGACAAACCCAATCATTTCTTCCAGATGGTCCAGATTTTGACGATGGACAACCAAATTCACTGTAAACGCGATGCGAAACCGTCGAATAGTTTCGGCGAGAGCAACTTTATGAGCGTGAGCCTTCGCGCCAGCGACCCAATTTGCACTCTGTTCACGCGAATCCTGGAAACTCAATTGGATGTGATCCAGGCCGGCATCCACCAATGCGGCCAGCCGTGGCTCGGATAGGCCGACTCCGGACGTGATGAGGTTGGTATAGAGCCCAGCCGAATGCGCGGCCTCGACCAGCTCTTTCAAGTCCGCGCGAGCCAGGGGCTCACCCCCGGTCAGGTGCACATGGAGAACCCCCAGGCGGGCGGCTTCACGAAACACCCGTATCCATTCCTCGGTCGGAAGCTCCGCCTCGGTTCCCATCATCTGCAGAGGATTAGAGCAATAGACACAATGCAGAGGACAACGGTGGGTGATCTCGGCAATCAACGCCAGTGGGTTCGAAGTCATCCGTAATCAGTTGTCAATAATCGACGACACGCTTTTTCTGTAATGCTTCCAGGAAGGTGGCAACATTCTCGCGAATCTTCGCCGTATCCGCGCTGTAGCGTTCAGAAAGGGTTTCCACAATCTGCCGCAAGGTGTGTTCCCCATCGCAAAGTTCAAGTACGCTTTGACCGGTGCCCTGCAGTCGGATCATCCCCTCGGGAAGGAGGACGACCCGGTCTTCGCCCTGTTTCCCCCAGCGACAGCCGACAGCAAGGCGAGGTCGGCTGGAATCGAGAAGAGCAGGCAATCTCAGGACTCCTCAACCCGAAATGCGCCCGGCGCCGGCCAGCCCGGCTGGACGTAAGCAAAGTAAATGGCGTCCAGCTGCGTCCACAGGATGTCACACTTCGAAATCAGCGCATGAATCACCAATTCCTGCTCTGATCGAGTGACGGCGTGTTCAGTCACCCACTGTAGGGCGAATCGAGCGTCTTCCGGTGCCTGCTCCAGGCGGGCCTCGAAATAGTCCAGTCCGCCAGCCAGCCAGGGATAATGTTGGCGCAAGCGATCCATCCGCAGCGTGATCAGATCCCGCGAGAAGAGTTCCGTGAGCGACGACGCTACCGCCTCCAGCGGGGTGCGATTTCGCACCAGTTCCAGATACGCATCCACGGCGTAGCGGACGCCAGGGAGCACTTCCTGACAACTTACAACGCGTTCGCGATCCAGCCCCGTAGCCTCGGCTAGCCGGACCCAACGTTCGATGCCGCCTTCGTGGGTCGCATCACCGTCGTGATCGAGCACGCGCTTACTCCAAGCGCGCTGAAACTCCGGGTCTTCGCTGCGGGATAGAATGATGGCGTCTTTGATGGGAATGCGGCTCTGATAGTAGTAACGGTTCAATGCCCAAGCTTGAAGCTGGCCTCGACTTAACTTCCCCTCATGCATCATGAGATGAAAGGGATGGCGATGGTGATAACGCTCGTCCCCGACCCGGCGCAGTCGCGCCCGCAACTCTTCCACTGAGAGTGCGCTGTTGGGAGCCGGAATTTCTACAGATCGAAGCGCCACCCGTCCTCCGCTATCTCCCAGCCCGCAGCGCGAACCTCACGGTATTCCGGGCTGGACTCGTCCAGCATAGGATTCGTGTTATTTACGTGCACAAAAATCTTGCGCGGCCGTCGCAACGCCTTTAATTTTTGTAAACTTCCGACTTCCGACGAGACAGGGATATGTCCCATCTCGCGCGCAGTGGCTCCGCTACCAAGAACTTTAATCAACTCGTCGTCGCTCCAGAATGTGCCGTCAAACAACAGCAGATCCACAGTCTCCAACCTTTCTAGCAAACTACTATCTAGTTCCGGAACCGCCGGAAGATAAGCCATTCGCGGACCAGAAGATACTCCCACGATCAACCCTAGGGATGCTTCCTGCGGCGACAGTCCGCCTGATTGTCGGACGTACATAGGATAACGGCTGGGAAGGGAGAACGTCTCGCAATGAAGCCCTGAACCTTGCCCGGCGACGGTACTGAGGCAGAAGCACTCACCCGGTGTGATGTCCGTCCAGTCAACTTGTTGCGGCATTCGATTTAGCATCGCGAAGATATTGTTGTCTTCGCGCAAGATGCGGCGGATGGAAGCGGTGCAATAGATGCGAAAGGGTTGCAATTCGCGCAACGACAGCAGACCAGTAATCTGATCAAGATCTCCGCTGGTGAGCAGCACACCTGCAATTGGGGAGTCGCGCCCATTCTTTCGCGGACGGAAAGCCAGAGTAGCTTCGATCTGCAGGCGCAAATCAGGGGAGGCGTTCAGCAGGAACCACGACTGGCCATCATTAGTAATGGCGACCTGGGTTTGGGTACGACTCTTACCTCGGAAAGTTCCGGTGCGAAGCGCCTGGCAGTTTCGGCAGCCACAATTCCATTGCGGAAAGCCGCCACCCGCGGCCGAGCCCAGGATCTCTATACGCATTCCTACAGATTACAGTTCGGCGCTCGCGTAAGAGTTAATTTCGCAGTTTAATGCAACTTCTTCGAATTTCGGCGCTGTCCACTCCACAGGCATAGCTCCTATCCCATTCTTTTTATACCATCGCTTCACGGCTTGTCCAATTTGGTCTGGCACCAAAAAACGTTTGGTCGAGGCCGGGGATCTCCTACTCCAGATCATGAGTTAAAAACCTCCCGAGTCGCCGGATAGATGCGCTGGTATTTCTTGTAAGCAGCATTCATCGCTGCAACGGTGTCGCGCTCGGGGGACACTCGCTCCGCCACACGAACCACGGAAGCGCAGGCCGAATCGACCGACGGCCAGGTCTTTGCGCCCACGCCCGCCAGCACAGCGGCCCCATAGGCCGCACCTTCTTCGGCCTCGACGATCTCGACTTCATGGCCATACACGTCCGCTTGAATCTGCCCCCATAGCCTGGAACGGGCACCGCCACCGCCCAGGCGGATGTTGCGCACGGGAACTTTCATTTCTTCGAAGATGGTGAAACTATCCCGCAGACTGAATGCCACCCCTTCCATGAAGGCGCGGATCACATGCGACCGAGTGTGCGATGCGGTAAGCCCAACCAGTGCAGCTCTGGCCTGCGGATCGAGATGAGGAGTGCGCTCCCCCATCAGGTAAGGCGTCCAAAGCAGGCCATCAGAACCCGGAGGGACGCAAGAAGCCTCTTCACTCAAACGTTCGTAAGGATCGCGGCCGTCATCGTGCCCGGCCCCGAACTGGTCACGAAACCAGCGCAGTGAGAGTCCGGCAGCCTGCGTGACGCCCATGACATGCCATCGGCCCGGGATGGCATGACAGAATGTGTGGAGCCTTCCTTTTGGATCGAGGGCCGGACGATCCGTCGCCGCGAAAACTACTCCTGAAGTGCCGATGGTTGCGCTGACTGCGCCCGCTGCAACGATGCCCATTCCGATTGCACCCGCTGCCTGATCGCCCGCGCCGGCCACAACCGGCGTACCGGACTTCAAACCAGTTGCAGCCGCGCCTTCGGGTGAAATCCTTGCGCAAATGTCCGGCGACTCGAACAGCGCCGGCAGCAGCGCCGGATTGATTTCAGCCGCTTCGAGCATTTCTCGCGACCAGCGACGCTTGGCCACGTCCAGCAAGAGCGTTCCAGAAGCATCGGCCATATCGATGGCACGATCACCAGTCATGCGAAAGCGAACATAGTCTTTAGGCAGCATTACGGAACGAACACGCTTCCAGTTTTCCGGCTCGTTCTCCCGCATCCACAGAAACTTCGTCAGCGTGAAATTTGCTAATGCGCGATTGCAGGTAAGTTGAATAATACGGTCGGCGCCGATTTTTTCGTTTAATTCTCGGGTCTGAGCTTCCGTGCGTACATCGCACCAGATGAGTGCAGGACGTACCACCTTATCCTTCCGGTCCAGCATGACAGCCCCGTGCATCTGGCCGGAAAAACCTACGCAAGCAATGTCTTCTCCACGAAGCTTGGCCTTCTCCAATGCCTTACGAACCGCGATGCCACAAGCCCGCCACCAATCTTCTGGACGTTGTTCGGCCCAGCCAATCTTAGGAGAAGCAAACGGTTGGTGTTCTTCGGTAGCTGACGCGAGCACCGTCCCACGCTCGTTAATAATGAGCGCTCGCGTACCGCCGGTCCCGACGTCTATGCCCAGTAAATTGATAGAACTCTCCGGGAGCAGAAAACCAACGAAATCGCGTAGCAGCGTATGCTAACGGGCGCGTATAGTATCACGCACCCGGACCCGAATCGGGGTTTTCGCGGCGGCGGAGGCATCCATGGACGACCGTAAACTCGTGCTCGTTCCCATCGTCCTCGTGATCTTGTTCGGAGCAACTCTGCTGGCCCAGGAGCGTCTCCCTTATCAAGATCCCAAACTTCCAGTCGAGCAACGCGTAACTGATTTGCTGAAACGCATGACTCTCGAGGAAAAAATCGCGCAACTAAAGGGTTCATGGCAGAACCGCGACAACGTTAAAGATCCTCAAGCCCTGTTTGTGGATGAAAAAAGAAACTTCCTCCCGGCACAGGCTTCGCGGTTGCTGAAAAATGGCTTGGGTGAGATGTCACGTCCGAGTGAGAAGCGCGGCCCACGCGAGATGGCAGACTTCACCAACACCCTACAAAAGTGGATGAAGGAAAACACGCGGCTGGGTATTCCCATTCTCTTCCACGAAGAATGCCTGCATGGACACGCCGCACCCAGGGGAACTTCCTTCCCACAGGCGATTGCCCTGGCCTCAACTTGGGATCCTGTGTTGGTTCGTGATGTTTTTGCTGCTACCGCGGCAGAGGTACGCGCCCGTGGCGCTCAGCAATGCCTGGCCCCAGTTCTCGACCTGGCTCGGGATCCGCGCTGGGGACGCACAGAAGAAACTTATGGCGAGGACCCATATTTAGTGTCGCGCATTGGCGTCGCTGCGATTCAGGGTTTCCAGGGCGTCGACCCTTTCATCGACAAGTCGCACGTTGTTGCCACGGCAAAACATTTTGCCGTGCACGGCCAACCGGAGGGCGGCACCAACGTCGCGCCCGGCAACTATTCCGAACGTGTCATTCGTGAATATTTTCTAAAGCCGTTCAAAGCCGCAGTGGAAGAAGGCGGCGTGCAGAGCGTGATGCCTTCCTACAATGAAATTGACGGAGTACCTTCCCACGGCAACAAACATCTGCTGGATGACGTCCTGCGCCGGGAATGGGGATTCCCCGGAGTTGTAGTGTCCGACTATTTTGCTATTGCTGATCTGAACGTATTGCACCATATCGTTTCCAACAATGACGAAGCCGCAAAGCTGGCTCTCGAATCCGGTGTCGACGTCGAACTACCCTTCGGCAATGCCTTCCACGGCCTCATTAATCAGGTTCGCGAAGGAAAGGTTTCTCAAAGCACGGTTGATCGAGCGGTGGCACGCGTTCTCCGCCTGAAATTCCTGACTGGCCTGTTCGACGATCCGTCCGTGCTCGAGCACGACAATTTGGTCTAGATTGTGAATTGTTGCCAGACGATGTGTCGCGATTAACGTCGTCCGACCGCGCATGAGTTCCTTGATGGTTTCCATTATTGCCGATTCGGTGGCAGGATCGAGGGCCGACGTTGGTTCGTCGAGCAACAGAATTGGCGCATTTTTCAAAAACGCACGCGCAATGCCGATGCGCTGTCGTTGACCTACGCTCAAATGGCCGCCCCGCTCGCCGACCAGACTTGTGTAGCCATTTGGTAGCTGCCGAATGAAATCGTCGGCCTGTGCGCGACGCGCTGCATTCACGATTTCTTCTTCAGTCGCATCCGGTCGCCCATAGGCAATGTTCTCGCGCACGGTTGTTGAGAACAGCAGCGTGTCTTGTAAGACGATCGCAACGTGGGTCCGCAAACTTCTTTTTGTGATTTCACGGAGATCACGGCCGTCGAGGGTGATAGAGCCTTTTATCGGATCGTAAAAGCGTGGCACCAAACTCAACAATGTGCTCTTGCCCGCTCCAGTGCTGCCGACAAGTCCCACAATTTGATTCGGCTCGATCTGAAGGTCGACATCGCGAAGCACATGTCGATCCTCCGCGTAACCGAAACTTACTGATCGGAATGCAATGGCACCGTTAACTGACGAAACTGGGACCGCGTTTGGTGAATCGACGACGTCATGTTGTCGATCGAGAACTTCGAAGCAACGCCTCGCACCGGCTGTGGCGCCTTCCATCGCCCAGGTCGTATAAGTCAGTGATTCGAGTGGTTGATAAAGCATCAATAGATACGCACTGAAGACGAGAAGCGAACCGAGCGTAAGCGTGCCGGCCAAAACATGCAGCGTGCCGACGTAATACATGGCGGCCGTACCGATGACCATGAGCGTGCTGATTACCAGCGCGCTATTCACATTCGTCAACGTGAGCCGCAGGTTCGCCTGTAAGCTTTGCCGGGCTTGGTGGTGAAATTGCCGGACCTCAAACTCTTCGCGACCAAAGGCGTGCACCATTCGGATTGAGCTCAATCCTTCCTGCGCTTGCGTGAGGACGGCGCTTTCCTGTTCCTGAATGGATGTCGATTCACGGCGAATCCGATGCGCAAAGATATAGATCGCACCGACGATCAGTGGCACGATCGCAAGCGAGAGCAACGTCAACTGCCAATCCAGCTGCACCATGATGACGAAGGTTCCCGCGAGTGTAATTGCCGATCCAAAGATGTTGGTGAAGCCTTTGTTGTAAATCGTCTGGATGGACTGCGAATCGTAAGCGACCCGAAAACTGGAATCGGTCGAACGGCGTGTGTCGTGATATTTGAGCGAGAGCGATTGGAGATAGGAGTAAAGATCGGTGCGCAATTTAAGGAGCGCTTGCAGCCCAATTTTCACGAAGAGGTAATTTGTGATCCAATTT
>Ga0209689_1001172_pt1 | contig 19425 bp, 19 predicted proteins | sample GraSoiAngelo_149_FD_187119 | JGI IMG/M metagenome (GOLD analysis project Ga0209689, IMG submission 187119) | Grasslands soil microbial communities from the Angelo Coastal Reserve, California, USA - 14_1009_09_30cm (SPAdes) (version 2) | ecosystem: Environmental > Terrestrial > Soil > Grasslands ... | reverse complement strand
CCGGCTCGGCACCGGGACTCGGGCGTTCCTGCCGCGTCCAGCCGAAGCGTAGGGTGCGGCCGCTGATCGAGATTTCCTCGATCACATTCAGATCGCCGGAAAAGGCGCTGATGAACTTGCCTTTCGGTGTAGGCGTTCCCGCGTTTTCAATCTCCAGCCACCAGGCACGAGAACGCCCACCAGTGGTTGTGATGTCCCAGCGGCCGTTGAACTGTTCGTCTCCACTAACAGCCGGGTCCTGGGCGAACACAAGCACCTCGCTCGCTGGGAGAGAAAACAGTACAGCTGCCGCTAAGCTTACGCCACGCCTACGCATCGACGAATGGTTCCTTATCACAATGATCGGCCTCCTGTCGCACTTTCACTCGGGACTATAAGGCAGTCCGGCGACGTGTCAAGGAGGAATTGCTAATTGGGTCACCAGACTCTAGCCTGGACGGCTGCATGCGCGGCTGGGGCTGATGGTGTAACACAGCAGTTTGACGGCACGATCCGTATGTTCCGTCTGGCATGAACCGCAATTTCGGCACCCATAAGTGTCTCGCAACTACCCAATTTCGTGGGATAATCGCGACCCAAAAAGAACGCAGGCGATGTAATGCGCCGTGACGCTGGCGCTAGATCGATACTTTGGGAGGCAAACTCTCATGGGCTATGGTTCACTAACTCGTCGCCAATTCATCCGTGTCGGCACAGGAGCCATGGCGGCAAGCGCAGGCGCGAAAGTTACAGTCCTGAAACCCAACGCGCTCTCCGCTTACGCCCGCGTGGTTTCGCCAAGCGACACCCTACGCTTCGCCTCCATTGGCACAGGGGTCCGAGGTTGCGAGTTGCTTCAGGCTTCGCTTCGTGTTCCGGGCATTGAGTGCGTCGCCGTTTGCGACCTTTACGACTCACGGCACGAGGCGGCCAGGGAAGCTATCAAGAAGGACGTTCCAGCCACACGCGATTATAGGAAAATTCTGGACCGCAAGGATGTCGACGCCGTCATCATCGCGACGACAGACCACCAGCATCGCAAGGTGGTTGCCGATGCCTGTGCGGCCGGCAAGGACGTCTATTGCGAAAAACCGATGTCCCATACGGTGGAAGATGGATTTGCCATGATCGATGCGGCGCAAAGGGGAAATCGCATCATCCAGATTGGCAGCCAGGGGGTCAGTTCTATCCTTTACGCGAAAGCCAAGGATATTTTTGACTCGGGAAGGCTCGGTGACGTGTTCATGATTGAGGCGTATTCGGACCGCAACACCGCCAGCGGCGCTTGGGTCTACCCCATCCCACCAGACGCAAACGAACAAACGATCGACTGGAACGCCTATCTGGATGGGGCGCCCAACCGACCCTTTGATCCAGTCCGGTTCTTCCGATGGCGTTGCTTTGCGGACTATGGCGAGGGCTTGGCGGGCGACCTCTTTGTTCATTTGATTTCTGGGATCCATTTCATTACCAGCACGAATACGATCGCGCGGCGCGCCCAGTCTACCGGTGGCCTTTTCCGTTGGAAAGATGGCCGTGAATTTCCGGATCTGATCGAGACCTTCTACGATTACCCCAACTTCCGTGTTGTCCTTCGCTGCAACCTGAACAATGAGGGCGGAGGTCTTCTGGGGTTTTACGGCACCAAAGGAACGATGGTCATCAAGGACTCGACGCTGACGTTTAAGCCGCAGGACACACGCCCGCAACCAGAGAGCTACTCGATCTACGGCTGGCCGACTAAATTGCGTGACGAATACCTGAAGAAATGGCACGAAGAAAATCCGTTACCAGCACCTCTCGATTTCCGGGTGGACGAGGAAGTGGAGACGTTCACCACACCACCGGGTTACGACGCCGTTCCAGATCATCAAGCTAATTTCTTCAACGCCGTTCGGAGTCGAAAGCCGGTTGTTGAAAATGAAGTATTTGGCAACAACGCGGCAATCGGCTGCCATTTGGCCAATTATGCCTATTTCAACAAGGCTGTGGCGGTGTGGGACGCAGGAGCCAAGAAAATTGCAAAAAGCTGATTAAATTCCTTGACAGTCGCGACGGTAAACTGCATTGCATTTTCTGAGAGTGGAACTCGGAACCTATCCAACCGGAGCTGGCCGCGCGGCCGAATATCATCAAAGGGGAGGGTGCCGACCAGAGGTTTCAGCACGCCGTTGAGTTCCAGCGAACCGACGTAGTCTTTTTGTGAACCTTGATGTCGGTTGGCGGTCAGCGCCAGCTCCCAGCGACCGTTGTGGCGCCGCATATGCAATCTGGATCCGAGCTTCTGCGGCCGCCCAGCACCGCAAGGGATCGAAAATTCCGGTTGGTGTGATACTCGCGCTGCGCAGCAAGGTAGAGAAAATAATAGAGGCAGAAAACTGAAGGCAGGACCGCTGCAGTGACCAGGGGAAGGACCCAGGAGGTAGCTGGTTTTACGGCGCCCGCTACTTCGCGAAACTGGCGCCTCCCCCTGCGCAGGTACGTTCGCATTGGCATCATCCGCCATAGTTCCCGCCGGGTCACCGTAAGAGCTGAGGATTTCTGCTCTTTGCGGGTGGAAGCATACACCACCTCAACACCGCGTCCGCCACCCATTGGGGGTGTCCCAGATTTAGAAACAAAGCCAACTTCCTCTCGCTCGAAACGACTTGGTTGTGACCCATCGCATGATCCGGGCATCCCAGCGGATTACATAGGGAGGTATTTGCTACTTCGTCATACAGGGTTCGTCAACAACGCGATACAGAGGGACGTACAATTGCCGAATCAGTGGCTTAGAACGTAATCTTGCCCGAAAGCTGGACGATTCTCGAGCCAGGGCTGAAATTGAGTTGCGTGCTCAACGGCGTCTGAAATGGCGTTTTCGGTGGCGGTGGCCCCAGGCAGATGGTCACGGTGCCAGGACAGCTTGTCACGGGGGCGGTCGAGAATTGGGTGGCGCTTACGGAAGTATAGTTTGTGCGGTTGAGGGCGTTGTAGGCTTCAAGGATGAGCTGTACCTTGACGCGCTCAGTGATCGGGATGTTTTTAGTGATTCGAGGATCCAGCGAAACGAAGTTGGGAAGGTTGAAGGTGTCACGGCCGAGTCCCGGCGCACGGTCCGTGCGGCTGTTGCTGTCGCTGTTTAGGTCCGAGTTGACCATGCCGGAATAGGGCGGTCCGGTCTCGGCCGTTAGGATTCCGCTGAGTTGCCATCCGCCGGCCACGTAGCGCCACGCATGTGGTAGAGAGTGTGCATAGCCGTCGAGGTTCCAAATCGCGCTTAGCACGAGGCGGTGTCTTTGATCGTTCACGCCAGGGCCGCGATCCCCGCGAAGGTTGAGAGGGTCCTGGACCATCTTGGCGTCGTCGCCAGAGAAGGGAACGACCGAAGTGGCGTCCGGGTTGTCGTCGATGACCTTTCCGAAAGTGTAGGAAGCCAGGAACTGGTAATTCTGGGAGAAGCGCTTGTTTAACTGCACGGTCAGGCCGTTGTAGATGGAATTGGCGCTGCTTTGGAATTCCTCAATGCGCGCAAAGCCAGCAATGGGGCGTGGCTGAGTGATCCGGTTCACCGTGGCAGTTTGAGTAGACCCCACAAATCCGACGGTTACTGGCGTTTCAGGACCCTGGAGATTGATGTCCAGGGTGCGCGTGAGATGCGTGCCTTTGACCCACAGATAGTTGACCTGAACGGACAGGCTCGGCCGAATCAGGTATTCCAGGCCTAGGTTGGCCTGCTGCACATTGGGCTCGTGATAATCGGGCTGGAAGACGTAGATGGTGGGAGCGCCTGCCGTGCCACCGACCGGCGCGGCACAGCCTGGAGCGGCAACGGGAGCGCCGCACTTCGTGGCGGGATATTGCGGGATGTTTGCGCCGGTAAAGTTCAGAGTCTGCACGTTCAGAGCGTTGTTCGAGAACGCGGTGCCAACGGTGATCGCAGGAGTGCGACCGTAGAAAATACCGTATCCTGTACGAACGACCAACTTCTTGCCGAGAGGCGTCCAGGCAATACCGAGCCTAGGACCAAAGTCGGCATGATCGTTGTGAATCCGGTTGGTGAAGATTCCCGCAGCGGCGAGGCTGGCGCTGGGGTTGAGCTCGGCCGGCTGGGCGATCAGGTCGAGATCGTATCGGAGGCCGAAATTCAGAGTGAGGTCACTTCGTACGCGCCATTCATCCTGGGCGAACGCTGAATATTCCTGAAGATTGGGATTCGTGGTGGGTCCGTTAGTGTCCGCGCCGGCGAAGGCTTGGGCAAAAGTATCCGAAGCGTCCGGACCGGTGAAGCAAGCCGCGCCGCCTCCGTTCAAATTGCAGCCGAATCCCTCGAGACTATTGAAAACGTAAGCGCCTGAGAAGTTGCCCGGGAAGAAGTTGGCGATCTTGTCCACGAGAAAATTCATGCCCGTTTTGATTGTGTGGCGACTGTGGGTGAGCGAGAGGGTATCGCCAACTTCGGCGCGGTGAATGTTGGTGAAGCGAGGGCTGAAGAAATTGCGTCCGACAATGAGATCGGTGACGCCGCCCTGGCGAACGGTGGCTTCCGGATTGATGCTGTTGGCCAGGCCGGGCTCGTTGTCGCGCGCATAGGCGGCCCGAGCAACGTTGACGATACCGGATGAGATGGTGGATGTAAGCGAGCCGGACAGGGTGTCCGTGGTGACATCCGACGCGCCGGTGTGCTCGATAGAATTTTGCGATCCGCCATTTTCGAGGCCATTGCCAACGAAACGCTGGGAGTTGTATCGGACGCTGAGGAGTTCGGCGTTGCCAAACCGCCAGTCAACCTTGCCGAGGTAGACGTTCTGGTTTTGAGTGCGAATCCAGGGGTTGGCGCGTGCCTGAAGATAACTGAGAGCTGTTTGCTGATTGGCAGTCGGAGTGGCGGGAGCGGGCACCCCAAGAAAGACGAGATTGGGGAGGGTGTTGCGCTGGCCGTCGTAATCGAAGAAGAAAAAAAGTTTTTCACGGATGACCGGACCGCCGAGGTCTCCTCCGAACTGGTTGAAGTGATAGGGAGACTTTTGGCGGCCGTTGATTTTATTGATTGGGTCGTTGGCATTCAGGCTTCGATCGCGGAAGAATTCAAAGGCCGCGCCGTGAAATGCGTTGCTACCGGATTTGGTGACGACGTTAATCACTGCTCCGCCAGCATGGCCGAGCTCGGCGGAATAACTGCTGGAATTCACCTGGAATTCCTGTACCGCATCTTCGCTGAACTGATAGGGAGCGCGCCCCGATCCAGTGCGGCCGACGGACTGGCCGAAGAAGGTGTTGTTATCGTCCGAGCCGTCGACGATGAGGGAATTGAGGGTGCCGCGCTGGCCTGCAAAGCTGATGTCGCCACCGCGTACGTCGAGGGTGACGCCTGGGGTGAGGAGGACGAAATTGATGAAGTTGCGGCCGTTTGTGGGGAGGTTTTCAATGGCCACATCATTCACCGCGGAGCTCACCTGACTACGCGTTGTTTCGACGATGGGGGGTTCATCCGTGACGGTGACGGACTGGGTCTGTCCAGCCACCGAGAGTGAGAGGTTCAGGTTCAGTCGGGCGCCGACACTTACCGTGACGTTCTTTTGCGTCAGCTTGGCGAAACCCGGGTGCTCGACTTCGATGGTGTAGGTACCTACCGGGAGCACGGGGAAAGTAAAGAGGCCGTTGGAATCGCTAGTGGTCTGAAAGTGGATGCCGGTCGCATCGTTCGTACCCGTCAACTTGGCGCCGGGAAGAGCGGCACCGGATTGATCCACGATGATGCCTTCGATGGTGCCCTGATTCGCCTGGGGCCACACGGGAGGCGAGAGGAAGAAAAAGACAAAAAGGAATGCGCGGCAACAGCAGAAGAGGGCCGTTCGCGTTTCAGAAATGTTCACTGCAATTTCTCCTTCAGAGTGCGGTCGAAGCTTTTGGCGTTCAGGTCCCCCGGTGGCGCTCCGCGGTAGAGTAGAGGCGCCGCGAGAAACAAAAGCCGAGCAACACATTGCGAAAGAGCCGAACGCCTACACCAACAATACGTTGCCCTTTCTTGAGGTTCTAACACAAGAGCTGGCTCAAGCCAAAGCAGCCAGTCATGGCTAAGCCATAGCGTAGCTGACCGTGCTTGGCTCGAATTTTTTCTAAAGAGTGTCATAGAAACCGCCCAGCAGGTAGCCGACACATCGAAGGAGATAATCACGATCATCGAAGAAGACCGCCGGAAGATCGAGGAGCTGGGCCGCTCCGCTGCATCGGTTTTGCGCGTTCATCAGCACCTTCAGCGCAAGCCGATCGTCACCATCCCGGCGACCGCCGAGCAACTCTCCTCTCCGCGCCCACTGTGGCGAAGGTTTTGCAGCACATGGTAAAGCTCGGCCGGTGGTGAGACGACCGGCAGCCAGCGCCATCGGCTCTTCAAATATCACCACTACCTGGAAATTCTCAATCGAGGCACCGAGCTGCCAAAAGCAAGTCCCTGACAACGCTCGTGCGAGCCACTAGGACATGACCGAACAAAAGAAAAGTCGAATCATCCTCCATCTAGAAACCAACTCGAAGCTGGTGAAAGGAAACTTGTTGATGACATAGAGAAGTATGGGTGCCACGTCATTCATGTCAAACCTCAACAGCCGATACCCGGCGGTCCTACACAATTGGTCTTTACGAGACCGTACAACAACCAGAACTTATCGTTGTTGGCATGAAGCAAGACTCGGCTCACTACTTGCTGAATGAGGCTGCTCGTCGAATGGAGCAGGGTTTGCGTTTGGCTGGCGGCCGTGGTGAAAAAAACTTCTTGAAAATATCGCATGTGAATTCACGAAAGTTGATGGAGTATGCGCTGTGTTTCTACGGCGAAGATGAGTTCCCTGTTTTCCAGTGCGTCTATGCTGACCTCAACGTGCCTTTCCTTGGAACGATGGTTTCAGGACGCCATCCCTTCCGCCGTTGAGAAAGATTTTGACTTGTGGGGCGGGTGCCCAGCAGAGAATAGAACCAACCGCAGTAATAAGAATTTATGACCTCTGGTTGCGTCATGGTCATATGAAAACTCATTTGACCCCCCTGGCATCCCCCTTCCAATTCTGAATGACTAACTCATAGGTGATTTATTGATTCACGCCAATAGCATCTGGCTGGAAGCCCGCCCGTACGCCGGAGGTGAACCGCTGACTGCGCAACACTGACCGGCAGATGATGCTCTGTGCTGATGGCCAGATCATGGCAATCGTCGTGGCCAAGAAAAATATTCAAAGGCCTGGAGCGGGCGGGGCCGCGATTTGGGGTGTACGGTATTGTCCAGGAAATGGCGACGGCTGCGAGCGCTGCGGTTTTACAAATTCCTTACAACTAGCTTGCGGCAAATCAGTAAGTGGATGCGCAGGGTAGCAAATACTCGCTTAGATTGAGGGCCAACGAAGCGGAGTCATGAGCTAGTTGCGCCCGATCGGGATTCTGACTCGGAGAATCCGTGACCATCAGGCCGGTCCGCAGCGGATGAGAGCCTCGAAAGTCAATGTTTAGTCAGAGTCCGCCTCGAATTTGAGGCAACGCAAACAACTTGGTGAATCGTCTCGTCGTAGTTTGGCGATAGCTTGCACAGATTCATCTAGAAGGAAACATGAAACTATCAAACAGAACTCTCAGGCTGTTCATGGGCGCCATGTTTTTCTTTTCAGGACCGATAGTCGCTCCCCATGTGGTACATGGCGGCCAACAGCCTCAAAAGGCCCCCAGTTCTGCCATCGCTTCAAGCCAGGGCAAGCCCGGCGACGCGCCCGCCGATGGCTCCGCGTCTACGGAGGCAGAAACCTGCCAAGCTTGTCACGGGGACATTACCACCAGCTTCGAGAAATCGCCGCACTGGAAGACGATGAATGACACGCGCGGTGGGCATTCGAAGCAGGGTTGCGAGGCATGCCACGGTCCAGGCGGGGCCCACGCAGACGATCCAAGTAAGGAGGCAGTGTTCGATTATAAGAAGGCAACACCAGAAGCCATTACCGACCGTTGCCTCACCTGCCACGCCTCAGGCTCGGAGCACATCAGTGCTTCGAATTCATTCCACCGGCAAAACGACGTTAGCTGTACCTCCTGCCACTCGATGCACCATGCAACGACTAAGGAACACATGCTGGTCAGGGCCGAGCCCGGGCTTTGCTATTCCTGCCATTTGCAGCAGAGGGCTCAGTTCAATATGCCGTTTCACCATCGCGTAAACGAGGGGCTGATCCATTGCACCGATTGTCACAACCAACACGGAACGGGCGGTGTCCTTGAAGGAGACCATCTGGTCCGGCAGGTGCGGACCTCGGCCTCTGGGGACATGGTTTGCTTTAAGTGCCACACGGACAAGCAGGGACCCTTTGTCTTTGAGCACGCCGCCGTGAGGTTAGAGGGATGCGGCTCATGCCACATCGCACACGGGGGGGCAAATGCGCACATGCTGAAATACAGCAACATCAACCTCTTGTGTCTGCAATGCCACACCAATTCGCCTGGCATTCACGCGACGGTGATGGATGCGAACCAATCTCACTATGAACAAGCGTGCGTCAATTGTCATGTGAAAATCCACGGATCGAACGTCAATGGTTTGCTGGATAGATGAACTTGATGGAGACGCATTTTGCGCTGGAGAAGAGATCGTGAGTAACACCAAAGCCTGGCAAAAGGCGCAGTTCATATACGGCAGGGAGAACAGCGATGAATAGTCGTGCGAGAATCAGACCGTTCGGTTTGCTGTTGGCGGCCGCTTTGTTTCTTTTTTCGCCTCTTTCCCGGGCGCAGGATAACCCAGAAGAGGAAACCAAGGGCATAGATTCAGGCAATTATAATACGCAGCAAAGCGCGGAGACAGGCTATCGGGCGACGTGGATTGACGGGAACCAGAGTAATTACGGAACCTTCGTAAATCTCAATTCCGGCCTGCGATTGTTCGATTACACCGTGAGTATGAGGTCGCTCAACCACCATGGGACTTTCTTCGATGGTCTTCACTTCAGCAACTTCGGTTACGGCGGCGATCCGAACAACGTCTCGCGCCTGCGGATCGATAGGAACAAGTGGTACGACCTCCAGGTGATGTTTCGCCGCGACCAGAATTTCTGGAATTACAGCCTTTTCTTGAATCCCTTCAACCCGACGGTCATGTCACCAACGAATCCGGCAACGAATCCTTCGTTCGCCGTCACCTCTTCCCCACATTCGCTTACCCGCATTAAGCGCATGCAGGATTTCAATTTGACACTCCTCCCTGAATCACGCTTGCGATTCCGGCTGGGTTATTCACACAATGTGGACGTAGGGCCGGCATTCAGTACGTTCAACGGCCCCGCCGCCCGTTATCTGCTCGCTGAAAACTACCGGATAACGATGAACGGATACCGGTTGGGGATGGACTTCCGGTTTCTGCCAAAGACGACGATTTCTTACGACCAGATTCTTGAGTATGACAAGGATGACACCACAGATGCACTCGCGTTCCACAACGTGTTGGCGACGGCCCCAGGGACGGTACCGGGACCCGTTGACTATGGAATAGAGTGGTTTTACCCCCCGCAAGGAGCAACCCGCCCGTGCACGCCGGTGTTCCTTCCCACGGGTTTCGCCAACCCGGATTGCAGGGTCTTCCTTGGCTATTCCCGGTATAACAATCCGCGAAATTTCATGCCCACGGAGCGGCTCAGCTTCCAATCCAGGTCCATCAAGAACCTGGAAATGTCCGGGTCGGCTAGCTACAGCACCGCCGACAACGTCATTAACACATTCAATGAAAACATCAACGAATGGACCGCCAGTGCAGCCGTAAAAACTCGTGGGATTCTCAATTCTGGTCCGGCGGAATCCAAGCTGGTTGCCGTGCGCGCGAATTGGTCTGGAGTTTATTTACTGAGCCGTAAAGCGAGGATTATTGATCTGGTCCGTTATGACAACTGGCGTAATCCTGGATTGTCTGATCTGCGGAGCTCCACTCTCTTCGCCACCCAGCCACAAGTCCCAGGCCAGATTGGCATTCAGTTGCCCCAGGCTCAGTTTTCGCCTCTCATCCCCGACGCGCCGGCGTTTGCCAACATCTGCCCCGGACCAGCGTATAATGCAGCGACTTGCCCACAGCATACCGCGGCAGCTCTCCCTGACCTCACTCGCACATTGATATCGACCTATCTCGGCCAAAAGATGCTATCGAACACGGTCCAGCTGCAGGCCGATATCACCAAGCGAATCAGCGCTCGAATCGGATACATGTATGAAGACCGGGTGATCACCGATACTGGATATTTTGGAGGGACGGTGGATTATTACGAAGCCACCAACCATATTCCCCCGTACGCGGCGGCAACTTATTATCCGGGTGGGGCGGCAGGCACGGCGGCGAACCATTTCCTGGCAGCACGCGGATTGTGCGCAATTCGATCCGGATCGAACACGCTTCCCGCTGGCTGCACGCAGAATACGGACGGCACGATTTCGTATGTCAACCCTGCCCCTAGCAGCTCGGCTCGCGTGGACCTGCCCATCGCCGAACACGTGGGTCTCGCGGGGTTTACGCTGCGTCCGATAGATTCACTGCGAATCAATACTGATTTCCAATTTGGATATAACAACCGGGCCTACACGCAGATTTTCCCGCGGCAATTCCAAAGTTATAAGATCCACGCCACCTATAAACCAAAGCCTTGGGCAACCATCGACGGAGCAATCGACATTCACGAAAATCGCGACAACGTCAGTAACATCAATGCTCTCGAGCATGGGCGGACGTACAGTTTCGGGACTACGCTGGTGCCGAATTCCAATTTCGCGTTCTCTCTCGGATACAACTACACAGACCTCTACATGCAGTCCTATATTTGCATGAGGGACACCGGATTTGGCATCGCGCCCTATGCACGTTGCCCCTTTTTCAGCGGGACCAAGGCGATAACTCTGGGCGCCATGTCATTTTATAGCAACAAGCAGCACTTCGCCTATGCCGACGTTATGTGGAAGCCTGTTAACCGAGTCACCGCCAGCCTGGGTTATTCCGGAACCTTTACCGGAGGCGACACGCTCTTTCTGAATCCGCGAATACTGGGCGGCACCCTGGCGTTCAATTATCAGAGACCTTTCGTTGCGCTCAAGATCGATCTATTCAAAGGTTTGAGCTACAAAACCACGTGGAACTATTACGGATACAATCTCAAGACCCTTGCGGATACCCCAGGCCTTCAGCCCATCGGTTCAGAAGGCTTCAACGGCAGTACTGCCACGTTCGCAGTCCGCTATGCCTTTTGAAAATATCAGGTATCGCTCCTGATCGGAATAAGCGCAGGGCATGAGCGAATCTCATAAGGAGAGATTCGATAAGGAATTGGCGTGCATATGTCGGAGTGCGGTCTCTTCTTGGCCTCACTCTCCAGTGGAGCTGGGATTACGCTGAAACGCAGTTCGACTTCCGGTGCCAGGTCAATATCATGATGATTGGAGTGTCCTCTTGAAAAAAGTGATTGGAAACATTGTTGGAAGGTCAGTTCTCTACCTGGCGCTGGTCGTCGGTTTCGTTTCCGCGACTCGCGCACAGAACGATGCAGAGAAACTCTATAAGGCCAAGTGTATCGGTTGCCACGCGGCTGATGGGAGCGCGAACACGAAAGCGGGCAGAAATACGGGCGCCCACGACCTCCGTTTACCAGATGTACAAAAAGAAACCGACGCCACATTGATCGGGATCGTAACGAAGGGCAAGAAAAAGATGCCTAAATTCGAAGAGAAACTGAAGGCAAAAGAAATTAAGGAGCTTGTTGAGTACGTTCGAGGCTTCTCCAACAAGCCCTGAATAATGTTCTCGCTCGGTAACCCGGCAGCGAGACGCAAAGATAAAAGGTATCAAGCGGGATGCAGGTAGGGAGCAAAATATGGACCATCCAGAGGAAATGCTTGGCGGCAAGACTGCTGAGATTTCTCAAGAAGGTTGTGACGGACGCCGCCGATCGTTTCTCGGCCTCTTGCTTGGCGCAGGAGCTGCGGGCGTTGGTGCGCTCCTCTCTGTGCCGCTGTTTCGCTTCATACTTCATCCACTGCTAACCACTACGAGTTCATCGTCGTGGAAGGAAATCGGCACTGTGGAGGATCTCGCTTCCATTACCTCACCAGTCAAGAAGCTCGTAAAGATCGAACAGCGAGATGGCTGGCGCAAGATCGTCTCGGAGAAGGCCTTGTACGTAAGCAAGGATGCGACCGGCCGGCTCTGTGTGTTTTCCTCAGTTTGCCCGCATTTAGGATGTTCGATCGCCTGGCATGATGAGAAAAGCAATTTCGTTTGTCCATGCCACAACGGGCAATTTACGGCAGACGGCAAGCTCTTGGAAGGACCCCCACCAAGAGGAATGGATCAACTAGAGATTAAGGTCGAGGGCGACATGCTTGTGGTGCATTACCAGAATTTTCGGCAGCTCGTTCCGCATAAAGAAGTTATCGCCTGAACGGTAGGTGACAAGTGGCAGAGAATAGTTATGTGTTGGGGAGGGAACGTCGCGCCATCCCTCAGCCGTCAGACCACGGAACCGTCATTCGCTGGACGGATCGCCGTACCACTATGAGTGATCGCCGGAAGCGCGTCGGCTCGATTCTCCGTGCTGTACTTGATGAAGCGATCCCCGGAGGAGCCAGTCTTGCCTACGTGTTTGGATCAGGATTGCTGTATCTCTTGTTATCACAAATTATCACAGGCATGTTTCTGGTGCTTTACTATGTTCCTTCTGCTGACCATGCACATACGACCGTTGCTTACATCACCAAAGAAGTGGCATCGGGTTCCTTCATCCGCAGCATTCATGCTTATGGTTCAAGCGCAATTGTCATCGTCTTGCTCCTGCACGTCACTCAAACTTTTCTCTATGGGTCGTACAAGGGACGGCGAAAACTACTCTGGCTGGCTGGATGTGCGTTATTTGCTTTGATGCTGGGGATGTCCTTCACGGGTTACCTGCTACCGTGGGACCAAAAGGCCTACTTCGCCACGACGGTGGGCACGAATATCCTGACTTATGTTCCATTCGTGGGGAACTCACTGAAGACCTTGCTACGCGGCGGGACAGAGATGGGCACATTGACACTTTCCCGCTTCTTCGTCTTTCACGTGTTCCTGATTCCGGCTTGCATTTTCGCCTTTGTTGCCATCCATGTTTTCATGTTCCGCAAAGCCGGACCCGCAGGGCCGGTTCAAGGAGCACCCGAAGCCTTGAAACAATCGACGGAACCGTTTTACCCGAAACAGGTTCTCTACGATGTAGCCTTTGCTGTGCTCATTATCGCCTGTCTGGGGCTATTGGCTCATTACGCCCCTGTGGAGCTTGGCCCGAAGGCCAACCCTGTTGACACCCAATATGTGCCGCGTCCGGAGTGGTATTACGTTCCCGTTTTTCAGTGGTTGAAGTACTGGGAGAGCGGCCTCGCCGTCCTAGGTATTTTGGTGATCCCGGCATTTGTTACCCTTCTCTTCGTGGCTCTGCCGTTTCTTGATCGACGCCCCGAGCGCCGGCCGTGGAAGCGTCCCGTCTCAGTATCGATTTACGGTTTCGTCTTTATTGGGCTGGGCGCCATGGGCGCCATCAGCCATCGCAATGATTTGCGCGACCCGAACATAGCGCCGCAGCTCGCAAAACAGCGCGCGGACGTCCAGGCCTTCATGAAAAAACCGTTTGAACCCGAGTTGGCGGGACCGTCGCTTATCGCCGCCACCGTGGCGCTCACTAACCCGGTTGCAGGCAAAGGCAAGAAAGTGTTCGACCAAGAGGGCTGTGCCGAGTGCCACGGCGAAGATTTGACGGGAACGTCGGCGGCGCCATCATTGATTGGAGTTGGAGATAAGCACGACAGCGCAAAGTTGGAGAGCATTTTGAAGCAGCCCACAGACGCAATGACGGACGGAGGAATGACCCCCGTTGAGTTGAATGACGAAGACCTTAAGAGTTTGATTGCATTCCTTAAGGCTCTTAAGTGATTGGCGGGCAAACGGTATAAACCGCCGGGAATTCGGGATCTCCGCAATTGGTTCAACCAAAGGGCGAGTTGGGAAACGGGTGGGTCAGTCATCAGGATTTCGGCAAAATGCCCTTCTACGATCACCGCACGCCAGCCGCGCCTGGCCCGAAGATAGGCTCCCACCACGCCCGAAGCGGTGACGCGGAAAATGCCAAACAGCAACTGGAATTCAATTCCACGACCAAGCAGTTTGCGCTCTTCACTTACGACGGCGTTCCCGCGACGCCCACCGTTGGGTTGGCTTTCGATTTCTGAGTCGTCTTTCTTTCGTCCCGGCTGTGCTTCCTGGTGTCACCATCCTTCAAATATTCTCTGAGTACACCAGCGCATGGGCGGAACCTTGAACCATGTTGCCCTGGTCCGGCTTCTTCATGAGCTCTCCCTGCATCGCCCTCAGCAATTCGTCAGCAGCGCCACCGAGCGCCTTCGGCTGAAGGGCCGAGACTCAATGAATATCAACTTGTGATATCGAAGCAATGTCGTACCAGCGTACTTGTGTGGATGTCTTAATTTAATAGCTTTGGTGGACGTGGCCGGGATCGAACCGGCGATCCCCTGCTTGCAAAGCGAGTGAAGACTCAACCTGGCTTTCTGAGAAATATTCGGGTCGGGAGAGAAAATCTGAATTCTCGCTCTGTCTGCCCTACTTACGTTGTCGTAAACTTCCAACAGCGCATTTGTCGCAACCAGATCAGATCCACGACCAACTTAGGCGTGTTCTAAAGATTATGATCCCTTCCTGCGTTCTGAACTGATGGCGCGAACCAAAGCCAAGGAGTTCAATGCCGGTGAAAGAGTCTTTGGAACAGACGACGGCATGCGCCGGACGCAGCGCCCCACGACCGCCCGACGCCACAGGTGCTACACTGCACGACCGGGAGCCGACTATGACCAACGAGCTCACTCGACGCCAGCTCCTTTCCGCCGGAGCCGCGGCAAGCGTCGCAGCTCTGCCAAGCCCAGGCATACTCGCGGGCGCTGCCGCGCCCGCCGAGATGCCACGGCGTAAGTTCTATGCGATTCTGAGCCTCGGACGCCTTGGTTTCCAAGCGAGTTTTCCGGAGTCGCTCGAACTCACCGTCAAGCACGGTTTCGAAGGCCTGGATCCTGATCCGAACTACTTCGCTTCGCTGGGCGACGATGGGCTCAAGCGTCTCCTTGACGACCTGCGGGCGAAGAATCTCAGATTCGGCGCTGCGGGTCTGCCGGTGGAGTTTCGCAAGGATGAGGCGAGATTTAACGACGGATTGACAAACCTCCCGGCCACGGCCGAAATCCTGCAGCGAGCAGGCGTGTGGCGCGTCAGCACCTGGGTTCTTCCCTGCAGTAATGACCTCACGTACCCTCAGAACTTCCGCCAGCACGCCGACCGCTTGCGCCAGTGCGCGCAGATTCTCGCCGACCACGGCCAGAAGCTCGGCTTGGAGTACGTTGCGCCGCGCACTCTTTTGCGGAGCCAGCGACATCCCTTCATACACACCATGAGCGAGATGAAGGAGCTGATGGTCGCTATCGGTACGAACAACCTTGGCATTCAGCTCGATAGCTGGCATTGGTTCAACGCGGAAGAGACGGACAAGGACCTGTTGACGCTGCGCGGCTCGGATGTGCTGACCGTGGACCTGAACGATGCCCCCACTGGCCTGTCGTTGGATGAGTACCGGGATGACCATCGCGAGCTGCCTGCCGCCACGGGCGTCATTCCGGTGAAGGACTTCCTGGGTTCGCTGGTCCAGATCAACTACGATGGCCCCATCCAGCCCGAGCCTTTCAACGCCGCCTTGCGTGCCAAGTCGTTCAACGAGGCTTGCACCAGCGCCTCCGCCGCCATGAAGAGGTCCTTCAGCCTGTTGTAATCTCGGGCCCGCCCGGCCGGCCTTGTACAGCGCAAGGGACGTTTTAAACTGCCATCCGCGCCCTGCTTCGTGCGGTCGGATGTGTTCTTCAAGCTCGACCGCCGCCGCTTTTCCGTCAGCACCAAGCCCGCACCACCTACAGCACGGCTTCTCAAGGGGCGCAATCGTGCTGATAGGCCGGGCTGCGCAAAGCAAGCGGATCGCCTTCGGCGGTATGCAGATCGAGTGCAGCACTTACACAGGTGCTTGACCAGCATTATCTGGCAACCGCACGCCAGCGTGCTGTGATGAAGGAACGATAGGTCAGACATCCCTCAAACCGTCCGGCGCGAAGCAGTCTACTTGCTCCGGTTGAATGCTGGCTGAAGCAAGTAATTGGTGACGCGCCCTAATCCGTAAGTGCTTTGCAATTTGAGTGAGCTACCTCACACATAGGTGTGAGCGACCCGAGACATAGGCAACAGATCGTACCGGACATATAGGTTACACTTTCCCCCTTTTTGGGGAGGGAGTGATGCCGTGGAAGGAGTGTTCGGTCATGGATGAAAGGCTGCAGTTTGTGCGGCTCGCCGGCTACGAACGATGAAAGCGCTAAGAAACGCGCCAACGCTGGTAAGGGTCCAACACAGCGCAGGCCGCGCTCATTGGTTAGGTCGGCCTACGAATGCGGTTCGAGGAGGCAATCGGCATGGCTCGGCGTATGGTTCCTTCCTCGTTTGAGTGCGACTGTGGTCACCAGTCGCATTTCTGTGAGGGCACGGTGCGTGACATGGAAGCGGAGAGCCGTCGCCGACACAAACGGATGCACCTGCTGGATTCAGAGGCCGAGGAACACGCTATCGAGTTCGAGGAAGGAGTGGCAACTGCGGTTATTTGTCCGAAGCAGGGTCGACGCAAACTCACGGGCTGGTTGAATCCTTGAAATGTCCCGAAACGGTCCTGTTCCCAGCTTTAGCTAATAATTGAAATCCGGGGAGATGGTTGGTGGACGAGGCGGGACTCGAACCCGCGGCCCCCTGCTTGCAATAAGCAGGTTGGGGCAAAATACTAACTGCTTTGTTGGTGTCGCTTACACGAAAAAACACGGAAATTTCCGCTCTCTAATTGTCCCGAAGTAGTCCCGAATGCTCCAAGTGCGTGGCTAAGTGTTACAGGAAGCTCGTGAATCAGGACTCCCATCCGCATCGTCAGCCTATAGCGCAATTTCCCCTATGCCCGTTGGGCACGCTTTGGCCAGGCGCCGTGGCCCTTGAGACCCTGCCCTGGGTGACGCCGCGCGTCGGACTTACAGCAGTCGCATCCCTGGTCCGGCAATGCAAGAGAACTCGAGAATGTGGTCGAGCGTGCAGTCATTCTCTCGTGCGGCGGCGTGTTGCGCCCAGAAGCTGCGACGCTTTCTTGGAGCGGCGCCAAGGCAACTCCAGTCAGCAAGTCCGGACGGAAGAGCGCGAAGCCATCGAGACAGCCCTGATGACTTGACAGGGAAAGGTGGAGGGAAGGGAGCGGCAAGAATGCTCGGTCCCCCGGCTTGGACGGTGGATTTTCGCATCAAGAGGTTCGACATCGACAATCTCCCTTATCGCAAGCGCTTGCTAAACTAAGCTAGGGCCAGGGCGGGCCTGCTCTACCAGGAACCCGATCTGCAAAGGCTTGCGCCAAGGTAGAAACTGAATTGGCATGTGCGAAAAAGAGCCGACAGAACGTTATTCGGATGCGGAGTGCCAAACGCTGTTTGCCTCTCTGTTTCCTGCGGGATTCGCCGGAAAAGATGTTCTCAAGGAAATTGCGCCCGAAGGATGGCCACACTCCACGCTCCAGTTCCTATTCCACCCTACACTTGAGCAGGTCCATTGGGAACGCGTCCAGCTTCATCGCAACCTTCGGAACTGGCCATGGTTTCCGAAAGACCGGCTGGAAGAGCCGGAGCCCACACTAGAGAGTATTCACGCAGACTACCAGGACAGCCCTGTTGACACCACCCGCGAAGTGCGAGAACTCGTTGCTATGTGCCTGTGGGACGTGTTCTCGAACGAAAACGACGTGGTCGACCGGGATGTCCGGCTGGTGGACATCGGTTCCTGGCGTGGCGCCGCCGGATTCCTCGCCGACCAACTGAATCGCGAGACCGGGGAGCAGCAGTACGACTATATAGATTTCTACATGGGAAGTTTCTGGGTTTCCGAGCGTGCCGACTTGACGCCCGTGTATGAGATGATCTTCCGCCGATTGAAGGTTCAGTCGTTGGATTGGCGGTATCGTTTTCCGGAACTGCACTTGATCGAGTTTCCCTCTGAACGACCGAACGGTCGAAGGAGTTATGAGCTCGAAAAAATGAGAGCTGATCTCGAACAGGCGCACCACGAAGCCATGGACGATTTAAAGCTTGAGTCCGTGCCCGCGATCGTGCTTGCGTACAGCAATATTTATGGCGTCTTTCCCCATGGTTGGCCACCATGGGAGTTCAACGAGCGTGACGATTGAGTTCGTGGGTCAGGGATGAAGCACCCAAACTTTCTAATTCCGACCAATCCGGATCGCTTGGCGAAACTCGTCGCGCGGCCCGCCGGCCAGATTGAGGGTGTAGCCGCCTTGCGGCGACCATCGGGTCGAAGGCGTCATGAATGAGTTCTTATGGTTCCCTGCTATCACAACCGAGGGAGAAGCGCAGTGCGGCGCAGATTTCCTGCATCCGCGTGGAACTCAGCTGAGCCACGCGCCTCCCCAACCGCTGTTGCGAGACCGTAACCGCGTTGTGCAGATTGACTGTACAGGGTGCTTTCATGCCATCCTCTTCGTTCAAGACTACCTCCGACGGGACACCACGGATGGTAGAGGTGATCGGCGCTACGGTGACGGTCGATAGATAAGCAATAGCGCTGTCGCGAGTAAGCACAACCGCCCGTCTGTTCTTGTCGGGCGGGGCAAACTGGTACAGGCGGACATCTCCTCGGGCTATTCTGGCGGCCACGCTGCCTCTGCTTCCCAAAGCTGTGACTCCTGATGCCGTAGCGGGTGCTTCGTGTAGCCTTCGCGGTCGCGTTCTTCCCTTGCCCGAATCTCCAGTTTCCGGAGGAGCTCCCGCAAGGCGTCGCGTACCAATGCTGAACGATTTCGTTTGGTCCGGCGTGCCGCGCGATCGGTCGCTGCCAAAAGCTTCTTATCGAGAACAATCTGGACGGTTTCCATATGTTGACTCTGTTCCACAGTCTTCTCGACAATCATCTGCACGGCAATCCCTGCCAAACGCAATGGCGAGGCTTAGGTGGGCACAAAATTGGGCACAGCGAAAATCACACGGATACAAACGAAGTGGCAGAGAGGCAGCTAACTCATCAAAGTTAAAAGAAGGTTGGTGGACGCGGCCGGGATCGAACCGGCGACCTCCTGCTTGCAAAGCAGGGAGGAAAAAACACTAAAGTGCTTTGATGGTGTCGCTTACACGGAAAATCAACAAAATTCTCGCTCTCCAGTTGTCCCGAAGTTGTACCGAGTTCTGGTCGCGGCAGGAGCCGCGAAGGCCAGTTCTCCGATTAAAATTAACCAGAGGGAGAAGGCCGGTTCCCGGACAAGTTCCTCCCGGCAACCACTTTGATGATTCGGCGTT
>Ga0209689_1001170_pt1 | contig 19429 bp, 14 predicted proteins | sample GraSoiAngelo_149_FD_187119 | JGI IMG/M metagenome (GOLD analysis project Ga0209689, IMG submission 187119) | Grasslands soil microbial communities from the Angelo Coastal Reserve, California, USA - 14_1009_09_30cm (SPAdes) (version 2) | ecosystem: Environmental > Terrestrial > Soil > Grasslands ... | reverse complement strand
TCAGAAGCAAGTTTACTTGCGGATCATCGAACGAGGAGGCGACGTCAGCGCAGCGACGCTCGCCCTAGGGCCGCCCGCCGAACGTCGCCCGCGATGACGTAAGTCTAGGGATTCCGGCCGTCTAACACTCTTCTGACAAACCCAACACCGATCGCATACCGATGGGGAACCAAACCTGCCAGGCCGAGCGATATATAGGACACATGAACGACGACCCTGGCACCGCCAAGTCCCCGAAGAAGGCACGCAAAGCGCCTCTTGGGATCCGCCGCCGCCACGTGCTCATCGGCGCGGGGGCGGCGGCCGGTGGGCTCGCGATCACCCGCGTCCTCGGTCTCCATCACTTTGGCGACCTGCCGACCATCTCGCTACCTGGCCAAACGCCGGCCCCGACCATCGACTGGATCTCGCCGCTGGACAAGCCCGAGGCCCAGGTCGCGCAGCTCCTGCGCCGGGCAACGTTCGGCGCCACGCCCGCGGAGTACCAGCAGTCCGTCAAGGACGGCTTCAAGAAGACCGTCGATCGGCTCATCGAGACCCCGGTCGCGGAGCCGCCAGCGCTCGCGGGCGCGGACGACGCCTCGCAGCAGAAGTCGATCAACCCACAGAACTTGATCTCGTGGTGGCTCGACTGGATGTTGCGGACCCCTACCCCGTTCGCCGAACGCATGACGCTCTTCTGGCATGGCCACTTCACCAGCGACTTCCGGAAGGTCACGCTGCAGACGCCGTTCATCTACTGGCAGAACCAGACCTGGCGCCACAACGCGCTCGGCAACCTCCACGACTTTCTCTATCAGGTGACGATCGACCCCGGGATGCTGCGCTACCTCGATCTCGGCACATCGACCGGACGCGCGCCGAACGAGAACTACAGCCGCGAGCTCATGGAGCTCTTCACCATGGGCGTCGGCAGCTTCACCGAGGACGATGTTCGAAACGGCGCGAAGGCGCTCTCCGGCTGGCGCGAGCCCGTGACCCAGGCCATGTACGACGCGCTCGTGCTGCGTGCGCAGCAGCAGGGCCGACAGCCTCCGAAGAACCTCACCCCGGACACCGTCAAGACCGGCGTCTTCGTCCAGCAGCGCGCGTACGTCGGTCCGGTGAAGTTCCTGGGCGTCACCAAGCAGTGGGACACGAAGGCGGTGCTCGAGCAGATCCTCGCGCAGCCGGCGACCGCCCCGTTCATCGTCACCAAGGTCCTGCGCGAGTTCGTGACCGACCAGCCCGCCGACGCGTACGTGAAGCGTCTCGCCGACGGTTTCCGCAAATCCAACTACGACCTCAAGACGCTCATGCGCGATGTCTTCACGAGCCCCGAATTCCTCGCCCCCACGACCTACCGCGCTCTCGTCAAGAGCCCGACCGAGCTCATGGTCAACATGGCCAAGTCCATCGAGCAGCCGGGGCTCGCGCGGGCGATCGGCCAGGCGGGACAGGGGCAGGGGCAAACGCTCTTCGATCCGCCCGAGGTCGGCGGCTGGCCGTCGAACGCCAGCTGGATCTCGAGCAACAACGTGCTCGAGCGGGTGAATTTCGCTCAGGCGACGCTCACCGGCATCGCGAAGCTCCCCGCGTTCAACAACGCGCATCTGACGCAGCTCGACGGCGTCGTGAGCCCGGCGACGGCGCAGCTCCTGAACTCGAGCCCGGACGACGCGACGAGGTGGCTGATCCTCCTCGCGTCGCCGGAGTTCCAGCTGAAATAGGTGACGGCGATGAAAGAGCTCGGCGGCGTGAACGGACTCTCGCGGCGGGACTTCCTGCAGAACGGACTCGTGTTCGGCGTCGGAGCGCAGGCGCTCGCGTCGGGGTACGCCGCGATCCCTGACGTCTTCGCGCGCGCGGTCCTCGCGGCCAAGAGCGCCGCCGTCCAGAACGACAAGGTCCTGGTGATGATCCAGCTCGGCGGTGGCAACGACGGCCTGCAGACCGTCGTCCCGATGTCGAGCTCGCAGTACCACGACTTCCGGCCGCAGCTGTCCGCCGTCGCCGCGAAGGCCCAGCCGATCTCGAAGGACCTCGGCCTCCACGAGAACCTCAAGGGCATGAAGGCGCTCTACGACGCGGGCAAGGTCGCCATCGTGCAAGGCGTCGGCTACCCGAATCCGTCTTTCTCGCACTTCGACTCGATCCGTGTGTGGGAGACCGCCGACCCGGCGCGCAAGGCGCAGGACGGGTGGCTTGGCGCCGCGATCGCGAAGAACTACGACTCCGCCGGCCACCCCCTGGTTGGCTGTGCCTGCGGCACGACGAACATTCCGGGGATGCTTCGTGATCTGCAGGCGACGCTCACCGTGATCGACAACGTGAACACCTTTGGCTTCCAGGGCGGACAGAACGTCGAGAACGTCATGGGCACGCTGTACCGGAACACACCCGGGATCTACGGCGCGCTCTTCGACTCGTCGATGACGACCGTCCGAGACACGGTCGCGCAGCTGCGCACGAGCTCGGCGAAGTACACGCCGAAGGGCAGCTACTCCGACAAGGTCAACCTCGTCTACTCGAGCAAGAACCAGCTCGCCGCGGCGCTCCAGCTTGCCGCCGAGCTGATCGTCACCGGCACCGGCGTGAAGGTGTTGCACGTGACGCTCGGCGGGTTCGACACGCACTACACCGAGCTCAATCGGCACGACGCGCTCATGAGCTACCTCGACGCGGCGGTCACCGCGTTCCACGATGACCTCAGCGCCTACGACATGGCGGATCGGGTGATGATCGCGACCTGGTCCGAGTTCGGTCGCCGCCCGAAAGAGAACGCGAGCGGCGGGACCGACCACGGGACAGCGTCGCCGGTGTTCCTCATCGGCGACGGGATCAAGGGCGGCCTCTACGGTGAGACGCCGAACCTGGCGAAGCTCGATCAGCTCGGCAACCTCTCGTACGCGGTCGACTTCCGCTCGGTGTACCAGGAGATCCTCGCCTCGCACCTCGGCGTCGACGCGAAGGAGATCCTCGGTCAGACCTACGACCGCGTGCCGTTCGTGAAATCCACGGCGGGCTGAGCGATGCCGTCCTGGGCACTGAAGCTCGGCTCCCTGCTGACAACGCTGCTCGTGCTCGTGGGCTCGTTCGGCTACGCGCGCACCCATGTGAAGAATCCGAACGCACCGCTCCAGCCACCGGTCGCCGACGAACCATCCGCAAGCGAACCGATCGCGACGCCGACACCGATCCCCTCACTGGTTGGCACGCGTCGCGGCAATCCACCGCGACCGACGGCGACGGCGGCACCGCTCAAGGTGCTGCCAGGCGTCCAGCAGACGGCACTCCCCTCGATCACGTTCACCCACGTTTCCTAACTCGGCTGCGCGGCTGCTTAGACCCCTATCTCGCGCCGCAGCAGGCGGCCGTAGCGCTCGGCGACGGCCTCGTTGTGGTACTCGCGCCGACGGATCCACTCGCGGTGATGGCCGAGCTCGTGGGCGAAGCTTGCAAGCGGATCGTCGCCGTCCTCACGCAGCTGGTCGGCGTCGAACTCCGCGGCCTGGCACGTGCAGGGCACCCACACACGGATCACCCCCGGCTCGTAGTCGGCCAGGACCATTCCGCTGAGCTCGCCCGTGCGCTCAGCCTTGCGCTGCTCGTCGCCCGGGCGACCGCCAACGCCATAGCCGAAAACGAGCAGGACGCCATCGAACCGCGCCCTGCGGGCAAGGCGCCGCCAGAGGCGTGCGCCGCCGGGAAGCCGCTCTCGCCCGCAGTACCTCACGATCCGCATGCGTCATCCCAAAAGCACGGGTCGTACCGATGCAGCAGCAATCGGCCGGTCCCTCGGGCGAATTGGCGCTTGCCAAGGCGTCTGGCGAGAATGCACCCGTGATCCCGATCGGGGACGAGGACACCGGTCCTCCTGGCCTACCCGTCGTCAACGTTGCGATCATCGTCCTGAACGTCCTCGTCTTCCTGTACCAGCTCGTCAATCCCGATTTCACCAACGGCTACAGCACCGTTCCCGCGGAGATCACGACCGGCAAAGACCTCATCGGCGCGTTCATGGTCACCGCCCCAGATGGCTCGTCCGTGCAGATCGACGAGGCGCCGGGACCGATGCCGATCTGGCTCACCCTCTTCACCTCGATGTTCATGCACGGCGGATGGCTGCACATCGGGGGCAACATGCTTTTCCTCTTCATCTTCGGCGACAACGTCGAGAAGACGTTCGGTTCCCTCAAGTACCTGATCTTCTATCTCTTCTGCGGGATCGTCGCCGCCCTCGCGCAGGTCGCGACCGATCCGCAGTCGATCATCCCGAGTCTGGGCGCATCCGGCGCGATCAGCGGCGTGCTCGCGGCGTATCTCGTCTTCTTCCCGACCAACCGCGTCCGCGTCCTCATCACGCTCGGCATCGTGTTCCTCCGGCCGATCGCGGTACCAGCGATCGTGATGATCGGGGTCTGGGCGCTCCTCCAGTTCATCAACGGGCTCGGGGCGATCGCGGTGAGCCAGCAGACCTCGGGCGTCGCGTACTGGGCGCACATCGGTGGCTTCATCGCAGGACTGGTTATCGCGTTCGCCGCCAGGCCGTTCGTCGACACGAGCACCGGTCGATCGCCGGGGGCTGGGGGGTGGAACCCCCCAACGGGCTAGAGGATGAGCGCGAGTCGCTCCACGTCTTCGGCGATGGAGCCCTGGCCATCGAGCCGGTAGACCGCACCCAGTAACGCGCACTTTTCCCGGGCGACCTCACGCATGCCGATCTCGCAGTTCACCTCGATGAGCAGACGCTGCGCCTCGCGGTCCTTGAACCCTGCGCCGATCAGGTCGAGCAGCACGTCCGACGCCGCGGCCAGCTTGTGGATCGCGAGCAACCTGCGCGCGGCATCGAGCGCCGCCTCGGGGGCGCGGGCATCTCTCGCCCCGATCAGCACCGTCGCGCGCAGGTCCGCGATCGCGGCGTCCTCCGGCGGATTGCCGCGCGGCACCAGCCGCGCGAGCTCCGCCTCGAGATCGAGTGGTGGTCGGGCGCGCCGCGGTGCAGCAGAGAGCTCGGTCTTCGGCTTGCCGTTGATGCCGGCTCGCGCAAGGAGCGTCTCCGCGCTCGTGACGTCGCTGCGCTCGGCGTGCGTCATGGTCCGCGCATCCTTGATGACGACCGCGTTCGAGGCCTCCGGCCGTGTTCGGGCCTGCATCAGGTTCCCGAGCGCCGACGGTGCCGGCTTCGCCACTTCGCTCGCGCCGATGATCGTCGGCCGCCCGTTCGCGGCCGCCGGCGACGGCTTCGTCGAGATGGGGGCGGGCGTCGCCGGCTTCGCCGGAGGAGTCCAGCTCGCGCTCGCCGATGTCGTGGGTCGCGGGGCCGGGATCGTGGAAGGGGTGGCCGCGGCGCGAACAGGCGGTGGCGGCGTCGGCATCGCCCCGCCCTGCGCCGCGGCCACCCGGTCCGCGATCGCCAACAGCTGCGGAAGGTCCCCGAGCGTCTCGCGACCATAGGTGAGCTCGAGCCAGGCGCGTCGGGTGTCGCGGTGCGAGAGCGCGACGTCGATGTACCGGCCGTACTCCTCGCAGGCGCTGATCAAGTCGCCCTGATTGGCGAGCGCGGCGGCCAAACGTCGGTGCGCCGCGAGATCGGTGGGCACGATCTCGACGGCAACACCGAGAAGGGCGATCGCGCTCACACGGTCGTTCTTCCGCGTCAGGGCGGACGCACCGTCGCGCAGCACGGCGAGCGCCGCTTCAACGTCCTCGAGCGACATGAGCGTTCGGGCGAGCTCGGTGTACGAGTCGGCGTCGCCGTGCTTGGCCACGAGCTCGCGATACGCGGCCTCGGCTTGGCGCAAACGTCCGCTCGCGAAGAGCTTCGCGGCGGCGTTCGCGGCCAGACGATGGTCGTTCGAGACCCTGGGCGGCGCGATCTCACCGCCGTGCGCGGCAAGAGCCTGGGCGAGCTCGCCCGCGCGCTTGTTGTCCATAAGCTTCCCCGCCGCGAGGCGGGCGCGTTCGGCGAGCGGAAGGATGTGCGCGGGTTCGACGGTATTCGCGTTGACCCCGAGTGCATGCAGCTCTCGAGAGAGGAACGCCGGGGCCGCCGGTCCGAGATATTCCTTCGCGACACCGAGAAGCTCGATCGCGAGGGCATTCATCGGCTAGTCATCGCCTCCGCTCCCTGCCTCGTCCGCGAGGGCGTAGAAGCGGAGCGCGTTGAGCATGCGATCGAACGCCGACGCGACTTCGTGCGTGATGTCGTCCCCGCTCCGTGTGTCGAACTTCGCCTCGCGCAGATCGATGTCGCCCGTCGAAACCTGTGTCGCTTCGCCGACGAGGCGGCGGAGCGGTCCGACGAGAGACCGTGTGAGGACCACGCCGATGACGAAGGAGAGAAGGACGCCCATCACGAGCATGAGGACCGCGTCGAAGGTCGCGTTGTCGGCTGCCTTCGTGTAGGTCGTGAGCGGAACGGCCAGGACGTAGCCCCAGGGCTTGGTGACAAGACGTGTGACCACGCCGCGTTGCTCAGCCGATCCGCCCCCGTAGGCGAAAGTTGCGTCGGCGCTCGTGCCCTTGGGGAGAGCCTCGAGCGCCGACTTCAACGTGGGGAGGGGGTCGATGACGAGTTGATCGGGAGTCTTCGTGCCGAACCGCTTGTCCGCCGCGAGCGTCTTCGCCGTGTCCGGGTCGATCGGAGCGATCGGCTTGTAGATGAGCGACTCGGCCTGATCGCGATGGCCCTTCGTCTCGGATACCGCGAGGCGGATGCCGTAGTCGTCGACCAGAAAGCTGTGCGCGCCCACGCCCACGGAGCCGGCGTCGCCCTCGACGATGTCCCAGATCGCGGCGAGGTTCACGCGTGTGCGCACGACCGCCAGGATCGCTCCGCTCGGGTCCTTGACCGGCGCGGAGAAGAAGAGCGCGGGCTTGTTCGTGATCACCGAATACGACGGATCGCTCACGTACGGCGTCCCTTTGAATGCGGTGAGGAAGTACTGACGGAACGCGACGCTCGTCCCCTCATCGGACTGCACGGAGGCGGCGACGATCGTTCCCTTCGGGTCGACGATCGCGACGGACTCGTATTCCGGTGCGCGCGCCGCAGCGGCAGCGAGGGCGTTCCGCGCGACCGCGCGATTCAGCTGATCGGCGAGGTTCTGCGTGTACCGCACGACGTCCGGGATCTTGCTGACGAGGACGATGTCGCCAAGTCGGCTCGCAAGGTAGGCGTCGATCGCGTTCGCGGTCGATGTGGACCGCTGGCGGATGTTGGTGACGCCGAGCGAGGTGAGGTCATTGCGCGTTCCTTGAATGCCGACGACGCTGACGAGCGCGATCGGCGCGACGCCGACAATGAGCAACGCGGCGAGGACCTTCTGCCAGAAACGAATCCGAGGCCGACGCATCTTGCCGCTCCCCTGCCCCACGCGGCTCCTCTTTGTCCTCCTACCCGCGCGGCTCGCTGCATCGTCGGCTGATTCAGTGAGTGGGCCTAGTCATAGAACGGCGTCCGTCCGTACCAGAAACGTCCTAGTACGAGGCTTCATCTCGAAGTCCGAGCGTGCGCAGAGGCCGTCGGGTCGGACCGGCTACGACCGGAAGGAGGCGGGCGGGCGAGCGAGGCTGCGGGTGGCACGGGCGAGCGGGTTGCGTACGAGCCGCCGCCGGTCTTCGACCTCAGGGGCCCCTGCCCCTTGGGCCCGCGTCGCTGAGTGGTGGAGGCTGCGCGCATGAAGCGGGGAGGGTGCGGCGAGGGCGCAACCCTGAGCCCGGGACAGGACCCGCAGCCGATGTCCAACCGACCCGCCGCCGCACGAACGGCGTACATTCTGTGCAAACAAACGGACGACGTGCCGCGCACGTGGAGGACAAGTGGCCACAGGTACGATCAAGAAGCTGGTCGGCGACAGAGGTTTCGGCTTTATCCAGACGGAGGATGGCTCGGACATCTTCTTCCACCGCTCGCAGGTGGAAGGGGACGCATTCGACACGCTCCGCGAAGGACAAAGCGTGTCCTACGAGAAGGGCACGGATCCCCGCCGCGGCAAGCCGCAGGCGGAGAAGGTCACTCCCGCCTAAGTCCTCGCCGAAAGCGCGGCACCGCGCATGCCGCCGCGCCGGGCATCACGTAGCAGCCCCCGGAGAAGACGCTTCGACGTCTCAAGCTCCTCGCGGTCGGCCGCCGTGAAACCGGCGCGCGCCGGATCCGCGCGCCACCAGCACTCGAATCCCCAGAGCCGTTCATCGGCCACGCGCAAGCGGGGCACGCCGCTTCCCACGCGGCGCGGCTCGCCCGACTCGAGATCGAAGAATCCCTCGAACACCGCGTTCGCGCCGGAGCGATCGGGCTCGCCTTCGCGGCAATCGACGAGGATCACGCACGGCGCGCCGGGACGGAGCGCATCCCGCTCGCGTTGCGGTCGTCGCTCGCGGGATCGCGGAGGGCGTTGTGGTCGTTGATCGGCTCGCGGCGGTCGGACGGGCGCGGGCTCGGTCGACCGCGGTCTCGCTACTGGACGACGTCGAAAGCGACGACGACGCGGACGTTCCTGCATCGCGCCGAGTGTATGTCGCCGCGTGCACGCGGCTAGACTTTTCAATGTGAGCGACCTGCACGATGTCTTCGACGAATTCAAACATCAGCTGCCGGACATCGATCCGGACGAGACCCAGGAGTGGATCGAGTCGCTCGACGCGCTGCTGAAGCAATCCGGTCCGGATCGCGCGCGCTTCGTCCTCTACAAGCTGCTCAAGCGGGCGCGGATGCTCCACGTGGGGCTCCCGCCGCTCACCCAGACGCGGTACATCAACACGATCTCGCCCGAGCAGGAACCGTATTTCCCGGGCGACGAGGCGATGGAGCTGCGGATCCGGCGGATCATCCGGTGGAACGCCGTCGCGATGGTCGTACGCGCGAACCATCACTACGAGGGCATCGGCGGCCACCTCGCGACGTACGCCTCGGCCGCAAGCCTCTACGAGGTCGGGTTCAACCACTTCTTCCGCGGCAAGGACGGCGACGCCTCTGGCGACCAGATCTTCTTCCAGGGTCACGCGGCGCCCGGCATCTACGCGCGCGCGTTCGTCGAGGGTCGCTTCACCGAGTCGCAGCTCGATCATTTCCGGCGCGAGGTCGTGCCCGGTGCGGGGCTCTCGAGCTATCCGCATCCCCGTTTGATGCCGGAGTTCTGGGAGTTCCCGACCGTGTCCATGGGGCTCGGACCGCTCGCCGCGATCTATCAGGCGCGCTTCAACCGCTACCTCGAGCACCGCGGCATCAAGGAGACGTCGGACTCGCGCGTTTGGGCATTCATCGGCGACGGCGAGTGCGACGAGCCCGAGTCGCTCGGCGCGCTGCACGTCGCGGCACGCGAGGGCCTCGACAATCTGACCTTCGTGGTGAACTGCAATCTGCAGCGTCTCGACGGTCCGGTGCGCGGGAACGGCAAGGTCATCCAGGAGCTCGAGTCCGTCTTCCGCGGCTCGGGCTGGAACGTGATCAAGGTGCTGTGGTCGCGTGAATGGGACGATCTGCTGGCGCGCGACGTCGACGGCGTGCTCGTGAACCGGATGGCCGAGACGACCGACGGTGAATCGCAGCGCATGACCATCGCCGACGGCGCGTACATTCGCGAGCACTTCTTCGGTCCCGATCCCCGTCTCCGGAAGATCGTCGAGCATCTCTCCGACGAGCAGCTTCGATCGCTGCGGCGCGGCGGCCACGATTACCGGAAGGTCTACGCCGCGTACCACGCCGCGGTGCGCCACACCGGTGCGCCGACCGCGATCCTCGCGCAGACGGTGAAGGGGTGGGCCCTCGGCCCTTCGGTCGAGGCGCGGAACATCACCCATCAGGCGAAGAAGATGAGCCTCGAGGAGCTCAAGATCTTCCGCGATCGTCTCGAGCTTCCGATCCCGGACAACGCGCTCGCCGACGATCCGCCCTACTACCACCCGGGCATGGACAGCCCCGAGGTGCGCTACATGCTCGAGCGCCGGCGCGCGCTCGGCGGCTCCGTCCCCAGGCGCGTCGTCCGTGCGAAGCCGCTCGCCCTGCCGGAGGATTCGGCGTTCGCGGAGTTCGCGAAGGGATCGGGCAGCGCGGCGGCCTCGACGACGATGGCCTTCACGCGCCTGTTGCGGAATCTGCTGCGCGACAAGAACATCGGCAAGCGCGTTGTGCCGATCATCCCCGACGAGGCCCGGACCTTCGGTATGGACCCCCTCTTCAAAGAGGTGGGCATCTACTCACCACTGGGGCAGCGGTACGAGCCGGTCGACGCCGAAACGTTGCTCCCCTATCGCGAGGCGAAGGACGGCCAGGTGCTCGAGGAGGGCATCACCGAGTCGGGCTCGATGGCCTCGCTCACCGCCGCGGGCACGAGCTACGCGACGCACGGCGAGCCGATGCTTCCGTTCTACGTCTTCTATTCGATGTTCGGATTCCAGCGAACGGGCGATCAGATCTGGGCCTTCGGCGATTCGCGGGGCCGGGGCTTCATGTGCGGCGCGACCGCGGGGCGGACGACGCTCAACGGTGAGGGCTTGCAACACGAGGACGGCCACAGCCATCTCCTCGCGACGGCGCTCCCGAACATCCGCGCGTACGATCCAGCCTTCGCGTACGAAACGGCGATCATCGTCAAAGACGGCATCCGCCGCATGCTCGGTGAGGGCGGCGAGGACATCTTCTACTACCTCACCCTCTACAACGAGAACTATCCCCAGCCGCCGATGCCCGAGGGCGTCGAGGACGGGATCGTTCGGGGCCTCTACCTCTTCCGCAAGGGCGAAGAAGGGCTTCGGCGCCGCATCACGCTCCTCGGATCGGGCTCGATCATGCGGCAGGTCCTCCGCGCTCAGGAGCTTCTGCAGGAGCGGTACGAGGTCGCCGCCGACGTGTGGAGCGTGACGAGCTACCAGCTTCTCCGCAACGAGGCGCTCGAGATCGAACGCCTCAACCGCCTGCACCCCGAAGCGGAGCCGAAGCTTCCCTATGTCACGCAGATCCTCGGCGGTCACTCGCCGATCGTGGCCGCGACGGATTACGTCAAGTCCCTGCCCGACCAGATCGCGCGCTGGTCCGGAAGTCCCTTCGTTCCACTCGGCACCGACGGGTTCGGTCGCAGCGATACGCGCGAAGCACTCCGCCGCCACTTCGAGGTCGACGCCGAGAGCGTGACCGCGGCGTCGCTGCATGCGCTCGCGCTCTGCGAGCAGTACGGTCCCGGCGACGTCGCGAAGGCGATCGCCGATCTGGGAATCGACCCGGCGAAGCAAAACCCGCGCACGGCGTAGTCCGTGACGTGCACGGCTCGGCCGGTGACGCGCGCGGCGTAGCGACGCCCTCGACACCGCCGGCCACGCGTAAGCGGCGTACGGTGCAGCGCTGATGCTGAAAAGCGCCGTCTGCGGGTTGCTGCTGGCCGTAGCGAGCGTCGGGCCGGTTCGCTTGACTGCCATCGCCGCCGGACCGAGCGCTCCCGGCTTCGCTGACTGCGTCGCCAGCACCGGTCCCGGCATTTCTCCGCCCGCCACGGTGCCTTCGGGGATACCGGGCTTCCATGCGGCGTGGTACGGACAGAGCGGCTACCCGACGCTCTGTCCCGGGCAGCGCGCGACGGCGACTGTCGCCTACTACAACAGCGGAACGCGGGGCTGGCTCGGCGGCACGATGGGCCAGGTCGCGTACCTCGGGACGTGGGACCCCGATCCCGGGCAGGACCGCGCGAGCGCGCTCGGCGGCGACGGAACACAGGGATCACCGGCAACAGGGTGGCCGCGCTACAACCGCGTCGCCGTCCAGCCGGCGCCCTGGGTCGGCCCGAACCAGGTCGCGTGGTTCCAGTTCTCGGTGATGGCGCCTCTGGTCCCGGGTACGTACCGGCTCTCCATCCGGCCGCTCATCGAAGGCGCGCAGTGGATGGAGGACTACGGCGTCTTTTGGTACGTCACCGTCGCGGGGAGCGCTCCCGTCGGCGCGCTCGCGCCGCTGCCGGCGAAGTGGCCGAGCCAGGCGGTCGAGATCGGGATGAGCGACGATCCGAACGGAGCGCCGGCGCTGCGCGCGACGGCTCCATTCGCGTTCCGCTATCAGTACCTCGCCGGCGGAGTGAATACCGGCGGGGGCTGGTCGACGTGGGATGCGAACGCGCAGTTCCCCACCTACTACATCCGGGAATCGGCGAGCAATCGCGTGACTCCAGTGTTTACCTACTACATGATCCGGCAGTCGGCGCCCGGCAACGGCATGGGCGAAGCTGACGGCGATCTGGCGAACCTTCGCAACTCCTCCACGATGAGCGCCTACTACGCCGACCTGAAGCTCTTGTTTCAACGTGCCGGCGCGCAGAGTCCGACGACGGTCGTCCTGCATGTCGAGCCAGACCTGTGGGGATTCATCCAGCAGCGATACGGCGACGACGCGGCCGCGGCTCCGGCGGTCGCTGGTGGGACCGGGATCGCCGAGCTCGCGGGACTTCCCGACAATGCGTCCGGGCTCGCCCGAGCGATCGTGAAGCTCCGCGATGCGTATGCGCCAAACGTCCTCCTCGCCTATCACCTCTCGCTCTGGGGGACGAAGGTCGATCCGCTCTTCCAGAAGCCGACCGATGCGCAGATCGATCAGCTGGCCACGCGCTCAGCCACCTTCTACCAATCTCTCGGCGCAACCTTCGATCTGTCGTTCGCCGAGTTCAGCGACCGCGACGCCGGCTACGCCATCTACCACGATGGGACGAGCGGCGCATGGTGGTATCCGGACGACTTCGCACGCAACGCGCGCTACCTCGGCCGGTTCTCGGCCGTGATCCAGAAGCGGATCGTGCTCTGGCAGATCCCGCTCGGGAACACGAAGATGCGCGCGGTGAACAACACCACCGACCACTACCAGGACAACAAAGTCGAGTGGTTCTTCGACGATCCCGGCCGCGCGAACCTGAGCGCGTACGCGCGCGCGGGCGTCGTCGCCTTCCTCTACGGCCAAGGCGGCGGCGGGATGACGTGCGCGTGCGATGCCGCGAAGGACGGCGTGACCAATCCGCCGCCGATCGGCGCGAACACTCGCGACTCGCTGAGCGCGGACGATGATGGCGGCTACTTCCGCGAGCGCGCCGCCGCGTACTACGCGAGCGGAGCGATGGGCTTGCCCTGAGCGCGCCCGCGTCTCAGGTGGCGGTGGTCGTGCGGTGCCCCTGCGCGAGCCAGGCCGGAATCGCGGTCGAGACCATCGGCTTCGCCACGAAGTAGCCCTGCGCGTCGTCGCACCGCAGCGCGACGAGCGCGTCCCACGTCTCGCGGTCCTCGATGCCTTCCGCGATCACCTTCATCCCGAGCGAATGCCCGAGCTCGATGATCAGCTTCACGATCGATTCGCTGCTGCGGTCGCGCGTCATGCGGCTCACGAAAGAGCGATCAATCTTCACCGCATATGCGGGAAGCCGCTGCAGGTATGCGAGCGACGAGTAGCCGACTCCGAAATCGTCGATCGCCAGCTGGACGCCGAGGTCGCGTAGGCCTTCCACCGCGCGAAGCGCGCGGTCGGGATCCGCCATGAGCATCGTCTCGGTGATCTCGAGGCCGATGAGCTCCGGCTTCGTGCGCGTCCGCTCGATCGAGCGCGCGACCGTCTCGATTAGCTCCGGGTCGAGCAGGTTGCGCATCGAAAGGTTCACCGTGCCCTGAAGCGGGAGTCCTGCCTCTGACCATACGCGGCACTGCGTCAGCGTCGTCACGAGGACGTGTTCGAACAACGACCGAACGAGCCCGGAACGTTCGGCCAGCGGGACGAACTCGGCTGGAGGGACGAGTCCTCGCTCCCGGTGGCGCCACCTCGCGAGCGCCTCGACGCGAAGCACCCGCTGCGAATCCATCGCGACTATCGGTTGGTACATGACCTTGACCTCGTCATGGGAGAGGCCGTGTCGCAGCTCGGCCATCATCGCGAGGCGGTTAGTACCGTCGTCGTCGGCGCCCTCCGCGTACACGGCCGCGCCCTGAGCCGAGCGCTTCGCGCTGTACATGGCGATGTCGGCACGGCGCAGGAGCGTCTGCACGTCCTCGCCGTGGCGCGGGCTGAGGGCGATTCCGATGGACGCGTTCACTTCGAGGGCCTCACCGTCGAGCTCGAACGCCCGCTGCAGCGCGGCGATCACGCGGCGCGCGACGAGCGCAGCACCCTCCTCGTCGGTACCGGGTAGAACGATCGCGAACTCGTCGCCGCCGAGCCGGGCGACGGTGTCGACTTCACGGAGATCCTTGCGGAGGCGCTCGGCGGTCTGCCGGAGGATGAAGTCGCCGGCCTCGTGGCCGAGGCTGTCGTTGACCTCGCGGAAGCGGTCGAGGTCCATCACGAGCAGCGCGAGCGGGATGCCAAGCCGTCGCGCGGAACGGATCCCTTGCTCGAGCCGGTCGAGCAGCAGCGCGCGATTGGGAAGACCGGTGAGCGCGTCATGGAGACCCTGTTCTTTGAGCGCGATCTCGGCCTTCATGCGGTCGGTCACATCGGTGAAGCTCGAGACGACCTCGTGAACGCTGCCGTCCTCGTTCTTGATCGGCACCGCGTCGACCAGCAGCCACCGCACATAACCGTCGGATCGAGCGAGGCCCATCATCACGTTGCGAATCGGCTCGCCCCGGCGCTGCGCCGCGACGTTCGGGACTTCATCGTCGGGCATGTTGGTGCCGTCCTCGCGCAGACGACGAACTTCGCCTGGCGGCGCGCTGCCCGCGAGCTGCTCGGGCGGCCGTCCGAAGATGCGGTGAGCGGCCGCATTGGCGAAGACGACCGCGCCGTCCGCGTCACGTACGACGACGCCGCATGCCATCGCTTCGTAGATGGCAGCGAGATCGCGTCCCTCCGTGGCATCCCCTCTGCGCGGTCGCGCACACGACCGCGGCCGCGACCGACCGAAGCTACCGGGGCGCCTGGCTGCTCGCGTATGCAGCGCGGTATCGCCTTAATGGGCAGGAAGTACTAGAAGCGAAGATCACCACGCGTCCGCGCCGCACCGCGCGCGAGCAGCCGGAGCTCATCCTTCATGGCGGAGCGACGCACCAGGTGCGCTCCCGGTGCCTCGGGGATCACGCGCGGGTGAGCGGACGATACCGGATGCGGTGCGGTCGCCAGTCCGCACCGATGGTGCTGCGCATGTGCTCCTCGTACGAGCGGTAGTTGCCCTCGAACCACCGCACCGAGCTGTCGCCCTCGAACACGAGCATGTGCGTCGCGACTCGATCGAGGAACCAGCGATCGTGGCTGATGACGGCGACGCACCCCGCGAAGTCCAGGAGCGCTTCCTCGAGTGCGCGGAGCGTGTCCACGTCGAGGTCGTTCGTCGGCTCGTCGAGGAGCAGGACGTTGCCGCCCGAGCGGAGCAGCTTCGCGAGGTGCACGCGATTTCGTTCGCCGCCGGATAGGTCGCCCACCTTCTTTTGCTGATCCGCTCCACGGAAGTTGAACGAGGCGGCATACGCGCGTGCGTTGCGGAGCCGAGTTCCGACCTGAATGCTCTCCTGTCCGCCAGAGATCTCCTCCCACACGTTCTTCGCCGGGTCGAGCGTGTCGCGCGTCTGCGATACGTACGCGAGCTTCACCGTCTCGCCGACGCGCAGCGTTCCGCCGTCGGGACGCTCCTCGCCGGTGATGAGGCGGAAGAGCGTGGTCTTGCCCGCTCCATTTGGACCGATGATCCCGACGATGGCGCCGCGCGGCAGGGAGAACGTGAGCCCGTCGAAGAGGAGCTTGTCGCCGTATGCCTTGCGCAGCTTCGTCGCCTCGACGACTACGTCGCCGAGTCGCGGCCCGGGCGGAATCGAGATCTCGAGCTCCCGCTCACGCAGCTCAGGATCTTCAGCGAGGAGCCGTTCGTACGACTCGATTCGCGCTTTGCTTTTGGCCTGACGCGCACGGGGTGATGCCCGAACCCACTCGAGCTCGCGCGCGAGGGTCTTCTGCCGCGCGCTCTCTTGCTTTTCTTCCACGGACAGACGCGCTCGCTTCTGCTCGAGCCACGAGCTGTAGTTGCCCTGGTACGGGATGCCGAACCCGCGGTCGAGCTCGAGGATCCAGCCGGCCGCGTTGTCCAGGAAATAGCGGTCGTGCGTCACCGCGACGACGCAGCCCGGATATTCGACGAGGTGACGCTCGAGCCAGGCGACAGATTCGGCGTCCAGATGATTGGTCGGTTCGTCGAGGAGCAAGAGGTCGGGTCTTGCGAGGAGAAGGCGGCAGAGCGCGACCCGGCGGCGTTCGCCGCCGGAGAGCGTCCGGACATCCTGGTCGCCCGGCGGGCAGCGAAGCGCGTCCATCGCGACGTCGACCGTGGTGTCGAGATCCCAGAGGCTTTTCGCTTCGATCTCGTCCTGGGTCCGCTGCAGCTCGTTGGTCACTCGCTCGAGCTCCTCGGCCGCGAGCTCCTCGGCGAGACGCATGGAGAGCACGTTGTAGCGATCAAGGACCGCGCGCTGAGCGGCGACGCCGTCCTCGACGTTGCCGCGGACGTCCTTCTGCGCATCGAGGAGCGGCTCCTGCGCGAGAAGCCCGGCGCGAAAGCCCTCCGTGATGTGCGCGTATCCGGAGAACTCGGTATCAAGACCCGCCATGATCCGAAGGAGCGTGCTCTTGCCTGCGCCGTTTGGCCCGAGCACGCCAATCTTTGCATCGGGGTAGAAGGCGAGCGAGATACCGCGCAGGATCTCGCGCTGGGTCAGCGGCGCGACCTTGTGCAACTCACGCATGGTGAAGATGAACTGGGGCGGCACAGCCAGACCGTAGCAGGTAGGCTCTCCGGCAGTTGATCGAAGAAAAACGCAATTTTCGGCTCAGTAAGTCGGTTCGCCCGAGCCGGTACGAGCTGCGCTTCGAGCTGGACCTCGACGGCTGGCACTCGACGGGACAGGCTCGCGTCTTCCTGGTGTTGGATGCACCGGCGCGCGAGATCACGCTCCACGCGGTCGACCTCGACATCAAGAGCGCCGCCATCGACGGCGACGCGACGATGCGCGACGTGGCCTACGAGCCCGAAGCGCAGACCGCGACGCTGCGCTTCGCTGGCGAGATCGCGAAGGGCGAGCGCGTGCTGACGATCCAATGGACCGGAGAGATCCGCGAAGCACTACGCGGTCTCTATCGATCGACCCGTCCTGGCGAGCGCTACGCCGCGACCCAGTTCGAGGCAGCAGACGCGCGCCGCGCGTTCCCCTGTTTCGACGAGCCCGAGTTCAAGGCGCGGTTCGCGCTCGAGCTCATTCATCCGGCGGACCTCGTGGCTATCGCCAACATGGCGGTCGCAAGGACCGAAGCCCTTCCCGACGGCCGAGCGAAGACGCGCTTTGTCGAGACACCGAAGATCTCGACCTACCTCGTCGCCTTCACCGTCGGTCCCTACGAGTCGACGGCCGAGGCAAAGACCCCGAGTGGCGTGCCGACCCGGGTGTGGCTTCCGCGCGGGCTTGCGGAACAGGGCATCTACGCGCGCGACGCACACGTGCGCTCGCTCGCGTACCTCGAGAAGTACACCGACATTCCCTACCCGTACGGCAAGGTCGACGCCATCGGCATCCCCGATTTCGAGGCGGGCGCCATGGAGAACCCAGGCGCGATCACCTATCGCACGCGACTTCTGGCCGCGGACAAGAACAACGCGTCGACCGGGGCGTTCAAGGGCATCTTCTCTACCGCGGCACACGAGCTGACCCACATGTGGTGGGGCGACCTCGTGACGATGAAGTGGTGGACCGATCTCTGGCTCAATGAGTCGTTCGCGAGCTTCGTCGGCGAGAAGGCCACCGCGGCGCTGAACCCCGAATGGGGTTTCTGGCGCGACTTCGTCGCCCAGAACGCGAGTGCCTTCAACCTCGACGCCCTCGCGTCGACGCATCCCATCTCGGTCGAAGCGAAGAACGCGGAGGAGGCGTCGGAACGCTTCGACGCCATCACATATACGAAGGGCGCGGCTGTCCTCCGCATGATCGAGGGGTATCTCGGTGAGGACGCGTTCCGCGAGGGCGTCCGCAGCTACCTGCGACGGTATGCCGAAGCGAACGCTTCGGCCGACGACTTCTGGCGTGAGCTTGATGCCGCGTCCGGACAGGACGTCACGCGGATCGCCAACGCGTGGATCAAAGAGTCGGGCCATCCGCTCGTCGACTGCGAGGCGCGAGAGCGCGACGGCGGACTTGAGGTCGGCCTCGCCCAGACGCGCTATTTCTCTGATCCCGATGCGAAGCCGACGGAGCAGCGCTGGCCGGTGCCGCTCGTCATCAAATACGGCACCGCGACCGGGATCCGCGAAAAGCGCCTCGTCCTGGCAGAAGAGCACGCGACGATCCGACTCGACGGCGCGCGATGGTTCTACCCGAACTCCGGAGGCCGAGGGTTCTACCGCTTCAAGCTGAGCGGGATCGCCGCGCGCCGGCTCGACGAAGGCATTCACCAGCTCGGCGCCGAGGAGCGCCTCAACTCGATCGACAACCTCTGGGCGCTCACGCGCCACGGTAAGGTTCCGCTCGCGCAGTTCATGCGCCGGCTCGAGACGCTGCGCGGCGAGCAGGACCGGGCGGTCATCCAGTCGATCTCCGACGCCGTCAGCTGGATCGCGAACTACGCGGTGCGCGACGCGACCGAAGCTCCCTTCCGCCGTTTTGTCGAAGAGCTCTATCGGCCGATCTTCGAGCCACTCGGATTCGCGACGAGAGAGTCGGATGATCCGGATACGCGCGAGAAGCGAAGCCGGGTCCTCGTGATGCTCGGCATCCACGGTGATGCGCGCGACGTTCGCGAGGAGGCGACCCGACGTGTGCGCAGCCATCTCGACGGCGTCTCGCGCCTTGACCCCGACGTTGCAGGCGCGAACATCACCATCGCGGCGGTGGACGGCGACGACGCGCTCTACGACCGGTACGTCGCGCGCATGAAGGAAGCCGCCGCGACCGACGCGCAGGAGGAGGCACGCTTCCGCCATGCGCTCGTCTGCTTCGAGCGGCCCGAGCTTGCGCGCCGGACGACCGAGGCGATCTTCAGCGAGCTCATCCGTCCGATGGAGCGCGGCCTGATGGTCATCCCGCTGCTCCAGAATCGCCTCAACCGGCGCGTCGCCTGGCCGATCATCCGCGACCGCTGGGACAGCGACGTCGCCACGGCCGAGCCGCTTCTCAAGCAGCGCTTCGTCAACGCGGTGAGCCAGCTCGCGCAGCCCGATGTCGCCGAGGAGGCGAGCCGCTTCCTCGAGGCGAAGCGGACCGCCGACATCACCGAGGTGGTGGCCCAAAGTGTGGAGCGCCTCCGGGTCAACACCGCGGCCGCCCAGCGTTTGGCGGACGAGCTGGAGGACGCCCTCAAAGTCGCGGTCTGAGGCAGAGCAGCGTTGGCCTCGCGGCTCTGCTGTACGCCAGTGCGCTCGCGTTCGAGACGCTCAAGTACCTGGGCCTGCTGTACACGGCGTGGAAGACGTTGAGGGAACAAGGCGGCCTCCACGTGCGGGAGCAAAGCGTCGGCCGT
>Ga0209689_1001169_pt1 | contig 19430 bp, 14 predicted proteins | sample GraSoiAngelo_149_FD_187119 | JGI IMG/M metagenome (GOLD analysis project Ga0209689, IMG submission 187119) | Grasslands soil microbial communities from the Angelo Coastal Reserve, California, USA - 14_1009_09_30cm (SPAdes) (version 2) | ecosystem: Environmental > Terrestrial > Soil > Grasslands ... | reverse complement strand
CTGCTTCAGGTAGCGCGCCTCGGCGGCGATCGGCGTCGCCACCGGGGCCAGGTAGGGAATCAGCTCGGGGTACTGCGTCCGCACCGTCTCCACGATCACGGGGCAGGTGCTGCGGATCATCGTGCCCCAGTCGCCGTCGGCCCACAGGTCCAGGTACTCTTTCGCCACCAGCTCGTCGCCCAGCACGCCGCGGTGCACCGTGCGGAACCCCGCCGCGTAGCAGGCGTTCACGACCTGGTTGGGCGTCGCGGGATAAAAGTAGACGGCGTTCTCGACCGACAGGATCAGCGCCGCCCGGCCCGCCAGCGCCAGCTCGAGCGCGCGGGGCACGTCCCCCAGCGCCTCGATCGCGTCGTGCGGGCAGGCGGGGAGGCACAACCCGCAGCGGGTACACGCATCGTCCACGATCCGCACGATCGCGCCTTCGACCGCCACCGCGTCGGCGGGACACACGCGTACGCAGGCCATACAGGCCACGCACGAGTCTGGTTTGATCCTAAAGTCCACGGGACAACCGGCCGGGGCGCTGCGGCTCTCGGAACGAGATCGAGCAAGGGCGCCGTAACATGGACGCCGCAGCATTGCATGTCAATAGCCGCACGGACGACAACCCTTTGGTGGAGCGTGATTTAGGCGAGTTGGTATGCTTTGAGCTTGCGGTACAGCGTACGCTCGCCGATCCCCAGGATCTCGGCCGCCTTGCGACGATTGCCCTGCGTCTCGCGCAACGACGCCTCGATCGCTGCCCGCTCCACATCCGCCATTGTCATGCCAGCGCGATACACCACTTCGCCCTCCGGCACGGTCATCGTCTCGACCGGCGGCCCCGGGCTAACTCCAGAGCCGGGGCCCACCTCGATGACCTCGACGCGACCGGGTCGCTCCTCCAGCCGCCGACGCAGCTCTTCGACTTGTAACTTAAGCTCTACAAGTGAGCGGAAAATGAACTCCAACTCCTGAGCGCCCACGCCCCCCGTCCCGCCGACGTCACGGCCCGGGCCGAGCAGGCGCATCGGCAGCACGCTGCCGTGCTCCCGGATGTCCTTCGGAATGTCGCTCGCGCGGATCTCGCCTTCGGGCGCGAGCACCACCATCGATTCGATGAGGTTGCGCAGCTGGCGGATGTTGCCGGGCCACTCGGCGTCCACCAGGATCTGCATCGCCTCCGGCGTGATGCCCTTGAAGGCGCGGTCGTGCTGGCGCGCGAACTCGGGCGTGAAGCGCCGGACCAAGAGCGGGATGTCGGTCTTCCGCTCGCGCAACGGCGGGAGATAGATGTAGAGAACGTTGAGCCGGTAAAACAGGTCGTCGCGGAAGCGCCCCAGGGCGACTTCCTCTTTGAGCGACTTGTTGGTCGCGGCGATGACCCGCACGTCCACCTTGATCGCCTGCGTGCCGCCCACCCGGAAAAAGGTCCGGTCCTCGAGCACCCGCAGCGTCTTGACCTGGGTGGCGGGCGCCATCTCCCCCACCTCGTCGAGGAAGATGGTGCCGCCGTCCGCCAGCTCGAACCGGCCCAGCCGCCGCTCGGCGGCACCGGTGAACGCCCCTTTCTCGTGGCCGAACAGCTCGCTCTCGAGCAGGGTGTCGGGGATGGCGGCGCAGTTCACGGCGATGAACGGCTTGGCGCGCCGGGGCGAGAGGTCGTGGATCGCCCGCGCCACCAGCTCCTTCCCCGTCCCCGACTCGCCTTCGATCAGCACCGTGGATGTCACGGGCGCCATCTGCTCGATCTTGACGAGCACTTCCTGGATGGCGGGGGATTCGCCGATGATCCCGGTGCGCTGCTGCAGCTTGCGGCGCTCGATCAGGCGGCGCACCGTCCCGGCCACCTCGGCCGGGTCGGCGGGCTTTTCGAGGTAGCCCGTGAGACCGAGCCGGCGGGCCAGACCCTTCGCGTCGGGCTCGGTGTCTTCGACCAGGCCCAGGGTCGAGACCGAGCGGTCCCGCGCCAGGGTCAGGAGCTGTGCAGCGCCGGCCTCGTGCAGCCCGCCCGTCACCACCACGCAGTCGGGGGGCGGGTCGCGGCGCAGCGCCTGGCGCGCTTCCTCGAGCGTGGATGCCAGCGTGGTGTGGAAGCCCGCCGCCTCGAGCGCCGCATTGATGCGAACTGCGTGCTCGAGGTCGTCAGTGGTAACGAGGATGCGGTCAGGCATGCGCGGTGCGCTCCCCGCTCACGAGCTCCACGGCGTGATCCAGAACCAGCTCCAACACCGCCAATCCGTCCGCCACACCACCGGGCGACCCGGGGAGGTTGACGATCAGCGTCTTGCCCCGCGTGCCCGCGACGCCGCGGGAGAGCCAGGCGCGCGGGAACCGGGGCGCGGCGGCGGCGCGCAGCGCCTCGGCGATCCCGGGCGCGAGCCGCTCCACCACCGCCTCCGTCGCCTCCGGCGTCACATCGCGCGCGGTGAGGCCGGTGCCGCCGGTGGTGAGGATCACGTCCACCTCACCGGAGTCCGCCCAGCGCGCGAGCTTCCCCGCGATGCGGTCGGTTTCGTCGGGCACCACGCTGCGCACCGCCACCTCGTAACCGTGCCGGCCCGCCCACTCGACGATCGCGTCGCCGGACGTGTCGACCCGCTGGCCCACGGCACCAAGGTCACTGACAGTCAGAATCCCGATCCGCATCGACCTCCACCAACCTCCTCCAACCTCCGCCGTCTATTTCTTCGTTCTCCGCGCCACGAACGGCATGGTCACCACCTCCGCCGGCGCCCGCTTGCCGCGTACATCGATAGTAAACGCGGTGCCCGGCTTGGCTGCTGCCGCGGGCAGGTACGTCATCCCGATGGCGCAATTCGCGGTCGGCGTCACCGTGCCGCTGCGCACCACGTCCACCTGCCCGTCGTTCACGTACACGCCGTAGCCGTGCCGGGCGACGACCTTCGGCTCGGTCACCTTGAAGCCCACGAGCCGGCGCTTCACGCCTGTGAGCTTCTGCTGCTTCAGCGCCGCGAGCCCCGTGAAGCTGGCACCCTTGTCGAGCTTCACGATCCAGCCCAGTCCCGCCTCGTACGGCGTCACCCCGGCATCGATGTCGCTCCCGTAGAGGGGGTAGCCCGCCTCGAGCCGCAGGGTATCGCGCGCCCCGAGGCCACACGGCTCCCCCCGCCCCGCTCCGACCAGCGCGTGCCACAAGGTCTCCGTGTCCGACGCGCGGCAGTACAGCTCGAACCCGTCCTCCCCCGTGTACCCGGTCCGGGAGATGAAGCACTGCACCCCGGCGACCTTCCCCTCGGCGAAGTGATAGTAGGGGATCATCGCCACGCCGACGGGAGTGAGCGGTGCGACCAGCGCCTCGGCCCCGGGACCCTGGACGGCGAGCAGCGCGGTGGCGTCGGAGATGTCGCGCAGCCGCACGTTCGCGCCCCGCTTCTGCGCCACGATGTGCGCCCAGTCGGTCGCGATGTTGGCGGCGTTCACGACCAGCATGAGCCGGTCTTCGAAGCGATACACGAGGCAATCGTCCACGAACGTGCCTTGGTCGGTGAGAATCGCCGAATACTGGGCCTGCCCGGGGCGCAGGGCACCGACGTCGTTGCAGGTGATCTGTTGGACGAAGGCGTTGCGGTCGGGCCCGGTGACCTCGAACTCGCCCATGTGCGATACGTCGAACACCCCCACGCGCTCGCGCACGGCGCGGTGCTCGGCCGCGATCCCCGCCGGATAGCTCACCGGCATGTCGTACCCGCCGTACGCCACCATCTTGGCGCCGAGCGCGACGTGGATCTGGTGCAGCGGGGTGCGTTTGGGGCTGTCCATTCTAGCCCATCAACGTCGCCAGGAGCGCCTTCTGCACGTGCAGCCGGTTCTCGGCTTCGTCCCACACACGCGACTGCGGGCCTTCGATCACGTCTGCCGTAACCTCCTCGCCGCGGTGGGCGGGGAGGCAATGCAGGAAGATGGCCTTCGCATCGGCGAGCTTCATCAAGTCCGGGTCGACCGTATAGCCGCGGAACGCGTTGCGCCGCGACTCGGCCTCCTCCTCCTGCCCCATCGACGCCCACACGTCGGTGTTCACCACGTGCGCGCCCTCCACTGCTTCTTCTGGGGCCTCCGTGATGGAGAGACAGGCGCCCGCCGCCTTGGCCCGCTCGAAGATCGCCCGGTTGGGCTCGTAACCCTCCGGGCATGCAAGGCGCAGCTCGAACCCCAGCACCTGTGCCGCCTCGATCCAGCTGTTCGCCATGTTATTGCCGTCGCCCACCCAGGCGATCCGCTTCCCTTCCCACGTCCCCAGCGCTTCCCGCACGGTGAACAGATCGGCGAGCACCTGGCAGGGATGCGACAGGTCGGTGAGGCCGTTGATCACCGGGATGGTGGCATGCCGCGCCAGCTCTTCGACCTCGCCGTGGTCGAAGGTGCGGATCATGATCCCGTCCACGTAGCGCGACAGCACGCGCGCCGTATCGGGGATCGGCTCGCCCCGCCCGATCTGGATATCGCGGGACGAGAGGAACAGCGCCTGGCCGCCCAGCTGGTACGCGCCGACCTCGAACGACACCCGGGTCCGGGTGCTCGACTTCGCGAAGATCATGGCCAACGTCTTGCCGGCGAGCGGTGTGTCCCGGTAACCGCCGGCCTTCATGCGGCCGCCGAGGTCGAACAACATCACGATTTCGTCCCGGGTGAGGTCGGTGACGGCGAGGAAATCGCGCTTGGCCATGGATTCCTGGGAGGCGAGTCAAAATGACAGGCTGAGGCTGCTAATTCTACGCGCGGGGGAATCCCAGGACAAGCCAGCAGGTAGGGAGAGTGGGTCCGGCGAAGTATGGGCGCAGGCGAGCCCGAGGAGGGCGGACGCGACGACGCTCTTCCTACAGGATGTAGCGGCGGAGATCCTCGTCATCGACGATCTTGCCGAGCCGCTCGCGTACCTTGTCCCCGTCGAACTTGATGCGCTTCTCCGCCAGCTCGGGGAGATCGAACAACACGTCTTCGAGCAGGGTGGTCATGACGGTATGGAGCCGCCGGGCGCCGATGTTCTCCATGCGCTCGTTGGCCTTGGCGGCAATGCGGGCGATCTCCTTGATGCCGTCGTGCGTGAACTCGAGCGTCGCCCCCTCGGCCGCGCACAGCGCGGCGTATTGCTTGGTGAGCGCGTTCTCGGGCTCGGTCATGATGCGGACGAAGTCCTCCTCGGTGAGCGGCTGCAGCTCGACGCGGATCGGGAAGCGCCCCTGGAGCTCGGGGATCAGGTCCGAAGGCTTGGAGACGTGGAACGCGCCGGCCGCGATGAACAGGATGTGGTCGGTGCGCACGAAGCCGTAGCGGGTCTGCACGGTCGAGCCTTCGACGATCGGCAGCAGGTCGCGCTGCACGCCCTCGCGCGACACGTCCGGTCCGACGGTGCCCCGCTCGCCCGCGATCTTGTCGATCTCGTCGATGAAGATCACGCCGTGGTTCTCCACGCGGTCGAGCGATTCGTTCACCACGTCGTCCATATCGACGAGCTTCTTCAGCTCTTCGTCGATCAGGATGCGCCGGGCCTCGTGCAGGTGCACGGTGCGGCGCTTCTTCTTCTTGGGCAGCATCTCCTGCAACAGCTCGGTGAAGTTGACGTCGGTGCCCTCCATGCCCTGCGGCGGCTGCATCATCTCGAGCCCGGGGAAACCCTGCTGCTGCACCTCGATTTCGACCTCGCGCTCCTCGAGCTTCCCCTCCTTGAGCTGCTGGCGCAGCTTCTCGCGGGTGCGGCGACGGCGCTCCTGGGCCTCGACGTCCCCCTCCGCCGCTTTCGGGGTCACGTCGCCCTTGGACGAGACCACGAACAAGGGCGGATTCTCTCCCGCCTCCCGGCTCCCGACTCCCGGCCGGGAGACGGGAGGCGGGAGCGGCGGTGGCGGCGTAGGGGGCAGCAGCAGATCAAGCAGGCGCTCCTCGGCACGCGCTTCGGCCTGGGGATAGACGTCGTCCTCGCGCTCGGTGCGCACCATGTTGATCGCCACGTCCACCAGCTCGCGCACCATGGACTCGACGTCGCGGCCCACGTAGCCGACCTCGGTGAACTTGGACGCTTCGACTTTCAGGAACGGCGCGCCCGCGAGGCGGGCCAGCCGTCGCGCGATTTCCGTTTTCCCCACGCCGGTGGGGCCGATCATGATGATGTTGTTCGGCAGGATCTCGTCGCGGATGTCCTCCGGCGCCTGGGAGCGGCGCCAGCGGTTGCGTACCGCGATCGCCACCGCCTTCTTCGCCACCTCCTGGCCCACGATGTAGCGGTCCAGCTCCGCCACGATCTTCCGCGGCGGCAACTCCTCGAGCCACGGCAGCGTCTCCTCCGGAGCGGCGGGAGCGGGCAGCTTGTCTTCGGGTGTGCGGGTCGGCTCGGCCATCAAAGCTCCAGAATCGTGATGTGCGCGTTCGTGTACACGCAGATCTCGGCGGCGATCTCGAGTGAGCGCTGCACGATGTCCCGGGCGGGGAGCTTGGACGCCGTGAGCAGTGCGCGCGCGGACGCGAGGGCGTAGCTCCCCCCCGAGCCGATGGCGAGCACGCCGTCGTCGGGCTCGATCAGCTCCCCCGACCCCGAGATGATGTAGCCGTGCTCCCGGTCCGACACCACGAGCAACGCCTCCAGCCGCCGGAGCACCCGATCCGACCGCCAGTCCTTCGCCAGCTCGACCGCCGCCCGCGGCAGGTTGCCGGGGTAGCGCTCGAGCTTCTCTTCGAACTTTTCGAACAGCGTGAACGCGTCCGCCGCGGCGCCGGCGAACCCGGCGAGGATCTTCCCGCCCTTGAGCGCGCGCACCTTGTTGGCATTGGCCTTCATCACCGTGTCGCCGATCGTGACCTGGCCGTCGCCGCCCAGGGCCACGTGGCCGTCACGGCGCACGCACAGAATGGTGGTGCTGCGAATTCGTCCCTGCAACTCTACCTCCAACACTATCCCTCCCCCGTATCGTCCTCACCCCTTTGATCCCCTCTCCCTTCGGGAGAGGGGAGACTCAGCACGACCATCGTTCCCCCTCTCCTGACAAGGAGAGGGGGTCAGGGGGTGAGGACCTATGCCCGTGGATGTGCCTGGTGATACACCTTCTTCAATCGCTCCACAGATGTATGAGTATACACTTGCGTGGTCGAGAGCGACGCGTGGCCCAGCAGCTCCTGCACGGCCCGCAGGTCGGCGCCGGCGTCGAGCAGGTGCGTGGCGAACGAGTGGCGCAGCGAGTGCACGTGCAGGTCGCCGCCGCGTGCCAGCGTGCCCAACAGTCGCTTGATCGAGAGCTGTACGCCCCGCGCCGACAGCCGCTGCCCACGCCGCGCTACGAACACCGCCCGGCCGACGCGCGTTCCCAAGCGCCCCAGCGCGTCGCGCTGGCGGTAGTAGCGGCGCAGCGCGCGTCCCGCATGGCTCCCGAGCGGCACGAGCCGCTCCTTTTTGCCTTTGCCGCGCACCTTCACCTGGTCCGAGATCAGATCGATGTCCTGCTCGTTCAGCCCCGCCAGCTCGGCGAGTCGTATTCCCGTCGAGTAAAACAGCTCGAGCATAGCGAGGTCCCGCGCCTCCGTGAACCCGCCCGCCTTGGCGCGGCGCTCCGCCTCGGTGAACAGCTGCCCGATTTCCACGCGGTCCAGGTGCTGGGGCAGCGTGCGCTCCAGCCTGGGCGTGCGCGCCGCCTTCGCGGGATTCACCTCCACCCCGCGCGTCGTATTCAGGAACCGGTAGAACGTCCGCAGCGCCGAGAGAGCGCGCGCGGCGGAGCGCTTGGCGAGGCCGCGCTGCTGCATCGCCCCCAGCCAGCCGCGGATCGCCAGCCGGTCCACGCCCGCGAAGCTCCACCCGCCTCCGTAGTAGCGGGTGCAGAATGCCGCGAAGTCCGCCACGTCGCGGGCATACGCCTTCACGGTGTGCGGTGAATCGTTCCGCTCCTTGGCGAGGAACGCGACGAAGTCGGCGATCTCGGGTAGCGCGACGGGGCTCACGCCCGCTTCCCCACCCTGAAGGGTGGGCCCGGCGAATCACTGTCCTTAAGGACAGTGCCGTACCGGGCCCAGGCTTCAGCCTGGGAACTCACGCCATCACCTCCACCCCGATTTCCCGGGCGAAGATATCCATGTCCCGCAGTGCTCTGTCGACGAGCTGCTCCTTCTTTTTCTGCTTGTCGCGGGGGACCCGCTCCAGCGGCTCCACCAGCCCGAAGTTCGCGTTCATCGGCTGGAAGTGCTCGGGGTCCGCGGTGTGCACGTACCGGTACAGCGCGCCGAGCATCGTCGTGGGCGGCGGCACGAGGGGCGCCTCGCCCGCGAGCAGGCGCGCCAGATTGATTCCCGCCAGGATCCCGGTGGCGGCGGATTCGGTGTAGCCCTCCACACCCGTGAGCTGCCCGGCGAAGAGCAGCCGCGGATCGTCCTTGGCCGACAGGTGCGCGGTGAGCGCGCGCGGCGAGTTGATGTAGGCGTTGCGGTGGATGCTCCCGAACCGCAGGAATTCCGCGCGCTCGAGGCCCGGAATCATCCGAAACACCCGCTGCTGCTCCGGCACCTTGAGCCGGGTCTGGAATCCCACCAGGTTCCACATCTGTCCCGCGCGGTCTTCCTGCCGCAGCTGGACCACGGCGAACGCGTCGGTTCCCAGGCCCACTGGCTTCATCGGTCCGAAGCGCAGCACGTCGCGCCCACGGGCCGCCATCTCCTCCACCGGCAAGCAGCCCTCGAAGTAGGGCGTCCGGTCGAACTCGTGATGCGGCTGGTACTGCTCGCCGGTCGAGAGCGCGGTGACCAGCGCGTCGTACTGCGCCTCCGTGAGCGGGGCGTTCCAGTAGTCGTCGCCCGAGCCCTTGCCGTAGCGCGACGCGCGGAACAGGAGCCCGGTGTCGAGCGAATCGGCAGAGACGATGGGGGCGATGGCGTCGAAGAAAGCGAGCGCGCTGGCGTCCAGCCGCCGGGCGATCGCGGTCGCGAGCGCCTCGGAGGTGAGCGGGCCCGTCGCCACGATGCCGGGAGACTCGAGCTCGGTCACCTCGCCCCGGAGGAGGGTGATCCCGGGATGGCCGGTGAGCCGATCGTGCACAGCGCGCGAGAACGCGACGCGGTCCACGGCGAGGGCCGCGCCGCCCGGCACGCGGGCCTGATCGGCCGCATCGAGCACCACGCTCCCGAGCCGGCGCATCTCGGCCTTGAGCAGCCCGTGGGCGTTGGTGGGCTCAACCGATTTGAAGGAGTTGGAGCAGACGAGCTCGGCCAGCCCGTCGGTCTGGTGCGCCGCGGTCATGCGGACGGGGCGCATCTCGTGCAGCGTGACCGCGATCCCCCGCTCGGCGAGCGCCCAGGCGGCCTCGCTGCCCGCGAGCCCGCCGCCCACCACTGCCGCCCCCCCCACCCCCCTCCTCAGCTCGCCACCGTCTCCGCGGGCGTCGCTTCTTCCACCATGATTTCGTGTCCGCACTTCAGACACTTGCGGGAGACCCCTTTGGTCTTGGTCTGCTTCTCTTCCATCCCGACGAACCCGCAGCTCGGGCAGGCGACCGCGACCGGGCGGGTCCACGTCGAGTAGTCGCACTCCGGGTAGCGCAGGCACCCGAAGAAGTTCCGTCCCTTCCGGGTGCGACGCTCCGCCAGGTCACCCACGCCGCACTTCGGGCACTTCACGCCCAGCGGCACGGGCCGGGTGTGCTTGCACGCGGGGAACTTGGTGCAGGCGAGGAACTCGCCGTAGCGCCCCGTCTTGATCACCATCGGCGCGCCGCACTCCTGGCAGATCTCGTCGGTGGGCCGGTCGGGCACCTTGTCCCGCCGCAGCGGCCGCGTGAAGCGGCACTCGGCGGGGTAGCGGGCGCAGGCGATGAAGGGACCGAACCGCCCGCTCCGCACCACCAGGCCGCTGCCGCACGTCGGGCACTTCTCCTTGTGCAACCCCGAGAGGTCGTGCACGTCGTGGATCAGCTTCTGCACGTCCACCGCGTCGAGCGCCTTCGCGAACGGCCCCCAGAAGTCGCCCAGCACCTGCTGCCACGCGAGATCGCCTTCTTCCACTTTGTCGAGCTCGTCCTCCATCTGCGCCGTGAACCCCACGTCGAACACATCGGGGAACGAGCGCTTCATCACCTGCCACACCGTCTCCCCCAGCGGCGTCGGCGCGAAGCGGCGGTCCTTGGCCGTGGCGTACCACCGCATCTTGAGGGTGGAGATGATGCTCGCGTAGGTGGACGGGCGGCCGATCCCCAGGCGCTCGAGCTCCTTCACCAGGCTGGCCTCGCTGAAGCGCGGCGGCGGCTCGGTGAAGTGCTGGTTCGGCGTGATCTGCTTCACCGGCACGACGTCGCCCTGCGCGAGCGGCGGGATCGGGGGCAGATCGTCGAGCGTCTTCCCCTCCTCCGGCTCGTGCGCCTCGTGATACAGCTTGTGGTAGCCGTCGAACAGCACCCGCGACCCGGTGGCCCGGAACACGAAGCGGCCCAGGTCGAAGTCCACCTTGGTGGTCTCGAACACCGCGGGGGTCATCTGCGACGCCACGAACCGCCGCCAGATCAGCTGGTACAGCTTGAACTGCTTCGAGTCGAGATGCTGCTTCAGGTCGTCGGGGCGCCGCAGCACATCGGTCGGCCGGATCGCCTCGTGCGCGTCCTGGACGCGCGAGCTGCTCTTGCCGCTCTTGTGGACAACGGGCTCGGCCGGGAGGTAGCGTGGACCGAATTCCTTCCCGATGTAGTCGCGCGCCTGGGCGATCGCCGAGTCCGCCACGCGCACCGAGTCGGTGCGCATATAGGTGATGAGCCCGATCGGGCCCTCGGCGCCGAGCTCGATGCCTTCGTACAGCTGCTGCGCGATCCGCATCGTCACTGCTGCGGAGAACCCCAGCTGCTTCGCCGCTTCCTGCTGCAGCGTGCTGGTGCGGAACGGCGGAGGCGCCGCGCGCCGCCGCTCGCCCTTCTCGACAGTGGTGACCGTGAACGGGATCTTGAGCGCATCCGCGACGATCGCCCGCGCGGTCGCCTCGTCCTTGATCTCCGGCTTTTTCCCTTCGAGCTTGTGCAGCCGCGCCTGGAACGCCTGGCCGTCCTTCTCGAGATCGGCCTCGATGGTCCAGTATTCCTGCGGCACGAACTTGCGGATCTCCTCCTCGCGCTCGCAGATCAGCCGCAGCGCCACCGTCTGCACCCGACCCGCCGACAGGCCGGTCTTGATGCTCTTCCAGAGGAGCGGGGACGTCTTGTAGCCGACCAGCCGGTCGAGCACCCGGCGCGCCTGCTGGGCGTCCACCTTCCGCTGGTCGATGTCGAGGGGATGCGCCAGCGCCTGGGCGACCGCGTCCTTGGTGATCTCGTGGAACAGGACGCGCCGCACCTTGCCGCTCCCCCCGTTGCCGAGCTGGCTCGCCACGTGCCACGCGATGGCCTCGCCCTCACGGTCCGGGTCGGTGGCGAGGAGCACCCGCTCCGATGCCTTCGCGGCCCGCTTGATCTCGGCGAGGGTCTTGGCCTTTTCCTTGATGGTGACGTACTCGGGCGTGAAGCCGTTCTCCACGTCCACGCCCAGCTTGCGCTGCGGCAGATCGCGCAGGTGCCCCACGGTCGCCTTGACCGTGTAGCCCGCGCCCAGGTACTTGCCGATCGTCTTCGCCTTGGTGGGCGACTCGACGATGACGAGTGCGCCCTTTCCGCCCCCGCCCCCGCCCCCGGCGGCGGGCGCCTTGGGCTTCCGCGCCCGCCGCTTGGGAGCGGGGGCCGGGGCCACGGCCACGGCGGCTTCCTCAGCCGCGACCAGCACAGCTCCGCGATCCCCGCGCTTGCGCCCGGGGTCAGCCTTCTTCCGTTTCACCGCTTCGTTCTTAGCAGCCACGCATCAATCCTTCGTCAAACGACACGAGAGGGCATCTTTACCATCCCGCACTCGATTGCGCAAGCCTGACGACCTCGTTCGCCACCTGCGGTGGCAATTTCCGCTCCGTGTCGACCTGCGCGTGCGCGCCTTGATAGAACTGCTCGCGCTCCTTCTGCAAGAGTCGCATGCGCGCCAACGGGTCCTCTCCCATTAACGCCGGGCGGGTTCCCTCGGGCGCGGCACGCTGCACCGCGGTCTCGGGCCGCGCGTGCAGATAAATCACGAGCGCGCGCAGTTTCGCGGCATCGATCGCGCCGGGCTGCGCCGCCCAGCCGCCGCCCGGACCGATCACCGCAGGCTCGCCGGCGAGCGCCGTCTCCATCTCCTTGCGCTCCATCTCGCGGAACGCCGCCTCACCTTTCTCCGCGAAGATCATCGCGATCGGCCTGCCCTCGCGCCGCTCGACGATTGCGTCGATGTCCACGAAAGCCGCGTGGAGCTGCTCCGCGACGAGCCGGCCCACGGCGCTCTTGCCCGACCCCGGCAGGCCGATCAGCACGATGTGCCGTTTCACGAGGCCGCCCCCGCCGCCCCCGCCGCGCCCGCCGCGCCCTTGGGCGTGCGCGCGCGCACCTGCGCGAGATACCCCTCGAAGTTCCGCTTGGTCTCGCTCAGCGCGTCGCCGCCGAACTTCTCGAGCAACGCCTGCGCGAGCACCAGCGCCAGCATCGCCTCGGCGATGACCCCCATGGCAGGCACCGCGGTCACGTCCGAGCGCTCGGACTGCGCCTGCGCGGGGCCGCCGGTCTTCAGGTCCACGGTGCGGAGCGGCGCCATGAGGGTCGAGATCGGCTTCATGGCGACGCGGGCGACGAGCGGCTCGCCCGTGGTCATGCCGCCCTCGGTGCCGCCCGCGCGGTTCGTGGCGCGGGCCAGGCCTGGGAGGATCTCGTCGTGCACCTCGGAGCCCTTGCGCCGCGCGGCCTCGAATCCGAGCCCCAGCTCGACCCCTTTCACCGCCGGAATCGACATCAGGGCCTGCGCGAGGCGCCCGTCCAGCTTCGCGTCCCACGAAACGTGGGAGCCGAGCCCGACGGGAAGGCCCAGCCCAATCACCTCCACCACGCCTCCCAGCGTGTCGCCCGCCGCCTTGGCCGCGTCGATGCGGGCGATCATTTCCTGCTCGGCGTCGGGGTCGAGGCAGCGGACCGGGCTGGCATCGGAGGCGGCGTTCAAGGGAGCGGGGAGCGGGGAGCGGTACTTGGCGGTGACGCCTCCCAATTCGACGACGTAAGAACCGACTTCCACCCCGAACTGTTCCAGCAACACCTTGCACACCGCGCCGCAGGCGACCCGCGCCACCGTCTCGCGCGCGCTCGCCCGCTCCAAGATGTCCCGTGCGTCCTGGCGGTCGTATTTGAGCGCGCCGGCGAGGTCGGCGTGTCCGGGTCGCGGGCGGGTCACCTGGCGGCGCCGCTCCGAGCCGCCTGCGTCGGCCTCGGGCGCCATCACGTCCTGCCAGTGCTCCCAATCGCGGTTCCATACGAGCATCGCGATGGGCGAGCCGAGGGTCTCGCCGGCGCGCACCCCCGCGAGCCACTCGATCTGGTCGGATTCGATCTTCATGCGGGCGCCGCGGCCGTAGCCGCCCATGCGCCGCTTCAGCTCGGCGTTGACGCGCTCGGCGGACAGGGGCAGGCCCGCGGGGATCCCCTCGAGGACCGCCACCAGACCGCGTCCGTGCGATTCGCCAGCGGTCGTGAAGCGGAACGTCACGTTGACCCGCGGCTCAAGCCGCGACTCGGCACTGCCGCTGAAGCGGCTTTGCGCCCGGTTACGGGCAGATGCCGAGCCGCGAGTTCACTCGCGCTCTTCACGTGGCGATTCACGATGGTTTACCCCTCCCGATAATAGCACGCGAGCCCGACTCCAGGCCGGGCTCTCGAGTTTTTCAGGCCGTTCCCCCTCTCCACCGTGAGGACAGGGGGTCGAGGGGTGAGGTCTCACCGTCGCGGCGGCGCCTGCGGATTGGTGTTCCCGATGGTCGGCAGCGAAACCACCACGAGCCCGCGCGTCGTGATTCCGAACAGATACTGCTGCCCGCTCGTCGCATCGAGCGCCACCCGCAGCGGGCCGATGATCGGATCGCGAATACCGATCTTCTTCTGCTGGTTGAAGAAGTAGGTATCAAACGCCAGGATGCTCGTGTCGGGCGACGCGGCGAACACCATGCGCTCGCTCAGGACGCCCGAGCCGCCGCCGCAATTAGGGGCGCACCCGATCCCCGGCTCGAACTTGTGGTTGTAGTTCATGTCCATCCCGGGCGTGGCCGACCCGGCGGGCGACGTGCCCCACAGACGCAGCCCCTCGTCGAGGTAGTAGATCGAGTCCGACGCAGAAGGCCCCGCCCGCACCAGATTCGTGGCTCCGGTGAAGTTCGTCGCGATCGAGACCACGTGGACCCCGGTATTGCTGATGAAGTCGCTGACGTGCGTGGCCGGGGACATCCCGAAGTCCTGATCGTCGGTGCCCGACTCGGGGATGCCGCCGGCGCCGCCCATGGTGCAGCTGTTGGCCGGTCTGATCAATGCCTGCTTGGCCGAATACGCGAAGACGCGCGCGAACGCCGCCGAGACTGTGCCGCCTTCGCCCACGAACGCGTGCGTGAAGTTCCCGGTGTTGCGGACAAAGGTCTGATCGCCGAGACCGAAGGACGACATTTCGACCGTGACCTGCTTGCACGCCGTGAGCACGACGGCACGTTGCCGCAGACTCGGCCGGAGCATCTCGACGCGGAGCGTGTCCCCCGTGACGTTCGTGCCCAGCGCACCGAGCTCCCAGAACAGGTGGCTGAACATCTGGGTCGTATCCGACGTGTTGATCAGCTTTTCCATGCGCAGCGTCGCACGGCCGTTGAACGGGGACGAGCTGCTCTGCGTCGGGGTGGTCGAGTAGATGGCGTAGATCTGGTTCGGGTCGCAGTTCGGCGCCGCGCCCACCCGGCACACGGTGCCGAGGTATTGGGGCCGATCGGAGACGTCGTGCACGGTGATTATCGCGCGGATGCCGGCCGTGCCGACCACGATCGTGTACTTCTCGATCAGGAAGTTGGGCAACGCCTGCCGCCAGAGGAGCAGCCGCGTGCTCGCATCCAGGATCGAGAGCTCGGTGCCGCCGGCGTCCGCTACGACGACGCGGTTGGGATCGTACGTGCCCAGCGTGTCCACGGGCCAGAGCGCGACGCCCCACGGCACCGGACCGGCAGTGATGATGCCGTTCGGGTCGAACGTGTTGGTCGCGAGGCTGAACACTTCGACCCGGCCCAGCTGGTCGTTGGTGAGGTAGAGCTCGCGCCGGTTCGAGTTGTAAATCGCGTCGGCAATGTGACCACCGAACGGCAGCGCATGAGTGGTCCCCGCCACGACGACCACGGTGTCCACGCCGCCGCTCGCCGCCGCGGCCCGGGGGGGAGCCCTGCGCGGCGCGCTGCCCGTGATGACGGTGCTGGTCTGCGAGTAGGCGCAGTTGCGAGCCGTGGCGAGGTCGCAGGCGTAGCCTCGCACCACGACGCTCTTCGGCAACGCACTGTCCAGGAGCGGCAGCGCGAGCGCGAACACTCGATCGACGGTGGTGAGGTTGCCCGCGGCCATGCTCGAGTCGAGGACGAACTTGAGCGGTGTGACCCCGGTGAACGGTGGGGCGGCGACGAGGGCCGTGTCCACCCGGAACCCCATCACGCGGATCCCGCTCGGATCGGTGGCGTGCACCGTGACGTTGTCGTTCACCTCCACGCGCGAAGTGATCGTGTGCGACACGGCCGGCGGCGAGACGTCGTTCGCGGCCGACTGCACGGTTACCGTGACGGACCCCGACAGCCCACGGCGTCCGCCCGCGTCCACCGCGAACCCGGTGATCGTAAACGTTCCACCGGTGGAGAGCACGGTCAGCGTGTCCGTGTAGGTCGTGTCAGGCGGTTGGCGCGCGGGCGGCGTGAACACGAGCGAGTCGGTGGGCGGCGTGGTCGGATCCGTGACGGCATTGCGCGGCGTGACGATGAATCCGATGCGCTGGATGCCGCCCAGCTGCTGCGCCTGGACCGTCACCGGAATGCCCTTGCCCGAGGACGCGAGCGCCGGGGCGGTGGGCGTGAGCAGGAACACCCGCAGCGCCTGCACGTTCGAGAGGAAGACGACAACGGTGTCTTCCGCGAAGTTGCCCGCGCCGTCCGTGGCGCGACCGATGATCGTGATGAACCCGCCGGCACCGGACCCGACCGGGAACGTGACGGTCGTGGACTGGTTGAAGGTCGTGACCGCGCTCGTGAAGATGGTATCGGTCTGGGCGAGGTAGCCGCCCGAGTAGGTGAGCTTGATGTCCTTCAGGCCGAGGTTGTCGGTCGCGCTGACGCTGAACTGCAGCCCGCTCGCGATTTGCTGCGTGTCGGACACCGCGGTGAGCGCGATGCTCGGCGGGACCCGGTCGAGCTGCACGCCGCCCGGATTGCGCGCGGTCTCGCACGCCGCCACGACGCCCGCGAGCGCGACTATCGCGCACCAGCCCCGAACCGCACGCACCTGCTGCATAAGAACGCTCCTGGTCACTTCCCGGTGCTGGGCGTCACCAGGTCGTCGATAATGTGCGGCGTGATGAGAATCAGCAGATCACGCCGCTGTTCCTGCTCGGAGCTGAAGCCGAACAGCTTCCCGAGAATCGGCAAGTCTACAAGGAAGGGAATTCCGGACTTTGTCACCGTGACCTCGGTCACCGTGAGGCCGCCGATGACCGCCGTTTCACCGTCGTTGACCAGGATCTGATTGTCCGCCTGCTGCGTCTGGAACGTGAACCCGATGTCCACCGACGCGGGCTTCACGTTGGACCGCTCGGCGTGCACTTCCATCAGCACCTGCCGGTTGGCCGTCACGTGCGGCGTGACCTTCAGGTTGATGCCGGTCTGCTCGAAGCGCACCGTGGCGCGCGGCGGCTGGCCCCCGCCGGTCCCCGCGCTCACGTCGATCACTCGGATCGGCACCCGATCGCCGACCAGGATCTCGGCGGCGCGGTTGTCGAGCGTGGTGATGGTGGGCTCCGCCTGGACGTCCGCCAGCTCGACCCGCTGCAGCGCCTGCAGGAACATGGACAGGTCGAAGTTCCCGATCGCGGTCGAGAAGATCAGGTTGAGCGCCGGGTTCACCACTTCCTGATCGGCGTTCCCAATGGCGGCCAGCGAGTTCCCACCCAGGTCCACGATCACGTCGTTGGCCGAGAAGTTGCTCTGCGGCACGAACGCGTCCGGGACGCCGTCGCCGTTGGTGTCGACGGCCTTCGCCGTCCGCGGGTCCGGCCGCTGCACGAGCTTGTTGAAGAACTGCGTCTGGGACCCGAGATCGTACTTGACGCCCAGCTCCTCCACGTCGGTGCGATCGACGAAGATGATCTTCGCCTGGATCGACACCTGCGGCGTGCGGATGTCGAGCCCCTTGACGAATTCCTCGACGCGGTTGATGCGACTCGCGATCTCGGTGATCACCAGCGCGTTGCTGGTGGAATCCGCGACCACGGCGCCGCGCTTGGTGAGGATCGACGCCACCGACGGGACCAGCGCGCTGGCCTTGGCGTAGTTCACCCGCACCAGCCGGGTCTCCACCGGCACCGTCGAGTCAGCGCGCGCCAGGTCGCGCTTGTCGATCACCTGGATGATGCCGCCGTCCAGCACGTTGGCCGCGAGCCCCTGCGATTCGAGCACCGCATTGAACGCGAGGTCCCACGGCTGGTTCTTGATTTCCGCCGAAACCTGGCCCTTCACGTCCTTGGACACGATGATGGTCCGCCCGCTGAACGCCGCGAAGCCCGCCACCACTTCCCGCAGGTCCGCGTTGTCCCACGTGACCGTGATGCGCGCCGCCTGCGATTGGGCGCTCTCTTTCGCGTGGGCCTCGAGGTACGCGTCGATCGTGGGCTCGTCGCCGCTCTGCGCCGGCGTCGCAACCCGCGCCGCCTGGCCGCCCCGGCTCGCAGCCCGCTGTGCCACCGGCGGCACCGTCGCGGCGGCCGCCGCGCTCGCCGCCGACTGGCTCGACCACGCTTCGAACGCCGTCCGCTCCGAGCCGATCTTCACCCGTACCTGCCCGTCCCGCCGCTCGATCTGATAGTCCTTCAGCGCGTCGAGGTCGATCACGACGCGCACGACCCCGGGCCGGAACTGGGCGTACCGGACATTCTTGATGCCGCCGCGGTTGGCGCCGTCGTACAGCACCGCCGGAGCGACGAGACGCGCGCCCTGCAGGTCCACGACCAGGCGGGCCGGACTGGCCAGCGTGAAGTCCTGGACGTCGACGGCGCCGCGGAGATCGATCACGACCTCCACGCTGCCCGCCGCCGGGAGCACGCTGACGGCTCTGACCTCGCCGTCCCGGGGCGTCGCGCCCCTCATCCCCGGGCTTGCGCCCAGGGTCAGCACAAGCAGGAACGGGACGAGGGCTGCGATGCGCTTCATGGCGTTACCTCCTGCTTGGCGAGCTGCAGGCTTTCCTGCCGCTCGAAGCCGAACTCCTGCACCGTAAACACGATTTCGCGCGGCCGGATCGTGGTGGCCTTGAGGCGCCCGATGATGTTGCCCGGCTTGACCCGATACACTTTGCTGTTGGTCACGTCGCGCAGCACCGCGACGCTGCGCGCCGGATACCGCCCGTCGTAGTAGATGCCCACGACCCGCAGGTCCGACAGCAGCGGCCGGATATCCCCCGAGCGGAGCAGCGACAAGAACGGGTCCCGCCCGCCGCCCTCGTACGAGAAGACCTCGCGGACCAGCACCGGCGTCGTGACGCTGTCGCGCTTGGCGCTGTCGGGTTTCGCCACGGCCGCGGGGGCAGGGGCGGGGGCGCGCTTCGCCTGTGCCGCGAGCCCCGTCCGCGGGAACGGGGCGAGCGGACCGGTGGCGAGCACCGCAACCACCCACGCCGCGAATCGCGCGCTCACCGTCCGCCCCCCGCGCCCGCGCCCTTCTTGGCCGGCGATGGGGGCGGCGCCGCCGCCTTCACGAAGGTGCGGATTGCGAATTGCGCCTCGAGCAGCGCGCCCAGCGTATCGGCGAGCAGCTTCTGCGCCTGGCCCGCGGCCGCCTTGAGCACCACGTCCTGCGGGACGATGATGCGCGGCAGGCTCGCGATGTCGGACAGGAACTCCCCCAGCTGGTCGTAATGCCCGATGATCTCGAGGCGGTAGCGGTACGTGTCGAACGGCGGTCCCGCCTCGACGGCCTGGGGCTCGATTCGGCCGATCGTCACGCCGCGTACCTTGGCCTTGGTCGAGATGTCGTCGATCAGCGCCGGGACTTCGTTCTTCTCGGGAACCAGGCGCCGCATCACGCCGAGCAGCGCCGTGTACTCCTCCACCTTGCGGCGCAGGTCCTCCACCGTGCCGCTCGCGAGATCCGACTTGGCCTGCGCGATCACGGCCTCCATGCTCTTGATCTCGGCCTGCGCGGTCTCGATCTCCTGGCCCGTCGGCGTCGCCCAGTAGGTCCAGAAGGTGTAGCCCAGTGCGAGCATGCCGATGGTGATGAGCAGCATCACCTGGCTCTGCCTGTCCTGCGGCAGCAAGGCCATGGCGCTACCTCGCCGACTGGGTCAGGGGGACGGTGCGGATGTACACCGAGTCCGCCACCC
>Ga0209689_1001166_pt1 | contig 19454 bp, 17 predicted proteins | sample GraSoiAngelo_149_FD_187119 | JGI IMG/M metagenome (GOLD analysis project Ga0209689, IMG submission 187119) | Grasslands soil microbial communities from the Angelo Coastal Reserve, California, USA - 14_1009_09_30cm (SPAdes) (version 2) | ecosystem: Environmental > Terrestrial > Soil > Grasslands ... | reverse complement strand
CGATCGGCCGATTCATGCGAACGGCAGCCAACCGGTGCTCTATCCCAATGTAAGCGCGGATGAAGTTCTACCCCTGCTGGGACCCCATATTCAGCAACATCTTGCTCGTGCCAATGTTACCAAGCCGATCATCACAGTGATTACTCCTACTTTTAACACTGCACCGCGATGGTTCATCGAGGCCGGCGCCAGTCTGCTGAACCAAAGTTTCACCGATTGGGAATGGTGCCTGGTCGATGACGGCTCGCAAGATATGCAGACAAAACGAATATTAGAATCCCTTGCCCAGGCGCATCCCAACATTCACGTGAAGCTAAGCTCAAGCAAAGGCATCAGCGCCGCCGCTAACGAGGCGCTGGAAATGACGCGCGGTGAGTTCGTTTGTTTTCTGGACCACGATGATCTACTGGCGCCAGAGGCGTTGCAGGCAATGTACGATGTACTGAGCCAGGGTTTTGACGTCGTTTATTCCGATGAGGATAAGCTGGACGATAACCGCAGGCTCTTAACGGAACCATTCTTCAAGCCGGACTGGTCGCCGGAATATTTTCGCGGGGCTATGTATGTAGGTCACCTGCTTTGTCTTCGGCGCGATTTAGCTTGTCGGGTCCGCTTTGATACTAACTTCGATGGGGTGCAAGACTTTGAGTTCATGCTGCGGGTTGGCGAGACTGGCGCTCGCATCGGTCACGTGCCCAGAATCCTTTACCATTGGCGAAAAACTCCTGGAAGCATTGCTGAAACTTCGGCAGCGAAGCCTCAAGCGGCAGTCCTTCAAGAAAAAGCCGTTAATGCTCACCTCCAGCGAGTTAATTTGCCGGCCGAAGCTAGGGCTGGATCAGCTCCCCATCGGCTTAGAATAGTTCCAAAGCCGCGTTCTTCTTCTCCAAAGATCAGCATCACTGTCCCTACAAGAGATAGCCCGGACCTACTTGCGCGTTGCCTTAAAAGCCTTTTTGAGACTACCGCGTACCCAAACTACGAAGTAATTCTGGTGGATAACGATACAGGCGACGCTCAGGCACTCGAGCTCATGCGGCACTATCCAGTTACTCGCATTTACCTGCCGAATCCGTTTAATTTCTCTCGCGCCAACAATCTCGCCGCAAGGCGTGCCGACGGGGAATATCTCGTCTTTCTCAATAACGATACTGAGATCATTTCCCGTGAATGGCTCGATCACCTGCTCTATTATGCTGAGCAGCGCGACGTCGGCGCAGTCGGAGCTCTTCTCCTGCACGACGACGGCTCGGTGCAACATGCCGGAGTAATCCTCGGGATGCGTGGAACCGCCGACCACAGTATGCGGGGTTTTAGGGCGAAGTCGGATGGTTACGCCGGCAGCCTGTCCTGTGCGCGCGAAGTATCGGCTGTTACAGCCGCCTGCATGGCTGTCCGAAAATCCACCTTCTTCGAGGTCGGAGAATTGAACGAACACTTCTTTACCATCTACCAGGACCTTGATTTCTGCCTGCGTTTGCGCGAGCGCGGTCTGCGTATTATTTGGACGCCGCAAGCAGTGCTTCTGCATCACGAATCTTTGTCGCGACAGAGCTACTACGACGTAGTTGATCGATATCTGTTACTCGACCAGTGGGAAGAGGTCATCCAGCGCGGAGATCCCTACTATAACCGGAATCTCAACGTAGAGCGTGGTGACTACAGCCTCGCTCCTGAACGGTGAATATACTTTTCGTTCTTTATCACGATTTCGGAGCTAATAGTGCGATTCACGTCCATAACTTTGCAAATCAGCTGGTGGTGTTTGGACATCGCGTGGCAGTTACCGTGCCAAAAAACAAGATCAGTTGTGAGAACCTCGGACCTCGCAATTATGCCATTGCCAACTTTTCTGAGATTAGCGGCGACTGGTTACGATTGTTTAAGGATGGTCGTCCGCCCGAATTGGTGCACGCATGGACGCCCAGAGAAAACGTGCGGCGTCTATGCGAAAAACTAAGGCGCTTGTGCTCGTTCGAACTCTGTTTACACCTCGAAGATAACGAAGAGACGATCTTCGAAGCGAATCTCCAGATGCCGTTCGCCGAAGGGGCAGGCATGCCGGAGGAAGAGATTCCTTCTTCGCTTGTACATCCGCGGCTTTACCGGCAGTTTATTGCGGAGGCTTCAGGCATGACCATCATCATGGATCGGCTGGAGAAGTTCGTGCCTCCGGCAACACCGCGGCTGCTTCTCTGGCCGGGAGCGAGTTCCGAGCTATTTTACGCCTGCCCGAAAGACAAGGTGCTTCTCAAGGAATTGCGCATCCCGGTGAACAGCATCGTGCTTTCCTACACCGGTAACGTCCATGCCGCGAATGCACGTGAAGTACGGAGCCTGTACCTTGCGGTAGCGATGCTCCATCGTGAAGGAGTACCAACTACCCTGGTGCGCGCGGGCCGAGACTACTACCCGTTTCTCGGCACTGACGGGCAATGGGCGCGAAAATACTCGGTTGAATTAGGCTACGTGAAACATACCGAAATTGGGCGCGTTCTTAGCCTGGCTGACTTTCTGATCCAGCCTGGGACTGCGGATCAATTCAACGAATACCGATTACCGTCGAAACTGCCGGAATTTTTTGCGATGGGGCGGCCAGTTGTCCTGCCGCGAACTAACGTTGGTCGTTTCGTTCAACACGGGGTACACGCATGGGTTTTGCCAAAGGTCGATGCGTTGGGAATTGTGCAGACCATAATCCACTTCCTAAAGGATCCGCTCTTGGTGCAGCGCCTGAGTGAAGGCGCGTTGACCTTTTACGCACAAAACTTTGATTGGGAAAAGAGTGCCCGCACGCTCGAAGGTTTCTACCGCCTGATTGTGGACGGCGCGGCGAAATCTGGAGAGGGTCCTCCGCCTCCCGGCGAGAGGACGCGTGCCGACGTTTCGCTGTAGCGGCCGGATTATTCCAGCGGAGGCTCGGCTCGTTCTTCTTCCCGGGCGGTGAGTTGATTGCGTGCGATCATACGGGCGCAGGTGTTCCAGCGTAGAAGGGCATCATCGTTTCCGGACGGGCGAATAGCTTCAGCTTTTTCGAACCAATGCATTGCTTCGCGCAGACTCTCGTAGGCCTGATGCGCGCAACCGGGTGTGCCGCGCGCAAGCTGAGCTTTTGCGCGGCGCTCTGCGAGAATGCCACTATAGTAGGCTTGTTCGTATTCACCCGTAATCCTGCGCAGAATTTCTTTCGCTTGCGTATCGCTCACACCATAGCTCTTGCTGAAACGATCCGTCACTGCCAGCAACAATATAATTAAGGCCTCCTGATTTTCCGGCTCTGCCGCCAAAACGTCGAGACAAATGCTTTCCGCTTCGGCCGGTTCGTTTAGTAGGCGGTAGCGTTCCGCTTTTTCCAGCGCGCCCGGGATCGCGTCCGTTGAGAGCTGTTTCAGTTCCGACATGGCGAAGATGGTGATTCGTTAAATCGTTAAATCGCTAAATACAAACCGATTCACGTTTCACCCTTCCGTTTCCCCAGCCGCCAAATCCATCCCAGTGGATCGTAAAACTCATCCACCACCCGTTCTTTCAACGGAATAATTCCGTTGTCCGTGATTTGAATCTCCTCCGGACAAACCTTGGTACAACATTTCGTGATGTTGCAGTAGCCGATTCCGTGGGCTTCGCGCAATTCTGTCACCCGATCTTCGGTATCGAGGGGGTGCATCTCGAGCGCGGCCGCGTAAATCAAAAAGCGCGGCCCGATAAAGCGATCATGCATCTGATGATCGCGTAAGACGTGACAGACATCCTGACAAAGAAAACATTCGATACATTTTCGGAATTCCTGCACTCGATCGATGTCTTCCTGTTGCATTCGCCAGGTGCCATCCGGCGCATCGGGCGGGCGCGGTTTAAACTTCTTGATATGCTTTTTCACCCGAAAATTCCACGACACATCGGTGATCAAATCTTTCACCACTGGGAATGCTTTCATCGGCTCAAGCGTGATCGGCCGCTCTAGCGGCAAATCGCTCATTCGCGTCATGCACATGAGCTTCGGCATCCCGTTTACTTCCGCCGAACACGAGCCGCATTTGCCCGCCTTACAGTTCCAGCGACAGGCCAGATCGTTCGCCTGCGTCCGCTGAATGTCGTGCACGGCATCGAGCACAACCATGCCCTCGGATATTTCGGTAGTGTATTCGCTAAATTCGCCGCCGCTCGCATCGCCGCGCCAGATTTTGAAGGTGGCGGTTGCCATCGTAATTCGTTAAATCGAGAATCGTGAATCGTCACCGATGGCCGCCATAACGCCATACAGAGGCGAAGCTTCCTGAGCCGACGAAGATGCGTCGGACTTCTTTTGCTCGCGTAAATAACCTATGTAGCCGTCAATTAGCTGTCGCAGTCGCCAGCCCTTTTGCTTTAGGCAATCGACGCGATCAGCGGGCAGGTATTGCTCGTCCCCACAGGTATTCAGGTCGTCGATCAACTCCTCTAGAGAACCGCGCGACTGAAGCGTAAATCTAATTTGGTCCAGATAATGATATCGGCCGTGCCCTTCGGCGATATTGTTTGTTAACGAAAGAGCAACGCGACGCATTTGGCTCGCCAAGCCGAACTTTTCGATATCCGGCAATTCCTTGGCGACACGATACATTGTCTTTCGAAACTCACGCGCGACCTGATAAACTTCCAAGTCTTCAAATGTCGATGCCGATTGTTTTGTGGGCATGTCTTTAATGGGTATCACGATTCTCGATTCACGATTCACGATTCTCGGTTCTCGATTCATGCCTCACTTCATCTCCTCAATCACCTGTTTGAGATAATCCGGCATTTCCGGCAAGGGCTCCAATCGGATTTGCATGGAGCCATCGGGCGCTTTCGAAATCATCGTGTTCACTTTGGCAAAGCGTTCGTCCTTATTTGGGTAATCTTCACGAAATTGCGCGCCGCGACTCTCCTTTCTTTCCAACGCCGCGCGTGCGATCGCTTCGGAAATCGTAAGCAAATTTTGCAGATCGAGCGCGGTGTGCCAGCCAGGATTAAATTCACGATGGCCGGTGACACCGGCGCGGTTCGCGCGTTCCCCCAACGTTTTCAAATGTTCGAGTGCGGATTTCATTTCCGATTCGGTTCGGACAATGCCGACATCGGCTTGCATCACCTCCTGCAAATCGCGTTGCACTGTATAAGGATTCTCTTCGGCGCTGCGCTCGAATGGTGCCAATGTCTCGCGGGCGAGGATGTCGATCTTGTCCTGTTCGATTTTGCCCAGCGAATTTTCCTTTGCGAATTTCGCAGCGAATTCGCCGGCGCGCTTTCCGAAAACAACAATATCAGAAAGGGAATTGCCGCCGAGCCGGTTCGCGCCGTTGATGCCGGCGGCGCACTCACCCGCCGCAAATAATCCGGGCACGCGCGACATTTGCGTGTCGGGATCGACATGAATTCCGCCCATGGCGTAATGTGTGGTCGGCCCGACTTCCATCGGCTGCTCAGTGATATCGATATCGGCCAGTTGTTTGAACTGATGATACATGCTCGGCAATTTTCTCTTTATATAGTCGGACGCATTCGGCAGCTTTTGCTTGATCCAGGCAATGTCCAGGTAAACGCCACCGTGCGGACTCCCCCGTCCCTCTTTGATTTCGCGAACAATGCAGCGCGCGACATGATCGCGCGTCAATAACTCCGGCGGTCGCCGCGCGTTTTTGTCACCCTGACAATAGCGCCATCCTTCTTCTTCGTTGTCTGCGGTCTGCGCTTTGTAATTTTCCGGAATGGCTTCAAACATAAAACGGCGTCCCTCTTTGTTTGTGAGAATTCCGCCTTCTCCGCGCACTCCTTCCGTCACCAGGATTCCCATCACGCTCGGTGGCCAAATCATTCCGGTGGGATGAAATTGAACAAACTCCATATCGATCAGTTCCGCGCCCGCTTCGTAGCCGAGCGCGAGACCGTCGCCGGTCGATTCCCAACTGTTACTTGTGATTTTGTAAGCACGGCCAATTCCGCCGGTGGCGAGCACGATCGCTTTTGCTCGAAAAATTCTGAATCGGCCGCGCTCGCGTTCGTAACCAAAGGCTCCGACGACCCGTTCACCATCTTTGAGCAACGCAAGAATCGTATGCTCCATGTACACCTCGATGCCCTGGTGCACGCCGTGGTCCTGGAGGGTGCGAATCATTTCCAGCCCGGTGCGGTCGCCCACGTGCGCCAGGCGCGGATATTTGTGACCGCCAAAGTTGCGCTGAAGAATGCGGCCATCCTTGGTGCGATCGAATACTGCGCCCCAGGCTTCCAGCTCGCGCACGCGATCCGGCGCTTCTCTCGCGTGCAACTCGGCCATGCGCCATTGATTCACGTATTGACCACCACGCATTGTGTCGGCAAAATGCACTTTCCAATTGTCGCGATCGTCGACGTTGGCGAGCGCCGCAGCGATCCCGCCTTCCGCCATCACGGTGTGCGCCTTGCCCAAAAGCGATTTGCAAACCAGCCCGACCGACACTCCAGCAGCTGACGCTTCAATGGCCGCGCGCAACCCCGCCCCGCCCGCACCAATCACGAGAACGTCGTGCTGAAAAGTTTCGTAGTCAGCCATGCTTTGAATGAGCCTTAAAGCATCGACCTTCTAACTGCCAACTTTAATGTGCTCAACCATTGACGCGAAGAAACTAGGAAGATGGGTCTCCCATCGGGCCTAAGCCTGTCGAACGGCCGGCCTGTCTTCCGCACGATAAACGCTGGAAGCCTGGGTGGCGCATTGGAGATCCGCGTTCGTAGAAATTAGGACCGTGCCAAAATTATTCTCGACCTAACCCATCAAAAACAATTACAGCTGAAGGCGCGTTCGTCGTCGACGATGAATCTGCCGCGGAAAAGAAAATCGAAATCCAAAAATGGAGGAAGCAAACATGAATGGAGCTATTGATAATATTACAGGGACGGCTGCCGATACCCTCAGGCGCAATTGGTGGCTGCTGGCCTTGCGCGGTTTGGCTGCGGTGATCTTCGGTGTGCTGGCGTTTGTCTGGCCCGGCGCCACCTTGATCACGCTGGTCTGGCTGTTCGGCGCATTCGCGCTGGTGCATGGCGTTTTATCCTTAGCCGTCGCGGCCAAAGCTCCAAAAGGGTACCCTCGGTTCGGCAGCTTAATTCTTGGTGGATTGCTCGGCATCCTCGCCGGGCTGCTCGCCTTCGTTATGCCCGGCATCACTGCCATCGGGCTCCTCATTTTGATCGCCTGCTGGGCAATGGTGACCGGGATTTTGGAGATCGTCGCCGCGATCAAATTGCGCAAGCTAATCAATAATGAATGGTTGCTTGTTTTGGCCGGGATTGCTTCGGTTGCTTTTGGAGTCGTGCTATTGCTTCAACCGGCTGCTGGCGCCTTGGTCTTGATTTGGTGGGTCGGAGCGTACGCACTTCTTTTCGGAATTCTGTTGGTCGTCCTCGCTTTCCGAATGCGCAGCCTGGGTAAGAGGTTTGCCCCTGTCTAAATGAGACGGAAGTCGTGCCAGATACCCATTGAGCAAAGCCGCACGTAAAGATCGCTGAAGCCGACCCAAAACAGACTCATCCACGCCCAAAGCATGTGACGGCGATTGAAGCAACTAACGCAGCGATAGGCCTGGTAGCAGGCCGGTGCGCCTGAAAGTTGATCGCGAAATCCACCAATCAAATGCCGGAGCGAATGGCAGCCAAAGGTGTAGCCGCCAAGCAAAACGACGTTAATAACCAGCACAATGGTGCCGATACCAACGCCAAGGGACGTTTTACCGGCGGAATCGGTAAACCAGAGCGCCTTCCAAACGTCGATTGAAAGGATCACGATAAAAATCAGCGCGAGATAAAGAAAATAGCGATGAACGTTCTGCATGATAAGCGGGAAGGAACGTTCGCCCAAATAAGTCTTGCGTGGCTCGCCCACCGTACAGGCCGGCGGGTCGGCCCAGAAGGCTTTGTAGTAGGCGCCCCTGTAATAATAGCAGGTGAGCCGAAACCCGCCCGGCGCCCACAAAATCAAGAGCGCGGGCGAGAATAAAAGCCAGCCCGGCCACCAGCTCGGTTTTGGCCCAAACCAGCTATGGGGCGAATCGCCAAAGATTTCCGGCGAATAAAATGGCGAGATGTAGTTACCAAAAAAATAATGGGCTCCCTGGAATGCCGCCCAGGTCGAATAAACAATGAATGCGCCAAGCCCAAGAAACACCAGCAACGGTTGCGTCCACCAGACATCGGCACGCATCGTTTCGCCAAAGGAACGTCGTGGCAACTCGGTAGAAACAACGGACATGACCTGCGAATTATGACACGAGCCGCCACGCAGGCAATGGAACACAGGTTATCAGCCTGCGCGCTCAGCGGACAATGTTGACAGGGTTGGCGGCAGCAGCGGAGTAAAGCTCCGCTGGGCGCACAGACTGGAAAGTCTGTGTTCCCGGACGCGCTTCAAGGAACACAGGCTGGCGACCTGTGCGCCTAGCGGACATGTTGTCCGCTGCCTCTGCGCGATCTTGATTGAACGCTAAATTAAAAAAGACAACTGTATTGCCTTCGTGACCAACTTCCCCGGCTTTTATCGCTCTTCCATAGGCAAGAAAATGATCGTCGCCCTTACCGGGGTGATTCTGATGTTGTTCGTCATTGGACACCTGCTGGGCAATCTGCAAATTTTTCTTGGGCCGCGTTGGGTCAATGATTATGCGCAACATCTCCGCGATCTGGGCCCGCTGCTCTGGGCGGTGCGGGTCACCCTCCTAATCGCGGTTTTCCTCCACATTTATTTTACGGTCAGCCTCGCGCTCGATAACCGGCGTGCCCGTCCGCAGGGCTACGAAAAAAGGAATTACATCAAGGCAAGCTACGCTTCACGCCACATGGTCGTCAGTGGCTTGGTTGTGCTCGCTTTCGTCGTTTTTCATCTCCTTCATTTTACCGGCCGGAAATTCAATGCCCATTTCCCAATGTTGAAAAACGATCCGCTCAATCACAACGACGTTTATTCGATGATGGTTTACGGATTCCAAAACGTCTACGTCTCGGCCTTTTACATTATCGGCCTGTTTTTGCTCACCCTTCATCTCACCCATGGCGCTTCGAGCTTTTTCCAATCGCTCGGATTGAATGACAAGAAGTTGACGCCGCAGCTCGCATTTGGGGCGCGCGTTTTCGCCTGGCTTCTTTTCATCGGTTACACCGCCATCCCGGTCGCGGTTTTACTTGGTCTCATCCAACCGGCACAGCAATTATGATCGGAAAACTCGAAGGCAAGGTTCCGCCTGGTCCACTCGAGCAAAAATGGCGGAACCACAAGAATAATTCGCGTCTCGTTAGCCCAAATAATCGCCGGAAATTCGAGATCATCGTGGTGGGCTCGGGACTGGCTGGCGGATCGGCCGCGGCCACCCTGGGCGAGCTTGGTTATCGGGTGAAATGTTTTTGTTATCAGGATTCGCCGCGTCGCGCCCATTCTATCGCGGCACAGGGAGGCATCAACGCTGCCAAAAATTATCAAAATGACGGCGATAGCGTGTTCCGATTGTTTTACGACACCATCAAGGGCGGCGATTTCCGTTCGCGCGAAGCAAACGTTTACCGGCTGGCCGAAGTCAGCAATCTCATCATCGATCAATGCACCGAACAGGGCGTCCCGTTCGCGCGCGAGTATGGCGGACTCCTCGCCAATCGCTCCTTCGGCGGCGCCCAAGTTTCACGGACGTTTTACGCCCGTGGCCAAACCGGCCAGCAGCTCTTGCTCGGCGCTTATCAGGCAATGTGCCGCCAAATCGCGCTCGGCACGGTGAAAATGTTTCCGCAAACCGAGATGCTCGATCTTGTTTTGGTTGATGGTCATGCCAAGGGAATTATCACCCGCAACCTTTGCACCGGGGAAATCCAGGCCTTCGCCGGCGATGCCGTGGTTCTCGCGACCGGTGGTTACGGCAATGTTTTTTTTCTTTCGACCAACGCGCGCGGCTGCAATGTCACCGCCAGCTATCGCGCTTACAAACGGGGCGCCCTCTTCGGCAATCCGTGCTTCACTCAAATTCATCCCACCTGCATTCCAGTAACCGGTCACCATCAATCAAAGCTGACTTTAATGTCTGAATCGCTGCGCAACGATGGACGCGTTTGGGTGCCGAAACGGACTGAAGATTGCGCCAAACCGCCGAAAGATATTCCGGATGCGGATCGCGATTATTACCTCGAGCGAAAATATCCAAGCTTTGGAAATCTCGCGCCCCGCGACATCGCCTCACGCGCAGCCAAGGAAGTATGCGACGAAGGACGTGGTGTCGGACCTGGGGGGCGCGGCGTTTATCTCGACTTTGCCGACGCTATTTCCCGTTTGAGCGAAGATACCATTCGCGAGCGCTATGGAAATCTTTTTGATATCTACCAAAAAATTACGGCCGAAGACGCCTACAAGACGCCGATGCGGATTTATCCGGCAGTGCATTACACCATGGGCGGGTTGTGGGTGGATTATAACTTGATGAGCAACATCCCCGGCCTGCATGTCATCGGGGAAGCGAACTTTTCCGATCACGGCGCGAACCGGCTCGGAGCCAGTGCACTCATGCAAGGTTTGGCCGATGGTTATTTTGTTTTGCCCTACACACTGCCGAATTATCTCGCCGGACAAATCGGCAAACGGCCCTCGACTGATGATGAGGAATTCAAACGGGTCGAATCCGAAGTCCGAGAGCGCGTGAAAAAATTGCTGGAGGTGAATGGGGAACGCACACTCACCTCATTCCACCGTGAGCTGGGTCTGCTGCTTTGGGACAAATGCGGCATGGCGCGAAATGCGACAGGCTTGCGCGAGGCGCTCGAGAAAATTCCAGATTTGCGTGATGAATTTTGGAAAAAGGTGCGGGTCCCCGGCGAAGGCGAAAGCTACAACCAATCGCTCGAACGCGCCGGACGGATCGCTGATTTTCTCGAATTCGCCGAATTGATGTGCATCGATGCCCTCGAGCGGGACGAATCGTGCGGCGGACATTTCCGTGAAGAACATCAAACGCCCGATGGCGAGGCCCAGCGTGACGATGAAAATTTCGCCGCAGTTTTCGCGTGGGAATTTCAGGGGAACGGAAAAGTCGAGCGTCCGAAATTGCATCGCGAGCCGCTGCATTTTGAGGCGGTGCATCTTACGCAAAGGAGTTACAAATGAGCTTTAAGCTCACAGCTTCAAGCTCTAAGGCAGTTGTCATTGCTTACCTCCTGAACTTAAAGTTTAAAGCTTAACACTTAACATTTTCGTGAATTTCCAACTGAGAGTCTGGCGACAGGCGACCGCGAAATCGAAAGGCAGATTCACCACTTATGAAGCGCGAAATATTGCCCCGAATACCTCGTTCCTGGAAATGCTCGACATCGTTAACGATGAGCTCACAGAACGCGGCGAAGCGCCGATTGCATTCGACTCCGATTGCCGCGAAGGAATTTGTGGCACCTGCGCGCTAACGATTAACGGACAAGCGCATGGTCCGAAGCATCCCGCGGCCGCCTGCCAGCTTTACATGCGGTCCTTCGACGATGGAAAGACGATTACGGTCGAGCCATTTCGAGCAAAACCATTTCCGCTGGTGCGCGATCTGGTAATCGATCGTAGCTCGCTTGATCGCATCGTGCAGGCTGGTGGTTTCATCGCGGCGCGCGCCGGTTCCGCGCCGGAAGCGAATTCCATTCCGGTCCCAAAACATAACGCGGATCTGGCGATGGAAGCCGCCGCATGCATCGGTTGCGGAGCCTGCGCCGCGGCTTGTCCGAACGCTTCGGCCATGCTTTTCACCGCGGCAAAAGTTTCGCATCTCGCCTTTTTGCCGCAGGGGGCGCCGGAACGGACGTCGCGGGTGACAAAAATGGTGCGGCAAATGGACGCAGAAGGTTTCGGCAATTGCACGAACACTTACGAATGCGAAGCAGTGTGCCCGGCGGAAATCAGCGCCAGTTTCATCGCCAAACTTAATCGCGAATACGCGCGCGCCGTTTTGCAGCGAAACGTGGGCGAATAAGAATAATCGTCGCAGCAAATTGATTTGGGTAGCGCACGCGTCTCGCGTGTTAGCGATCCCGTCCTCGGATCGCGGACTTTACGCCAAAGATTGTTCAACGCGGCCAGCCACCGGGCACCTAAGACACTGCGTTGCCGGATAGCTCATTTCCGGGGAGGCACAGGCTGCCAGCCTGTAAGTTTCGGCAGCTTGCCGAAACCGTTGCAAGATTCAACCGATCCCTGGGCACGTACAGGAGTTGCCGGCAGCTGCCGGCAACTGCGGGCTAGCAGCCCGCGCTCCCCAGAGAGAAGAACTAAAGTCCGTTTCGGCGAGACGCCGAAACCAACACGCGAGACGCGTGCGCTACCCGGAATCAGATTGTCTTGCAAACCCACGACCACAATTGGGAATCGAGCTCGGACTTGGCGCGCTGCGCAACCAAATCGCCATCTACATTGGACTGCAGCACCGCGAAAATCGTGGAACCTGAGCCTGACATTAATGCCGCGCTAATCTCAGGTTGCTTGAGCAACCAGGTTTTCAACTGTGCGAGAAAAACAAACTTCTCGAAAACAGGCCGTTCCAAATCGTTTACGAAAGCGATATCGCCAAATTTTTGCGGTCGATAGATCGCGCCCGCAACTTCGCGCCCAGCCTGCCAACGTGAATAGGCCCATGAACTCGGGATCCCAAATTCGGGCTTCAGCACCAACAAACTCAATGGTTCCGGCAAAGCCGCCGGCGTCACGATCTCGCCTCGCCCACGGCATATTGCAGCAGTTTCATTCAAGAAAAACGAAACGTCCGAACCCAATTGTGCCGCCAGGATGCTTAGCCGTTCACGCGAAAGCCCGACATCGAAGAAGCGATTGAGCCCGCGCAAGGCTGCGGCCGCGTCACTACTTCCGCCGCCCAGCCCAGCGCCGTGCGGAATTTTTTTGCGAAGCGTAAGCCGAACCTTCGGCTCGCGATTTGTCTCGGAAAAAAACAGACGCGTTGCGCGCACTACCAAATTGTCCTCGCCGGCGAGGGCCGGCTTATCGCAGCGGAATTCGACCTTATTCGCAGATTCGATCTCGAGCGAATCGCAGAGCGTGACTGGGGCCATCAAGGTTTCGATTTCGTGAAAGCCATCCTCGCGGTGCCGTAACACACGCAGAAAAAGGTTCACCTTCGCGTGCGCCAGTTCTTCCATCCCTTGCATTCTGTTCACAAGTTAGCCGAGATTGACGAGATGAAAGCTTCCGCTCGCGACCGCCTGATTATCGCACTCGATGTCGGCACCCGCGCGGAAGCGATTTCCCTAGCGCTGACTCTGGCGCCATTCGCCGGCTGGATGAAAATTGGATTACAACTTTTCACCGCCGAGGGACCAGATCTCGTGCGCGCGATTCGCGAAACAGGCGCCAACGTTTTTCTGGACCTCAAACTGTACGACATTCCGAACACGGTCGCGCGAACGGTTGAATCCGTTGCCGGGTTGGACGCACAAATGTTGAGCCTGCATCTGAGCGGCGGTGGCGAGATGGTACGGGCCGCTGTGGCGGCTGCGCCTGAGGATTTGTTACTTCTGGGCGTAACGGTGCTGACCAGCGCAAACAGCGAAACATTGCGCGAAGTCGGAATGCTTGAGGACGTTTTGCGGCAGGTCGTTCGATTGGCAGAAATCGGCGCGGACTGCGGCATCGGGGGAATTGTGGCCAGCGCACGGGAAATTGCCGCGTTGCGAAAAGCAGTTGGCGAAAGCTTGAAACTGGTTACACCCGGAATTCGCCTGCGCGGGAGCGAGGAGCATGATCAGAAACGGATTATGACGCCTGCGGAGGCCATCGCTGCCGGCGCGGACTATCTTGTGACAGGGCGACCGATCACCGCTGCGCCCGATCCGATCATTGCAGCCAGGAAAATTGTTGAGGAAATTGAAACCTGTGTTTTCCGAACTGACCGTGATTGACGATCCGACGCCGCGTCCCGGACCGCTCAACATGGCGCTCGACGAAGTTCTCCTCGGCACGAAACGAACTCCGATTCTGCGATTTTATCGCTGGAACTCGCCATCGATCTCCTTCGGTTACTTCGTAAGTTTTGCCGAGGCATGCGAGATTGCGAGGAATCGCGCAACCGTTCGCCGCTGGACGGGCGGCGGCATCGTGCCGCACGGGGAGGATCTGACTTATTCGATCATGATCGGATCAAAGGATGCCGCTTTCGCATTGGCATCGAAAATAATTTATCAGCGTGTGCATTTGGCTCTAGGTAGCGCGCTGCGTGAAATCGGAATCGTTTCTGCCCTCGTCCAGACGGAAGCGACGAAAATTTCTGACTCTTGTTTTGCCAATCCTGTCGTGTCGGACGTAATCGAAAACGGCCGCAAAATTGCGGGAGCAGCGCAGCGCAAAACACGCAACGGTTTGCTCCATCAGGGAAGCATCCAGCGTGAAAATTTGGATGAGCGGTTTCGAAACGCATTCGCGAGATTGTTGGGGGACCGAATTATCGCTGGCAGTATTGGAACGGATGTTATGCGCGCGGCAGAAGAGCTAGCGGCAACAAAATATGCGACCGATTTGTGGCTGCGGCGGCGCTAGATTGCATTGGGAGGGACAACCTCCATGTTGTCCCATACATTTTGGGACGGGACAGCGCCCGGCCCTCTAATCAAATTCGCAGAAACCTGCTTGCAGCTTTGACATTAAAAACCGGTCTTCTATTCTGAGATGGTGGAAGTTTCCCTGCGCTCGACCGCGGCACCGCTAAAAATTAGTCCGTTGACGCGAGTGGCGTCAGTGGTGCAGCCACAATTGGACGAAGTTTCGGCTCGCATTGCCCGGCAGACCGAAGCGTTCGATCCTGCGATCGAAGGTTATATCAGCTACGCGCTGGACAGCGGCGGCAAACGAATGCGACCGCTCGTCGCTCTCCTGGCCGGCGCCGCTACGGGTGCGGTTACGAAAGCGCACGTCGATCTGGCAGTAATCGTCGAGCTGATTCATCTCGCCACCCTGGTGCACGACGACGTCATGGATGAAGCCGAGCGCCGTCGTAGCCAGCCAACCTTGAATGCCCGCTGGGGCAATGCCCTGAGCGTGCTCCTGGGCGATTCTCTTTTCGCGCACGCGCTTGATCTTTCGACAAAATTTGATGACGCAGGGATCAGTCGTGCGATCGCGCGGGCGACACGCGACGTCTGCACCGGAGAAATCATTCAAACGCAGCGACGCTTCGACCTACATTTGGCGGTGGAGGAATATTTTCGAATCATTGAACTAAAAACCGCGACCCTGTTTGCGATTGCAGCCGAACTAGGCGCGAAACTGAACAATGCTCCTGCTCCGCAGGTCGAAGCGCTGGCAAATTTCGGACGTGACCTCGGCGCCGCCTATCAGATTTACGATGACTGCATTGATCTGGCGGGACGTGAGAGCGCAACGGGCAAAACGCTCGGCACCGATTTGCGCAAGGGCAAGATGACGCTCCCAATGTTGCGGCTATTGCATCATGCTTCAGCGATCGAGAAGGAGCGCTATTGCCAGCTTATTCTCGAAGGCGATTACGCTTCGGTTAGTCTTTTGTTAAAAACGACGGCGGCAGCCGCGATGGACGAGTCGCTCGCCAGCGGCGTTGCGCGTTCGCAACAGGCCCGGACGCAACTTGAAGACCTGCCCGACTCGCGCGCCCTGGAATCGCTCCATCTCTTCGCAGACACCATTACGCTGATGCTACAATCGCTTCGCGTGCAAGCGGCCTAACCAGCGGGCGCGATGGCGGCGATCAAGATTCGCGAGCTGCCGGAGGAAGATCGTCCGCGTGAGAAACTATTGAAACGCGGAGCCGATGCCCTAACGAATCGCGAACTGATCGCGATCTTGCTGCGCACAGGCGTGCGCGGTAAGAACGCGGTGGAAGTGGGCGGCGAGATTTTGGAGAAATACAAAACGCTGAGTGGCCTTACGCGTACGTCAGCGAGCGAGCTGAGAAAGATTCGTGGCATTGGTCCCGCGAAAGCAGTGCAACTGGCGGCTGCATTCAAGCTGGGGGAACGAATGGCAAAGGAAAAAATCTCGCGCGAAAGGATCGATTCGCCGGAGTTGGTAAATGAATTTTTCGGCACGGAAATGCGCGGGCTGCAAAAGGAATCGCTGCGCGTGTTGTTGCTTGACACCCGCTATCGCTTTCTTGAGACGCACGAGATTTCACTCGGAAGCGTGAACGAAAGCATTGCTCATCCGCGCGAAGTATTTCGGCCCGCGCTCCTCGCGGCTGCCTACGCCATCATTGTCGTGCACAACCATCCATCGGGCGATCCTACTCCAAGCAGCGCCGACCACAGCTTGACCCGCCGACTGGCAGAGGCCGCCGAGCTATTGCAAATCAAGCTGCTTGATCACGTCATCATCGGTTCGCCAGGGGAAGGCCGCGCGCCTTACTTCAGTTTCAAGGAGGCAGGGGTGCTCTGATGATTCATCTAACTGCAATCATTGGGTCGGGCGCGAAGATTGGTGCCAACGTTGAGATCGGTCCGCACAGCATTATTGGTGATGCCGTCACCATCGCTGACGATTGCGTGATCGGGGCGAATGTCGTGATCGAAGGGGAAGTATCCATCGGCCGGGGCAATCGAATTGGGCACGGCGCAATAATCGGAGGCGAGCCGCAAGACGTTAGTTTTTCGCCGACCATGCGAAGTCGGGTGGAAATTGGCGAAGGCAACGTCATTCGCGAACAATGTACCGTTCATCGTGGAACAACGGCAGACAGCGCGACGAAGATCGGTGATGAAAATTTTCTCATGGCCAACGCGCATGTCGGACACAACTGCGTTATCGGAAACAAAGTGATCGTCGCGAACAACGTGCTGCTGGGCGGCTATGTAATGGTGAACGATCAGGCCTTTCTCGGCGGCGGAAGCGTTTTCCATCAAAATATGCGCGTCGGTAGACTGGCGATCGTGCAAGGCGGCTCCGCCTTCGGCAAAGACATTCAGCCTTTCGTTATTGCGGCCGAGCGCAACTATGTTTTTGGGCTAAATACGATTGGACTTCGTCGCGCCGGGTTTTCCCGGGAGCAGCGAGATGAAATCAAACGCGCATTCAAACTGCTTTATTTGAGCGGACTGAATACGCGACAGGCGCTGGAACGGTCCCGGGAGATGAAATGGACACAACCAGGACGCGAATTTTTCGACTTTGTCGAGAAAACAGGAAAGCGCGGGATTTGCCCATACCGTCGGCACGGATCGGCTGAAGACTAACTGTTCGCGAGGCCGAGCAACGCGAGCATCCTGCCGGTGCGACCTTTTTCGGCCCGATAGGAATAGTAGGCGTCCAGATTGCAGGCCGTGCAAACGCCGCTGTCATGAATCTCGTTCAAGCCTGCAGTCTGACATTGTCGAATGATATCCGCAGCGAAATCGACCTCGTAATGGGGCGGACGAATGCACGGGCTGAGCTGGGCGATGAGATCCTGGGGTTCGATCGAGAATTTTTCGTGCATTTGTGCGATCGCCTTTGAAACGATGCGCAGATTCGTCCCCTTTTTTCCTGAATGAATTAACGCAGCAGCGCGCTGCTTTCGGTCGACCAGATAAACGGCGCAGCAGTCGGCGACGTAAATGCCCAGTGTGACACCGCGTTGATTGGTGATAATGCCGTCGCAGCCGGATAATTCCCTATCAGTTTCCACCATTGCGTTGACGCATGCGATTTTATCACCGTGAATTTGTTGGGCGGTGAGCAGCGGCCAATCGCCGATTCCAATTGCGTTGCGAATTTCGAGATGGGCAGATTCCAGTCGCTTTAATGCTTCCGCTTTATCATGCGAAACATGGATGCCCGGAATTCTTCGCGCGAAAATGTGGCGACACATTGCGAGCACATTCAACGCAGGAAATTGCTCGAACGGAAGCTGCATTACGGAACCTCCAATCCCAAATAACGTTCAAACGCCAAATTCCGAATATGCGATGCGCAAGGACGTTTGTGTGGATTAGATGCTTGAAGTTTATTTGGATGCCGGACCAGACCTGGGATTTGGTAATGCGACAGGGGTTGAACTTTTTTTATGTTCGCCCACGGCGTCCGTCCCACTGCTTGTATCATAGGTCTTCGATCGTGTCGCACGTGGCGCCAGATTGTCGAACGACTCGGTATAGGTACTCTGCGCGCCTGTGGCCCGGTCGAATTCTGCCAGGGACGAATTGTAGCCGAAAAACGCTTGCAATTGCGTTGATTGCGCCGTGAGCAACTGGACCTGGGCGTTGAGGACATCCAACTGCACCCCTGCGCCAGCGTCGAGCCGAGCTTTGGCCAGGCGGAGCGCTTCCTCGGCTAGCCCCACGTTTTTCTCCTGGCTCTTAATAAGTTCACGGTTCTGCTGCAAGTTTGAATACGCTGTCTGCACTTCCAGCTCAACCTGCCGAACGTCATCGTCGTACGTGAGTTCCGCCTCCGAGAGGAGTGCCCGCTGTTGCTTGACCTGGCCATATATCTGGCCGCTGTCCCAAATCGGCAGGCTGCCTTGCACCCGCGCGATCCAACCTTTTGAAATGTCGTGCCAGCTCGAGTTCACGGGCGAGCTCACCCATTCGCCGCCCCCGGTCGTAGTGATAGTTGGGAGCCACTGGCCTGTTGCCGCGCGCAGCTGCTGTCGCTGGTTCAAGACGTTTGCCCGCGCCTGTTTGAGAAATGGGCGCCGTTGTTTTCCAAGCTCAATCGCATTGGCCAAGGCAATAGTACGCGGAACGTATGGCATTTCGCCTACTACTTCGAGCGGCGGGTTTTCACCGCCTCGTGCTCGAAAATCGAGCCCGAGGGTCTTGGCCAGAGTAAGCTGCGATATTCGATAGTTGTTTTGCGCGGTGATTAATAGCGGAAGCTGATTGTAGTAAGCCACTTCCGCCTGCAACACGTTAAACCGTGGAACTGTTCCTGCTTCGAAACGATTTTGCTGGTCCTGCAATTGACTCTGCAGCAACTGTACCGATTGCTCCTGTACCTTGATCAGCTCTCGATTGACTACGATTTGGTAGAATTGCGTTTTCACGGTGGCGAGGAGTTGGTCCAGAACGTTGCGGAATGCGAAATAGGCGCTATCTCTCTGAAAGAAGGTACCGCGAATGGATGGCCAACTGGTGCCGTTAAAAATCAGCTGTGTTCCAAGAACGCTGATGCTGTAGGAAACATCGCTCGTTGCAAGATTGCTACTACCCGATTTCGCCGCTGCCGACGCCGGCACGCCCAATGCCTGGACATCCTTGACTTGCGATGGAGCTGAGTCGACAACGGATGCGGTCCCGCCTGGGGTCGTCCCAGTTATGGTAGTTCCAAGTATCCTCGCCCCTTGCAGGTTCGGATCAATCCATTCATACTCCCCGCTTGCCGTGATGTGAGGCAGTACCTCGGCCCGGATCTGAATGATTACGCCTTGCGTCCGTTTTATCTCTTGTTCCGCGATGAGAAGGGTCGGATTGCGTTGCAACGCGGTCAGGATCGCTTCATT
>Ga0209689_1001162_pt1 | contig 19500 bp, 19 predicted proteins | sample GraSoiAngelo_149_FD_187119 | JGI IMG/M metagenome (GOLD analysis project Ga0209689, IMG submission 187119) | Grasslands soil microbial communities from the Angelo Coastal Reserve, California, USA - 14_1009_09_30cm (SPAdes) (version 2) | ecosystem: Environmental > Terrestrial > Soil > Grasslands ... | reverse complement strand
CCGGCACGAGGGGCACCAGCGCCTGCACCGCTTTGGCCCGTGCCACGGAGTCCGCAGGGGGCAGGTGCACCTCGATCGGCGCCTCCCGGCCCGCCACATGCACCCGCAGGTCGGCCGGACCCGTCAGGAAGTGTTCCACGATGTCGTCCCAGGCGCGGACGCTGTCGCCGTTGATCGCCGTGATGCGGTCGCCGAACTTGAGCGTGGCGAGAGCCGCGGCCCCGGGCGGGAGCCCGGCGGTCCGGACGGAATCCACCTGGGTCACCGCCAGCCGTGGCGCCCCGAGCACCGCCGCGATCCCGCTGTACACGATGAACGCGAGCACCACGTTGATCGTGACGCCGGCGAGGACGACAATCATGCGCTTCCAGACGGGCTGGCGGTCGAACGCGCGGGCCGGGTCGACGGGGACGTCGGACTTGCCGCCCTCCAGATTCCCCGAGACTCCCTCATCCTCGAGCCCCGCCATCTTCACGTAGCCGCCGAGCGGTAGCCACGAGATCCAGTACTCGGTCTCGCCGCGCCGCCAGCTGAGCACCGGCCGGCCGAACCCGAGCGAGAACCGCAGCACCTGAATCCCCACGGCCTTGGCCGCGACGAAGTGCCCCATCTCGTGCACGAAGATGAGGACGCCGAGCACCACGGCCACGGCGGCGAGCGTCAGGAGCACGCGACCTCCCGCGCCAGGCGCCGCGCGTCGGCGTCGGCGGCGAGCACCGCCGCGAGCGACCCCGCGTCGGTTGCGTGGTGCGCCTCGAGCACACGCGCGATGGTGTCCGCGATCCGACCGAACCGGATCTTCCCTTCGAGGAACAGGGTCACGGCCACCTCGTTCGCCGCATTGAAGGCGGTAGCGGCCGTCCCGCCGACGGCGGCTGCGGCGCGCCCGAGCCCGTACGCCGGGTACAGCGCGCCGTCCACCGGCTCGAACGTGAGCGTCCCCGCCGCCACCGGATCGAAGCGGCGCACCCCCGCGTCCGGCACCCGATCGGGATGGGTGAGGGCGTACAGGATCGGCAGCTCCATCGTCGGAAAGCCGACCTGGGCGAGGACGGACCGGTCGACGAACTCGACGAATGCGTGCACCACCGACTGGGGGTGGACCACGACATCCACGCTCTCGTAGGGCAGACCAAACAGGAAATGTGCTTCGATGACCTCGAGGGCTTTGTTCACGAGAGTGGCGGAATCAACCGTGATCTTCTTCCCCATTTTCCACGTCGGATGGCGCAGCGCCTCGTCCACCGTAGCACCGGCTACGCGCTCCGGGGTCCAGGTGCGAAACGGTCCGCCCGACGCGGTGAGAATGAGCCGCGCCAGCTCGCCGGGACGACGCCCCGTGATGCATTGCAGCACGGCGCTGTGCTCCGAATCGATCGGCACGATCTCGCCGCCCCCCTCGCGCGCCGTCCGGGTGACCAGCTCGCCCGCCATCACGAGCGTCTCCTTGTTGGCGAGCGCCACGCGCTTCCCGGCCTTGAGTGCCGCCAGCGTCGCCTCGAGCCCCGCCGCCCCGACTATGGCGTTCACCACGATCTGCACGTCGGGATGCGTGGCCGCCTCGACCAGACACGCCGTCCCTTTCCCCTTTCCCCTTTCCCCTTTCCCGCCGTTCACGAGCCCCACGTACTCCGGTTTCCACTCGGCAACCTGCCGCTCGAGCAGGTCCACATTCGAGTACGCCGTCAACGCCGCGACCCGGAACCGATCACGCTGGCGCGCCAGGACCTGGAGCGCCGAGCACCCGATCGATCCGGTGGACCCGAGGATCGCGACGCCGACAGTCATGCGAGACCGAACAGCCGAAGCAGCCCCGCCGCGACCGGGGCCACGAAGTACAGCGAATCGAGGCGATCGAGCACGCCGCCGTGCCCGGGGATGAGCGACGAGGAATCCTTGAGCCCGACCTCGCGCTTGAGCAGCGACTCCGCCACGTCGCCCACCTGGGCTGCCAGCGCCACGACCAACCCCACCGTCACCAGTTGCAGGACGTCAAGCCGCAAGGCCACGCGGTCGAGCACCAGCGGACCGTAGGCCAGCGCCGCGATGAGCCCGCCGATGGCCCCTCCGACGGCACCGGCCCATGTCTTCCGAGGTGAGAGCACCGGGGCGAGCTGCGGACCGCCGATCAGCGTCCCGGCTGCCATCGCGCAAGTGTCGCACACCCACGTGATCGCCAGCGGCATGACGGCGAGGGCGACCGAGCCGCGCGGGTGGGCGTCGACGTGGGGTCCGTGCCGGATCGCGACCAGGAACGCGAGGAGCGCCGAGGCGTACAGCGGTCCGAACGTCGTCACCGCGAGCGCGGTGAGGGGACGGCGCTCCGGTCCGCGGGCGGCGGCCACCACCAGCGCCACCAGCAGCCACACCGCGCCGCTGTACAGCACCGGCTCCCAATCGGCAGTGTCTTTGACCCAGTACGTCGCGAGCGGGAAGGCTGCAGCGGCGACGAATCCGACCCACCCCAGCGGCTCGACGCCCTGTTTCCTGGCGAAGGCGTATACCTCCCCGGTGCCGAGCACGCCGAGCACCGCCAGCAGCGCGGCCAGCACCCACCCACCCACCCAGAGCGCGCCCACCGCCCCGGCGATGGCCGGGACCGCGACCGCGATACGCACCAGCAGGTTGCGGGACATGTCAGGCCGTGATCCGGCCGAATCTCCGCTCCCGCCCCTGATACTCGAGGATAGCCTGGAACAGGTCGCGTCGGGTGACGTCGGGCCACAGGACGGGGGTGATGTAGAGCTCGGTGTAGGCGAGCTGCCACAGCAGAAAGTTCGAGAGCCGGCACTCACCGGAGGTGCGAATCAGCAGGTCCGGGTCGCTCCAGGGCGCGGTGTAGAGCTTGGCACGGATGGCGTCTTCGTCGATGTCCTCGAGACGTTTCACGCCCTTGAGCACTTCCTCCGCGAGGAGACGCGCCGCCTGCGCCAGCTCGCCGCGTGATGAGTAGGAGATGCACAGATTCAGCGCGAGCCGCGCGCCGTCGTGGGTCTCCCGCTCGATGCGCTCCACCGCCCCACGGGCGCCGGGCGCGAGCCGGGTGCGGTCGCCCAGAACGTGGACTGCCACCCCCTGGCCCTTCAGCTCCGCCACTTCCCGCGCGATGTATTCCTCCAGCAGCTGCATCAGGGCGGAGATCTCGGTCGCCGGGCGCTGCCAGTTCTCTTCGGAGAAGGCGAACAGCGTGAGTACCTCGACCCCGGCTTCGAGCGCCCCTTCGACCGCCTCCCGCACCGCCTTCATGCCGGCCCGGTGACCCAGCGGGCGGGGCAGGCTGCGCTCCCGCGCCCAGCGACCATTGCCGTCCATGATGACGGCCACGTGGCGTGGCACGGCCCCGTTGAGGCGGATCTGAGACAGCAGGTCGTCCGCCATCTCAGATCTCCATGATCTCCGCTTCCTTGGCTTTCACCGCGTCGTCCACCTGCCGCAGGTGATCGTCGTGCTGCTTCTGAATGTCCTTCTCGGTGTGCTTCTTTTCATCTTCGGAGACGTGCTCGGTCTTCTTGATCCGGCTGATCGCCTCGGTGCGTGCGTGCCGAACCGCCACCCGGCCCTCTTCGGCGAACTTGTGCACCACCTTCACCAGCTCCCGCCGCCGCTCTTCCGTGAGCGGGGGGAGCGGGATGCGGATGACGTTACCGTCGTTGGACGGGGTGAGTCCCAGGTCGGATGCGAGGATCGCCTTTTCGACGGCCTTGAGGAGGGCTTTATCCCAGGGCTGGATGGTGAGGAGCTTCGGCTCCGGCGCCGCCACGCTCGCGACCTGGTTGAGCGGCATCTCGCTGCCGTAGGCGTCCACGCGCACCAGGTCCAGCAGCGAGGTGGTCGCCTTGCCCGTCCGGACGGTGGAGAACTCGCGCTTCACCGCTTCCACGGCCTTGTCCATCGCATGCTTCGCCTGTTTGACGTGATCCGCGAGCGCCGGGGTGGAGGGGGTCATTGGACGATGGTGCCGACGCGTTCTCCGGCCAGGACCCTGGCCGTCGCGCCGGGCTGGTTGATGTTGAATACGACGATGGGAAGCTTGTTCTCCTTACAGAGGCCGAAGGCGTTCGCGTCCATCACGGCATAGCCGTTCACCAGCGCGTCCCGGAACGACAGCTCCGCGAGGAACTTCGCCTTCGGGTCGTGTTTCGGGTCGGCGGTATAGACGCCGTCCACATTCGTCGCCTTGAGGAGCACCTTCGCCTCGATCTCGAGCGCGCGCAGCACCGCCGCCGTATCGGTCGAAAAGTACGGGTTTCCCGTCCCGCCCGCGAAGATGACCATGCGGCCTTTCTCGAGGTGCCGCACCGCGCGACGCCGGATGTACGGCTCGGCGAGCTCCTCCATGCGGATCGCCGTCATCACCCGGGTATCGACGCCCTTCTTCTCCAGGATGTCCTGCAGGGCGAGGGCGTTGATCACGGTCGCGAGCATGCCCATGTAGTCGGCGGATACGCGATCCATTCCCTGCTCGCTCGCCGCCGTGCCGCGCAGGATGTTGCCCCCGCCCACGACCAGACCCAGCTGGACGCCGACCCCGGCGACGCGCTTGAGCTCGTCCCCAAGATGATCGATGAAGGAAAAGTCGATGCCCCCACCGGCGCCCCGCGGGCCCGCAAACGCCTCGCCCGAGATCTTGAGCAGGGCGCGCGGATACGCGAGCGCCACTCAGCCTTCCCCGACGCGCAACCGGGCGAACCGTCGCACGTCGATCTTTTCGCCGGTCTTGGCGGCCAGCTCCTTGACCAGCTCGCCCACCGTCCGCTTGTCGTCCTTCACGAACTTCTGCTCGAGCAGGACGTTCTCCTCGTAGAACTTCTTGATCATCCCGTCCACGATCTTGGCGCGGATGTTCTCGGGTTTCTTCTGCTCGACGACTTGGGCCTCGTACACCTGGCGCTCCCGCGCGACCGTTTCCGCCGGCAGGTCTTCGACCCGCACCGCGAGCGGATTGGTCGCCGCGATGTGCACGGCGAGATCGCGCGCGAGCGCCTTGAACTCCTCGGTGCGCGCCACGAAGTCCGTCTCGCAGTTGAGCTCCACCAGCACGCCGATCTTGCCGTCGTGGTGCACGTAGTGGCCGATCAGTCCCTCGGACGCCTCGCGCCCCGCCCGTTTATCGGCTTTCGCCGCGCCCTTCGTGCGCAGCACGTCGACGGCCTTCTCGAGGTCGCCGGCCGTCTCCTCCAGGGCCTTCTTGCAGTCCATCATGCCGGCGCCGGTGCGGGCGCGCAGCGCCGCCACCAGCTTGGCCGGAATCTCCTTCACGATCGACACGCCTCCTCCTCCTCATGAAAACGCCGCCCTCGCGCCGTTGGGCTCGGAGGGCGGCGGTCGGTTGTGCACCGGAACGAGAAGCGTCCCGGCGTGCTCAGCCTTCGCCTCCGCCTCCGCCTCCGCCGCTCGATTCCGCCGGGGCGGGGGCGGGGGCGGGGGCCTCGTCCGTCTTGAGCCGCGCGGCGATCGCTTCCGGCTTGGGGCGACGCTTACGCCGCGCCGGCTTCTTCTTCTTGTCCCCCTCCGCCTCCGCCTCGACCCCGGTCTCGGTCGAGTACGTCACGCCTTCGCCTTCTTCGGCCGGCTCGCGCAGCGGCATCTGGTGCCGCGCTTCCGAGATCAGGTCGGAGATGGAGGCCGTGATCAGCGACACCGCCCGGATCGCGTCGTCGTTGCCGGGGATCGGGACGGTGATCAGCTCCGGGTCCGCGTTCGTGTCTACGATCGCGACCACGGGAATTCCGAGCTTGTTCGCCTCGGCGACGGCGATGCGCTCCTTCTTCGAATCCACCACGAACAGCGCCCCCGGCAGCCGGCTCATGTTCTTGATGCCCGACAGGTACTTCTCGAGCTTCACGCGCTCGCGGTCGAATAGCAGCTGCTCCTTCTTGGTGTAGTTCTCGAACTCACCTTCGGCGGCGCCCTGCTCCAGCTCCTTCAGTCGCTTGATCTGCTTCTTGATGGTCTGGAAGTTGGTGAGCGTGCCGCCCAGCCAGCGCTCGGTCACGTAGAACGCGCCGCAGCGCTGCGCCTCCGCCTGGAGAATGTTCTTGAGCTGCTTCTTGGTGCAGACGAAGAGGACGTTTTCACCCTTGAGCACGACGCTGCGGAGCAGCTCCTGCGCGGCCTCGATCTGCCGGAGCGTCTTCTGGAGGTCGATGATGTAGATCCCCGACCGTTCGGCGAAAATGAACCGCCGCATCTTGGGATTCCAGCGGCGCGTCTGGTGGCCGAAATGGACGCCCGCTTCCAGCAGATCCTGCAACTGAGGCTGCGCCATGCACTCCCTTTCGTGGGTTTTGATCCGCCGCCGCCGTCATCTCCGATGCCACCCCGCAGGGACCCGACATCGGATCGGGCGACGTGAGTATTTCAACCGTTGTACGACGCTACGTCGCTACGTTGTACGTACGACGTACCGTCGTAGCGACGTACAACTATCTCTTGCTGAACTGGAACCGCTTCCGCGCTCCCGCGCGGCCCGGCTTTTTCCGCTCGACCACCCGCGGATCCCGCGTCAGCAGTCCCTGCTCCCGCAGCTTCTTGCGGTGTCGCTCGTCCGCCAGGCACAGCGCCCGCGCGATCGCGAGTCGCATCGCCCCCGCCTGCCCCGTCACCCCGCCGCCCCGACACAGCGCCCGCACGTCGAACGCGCCGAGCGTGTCGGTCGCCGTGAACGGCTGCTGGATGTGCGACACGAGCGACGGCCGGGGAAAGTAGTCGCCCAGCGTGCGCCCGTTGACGTTCCACTTCCCCGAGCCCGGCGTGAGATACACGCGCGCCACCCCGACTTTGCGGCGCCCCACCGCGTGCCAGCGCAGCTCCGGCGTTACGCCCGAGCTCATCGAGCCTCTGCCAGGCTGAGCGGCTCGGGCTGCTGGGCCGCGTGCGGATGCTCGGGACCGGCGTAAACTTTCAGCATCTGCTTCACCTTCTGACGCGAGAGCGTCGTCTTCGGCAGCATGCCCCACACCGCCTTCTCGATCACGCGCTCGGGACGCTTCTCGATCACGTTCTTGACCGGCGTGAAGCGCTCGTGGCCCATGTAACCGGTGTGCCGGAAGTAGCGCTTTTGCTCGAGCTTGCGTCCGGTGAGCTTCACCCGGGCGGCGTTCACCACCACCACGCAGTCGCCGCCGTTCAGGTGCGGGGTGAAGGTGGGCTTATGCTTCCCGCGCAGGATCTGCGCCACCCGGCTCGCCAGCCGGCCGAGCGGCTGGCCTGCCGCGTCCACCACGAACCAGTGGCGCGTCACGTCTTCTTTTCGGAGACTGAACGTCTTCATTCCCGCCCTTCCAAAGGAAGCCCGGTCGGTGACAGCCGCGAACTATACCCGGGCCGTAAGGGCCTGTCAACCCGAGGGTTCCGGGCTCGCAAGGGTCACGAGCGAAGCCCCCTTTTCGACCGCTTGGCCGACCGCGACGTGCACCGTCCGCACCGTCCCCGATCGCGGCGCGCGCAGTTCATTTTCCATTTTCATCGCCTCGACCACGACCAGTCCGGTCCCGGCGTCCACTTGCTGACCTTCGGCGACCTCGATCCGCACCACCAGGCCGGGCATCGGCGCGCGCACGGTGCCGTCGCCACCGCGCTGGTCCTTCCCGCCCGCAGCCTCGGTCCCGCGAGCTCGCTCGTCCTGCACCGCGACTTCCACCCGCTCCCCCACCAGCCCTAATGCCCAGCGGCCGGGACCCTCGAGTGGCTCGGCCGCCACGGTCCAGGACTCACCACCGAGCAGCAGGTGATAGAGCGGCGTCCCCGAAACGGGGGCGAGATCGGTCTCGAACGGCTCCCCCCCCACGAGTACGCGGGACCCGTCCACCTCCACCTCGATGGTCTGGGGACCGATGGTGACGAAGTACTTCACGGCAACCCCCCCCCTCCCAACGCGGAAGTCGTAAGTCGGAACGCGGAACAGACATGGAAGGTCGCTCGATGAGCGTACGTATCACTAATGTTCCGCGTTCCGACTTCCGCGTTCCACGTTCGTATCATGCCGCCTCCATCACGGCCACGGTCTCGACATGCGCCGTTTGAGGGAACAGGTCGAACGCCCGCACCGCCGTCACGCGATAGTTCGCGCTCAGCCGGTGCAGATCCCGAGCCAGGGTCGCCGGGTCGCTGGACGCGTAGATCAACCGGTTAACCGGCTGTCCCGTGAGCCGCAAAGTGACGTTCCAATGCAGCCCTGCCCGGGGCGGGTTCACGACCACGGCGCTGGGCTCGGGCAGCGTGGGCAAGACGTCTTCGGCTTTCCCGGCGATGAACCGCACCGGCCGCGGCGCAGCGCGCCGCCGCGCCCAGTCGATGGCTTTCTCATCCGCATCCACGCTCACCACCTGGGCACCGCGCTCCGCCAACAGGACGGCGGTGTCCCCGATTCCTCCATACAGGTCCCACACCACCGCACCCCGGACGTCGCCCAGCTGCTCGACGACCCAGCCGCGCGCGATGGTGCCCATTTCGGGATTGACCGGCTCGAACGCCGTCGCGGGAAATCCCGTGACGGGGCCCCCCCCGACCACGCGCGCCGCGCCATCCACCGGCTGCCACCAGCAGATCACGTTGTCGCCGTCGGGGAGCTCGCCGCGCAGGGCATCCGGGTTACGCCAGGGCTCGCCCATCGATTCCGCGATGACGTGGCGCCGCCCCTCCCGGTCGAGCCGCAGCGTGAGTCGCTCGAGCCGCGGCGGCAGCAGGTCGAGACGCGGCCGCAGCTCCCGCCATAAGGCCATCAGGCGAAAATCGGCGATGTGACAATCCATCAGTTGGAACACCGACGCGGGCCGGTCGTAGGGGTGCAGTCCCACCGTCCGGCCGCGACCGACAGGGAGTCCTTTAGGGTCCGACCGTCCCGCGGATTTCACCGCCAGGCTGATCTTGGCCCGGTACCGCCACTCCTCCACGGCCTCGACGATTTCGGGGTCGCCGATGTCGAGCTTGGCAATCCGCCGCAGCGCGTCCCCCACGATCGCCCGCTTGGCGGCGAGCTGCGCCTCGTAGGTGACGTGCTGCAGCTGGCACCCGCCGCAGTGATCTTGCACGTAATGCGGGCACGACGCCGTGACGCGCACCGCGCCGGGGGCCACGACCTCGGCGAGCTCCCCGCGCGCGAAGCTCTTGTGCAGCTTCACACCCTCGCGCAGGCGGACTCGCTCGCCCGGGGCGGTGCGCGCGACGAAGACGGCGCGCCCGTCTGCGAGCCGACCCACGCCCTCGCCACCGGCAGCGATCGCGGTGATCGCCACGACGTCGCTCATCCGCCCAGGGCCTCGCGGCGCGCCGCAACGACCCAGGCGGACGGGCCCTCGGGCGGTCGCACGGACGGTGCCGCTGGGGGGGCGACCGCGCGCTGCTCCTGCGCCAACAGCGCCGCCACGACCGCGAGGGGTCGGGTCAGGGCGGCTGGCAGCTCGCCGACCAGGAGGCGCGCACCGGCGCGCTCGAGGTAGGTGACGTCGATGTCGCCCCGCTGGAACTCGGGGTCATGCATCACCCGGAGGTGAAACGCCTGGGACGACGGGATGCCGACGATCGCCAGCTCGCGCAGCGCGCGTCGCATCCGCTCGAGGGCGACGCCGCGCGTCTCTCCCCACACGATCAGCTTCGCGATCAGCGGGTCGTAATACAGCGTGACCTCGTTGCCCGCTTCGATCCCGCCGTCCCACCGAACTCCGGGGCCACCGGGAATCCCCAGGTAGCGCACGACGCCCGTCGCCGGAAGGAAGTCGTTGAACGGGTCCTCTGCCGTGATGCGACACTCGATGGCATGGCCCCGCGGCTGCAGCGTGCCCGCGTGCACGCGCAACGGCTGGCCCATGGCCACGCGCAGCTGCTCGCGCACGATGTCGACTCCGTAGACGAGCTCGGTCACCGGGTGCTCGACCTGGAGTCGCGTGTTCATCTCCAGGAAGTAGAACTCTCCACTCGGCACGAGCAGAAATTCGATCGTGCCCGCCCCCAGGTATCCCACGGCGCCCGCGGCGGCGGTGGCCGCATCGCTCATGCGGCGGCGCAGCGCCGGCGTGACGGCTACGGAGGGCGCTTCCTCGATGAGCTTCTGGTGGCGGCGCTGGATGCTGCATTCGCGCTCGCCCAACGCCACCACCCGCCCGAAGGAATCCGCCAGGATCTGGATCTCGATGTGGCGCGGGCGCTCGAGATACTTTTCGAGGTACACCTCGCCGGCCCCGAACGCTTTGAGCGCTTCGCTCGCCGCCGCCTCGAATCCCGCCTCGAGCTCGGCCTCTTCCCGTACCAGGCGCATGCCCTTGCCGCCGCCCCCCGCCGCCGCCTTGAGGAGCACCGGATAGCCGAGCCGGGCCGCCTCGGGTCGGGCCTGCACGTGGTCGGCGAGCGGACGCGTGGTGCCGGGGACGATCGGCACGCCCGCTTGCTGCATGCGGCGCCGCGCTTCGGTCTTGTCGCCCATGGCCCGGATGGCGGCCGCCGGCGGTCCGATGAACTCGAGCGACGCCGCCGCCACCGCCTCCGCGAACGGCGCGCGTTCCGAGAGAAACCCATACCCGGGGTGCACCGCCTGGCACGCCGCGCCCTGCGCTGCGGCGATGAGCTTTGTGATGTCGAGATAGGACTGGGCCGCGGCCGGGGGCCCGAGCGGCACGGCGAGGTCGGCGGCGCGCACATGAGGCGACAGGCGATCGGCCTCGGAGTAGACGGCCACCGCCTCGAGGCCCTCTTCGTGACAGGCGCGGATGATCCGCAGCGCGATCTCGCCGCGGTTGGCGACCAACACTCGCTTGATGGTCGTCATGACTTTGGGCTCACCGCCGGCACGTGCCGACCTCGCTCGACACGCGGAACGTCGCCATCGCCTCGCACAGCGCCGGCGTGGCGCGCGCGGCCCGGGTGTAGGCCGCGAGCGCGGGCTCGGCCCAGGGGTCGGTTGCGTCGAGGGCCACGCGCAGCGCCCCGAACACGAAGTCGCGCGGCGGGACCCGCGGGCTCTTCCCTTCTGGTCCGGCCACCCACACGAGCGGCCGCGTCTCCCAGCGGATGCGGGGACGCGTTTCGGGCGGCCGCTCGAACGCCATGCTCACGCACACCGGGCGCCGCCGCACCAGCTCGCCGAGCCAGGCGTCGGCGCCCGTGCGGGCCCGTAGCTTCAGGTCGGCCGCCAGTCGCGCACGGAGGACTGCATCGGATCGCCACGCGGCGAGGGGGATGACGAGCAGATCGGGCCGCAAGCCACGCGCGAACCGCATGTACCACGCCGCGTAGAAATCCGCGTCGCCCGCCGTCAGCAGGACGCCCCCGGCGGGACAGGCCCGCAGCAGGTTCTCACCCAGCTCGTCCAGCACCGGCGGGACGCGCAGGTCCATCGGCAGCGGTCCCCACGTCTCCACGCCGGCGCCCACACCGCCGGTCTCCCACCCGAGCCAGGAGCGCGCGGCCCAGGCGCCGACCCGCAGCACGCGGGCGCTGTCGCCCACGGCGCTCGAGCCCAGCGGCCCGGCGAGCGCCGCCGCCCGGCCCAAGGCCGCCTCCGCGGTGTCGAGCACGGCGCGGGTCCAGACGCTGTCCTCGCTCGAGCGGTGGGTCGCGCCGTGCGCCTCCACGCCCAGCCCCAGGTACGCGCGTCCCATCAGCAGCCAGAGCTGCGCGTCGCTCGAGTCCCGCTCAGTCTGGCCGCGCAGCGTGGCGAGCGAATCCGCCGCGGGCGGGGGTGGCGCCTGCAGCAGCGTCACCAGCACCAGCGCGCTACAGAGGGATGTTGCCATGCTTCTTCGGCGGATTCCGGTCGCGCTTGGTGGCGAGGGTCGCGAGCGCATCGATCAGCCGCGGCCGGGTGTCGCGCGGATCGATGATGTCGTCGACGTAGCCGCGCGCGGCGGCGAGATACGGATGGGCGAACTTCTCGCGGTACTCCGTTTCACGCGCCTCGCTCGCTGCGTCCTTGTAGAGGATTTCCACGGCCCCCTTCGGGCCCATCACGGCGATCTCCGCCGTCGGCCACGCGACGTTGTAGTCCCCTCGGACGTGCTTCGAGTTCATCACGTCGTAGGCGCCACCGTACGCCTTGCGGGTGATCACCGTGAGCTTGGGGACGGTCGCCTCGCAATAGGCGAACAACAGCTTGGCGCCGTGCTTGATGATCCCGCCGTGCTCCTGCGCGACCCCGGGGAGGAAGCCCGGCACGTCCTCGAAGGTGACGAGCGGGATATTGAACGCGTCGCAGAACCGGATGAACCGTGCGCCTTTGAGCGAGGCATTGATATCGAGCACGCCGGCGAGTGCCGCGGGCTGGTTCGCGACCACGCCCACGGGCCGTCCCCCGAGGCGCGCGAAGCCGACCAGCAGATTTCCCGCGAAGTCTCCGTGCACCTCCAGGAGCTCCCCGTCGTCCACCACGCGCCGGATCACGTCGCGCATGTCGTACGCTTTGGTCGGCTCATCGGGGACCACGCCGAGCAGCTCCTCGTCACGCCGGTCCGCCGGGTCGGTGCTCGGGCGGATCGGCGGGTCGTCCAGGTTGTTCGACGGAATGAAGGTGATCAGCCGGCGGATGGCCGCGAGCGACTCGAGCTCCGAATCGTGGACGAAGTGCGCCACTCCCGATGTGCCGCCGTGCACGTCGGCGCCTCCCAGCCCCTCGAAGTCCACCTCCTCGTGGGTCACGGTCTTCACGACGCTCGGCCCCGTGACGAACATGTAGGAGATGCCGCGCACCATGAACACGAAGTCGGTGATCGCCGGGCTGTAGACCGCGCCGCCGGCACACGGACCCAGGATGGCGCTGATCTGGGGGACCACGCCCGAAGCGAGCGTGTTGCGCAGGAAGATGTCGGCGTAGCCGCCGAGCGACGCGACGCCCTCCTGAATGCGCGCACCACCTGAGTCGTTGAGGCCGATCATGGGCGCGCCGTTCTTGAGCGCCAGGTCCATCACCTTGCAGATCTTCTCGGCGTGCGCCTCGGAGAGCGAGCCACCGAAGACGGTGAAGTCCTGTGAGAACACGTACACCAGCCGCCCCTCGATCCGCCCGTAGCCCGTCACGACCCCGTCGCCCAGGTACTTCTCGTCCGCCAGGCCGAAGTCGGTCGAGCGATGCGTGACGAACCGGTCCAGCTCCACGAACGTCCCGGCGTCGAGCAGCGCGTCGAGCCGCTCTCGGGCGGTCATCTTGCCCTTGTCGTGTTGCGCCGCGATACGGTCGGCGCCGCCGCCCAGCTCGGCCTCGGCGCGCTTCTGCTGGAGCAGCTCCAATTTCTCACGCATAGTCATGGCGACAATCTAGACGCACAGACGCACAGACGCAGCAGGGGAAAACAGCGAGAGGGAGCAGGAATTACCACCCCCTCACATCTGTTCTCCCCTGTGCGTCTACGCGTCTGTGCGTCTAGCCTTTTCGCGTCTAGTCTTGATTTTCCTGCTTCGCGGGCTCCGGCGCCCCTTCCTCCTTGGGCCAGCCGGTCGCTGCCAGCACGATCCGATGATGGATCGGGTCGACTTCCAGCACCTTGAGCTCCACCGCCTGCCCCTCTTTCACCGCGTCGGCCGGATTCTGGATGTCGGCGATGCCGAGCTGCGACATGGGGACGAACCCTTCGATATCGCTTCCCAGGTCCACCACCACGCCCTTGTCCATGAGGCGCAGCACGCGGCCCCGCAGCTCGGTGCCCACGGGATACGTTTCGCCGATCCTGAGCCACGGGTCTTCCTGCGCCTGCTTCAGGCCGAGGGAGATCCGCTTGTTCTCGGCGTCCACGTTCAGGATCAGGACCTCCACCTCGTCGCCCTTCTTGACGACTTCGGAGGGATGCTGGACGCGCTTGGTCCACGACATGTCGGAGATGTGGATCAGCCCGTCGATGCCGGGCTCGATCTCCACGAATGCGCCGAACGAGGTGAGGTTGCGCACCTTACCCTTGATCCGCATGCCGACGGGGTACTTCTGTGGCAGCGCCATCCAGGGGTCTTCCTCGGTCTGCTTCATGCCGAGCGAGACCTTCTCTTCCGTTTCGTCCACCTTCAGGACCACGGCTTCGATCGTCTCGCCGATCGACACGATCTTCGAGGGGTGCCGCACGTTGCGCGTCCAGCTCATCTCGGAGATATGGACCAGCCCCTCGATCCCCGGCTCGAGCTCGACGAACGCGCCGTAGTTGGTGATCGAGACGACCTTGCCCTGCACGCGCGTGCCCACGGGGTACTTCGCGGCGACGTTCTTCCAGGGGTATGCCTGCAGCTGCTTCAAGCCGAGGCTGATGCGCTCGCGCTCCCAGTCGATGTCGAGAACCTTTACCTCGACCTCCTGGCCGATGTGCACCATCTCGGACGGGTGCGACACCCGGCCGTAGCTCATGTCGGTAATGTGGAGCAGGCCGTCCACGCCCCCGAGGTCGATGAAGGCGCCGAAGTCGGTGATGTTCTTGACGATGCCCTTCCGCGTCTGGCCGACCTGCAGCTCCTTCATCAGGACGTCGCGCTTGGTCTTACGCTCGGCCTCGAGCAGGACGCGGCGACTCACCACGATGTTGCGACGCCGCTTGTTCAGCTTGATGATCTTGAACTCGAAGCTCTGACCCAGCAGCTCGTCGATGTTGGGCACGCGCCGCAGGGCGATCTGACTGCCGGGGAGGAACGCGTCCACTCCCATCAGATCCACCACCACACCGCCTTTGATCTTCTTGACGAGCGTACCCGAGACCGCCTCATCCTTCTCGTGGGCTTCGCGGATCCGCTCCCAGACCCGCATGAAGTCGGCTTTCTTCTTCGAGAGGACGACTGCGCCTTCCTGATCCTCGAGGTGCTCGAGGAAGACCTCGACCTCGTCCCCTTCCTTGAGCGAGCGCGCATCCTTGAACTCGTCGATCGGCACGGCGCCTTCCGACTTGAATCCGACGTCGAGAATCACGGCGGTGTCGGTCACCCGCAGCACCTTCGACTTGACGATCTCGCCTTCTTCGATGTTGGAGAGCGTGCCTTCGTACAGCTCCGTCATCTTCGCGATTTCGTCCGACGAGTACTCCTCGTGCAGGTCGGAGCGAACGCGGAGCTGGGAGTGAGCGGGAGTGGGAGCGGGTGCGGGAGCTTCGGGCTTCGACTCGGGAAGGTTTTCCGTATCTACCAGCATTCAGGACACCGGTTCGGTTGCGGGTTTGGACCAAGGGGCCCGGGGACGATCCCCTGGACTCCGGAACACAAGACGCCAAACCTAGCCGGGCAGCCGCGTCCGCGCCAGCGCCACGACCGCCTGCACCTGCTGCTCGAGCGAGAGCCGGGTGGTGTCGAGCACCACGGCGTCGGCGGCGGCTTTGAGGGGCGCCACCGCGCGGGTCGAATCGGCGCGGTCTCTGGCCGCCAGCAGCTCGGCCTCCCGGCGCACCTCGGCCTCGCCGCCTCCCCCCCCTCCCCGCTCGGCCAGACGCCGCCGTGCCCGCTCCTCCGGACTCGCCGTGAGAAACACCTTCAGCGGGGCGTCCGGGAACACCACGGTCCCGATGTCGCGGCCGTCCACCACCACGCCTCGGGAGTGAGCTTGCACCGCCTCGCGCTGCTGGACATTCACCCAGTGGCGCACCTCGGGAATGGCGGCGATCTCAGAGACGCGTTGCGTGACGCGCTCGGAGCGGATCGCCTGCGCCACGTCCACGCCCGCTACCTCGGGGCGGAACACATCGTCTACCAGGACCAGGCGCACAGGCAGGTCTTCAGCGAGCGCCACGATCTGCTGCGCGGACCAGGGGGAACCGCTCCCCGGGACCGTCAGGGACTCCGTTGGGGCTCCCCGCTCCCCGAGGTTGTCGAGCGCGCCGAGCGTGATGGCCCGATACAGCGCTCCCGAGTCGAGGTGCACCCATCCCAACCGGCGTGCGACGAGCGACGCCGTCGAGCTCTTGCCTGAAGCGGCCGGGCCGTCGATCGCGATCACGCGAATCACACGTCCCCGATCCGCTTCAAGTCCCGGAAGAACCGCGGATAGCTGATCCCCACGGAGGCACGCTCCGAGAGCCGAACCTTGGCTCCCGGCACGGTGCCGAGCACCGCGAACGCCATGGCCAGGCGATGATCGCGCGCCGTGTCGACCCGGCCGCTGGGGCGTCGCGTCGTGCCGCACACGAACAGGTCGTTGCCACGTGCCTCCGCCTCCACACCCACGGCGCGTAGATTCGTCGCGATGAGCTCGAGCCGGTTGCTTTCCTTTACCCGCAGCTCGCCCACCTCGCGGAATACCGTCTCGCTTCCCTCGGCGGCCCGGCTCGCGAGCACGGCGAGCACCGGTACCTCGTCCACCAGCGTCGGCACGTCCGCCGCACTCACCTCCGTGCCACGGAGCGCGGCCGGGCGAGCCACCAGGTCGGCGACCGGCTCGCCCCCTTCGTCGCGGAGATTCACCCGCTCCACGTGCGCGCCCATACGCTCGAGGACCACGAGAAATCCGGTGCGGGTCGGGTTGACCCCGACGTTTTCGATGACGAGCTCGCCGGCTTCGGCAAGCACGGCGGCCGCGACGAGAAAGGCCGCCGAAGAGGCGTCGCCCGGGACCGACAGATGGAACGACGGTACGACGCCACGACGCCCAGGAGGGGACGGCTCGTACACGATCGCGCCGTCACGCTCGTGCAGTCCCAACCCGAGATGCACGAACAGCCGCTCGGTGTGATCGCGCGAGCGATACGGCTCGCGAATCGTGACGCCCACGTTCCCCGTGAGCCCGGCCAGGAGCAGCGCGCTCTTGATCTGCGCGCTCGCGACCGGCGTCGTGTAGGTAAGCGGGCGGAGCCGGCCGCCGCGGATCGTGAGCGGCAGCGCGTCGCCGCCCTTCTCCTGGATTCGCGCTCCCATGGCGCGCAGCGGCTCGGTGACCCGTCGCATGGGCCGGCGGCGCAGCGAGGCGTCTCCCGTGAGCGTCGCCGCGAAGTGCTGCCCCGCGAGGATGCCGAGCATGAGCCGGGCGGTCGTGCCGGAATTTCCGCAGTCGAGGCGGGAGGCGGGATGCGAGATGCGGGACGCGTGAACGGTCACCGTCGCCCCGTCGCGCACGGACGAAACGTCCGCCCCGAGCTGCCGCAGGACCCGCGCGGTGCTCTTGACGTCCGCGCCGGTCAGCAAGCCTGTGAGCTCGCTCGTGCCGCGGGCGAGCCCGGCGAGCATCACGGCGCGGTGTGAGATGCTCTTGTCGCCCGGGGGCCGGACGCTGCCCCGCACCTTCACGCGTCGGCCTGCCGCCGCCACTGCGCCGCGCGGCTGAGCCACGCGGTGACGGCCGGTGCGTTTCCCGTCTCGAGCGCGCGCTCGAGCTCGCCCAGCGGCTCTTCCAGGGAGCGGAGCGCCGGGAGCAGCTCGTCCCGGTTCATGAGGAAGATCTCGGTCCAGAGCGCCGGCTCCGAAGCGGCGAGGCGCGTGGCGTCGCGTGCACCAGGGCCGAACGTCGCACCGGGCGGCGTGGCGCGGGCAAGATGGTGGGCCAAGAGAGACGCCACCGCCTGCGGCAGGTGGCTGGTGAGCGCGAGCTGGCGGTCGTGCTCCGCCGCGTCGATCCGCACCGGATGCGCCGCGAGCACGCTTTCCCAGAAGTGCGAGACCTCGCGCGCGGCGCCGTCACCGTCGTGCGTCGCCGTGATGTACACGATCGCGCCGGTGAACAGGTCGAGCCGAGCGGCGGCGAAGCCGTGCGCGTGGGTGCCCGCGAGCGGGTGCCCGCCGGCAAAGCGGCGCCCGAGCCCCAGGTCGTCCGCCCGGGCGACGATTGCCCGCTTTACGGACCCGACATCGGTGACCAGGGCACCGGCGCCGAGGTGAGGCTTGAGGTTAGCGAGCAGTGCGAGGTTGGCGGCGGGCGGTGCGGCCAGCACGAGCAGCTCGACTGCGCGCGCCACGTCGGCCGCGCGGGGCGGCGCGTCGTCGATCGCGCCTTGCTGCATGGCCGCCACGCGCTCTGCGGGCTGGGGCGACCAACCGAGGACGGTGGTGATGCCGGCCCGTTTCGCCTGGAGGGCGAGCGAGCCGCCGATCGCGCCGAGGCCGATGATGCCGAGTTTGGATGGGCGCACGGAGAAGAAGCTAGCCGCAACTAATCGTGGCGTAAACGAGAAGGGCGGCTCCCGAAGGAGCCGCCCGTAGTCGAGCCCGCCGCGACGGACGCGTTCAGGGACTCCTGCAAGCCCGAGCGAACCCGAGACCCTGCGGCGCCATACCGCCGGTCACGGCGCGGACGTTCGAGACGCCGGCGGTCGCTGGGTTGATGTCGAAGAGCACATCTCCACGCGGATTTGTGAGTGGGCTGTTGAATGCGCTGCCGATCAGGGTACCGTTGGGCGCGAACACGATCGAACCTACCGTGCCGACGTCCGTCGGGGCCCCGTTCACATTGAGGACGCCGACAACCGTCTCCTGACCGGTGGTGGTGCTGATCGTGAGAAGCGTATCTGTCCCGAGTCCCAACGTCACAGCGTACAGCGTGCCATTCCCGTTGAAGTCCGCTCCAGCGACCTGGAAGGTCCTCGTGGGGGACCCCACTTGTGTGAGCTCTCCCGTTGTGGCGTTTACCGAGTACAAGACATCGGAGAGACCAAACAGCGCTCCGCTAGGTGCGAAGGCGAGGGCCCCAAGGTCCCCCCGCGGTCCAGGGCCGACCTGCGTGGCGCGACCGGTGCAGGTGTTAACGGTCAGCAGGCGGCCGTTGGTGACGGTGGTCTGGTGATCAATGGCCAGGTCTGAATTGTTCCAGACGAAGATCGTCTGGCCGGCGAGCGCGCCGGTGGCGCTCGCCTACATCGATCAATTGGCGCGGACCAAGGGCATCCAGCCGGAGCGCGCGCGCGCCGTGAAGAGCGCGTTCGAGAGAGCCGACGGCGTCCGCAGCGGCGATCAGAAAGCGGCGGCGGCGGCCGGCGAGCAGCTCGACGCGCTGGCGCGGCAGCTCGAAGCCGACGCGGCATCGGCGGCCGGACGCGATTCTGTGCGGTTGAAGTCGCTCGCCGCGACGCTCAAGGGCCGCGCGGCGAAGCTGCGCGGATGAAGCGGCGCGCATGCGGCACGGCCTGAAGGCCGTGCCCTGCGAACGGCGCTGGGCCGCGTATTTGTAGGGGACGGCCTTCAGGCCGTCCCGAACCAACCCGAGGAACGCGATGATGTCACGCATGTTGTCCGTCGGCGCGGCGATGCTGGTAGTCGGCGCCGCGGCCGCGCAGTCGCAGAACGATCCGCGGGTCGGCCTCAAGGCCGGCCTGCACGACGCCGGCGAAGCGATTCGCGGCCTCGAGCGCGTCGCCAGCCTCTCGAACCCCGCAGGCTTCTTCGATCCGAAGCAGCCGGCTGGCGCGCCGACGCCGCCCGAGCGGGATCCGAACCTGCCGCCGCTCGATCCGAATGCGCCGCCCGACCCTCGGTTCGCCAACATGCTCGCCTTCGCGAACTCCGATCTCGCGTTCAGCGGAACGCATCTCTTCATGGGCAGCTTCCACGGGTTCAACACGTTCGACATCGAGCGGCCGACGAAGCCGAAGCTCGCCGCCTCGATTGTGTGTCCCCGCGGGCAAGGCGACG